>Ga0214473_10001046_pt1 | contig 37516 bp, 33 predicted proteins | sample RVTome_7_FD_203509 | JGI IMG/M metagenome (GOLD analysis project Ga0214473, IMG submission 203509) | Soil microbial communities from uranium-contaminated site in the Upper Colorado River Basin, Wyoming, United States - RVT98D197 | ecosystem: Environmental > Terrestrial > Soil > Contaminated >... | reverse complement strand
AGCATTTTCTCGACACCCAGCTTTATTACAACGACGACCACGCCTCGGCCGAGCAGGAGGAAACGGTCATGCCGCCCCGCCGCGTCCTCCAGGCGGGCATGGCCCACTGCTTCGAGGGCGCCATGTTCGCCTACGCCGTGAACTACCTCCACGGTCACGAGCCGCGCCTGGTCATGCTCGAGGCGAGCCAGGACGCGGACCACAACCTCGTCGTCTGGCGCGACCCCTGCACGGGACTCTACGGTTCCAACGCCCAGTCGCGTTATCCCGGCCTTGTCGGCCGTCAGGCGGAATACCCGACCGTCCGCGCCGTGGCTGATTCGTACGTGCCATTCTATTACAGCGACCGCACGCTCGACCCGAAGGACCTGACCCTCGTCGGCTACTCCGACGAGATCGACCTCGTCGCGAAATACGGCTCGGCCTGGATGGGGTCGGAGGAACCGCTCTGGAACATCTACTACACTTATATCGACGAATCGCGGCATTTCCATTATTTCTCCGGCGACCCCGGCCGGCCCCATCTCTACCCCGCCGTCCGTGCCCTCCGCGAGAACTGGGTCAGGGTCGACGCCCAAGAGAAGCCCTACGTCAGCTTGGACGACCTGCCGGCGGCGGCGCGTGTCGCTTGGCGCGCGTTCTGGAAGACCTACGTCCCCGAAGACGGGCCCCGGCCGCGGGGAAAAGCGCGCGAGCTCGAGCGGGAATTTTTCCGGCTGACGGGCACGACGCCGATCGACCTCGACGACAACGCCTTCGACCTCCAGTTCTATCTCGCCGCGGGCTACCGCATCGAGCAGCTGCTGACCCGCGGGGTCCAGTGACGCTGACTATTTGACTCCCGAAGCGTCCTTGATGAACTCGGCCAGGTCGGCCTTGAGCTTGGCGTGGGACGGCTTGTGGATGTACATCATGTGGCCGGCCTCGTAGTAGCCCATCTTCACCCGCCCCTTGAGATCGCCGCCGAGGTCCGTCTGGAAGAAGGTGTACTCCGTCGCGAAAAACGGCGTCGCGCCGTCGTAGTAGCCGTTAGCCACGAACACCTTGAGGAACTGGTTGGAGGCCATGGCCCCGCGCAGGGTCTCGGCCGTGTTGAGGTACTGGTTCTGGACATTGTTGTAGCTCCAAGGCCGGACGTTGCCCGAGATGGCGTAGGGCGTGTCGTTCTTGTACTTGAGCTCGGTCCGGAGGTAGCTGTTGAGGGCGGCCGGGAAGGGGCCGCTGATGACCGCGTTGCTGGGGTCGAATCCGTTCGTTTCCCCGGCCGCGTCGAGGTCGAAGCCCTTGAACCGGCCGTCGAGCCGGCCGATCGTATGGCGCTCGTCGCGGAGGAGCTCCTTGGTGAACCGGCCGAGGGAGATCCGCAGGTTGGCGTTCTCGATGAACTTCGGCGCGAGGCCGGTGTAGCGGGCGATCTTGCGGATGACCGCTTCCTTGGCGGCCGGATCGAGAGTGTTTCCCTTGAGCAGGGCCAGGGCGTATTCCTGGAGAGCGAAGGCGCGCGATTCCTCGAGGACCGCGGCCAGGTCCTTGGCCAGAAGGTCCGCCGGGAGCTTCTTATGGTACCACGCGTCGGCCGTGTAAGTGGGCAGGAAAAGGATGTTGGGCAGGTCGTTCATCGGGGCGGAGCGGGCCGTCCCGAAGTTGAGGATGGCCGAAATGAGGACGACGCCGTTGAGGTACATGCCGACCGAGCCGCCTTGGAGATAGCCGGAGAGTCCCGCCGCCCGGGGCGTCCCGTAGCTTTCGCCGATGACGAACTTCGGCGAGGCCCAGCGCTCGTATCTCGTCACGAACAGGCGGATGAAGTCGCCGACCGCCTCGATGTCCTCGGTATAGCCGTGGAACTGGGAGGCGCTCTCGCCCGACACGGGCCGGCTGTAGCCGGTCGACACGGGGTCGATGAAGCACATGTCGGTCGCGTCGAGGAGCGTGAACTCGTTGTCGACGAGTCGGCCGGGAGGGCCGGGCAGGGCGTTTCCGTCTTCGGCCAGGAGCACTTTCCGCGGCCCGAAGGCGCCCATGTGCAGCCAGACCGAGGCGGAGCCGGGGCCGCCGTTGAAGATGAAGGCCATGGGCCGCTGGGTCTTGTCCTTGACGTCGTCGCGGAAGTAGGCCGTGAAGTAGACGTTGGCCCGGGGGCGTCCGTCGTCGGCCTTGAGGAGGAGTGTCCCGGCGACGGCCGTGTAGGGGAGAGGCTTGCCGCCGAGCGTGATGACGTGGTTCGTCACCGAGACGTTTTCCTCGGGGAGCTTGGGGTACTCTTTGGGCGCCGGCTGCCCCGCTGCGGCCGGGGCTTGCCCGCCCTGGACGAGGGCCGGATCGCGGCGCTCCTGCCGCTGCTGGGGCGGCTGGGCGATGGCCGCGGCCGTCAGGCCGATGAGCAGAAAGACGGCCAGCATGAGATAGAGAGAAGAACGTTTGAGAGATGGTGAATTCATATAATCCCTCCTGAATTGAACATTAGCGGCATGATATATCAGCTCTGCGCCCGGTTCAAGGTCCTTCCGGATTGACATCTCTCTTCCCCCGGGGATATAGTGGAAAGCGGAGGTCGGTATGGTACGCGGCGGAAAGGGTGGAGAGGAGTTCTACGCGCGCGCGGCGCTTGTCCTATGCGCCTTTGTAGCGGCCGGCGTGTTCGGCCTGGCCGGGATTTCGGCCCAGGTTAAAACCAAGGCGGCCCAACCATCGCTTCAGCACCAGGTCACCGTGACCCTGAAGCTCATCCAGGTCTTCGTCACGGACGATAAGGGCAAGCCGGCCATGGACTTCGAAAGGCCCGACTTCGTCCTCTACGACAACGGCGCTCTCCAGACCATCACGGATTTTGAAAAACACGTCCTGGCGGCCCCGGAGGCTGAACGTGCGCCGGCCGCGCCGGCCCCGCCTCCGGCCCGGGAGACCGCTCCGCTCCTGAAACGCAAATTCATCTTCCTTATCGACTACGGGCGAAACGACCTCGAGGGCGTCATGAAGGCCAAGACGGCCGCGCTCGAGTTCATGGACACCAAAGTCCGGCCGGGCGACGAGGTCGCCTTGTTCTCCTTTTCCGTAATGAGCGGCCTGAAGCTCCACGAGTATCTCACCTCGGCCCACGACAAGGTCAGGGCGGCGATCAAGAAGCTGCGCGATGTCCCGGGCATAACGCCCGTGGTGGATGAAAGCGGACCGCCCGATCACGAGCCCATGGGCATGGAGATCCTCAGCGCCAATATCTTCGCCCGTCACGGCGGGCACGGCGGCGGGGGCGGGCGCGACCCGTTCGTGGAGGTCGCGGAATGGGCCAAGGCCCTGCGGGCCATCCCCGGTCAGAAGAACATCATCCTGTTTTCGCGGGGATTCGGCGACGGAGTCGTCCGGCCGGGGGACGCGGGAAATGTCCTGTTCCAGACGATGACCAGGGCGCTGGCCTCGGCCAACGCGCCGGTCTTCGCCGTCAACACGACCACGGGCGTCGCTGACAAGATCAAGCTGGGTGTCCTGCCCGAAGCGTCTCTCGATGCTCTCGCCCGGACGACCGGCGGGAAGTATTTCCCCGACGTCAACTATTATTCCCGGATCGCCGCGGACATCCAGGATGCCACGAGCAACTACTACGTTCTCGGCTATACGATCCCTGCCGCCTGGGACGGGAAGTTCCACGACGTCAAGGTCGAAGTCCGCAGGCCGGGGCACAAGGTCTACGTCCAGAGAGGCTACTTCAACCCTCTTCCCTTCAACAAGCTATCGCCCGTTGAAAAGCACCTCCATCTGCTCGACCTCGCCCTGGCGGAGAAGGCCTCCTCTAAACGCAGTCTGGACATCCCCCTGACAGCCGTCGCCTTCTCCGACGAGAAGAACGAGAACACCCTTCTCCTTTCCGGGATTCCCGTCCTGTCGATCCGGGAGGCGGTCGGAGACCGCACCGAATTCATAAGCCTGGTGCTCGACCAGAATAAGGTCATCGTCGACGGCAAAAGGTTCGAGATCGACTGGAAGAGCATGCGCGGGGAAAAGATCTATCAATACGCGGCCGTCGCCCTGGCGCCGGGCCAATACGACTGCCGGGTCATCATCAGAAATCTCGAAGATGGGAGGGCGGCGGTCGGCTCCTGCTCCGTGGAGGTGGCCGGGCCTCGAGCCGAAGGGCCGACGCTCTTTCCGCCGCTTTTCCTCGTCCGCGGCCCGGAAGCTCAGTATCTCAACGTGACGACGCCAGCCAAGGGGGCCCCCCAGGCGGGCGTCTCCATCTCGGCCATCTTCCCCTTCCCGCCCAAGGAATACGTCCCCCTGGTCGATGCGTTGGAGCAGGGCACGACTTTGTTTTGCGCCGCACTGCGATGCGTCTGGAAGGGTAACCGGAGCGGCGAGATGGAGCTTTCCGCCTGGCTCTCACCCGAGGGAAGCGGCGAGAGAACCCAGGTCGAGATGACCATCGTCAACAGCGCCAGCCGGGATGAAACCGATTTTTATCTGATGGAATTCGATGTCCCCGGACTCCTGCCCGGCCGCTACCGGCTGGAGATTGTGGCCGAGGACGCGGCGACGGGGTTGAACTTGCGCACGGCGGGCTGGTTTTCGGTCCGGCCGCCCGGGTGAATCTCGGTGGCGTCCTCAGGGCAGGGGGGTCTGTCACCCTTTTCGAACCACCCGGATCGTCTTGATCTCGTAAGGTCCCATCGGCACGGAGATGGCCGTCCCGGAGCCGAGCGGTTTTCCGGACGGGCGCTCGATGAGGTCGGTCTCTTCGGCTTCGACCGGCCAGGGGAATTCGAGCTTGGCTTCGGTCTTCTCGCCGTGGATCTCGTAGAGCCTGAGGACGAGGCCGCGCTTGGCGTAGCCCATCTCTTTTTTCAGGGCCGAGAGGACGACGTTCCCGGGCCCGACCCGGACGAAAGAATGGACCTTGGGCAGCGTGCCGCCGTGGACGAGCGGGACCCGGGCGAGGAGAGGGCTGTTGAGCTCCATGCCGCGGCGCGTCGTTTCGGCCTTTTTCCAGTCGCCCCGGTGGGGGAGGAGCGAGTAGAGAAGCTCGTGCTTGCCCCGGTCGGCCTCCGGGTCGGGTGCCGTCGCGCCGTGGATGACGGACAGGCGCATGACGTTGCCCTTGACGTCGAAGCCGTACTTGGAATCGTTGAGCAGGCTGACGCCGTATTCGCCCGATTCCTCTGAGACGTCGATCCAGCGCAGGGCGGGCACTTCCGTCCCATCGGCGGGCCGGGCGATCGAGCCGTAGGGGATCTCGAACCGCGCGGCCGGAGTCTTGAGGTTGAGCGGGAAGGCCGCCTTGATCATGATGTTCCGCTCCCGCCAATCGAGGCGCACGCGGCAGTCGAGCCGCGGGACGCCGCGGTAGAGCGTCAGGTCCTGTTCGAAGACCGAGTCGCGGAAGCGGCTCTTGACGCGGAGGACGACGCGCACGGGGCCGCGCTCGACGAGTTCGAAAGCCGCTCCGCTCTCTCCGGCCCGGCCGACCGTGTCCTTGAGGCCGAGCTCCCAGGCCGACATCGACGCGGGTTCGTCCGTGATCGCCTCGAGGACGTTCCCCGCGCCGGCCAGGACTTCGCGCCCCGATGCCTTGTCGAAGAGGCTCTTGATCCAGCCGGTTTTGGCATCGAGCCTGACCTTGAGGAATTCGTTCTCGATTTCCCGGGCTCTAGCGCGGACAACCTCAGGCCCGGCCCAGGCCTTCTCCGAGGGGATGACCCGGTAGAGCTTGTAACCGAGCGAGGGCACGCCCTCGGCGATGAAGACGACGCGGAAGATGGTGCCGCCGCCCTCGATGCGCTTCTCGAGGACCTGGACGGCGATGTCCTTGCCCTCATCATCGGTCATCCGGACCGTGCCGTCCCAGGCCCGCGCCGTTTTCGCGTCGGGAGGGACGGCGACCTCGGCGAAGGCCGGCTCCGTCCGCTCCCAGAAGAGCGGGTTGTAGACGGCGACGGGGAAGCCTTCGCCGCGCGTGTCGATCATGTTGGAGATCGTCTCGAGCGAGAAGTCGAGCGCCCGCTCGCCCCTCTTCCGCGCCTGGCCGTAGAACCCGGTGACCTCGTCATAGACCGGGCCGATGCTCGAGCCGTCGAGAATGTCGTGGAACTGGTTGCGCAGGACGATCTTCCAGGCCTCGTCGAGGTCCCGCTCGGGGTAATAATCCCGGTAGCCGGAGGTAACGGCTAGGGCCGAAAAATTCTCGGCGGCGAGGAGGAGGCTTTCGAGCCGGCGGTTATTCTTCTTCGTTTCTGCCTGGGTCGTGTAGCAGGCCGGGAAGGTGAAGTTGAGCTCGCGTTTGACGACGGGGAAGTCCGCTGCCTTCTCGATGATTCTCTTGAAATAGGCCTCGGGGACGTCGAACACCAATCGCGGCTCCTTCGGGTCGTCGCGGAACTTCTTGATGGCGATGATGTCAGTGTCGCGCGGTCCGCCGCCGTGGTCGCCGGCGCCGTAGAGCAGCATGAAGTCCTTGACGTCGGTGTTTTTCCTGGCGTCTTCGAGGATCTTCCGGACGCCTTCGCGCAAGTCGACGAGATACCACCCGGGCGGCACGTAGCCCAGGACGCGCGAGCCGTCGACACCTTCCCACCAGAAGAAGTGGGTCGGATCGGGGCCCGGCGGGCAGCGCTCGAAGACGTAGGAGTCGATGCCGGCCCGGCGCAGGATCTGGGGCAGCTGCCAATTGTGGCCGAATGAGTCGGGGTTCCAGCCGACTTTGACGTCGACGCCGAACTTGTCCAGGAAATAGCGCTTGCCGTAGAGGAGCTGGCGGGCCAGGGACTCGCCGTCGGGCATGTTGAGGTCGGGCTCGACCCACATCCCCCCAACGGGGACCCACGTCCCCTCCTTGACTTTCCGGGCGATGCGCTGGAAAAGGTCGGGATAGTCCTTTTCGATCGCTTCGTAGATCGCCGTTTGGCTCTGAGCGAAGGTCAGGCCGGGGAGTTTGTCCATCTGGGCCAGCGTTCCCTTGAAGGTGAAGGTGGCGATGTCGGCCACGGTTTCCTCCCAGCGCCAGAGCCAGCTCAGGTCGATGTGAGCGTGGCCGACGAGATGAGCGGCGAGGGAGCGTGACGGGACCGGCGCGGCGGCCGGCTTGCGCTTGGGCGCGGCTTGGCCGGCCGCGATAAGTACTGGGGTGATAGACAGCGCGACAACCGCGGAGATAATAACGAGTGCACGAAGGGCGCGGGTTTTCATGGATTGCCTCCTCCGGACGGACGCTGACGGGTCCGTCTCATGCCAAGATCATGCGAAAAAGCCCCCAACTTTTCTCATGGATAATAACGAAGCTTATCACGCTCAAGGGCCCAAAAAAAGGGTCATCTCCCGATTTCGGGGAAGTCCCCTATTCGGTTCGGCGAAGGATATCGCCCTTAGCCCCCCGGCCCCCCGGGAACCAGTCCCGGCGGTTCCCCCGCCTTCGGCGGGTCCCCCTCCGCTACGGGGGTCTTCAGGGCGACATCCATCGCCGCCTCACGACGGACTTCCCCAATATTGGGAGAAGAACAAAAAACCCCCTTGAATTCCCAGGGCACATGGCCTAGAGTGGATGTAGGGTGATGGCTGCCATGTCCGTTAAGGCCTTAGGTCATTCGGTTCTGAGCCTCGCGGTCCTCGCGGCTCTGGCGTCGGGCCTCGCCCATTCTTCGGTGCCGGACTCCGCTCTCGCCTCCGGACCTCCGGTGCCGGGCGCTCAATCCCAGTCCCGCCCCGCCGACCTCGCGGCCATCCTCGAACGCTGCGCGGCCTACTGCGACAAGTTGTCAAGGTCCGTCCTGGATTTCGTTTGCGCCGAACGGGTCGTGGAGACCATCGCCGAAATAGCCGTCATGCGCCCCGCCGTCTCCGGCTCTAGCTCGAGGGCGACCTATTTCTCCAGGCCTTGGGGTAGCGTCGACAAAAGGGCCCGGTCCAAATACCTCTATGACTACCAGCTCGTCCGGACGCGGTCTGGGGAGATCAAGGAGACGCGCGTCCTCCTCGAAGAGAACGGCCGCAAGGTCGAGGAGAAGGAAGCCTCCCTCAAGACCCGGGTTTTTGTGTACAAGTACGTCGTCATGGGGCCCGTGGGCCTGCTTGGGCGCGACGAGCAGGAGAACTTCGATTTTTCGGTCGTCAAGGAAACGACGCTCAAGAAACAGCCGGTTATCATCATTCAAGCCGCACCTAAACCCGGCTCTGCCGGGGACGTCCTCTACGGGAAAATCTGGGTCCGCAAGAGCGATGCGGGCATCCTCAGGATCGAATGGCAGCCCGAGTCCATGGGGAACTACGAAGGGATCGAGGAGATGGCTCGCGAGCTGGGGATGAAGCCGCGGCTTTCCTTCGTTTCCGAATATGACTTCGAGAAGAACGGCATCCGCTTCCCCAGCCGTTACGAGATCGAGGAGGCCTACTCGAGTAAATGGCGCTCCCCCCTGGTCCGCTCGAAGACCGATGTGACCTACGACGCCTATAAATTTTTCACGGTCGAAACGGGAGTGGCTATCCGGTAGGGGTCGGGAAAAAACCTTCGTGGAGGCCGTCATGAAAAGAATCATCGTCGGGGGGATGGCGTTCGTCCTTCTCGCCACGTCCGCGGCCGTTCCGTTCCCGGGACGTGAGGAGTCGGCGGCGCAGGCCGCGGACCAGCGGGCGCCGCGGCACGACGCTGCCGCTATCATCAAGCTCGTCGCCGTGCGCGTCCTCGACGCGGCCGGCCGCCCGGTCACCGGGCTCCGGAAAGAGGATTTTCTCCTGACCGACAACGGCGCGCGGCAGGTCGTCACCGAGTTCGAGAGCTATGTCCTCGGCGAGGCCGGCATGGAGCTCGTCGCGACGGGAAAGGACGCCCCGGTCCGGGCGCCGCTCTTGAAGCGCCGGCTGTTCATCTTTCTCGACCTGCAGGGAAACGACGAAAACGGAATGAAGAACGCCAAGGCGGCGGCGCTTTACTTTGTCGACACCCAGCTCCGGCCGGGCGACGAGGTCGGGGTCATCGGATTTTCGCCGATCCGCGGTTTCTTTATCCAGGAGTACCTGACGACCGACCACGAGAAAATCCGCAAGGCCATCGAGCGGGCCAAGGAACTGTCGCCGAGCGCTGCGACGGCCATGGGGTTCGGTCCCGATGACGGCGGCGGAAGACGGGGCGGGGGGGCGGGAGGCGGGCGCGGGAATCCGGTCCAGTCCGAAGGCCCCGGGTACACGAACGATACGGGCGTGGACCCGAACGTGGCGAATCTCGGAAGGCCGAGCGGCGGTGTGGGGTCCTTCATCGGGGGCATCGCGGTCGTGTCCGTGCCCGGAACGGGTAAATACGCGAAGACCGACTTCGAGCCCCGGATGTTCGACCTGGCCGAGACCCTGAAGTACGTCCCCGGGAACAAGAGCTTGGTGCTTTTTTCCGGGCGTGACCTCGGGGCGGCCGCCAAGTCCCTGGGCCAGTCATTCGCCGCGTCCGGGACGCCGGTCTACGCGGTCAACACCAAGAATTGGATCATCAAGGGCGGGATAACCGGGGCGGGGTTCGGGGTTAAGGAAAAGCACCTTTACCTCGAGCACTCTTTGAAGGACCTGGCCCTGGCCTCCGGGGGGGAGTATTTCGCCGACATCGAGGCCGTCAGCGCCATCGCCGGCAAAGTCCAGGCGCTCAGCGGGAATTTCTACGTCCTGGGCTATTACATCAAGGAGAACTGGGACGGGAAGTTCCACAAGGTCGGCGTCGAGCTGGAGAAGCCGGGCTATCGCGTGCTCGCCCAGGCGGGCTATTTCAGTCCCAAGCCGTTCGCCGAAATGTCGGACTTCGAGAAGGAGCTCCATCTCTTCGACCTTCTCTACGCCGACGCGCCGGCGGCCGAGGCCCTGGACATGCCCGTGACTGAGCTGGGCGTTGCCCTCCCGGGCGGCCGGGACGGCGTCATTCTGATCCAGACGATCATCGACCCCAAGGCTGGCGTCTCTCCGGCCAAGGTCGAGCTCATCGCCTTGATCCGGAACGAGGACCGTATACCGGTCGTCTCCCGGAAATGGGAACTCGACCTCTCCGCGTATAACGGGAAGACCCTTGTTTTCTCTATCGGCTCGCCGAGAGATCCTGGGAAATACGATGGCCGCATCATCGTCCGGGATATCGAAACCGGCCGGCCGGCGGCCGGGCGCTTTTCCTTCGAGGTCCTGGCCCCAACCGCCGAGGGGATCGTTCTTTCCTCTCCCGTTATCCTCGTGCCCGGCGAGACGACGAAGCTCGTCCGCCTCGAGTCCGGGCCGGCGCGCCGGGGCCAGGCGGCCGAGCGGAGCCTCGTCGAGCTCTATCCGTTCATCCCCAAGGACCGCAGGATCGTGGTGCGGAACATCGAAGCCGGGACAGGGCAGATCACGGCCATCTTGCCCGTCCGGGTCCCGGCAGGGGAGGGCGGGGCGCCGCCTCGGATCGAACTCGCGGCCCGGCTCCTTCCCCGGTCCGGAGGTGAGGAGATTCCGCTCGATGTCGAGGTCGTCGAGGCCAAGACCTCGAAGGACGGCCGCGAATTCCTCATCCTGAGGATCGACTTGCCGCAGCCAGCTCCCGGCGAATACGACCTTGAAATCGTGGCCGAGGACGCCGCCTCGGAAAAGCGGGGGACTGTCCGGACGACCCTTATGCTGAAATGAGGGCGCTCAGTCGCGGACTTCGTACTTGACGGTGAAGAACTTGAAATTCTTGTAGACGACCTCGGTCTTCGAGCGGACGAAGGCCTTGCCCGATTCCTTGAGGTAGGCTTCCTCGACGGACAGGCGGCTGGGGAAGCGGATGCCATTCTTCTCGGCGCTGAACTCGGAGCGGATAATGAGACGAGGCTTGCGGTTGTAGAGCTCACCGCGCTTCTCGAAGATGTCGAAGCGGCCGACGCGGCTCTCGCTCCACTCGATCTTGAGGATGTTTCCCGTGACGGGGTCGATCCAGGCCTTGCCGTAGAGGTTCCGGGTGGGCGGCGCGCCGGGCTTGGGCTTGGCGTCGACGACAAGGACTCGGATCTTGCCGATTTTCTCCTGGCCTGCGACGGTGAAGTCGTAGTCGGGCTGGAAGCGTTCGCCGAAGAGGCCGACCGGTCCGAAGAGGGCGGTGCCGAAGACGACGACGGACGTCTGAAGCGTGGCGTTGGGCACAACCTTCCTTTTGCCGTTCTCTTCGAGCTGGGTCCGCATCTCGCGGATGGTCCGCCCGGCCCGGACGCACTGATAGTCGTAGACGAACTTGTGCTTGATTTTCCGAAACGTGGTGATCGTGAACGTCGGCCCCCTGTACTCCGTCCATCCGGAGCTCGGCGGAGGCATTTTTTTGGCCACGTCGAGGTTCGGGTCAATTGACTCGGAGATCTCCTCGCGACAGACGAAGTCGAAGGCCGAGCTTTCGAGCCGCCGGCAGTACTCGGCCGCTTTGGCCAGGAGCGCCGGCAGTTGGGGCTGAGGGGAGGGCAAGGCGAGGTTTTGGAAAGTGCGGGGCGGAGAGTGCGAAACGGCGTGAGCCGGCGGATGAGAGAGAAAAAGGAGGACGACTGCCGCCAGGGCGGCGGCGAGCGATGGCGCGTTCCGGCTTATCGACATCCGCACCTCGGGCAACGATTGGATTCTGACCCTTGACTAGGATAGGCTTGCCGCCGGGGAAAATCAACCCATTCGACAGCGGCCGGGGCCGGGCCTCCCAGTCCCGGTCCTGGTAAGACCGGGGCCCCGGGCTTGCCCGGGGGTCCACTTCCGCCGTACTCGCCCGTGGATATAGTCCCTTGACTAAGCGCCGAGTCGTCCTAAAAATACCCCGCGGACACGCTTGATGAGCTCTCCGGCGTTCTCTTTCGTGTAACCTTCCGTTGACACCACCGGTTCGATAGCGATGTCGACCCGCCCCGGCCGGATGAGAAGACTGCCCTTGCGGGCGATGTGGTAGGCGCCCATCTGGACGAGGGGCAGGATGTCGAGGCCCGTCTCCAGAGCAAGCAGAAAGCCGCCGCGCTTAAAGGGGCCGATGTTCCCGTCGCGGGTCCGCGTCCCCTCGGGCAGGACGGCGAACGAGAAATTCGGGCGGGAGCGGACCCAGGCCGCGGCCCGGCGCAGGCTCTCTACCGCCCGCTGGGAGTTCGTTCGGCTGATGGGGAACATGCCGATGCGACGGATTGTCCCGCCGTAAACCGGCCAGCGGAAGTGGCTCTCCTCCTCGACGCCGCGGGCCGGGCCCGGGAAGGCGGCCTGAAAGACGAGCGGGTCGAAGAAGTTGACGTGGTTCATCATCACCACATACTGACGGCCGTGGACGAGATTTTCCCGGCCGCCGACGCGGACGCGGATGCCGCAGACGAGGAGGACCGTCCGGCAGCCGGCCTTGATCAGGTTCTCGAGGCCCCTGCCGCGGAGGACGAAGGAGCCGAGCCAGACGAGGATGCAGGCGTAGAGGAAGAGAGGCAGGGCGATGAGCCAAATGAGGAACGAGCGCAGGCCGTCGCCGAACTTTCTCATGCCAGGATGACGAGCTCGGCCGGCAGGACCTTGAGCCGGAGTGGAGTGAACCCGAGGAGCTCGCCGTCGGCCATGAGGCGAAGCGGCCGGTCCGCGTCGACCGAGATCGAGGCGGCCTGGCGCATGTCGACCTTGGGGTGGGTCGTGTGCTTGCCGGAGAAAACGCCGGCGAAGATAGAAACGATCTCGCGGCGGTTGACGCCGTTGAAGAGGATGAGGTCGGCCCGGCCGTCGGACGGGTCGGCGGGCGGCGCGATCTTCATCTTCCCACCCGTGAATTTCGAGTTGGAGATGGCCAGGGCGCTGTCGACGACCTCGAGCCTGCGGCCGTCGGCCTCGATGGTGATTCGGTTGTTCATGCCGCGGACGAGGCGGACGAGGACGGCCAGGCTGTAGCCGGCGGCCCCAAGGAATTTCAGGCGCTCGTTTGTCAGCTGGAGGATGTCGGCGATGAGGCCGACGCCGATGATGTTGAGGGAGTAGCGGCGGACGGTTTCGCCGCCTTCCTGATAGTGGAACTCGACGAGGTCGACCTTGCGGCGGCGGCCGGCCAGGATGGCCTCGAGGGCCTGCTCGGGCGTAAGGATGTCGAAGTCGCGGAGAAAGGAATTGCCGGTGCCGGCAGGGATCTGGCCGATCTCGGGGAGGCGGGCGGGGCGGCCTTCGGCATAGAGGCCGTTGATGACCTCGTAGGGAGTGCCGTCGCCGCCGAGGCAGATCACGCGGTCATATCCGGCGCCCGCGGCCTCGCGGCCGATCTCGACGGCGTGGCCGGCGTGTTCCGAGAAGCGGACCTCGAGCCCGGGGATCTCAGCGCGTAGACGGGGTTCGAGGCTCCGAAAGCACTTTTTGCCGTGGCCATGACCGGCGGCAGGGTTGACGACGAGCAGGGTTTTCATGGGTTGGTTGAAAGGGACTTATAGCACAGGGCGCGGGAAATAAAAAGGGGAGGGGGTCGCAGGACGCTACCCGGGCAGCGTCCTGCCGCGAGACTTGACAGCGTCGGTGTTTCATATTAATATACACATATATATACACATATATGGAGGGCGCGATGAAACGAACGAATGTCCTGCTCACGGATAGCCAGCACAAGGCCGTCAAGGCCTATGCCAAGAGGGAGGGGAAGACGCTCGGCCGCATGGTCCGCGAAGCGCTCGATGTCGCCTACCAGAAAAAGGACCTGCTCGAGCGGCGTAAAGAGACGGCGGTCGGGGCCTACCGAGAGGGCTTCATCAGCTTGGGCAAACTTTCGGAGGTCCTGGGGCTCGACCCCGTCAGCGCCCGGATCTATATGAAGAAAGCGGGCATCCCTCTTCTGGTCCAGGACGTGACCGAGATCAAACGCGACGCGGATAATGCCTGAGATCGTTTTCGATACATGCGTCATATCGAACTTTGCCCTGACCGGTGCGCTCGGGATCCTGGAGGGCCTCTACCGAAATAAGGCCCACATCACGGATTTCGTCGCGGCGGAGATCTTGCGGGGGATCCAGGCGGGGCATGCCCGGTTGGGCGCTATTCCGAAGGCCGTCCAAGCCGGTTGGCTCAAGGAGATCGGGCTCAGAACGGGCAAGGAGAGGGAATTATTCAAGACGCTTTCGGTTTCGCTCGGTATGGGGGAGGCATCGAGCATCGCCATCGCCAAGCGCCGAGGTCTTCGCTTCGCGTCAGACGATAGAGTGGCTCGGGCCGAGGCCGCCCGGTTGGATGTGCCCCTAACAGGGACCTTGGGCATTCTGGTCAAAGCGGTGCGGACGGGAGTTTGCGAACTGCGCACGGCCGACGCTTATCTCGGGAAGATGATCGAAGCCGGCTTTTTCTCCCCGGTCCGCTCCCTCCGCGAGATCCGCTAACCCGTTCCTCGCTCCGAATGGATTGCTTCTAATATCCGCGCCGGGGTCATCGGCAAGGTGTGCATGCGGACGCCGATGGCATCGTAAACCGCGTTGGCGATGACCGCGCCCATGACTGTGACTGCCGGCTCGCCGCATCCCTGAGGGGCCATGTCCGGGTTGTCGACGAGCACGACCTCGATCTTCGGCAGCCAGGAGAAGCGCGGGATCTCGTAGGTGTCGAAGTTCTCGTCGAGGACGCGGCCGTCCTTGAACCTGATCTCCTCGGTCAGGCAGTAGCCGAGCCCCATGGTGATGCAGCCCTCGATCTGTATCCGGGCGCCCTCGGGGTTGATGACCTCACCCGTGTCCTGGGCGCAGACGACGCGCACGACGCGGACGGTGCCCTTCTCCTTGTCGACCTCGACCTCGGCCATCGTGGCCACGTAGGTGCCCAGATAATCCGTGATGGCGATGCCGTAGCCGCGTCCAGCGGGTGCTTTGGAAAAAGAGCGGCCGAATCTATCAGCGGCCGCCCCGAGCACTTTCTTCATCCGCGCGTCGGCCAGGTTCTTGAGCCGGAATTCGAGAGGGCTCAGGCCGGCCGTCTCGGCCATGACGTCGATGTGCGACTCCGTGGCGAAGATGTTGGTGTTGCTGCCGGGCCCGCGCCAGGCCCCCGTGCCGAAGGGATGGGCGCGTACGGCGCCTGCGTCCCCTCCGCCCCATCCGCCGCCGAAGGAGAGGACGCGCTTGTGCGGGATATCGTAGACGGGCTGCGAGCTCCGGCTCCCGGCGTGGTAGTTCTTGTACTCCCAGAAGACGATCCGGTTTTCGGCGTCCAGGCCCGACCGGATGTCGTAGACGGCCGCCGGACGGAAGGTATCGTTGAAAAACTCTTCCTTGCGCGTCCAGGCCACCTGAACGGGCTTGCCGCAGAGCTTGGCGAGGCGAGCCGCCTCGACGATCTGCCCGCCCTGGTTCTTGCCCCCGAAGCCGCAGCCGACGAAGGGCGTGATGACGCGGACGTTCGCTATCGGGAGGCCCAGCGTCTGAGCGACCTCTCCTCGGGCCCGGAAGGGCGACTGGGTCGAGGCCCAGACCGTCGCCCGGTCGCCCTCGACCTGGGCCACGGCCGTGTGCGGTTCGGACGGTGCGTGGGCGACGTAGTGGGCGAAATATGACTTCTCCACTGTTTTTACCGCGAGCCTGGCGCCTTCTTCCAGATTGCCCGCTTCGACAACGACCTCGGCGCGCGGCGCGGCCTCTTTCAGGTGGGCGAAGATCGAGGCATTGTCGAGCTTCGAGTCGGACGGCTCGAACTCGGCCTCGACAAGCACGAGGGCTTCGGCCGCGGCGTCCGGCTTCTCGTGGAGAACGGCGACGAGGTCCCCGTCCCGTACGACCCGCGTGCCGGGAACCTTTTCGGCCGCGGCCGTGTCCGCGCTTCTGAGCTTGGCGCCATGGGCCGGCGGCCTGAGGATCGCGGCGTAGAGCATGCCGGGGAGACGGATGTCGCCTGAGAACTTGGCCTCACCGGTGACTTTCGCTCGCGCGTCGGTGCGCAGGGTCGGCCTGCCCGAGACGACGTGCTTGGAGTGGTGCTTGATGGACGGTTTTTTCTCCAGGCGTACCTCGATCTTTTTCCCGCCGACGAGCTCGGCGTAGGTCACTTTTTTCGATGGGCTTTTCGCGATATAAACCGCGCCGTCTTTTGTCGCCAGCTCCTCTTCGGCGGCGCCGAGACGCGCCGCGGCCAGCCGGACGAGAACGCCGCGGGCTTCGGCCGCGGCCTGCCGCATGGGCGGCCCGAAGTATTTCGTGCTGCGCGAGCCGAACGTGCCCGCGTCGTAGGGGCAGAGGGCCGTGTCGCCCATGACCATGTCTACCGCCTCGAGCGGGACGTCGAGCTCCTCGGCCAGCATCATGGCCAGCGAAGTGATGATGCCCTGGCCCATCTCGATCTTGCCGGTGAAGCAGGTCACCCGGCCGTCCGGGCCGACCTTGAGGTAGGCGTTGGGGTCGTCCGGGTAGCCGCCGCCCCGCGCGCCTTCTTGCAGTGCCAGGCCGTCGCCCACGGCGAAGAAGACGATAAGCCCGCCGCCGGCGAGCTTGAGGAACTCGCGCCGCTCGAGGGCTAGCCCGGAGGCCGCGCCAGCGGTGCCCGCGGCCTCCGGGCTTGACATCGTGTATTCGTCGTCCCTGCTCTTAACGGGCTTCATGGATGGCCCCTTTCATCGCCTTGGCCGCCGTCTGGACGGCTGCGATGATGCGGTTGTAACTGCCGCAGCGGCAGAGGTTGCCCTCGAGAGCGTCGGCGATCTCCGCCTCGGTCGGGTTCGGCTTCCTGAGGAGCAGGGCGTAGGCCTGGAAGATCATCCCCGGCGTGCAGTAGCCGCACTGAAGCGCGTCGTGATCGACGAACGCCTGCTGGAGCGGATGGAGGCGTCCGCCCCTGGCCAGGCCCTCGATGGTCAGAACACTTTTCCCCTCGACCTTCGACAGGGGATACTGGCAGGAAAAAACGGGCTTGCCGTCGACGAGGACGGTGCAGGCGCCGCAGAGCCCCTCGCCGCAGCCGTATTTCGTCCCCGTGTGCCCGAGGTCGGCACGAAGGATCCACAGGAGCATGCGCTCCGGCGGCGACTCGACGCGGACCTCTTTCCCGTTGAGCTTGAAGCGGATCGTCTTGTCCATGCGGCCTCCCCTGATCGTCGGCCCTTAAGAGGTAGATGCCTCTCGAAGCCGAATAATAGCATAATCGTTGCCCCGCAGGAACCGGGGAGTGCGCTCTGGAATTAGCGGTCTGGCGCGAGCGAAAAGAAAATCCGAAGTCCGCGCTCAAAGCTCCGGCAACTCGACGCCGAGCTTGTCGAAATCCTTGCGGTTGAACGTCGCCACCCCGGAGCATTTGGCCGCGCGGCTGGCGGCGGCGATGTAAGCGTCGGCGAACTCGGAGTCCGTGGCCGAAGCCAGGGTCAGCGCGTCGGCGACCAGCGGCGCGTCGGTCAAGGTCAGCCCCGGCGTGGCGAACACGGCCTTGAGTATTTCCAGGACTTGGGCCCGAGGGACCTTATAGGCGGCGCGCAGGGTCCAGGCGAGTTCGAAGAGGACGGGCGGTCCGGTGATGAGCCGTCGCTCTCCGCGGGCCGCCGACTCGAGCAAGAGTGAGGCCTTGGCATGATGGCCCTCGTCATCGAGCGTCAGGAAGCGGAGGAAAACGTTGGTATCGACGAACCAAGCGGTCATCTGGATTTCTTGTGACGCTGGGCGAGAAACCCGGCCCTTCTTTCGGCCTCGATGCCCGGAGGCAGGGCCTTTCCTAGGACGCCTTTGAAAGCCATCAAGTCGGGCGCGGAGACGATCACGATCGCCCCCTCCCGGACCTCGACGAGGACGCGGTCGTGGGGCTTGATCCCGACCTGGCGGCAGGCGGCCGCGGGCAGGGTGATCTGGCTCTTCGAGGAAACGGTGGCTGTCGTCATTCAGCTATCCTTTACATATATTATTATTCTTTACATATTATAATTAGTAAAGTATGGGCTGTCAAGAGAAAGAGGGACTGTCCCCTTTAGGTCCCCCAAAGGGGACAGCCCCTCTTTAATCCATACAGACGGCTTAAGCCGTGCCCTTTTCTCAGAAAGTTGAGCCCTGGGCCGGTTTTGCGATATGGTGAGCGGGAACGGAGGGACACGATGAGCAGATCCCGAAGAATGTGGTTGCTCTTGACGGCGGCTTTCGCTTTTATCCTGGCCGCGGCTTGCACTCCTTCAGGCGACCGGACCGCGGATAAAAAGGCCCCGGAAGCCTTTCCGCTCGAGGAGGCGACCATCGCCGGCCTCCAGGAGATGATGACATCGGGCACGGCGACCTCGGAAATCCTCTTATCGCTCTACCTGAAGCGGATCGAGGAGATCGACCGTGGCGGGCCGGGTTTGAACGCCATCATCGAGACGAACCCCGACGCGCTGGCCATCGCCCGCGAGCTCGACCTTGAGCGCCAGGAGAAAGGCCCGCGGGGGCCGCTCCACGGCATCCCGATCCTCATCAAGGACAACATCGACACAGCCGACAACATGGAGACGACGGCCGGCTCACTTGCCCTCCTCGGCTCGAAGCCCGCGCGCGACGCGTTCGTCGCCGGGCGCCTCCGGGCCGCCGGCGCCGTCATCATCGGCAAGGCGAACCTCAGCGAGTGGGCCAACTTCCGGTCGTCCCGGTCGACGAGCGGCTGGAGCGGCCGCGGCGGCCAGACAAAAAACCCCTACGCCCTCGACCGGAACCCGTCCGGTTCGAGCTCGGGTTCGGCCGTCGCCGTGGCGGCCAACCTGGTCGCGGCCGCCGTCGGCACGGAGACGGACGGATCGATCGTCTCGCCTGCGTCCGTCTGCGCCATCGTCGGCATCAAGCCGACGGTCGGGCTCGTCAGCCGCTCGGGCATCGTCCCGATCGCCCACTCCCAGGACACCGCCGGGCCGATGGCCCGGACTGTCGCCGACGCCGCGACGCTCCTCGGCGCGATGACCGGGCTCGACCCGGCCGACGCCGCCACAAAAGACGGCCAGGGCCGCGCTCTTACCGATTACAGAGAATTCCTCAAGCCCGACGGATTACGGGGCGCCCGGATCGGCGTCCTGCGAGCGCCCTCCTTCAATTTCGCGAAAAAGCTCGACCCCATCCTGCAAAACGCCGTCGAGGCCATGAAAGAGGGGGGAGCCGAGGTCGTCGACCCCGTCGAATTCCCGACGCTCGGCAAGACGGACGACTCGGAGTACGAGGTCCTCCTCTACGAGTTCAAGGCCGATCTCGAGGCCTACCTTGCGGCCAGACCGGGCGCCGCAGTCCGCAACCTGACGGACCTCATGGCCTTCAACGACAAGAACGCGGACCGCGAGATGCCGTTCTTCGGGCAGGAAATCCTGGAACAGGCGGCGAAAAAAGGCCCGCTTACGGACAAGGCCTACCTCGACGCGCTGGCGAAGAACCACAAACTCATGCGAGAAAAGGGGATCGACGCCGTGCTGGCCGAGCACAAGCTCGATGCGCTCGTCGTCCTGACGAACGGCCCGGCCCACATGACCGACCTCATTAACGGCGACTCTTTCTTCGGGAGCAGTTCCTCTCCGGCGGCCGTGGCCGGCTACCCCACGATCACCCTGCCTGCGGGCTGGGTCAACGGCCTGTCCGTGGGCATCTCGTTCATCGGCAAGGCCTGGAGCGAGCCGGCGCTCATCAAGCTTGCGTACGGCCTCGAGCGGGCGCTGGGGATGCGCAAGGCGCCGCGCCTGCTCCCGACGGCGGAGATCCCGGTTGCGGGCTTGTCCGGTGGCCGCGGCTTGGCCGGGCGATAGGACATGAAATAATAGGACAAGCCGGAATGGCAGGGGCAGCAAGAAGGGGAAAAGAATAGAAATATAGGGGTATGCACTTGACTCCCGTAGCCACTACATATAGTATTTTTCTCTCATGGGAGAGTATCCGGAAACTGCCCAGCAATTTCAAGATTGGTTTTCCACGGAGGACTCTTGCCGAGATTATCTATTCCGGCTGCGGTGGCCCGAAGGATTTCAATGCCCTCGATGCAAAAACAACCGGGCCTGGATGATGGGACGTGGGCTGTTTCGTTGTACCGAATGCGATCTTGAGACCTCGATCACCGCAGGGACGCTTTTTCAGGATACTCGCAAATCCCTCCGGCTTTGGTTTCAGGCGATGTGGTACGTGACGAACCAAAAGCATGGAGTGAGCGCTACAGGATTGGGCCAAGCCTTGGGATTGGGCAGCTATCGGACGGCGTGGATGTGGCTGCATAAACTGCGCCGGGCCATGGTGCGTCCCGGGAGAGACCGCCTCCAGGGCACGATAGAAATCGACGAGACCTTTGTGGGCGGCCCACGGCCAGGAAAGCGCGGCCGCGGAGCGGAGGGGAAAGTCTTGGTTTTGGTGGCCGCTCAAAAAGACGGAAGGCGAGTCGGCCGGATCCGATTGCGTCAAATCAACGATGCCTCGGCCGAGAGTCTGGAAACGGCGATTAAAGAAATGGTCACTCCCGGGAGTATGATTCGTACGGACGAGTGGATGGGATACAACGGCTTGAAGGCTCAAGGATACCCGCATAAGGTTGTCCGAACGAAATCCTCCGTTGGCGACAATCTTCTACCCTTGGCCAATCGGGTGACGTCCCTCTTGAAACGATGGCTGTTGGGAACACATCAGGGTGCCGTCAGGTCCTCGCATCTGGATTATTACCTTGATGAGTTCACGTTTCGCTTCAATCGCCGAACCTCAAGATCACGCGGCAAGCTATTCTTCCGCCTCGTCCAACAGGCGATGGCCATTGATCCCGTGCCCGCCAAGTCGATAGTCGGCGGACGGCCGAAAGTATGAGGCACAATATATGGTGGCTACGGGAGTCAAGTGCATACCCCTATAGAAATAAATGGAAAGAAATATGGATATAATTGGGCGAAGCGGAGGAGTGACCATGAAACGCGTATCGATGAATGTCCTGACAGTCTTTGCTTCGGCGATTGCTTGGATCGCGCTTTCATCCGGCTATCTCACAGGATGGGACGCCGCGGCGGCTCACGACAGGGCCGGCCTCGACGGTTTCGTCCGAGCCCACGCGGGGAAAACCGTGCCGCCGCCGTTCGTGTTCGTCTACGGCGGCAAGGCCTCTGCCGGCTTCATCGGCAAGTGGAGCGTGACATCGGAAGAGAAGACGCAAGGCCAAAAGCTCATCAGGACCGTCGTCTATTCCGACCCATCGACCGGTCTCCGCGTCACGGCCGTCTACACGATCTACCGTGACTTCCCCGCGGCGGAGTGGGTCGTCCGGCTCAAGAACGAAAGCAGGACGGCGACGCCGATCATCGAGAACGTCCAGGCCTGCGCCGTTTCCTTCCCCGAATTCGCCGCCGGGCCGGGTCCCGTGATGCTCTATCGCGCCCTGGGCAGCAACGCCTTGCGCTCCGATTTCGGCCCGGTTACGGATACCCTCGCCGAAAAGGCGGTAGTTCGCTTCGGCCCTACGGCCGGACGCTCCTCCGACACGAACGCCCTGCCGTTCTTCAACATCGCAACGCCGGAGCGCGGCATCGTCGCCGCCATCGGCTGGAGCGGGAGCTGGCAGGCCGTCGTCGGCCGCAAGAACACTCGCGCGCTCGACCTCACGGCCGGGATGGCCGCGACTCACTTCAAGCTCCTTCCCGGCGAGGAAGTCCGGACGCCGTCTATCGCCCTCCTTTTCTGGAAAGGCGCCGACCGGATGTCCGGCCATAACCTCTTCCGCCGCTTCGTCCTGGCCCACCACATGCCCCAGGCCGGCGGCAAGCCCGTCGCTCTGCCCATTAACCACGGCGTCGGCTTCGGCGGGCCTTTTCCCTGCAACGAATACGTCTGCGCCACGGAAAGCTACGCCATCGGCATGATCGACCGGCTCCACCAGTTCGGCATCGTCCCCGACGCCTGCTGGATCGACGCCGGCTGGTACGAGAACGCGACCCGGAACTGGTGGCAGGGCGTCGGCAGCTGGACGGTCAACAAAACGAATTTCCCGCGCGGCCTCAAGCCCGTTACGGAGGCGGCGAAAAAGCTGGGCCAGGGGTTCGTGGTCTGGTTTGAGCCCGAGCGCGTCTACGAGGGGACGTGGCTCGACCGCGAGCACAAGGATTGGCTGACGTTCCTGCCGGGAAACCGCAACCGCCTGCTCGACCTGGGCAACCCCAAGGCCCTGGCCTGGCTCATCGACCACATCTCGAATTTCATCCGGGACGAGGGCGTGACGATCTACCGGCAGGACTTCAACTTCGACCCGGCGCCGTATTGGAAGGCGATGGACGCGCCGGACCGTGTCGGCATGGCCGAGATGAAGCACATCGAGGGACTCTACGCCTACTGGGACGCGCTGTTGGCGAGGAACCCAGGGCTCCTCATCGATAACTGCGCCTCGGGCGGCCGCCGTATCGACCTCGAGACGACAAGCCGGAGCATTCCCCTCTGGCGGACCGACTACCAGTACTACGAGCCGAGCGGTTACCAGTGCCATACATACGGGCTTCACTTCTACCTGCCCGCGAGCGGGACCGGCAACAACAACCCGCAGAAATACTATTTCCGGAGCTCGATGGGCGGCGCCGTGGTCATGGGCTGGGAGCTCGGCGCGTCCTTCAACACGGCCCTGGCCATCGACGATATCGCGGAATTCCGGAGCTTGCGGGCCTATTTGTACGGGGATTATTATCCGCTCACCGAGTACTCGACTGCGGATGAGGCCTGGGCGGCCTTCCAATGGGACCGGCCCGAGGAGCGCGACGGCATCGTCCTGGCATTTAGGCGGCCGATGGCGCCCGAAGCGTCGATCACCGTTAAGCTCGGCGGGCTCGAACCCGGCGCGGACTACGAAGTGACCTACGAGGACTACGGCATCGCGCTCATCAAAAGCGGCCGCGAGCTCGCCGACGGGCTGTCGGTCAAGATCCCGGAAGCACCGGGTTCGCTCCTCATCAAGTACCGCCGGGTGCGTTGATCACTATTTACCAAGCTTACGTCTAATAAAATAAACACAGGTGTAATTTATTAGCACTTGAGGGCCGCTCGAATAGGCAATATAATTCCCGCAACAAGGAGCAGACCGTGATCGAACTGACCAACGTTTCTAAGAGCTACAACCGGGGCAAGGTTAAGGCGGTGGACGACCTGACCCTGACCGTCAAACCGGGTGAGATCTTCGGCTTTCTCGGACCGAACGGGGCGGGGAAAACGACGACCATCAAGATGATCGTCGGCCTGTTGCGGCCCGACGCCGGGCGGGTCGCGGTCGAGGGCTTCGACGTGGCCAAGGACCCGCTCAAGGCCAAGCAGGTGACGACCTACGTGCCCGATTACCCTGCGGTCTACGAGCGGCTTACAGGCCTCGAGTACCTGAACTTCATCGGCGACGTCTACGGCGTCCCCAAAGCCGAGCGCCTCGACCGGATTGGCAAGTGGCTCGAGATCTTCGAGCTCGCCTCGGTCGTCACCAACCCCATCCAGAGCTATTCCCACGGCATGAAGCAGAAGATCGTGCTGACCGCCGCGCTCCTCCCGGCGCCCCGGGTCATGGTCCTCGACGAGCCGCTCGTCGGGCTCGACCCGCGGGCGGCCCACCAGATCAAGGAACTCTTCCGCGAGCACTGCGACCAGGGCAAGACGCTCTTCTTCTCGACGCATATCATGGAGGTCGCCGAGAAACTCTGCGACCGCATCGGCATCATCCACAAGGGCCAACTCGTCGCTTGCGGCACGATGGACGAACTCAAGGCCCTCGACCGGACCGAGCAGTCGCTCGAAGGGATCTTCCTGGAGCTCACCGACAAATGAGCAGGCTCGGCAGGCTCGCGACCGTCATCCGGGCCGGGCTCAGGTCGAATTTCGGCCTGGCCACCCTGAAGCACAGGCTGTTCAAGGAGAAGAAGGACCGCTGGCTGGTGCCCGTCTTCGGGCTGGCCGCGCTGGGCGTCCTGCCGACGCTCTACGGCATCGTCCTGCTCATCAAGGGCGCTTATCTCCTGCTCCAGCCGATGGGCCAGGAGCGGGCGCTCCTGACGCTCGGGATCCTGGCGGGACAGCTCCTGATACTGCTTTTCGGCATTTACTACGTCATCTCGGCCTTCTATTTCTCGCGCGATTTGGAGATGCTCATCCCCCTCCCGCTCAGGCCCTACGAGGTCATGCTCTCCAAATTTGCCGTCATCGTGATCAACGAGTACCTGACGGTCGCGGCCGTCGTCCTGCCGGTCGTCATCACCTTCGGCGTGCTGGCCAGGGGAGGGGTCGGCTACTGGGTGAACGTCGTCCTCGTTTATCTGGCTCTTCCGGTCATCCCGCTTGCGGCCGTGTCGGTTCTGGTCGTGGCCATGATGAGGTTCATCAACGTCAGCCGGAAGAAAGACATCCTCATCCTCGTCGGCAGTATCCTGCTTATCGTGCTGGCGCTCGCCCTTCAGATCGGATTGGGACGGACGGCGGGACCCCAGCCGAACGCCCAGGCCGTGACCGCGTTCTTCACGTCACCCGACAGCCTCCTCAACCGGATCGGGGCGAAGTTCCCGCCGAGCATCTGGGCAACTAAGGCCGTTGCCGGCGGCTTCTCCGGGGAGGGGCTGGCGAACCTGGCGCTTTTTCTCGGGATCTCGCTGGCGTTCTTCGCCGGGATCGTGCTCCTGGCCGAAAAACTTTTCTACCGGGGGCTCGTCGGGCTCGGCGAGACGACGGGAAAAAAGCGGAGGCTGACGCGAGACGAGATGTCGCGACGGGTATCGTCGGGGCGGCGGGCGGTTGCCGCAGTCTTCGCCCGGGAATGGAAGATCATGAACCGGACGCCGATCTTTCTGCTCAACGGGGTCCTCGTCGTGGTCATCGTCCCCGTCATTTTCGTCCTTATGGCGACCATGGGCTCGGGCAGAGGGGGAGGCGGGAGAGGGGGCGATACCGAGGCTATCATGAAGATCATGACCTCGGCCAACCCGCTTTATGTCATCCTGGCGGCGGCGCTGTTCATGACCATCTGCGGTAGTCTCAACGGCACGTCGTCTTCGACATTCTCGCGGGAAGGGGCGCAGTTCTGGATATCGAGGGTCATCCCGGTCGCGCCTCGGGAGCAGGCGGCGGCCAAGTTCCTCCACTCTTATCTCGTGGCCATGCTGGGCGTGGTCACGGCGTCGGTCGTGGCCGCGATCGTTCTTCACCTCAAGGCGGTCCATCTGGCCGCAGCGGCGGGGTTGGCACTCGTGGCGGGAGTCTTACTCACGGTCGTGGGCATGATCATCGACCTGGCCCGGCCGCTTCTCGACTGGACCAACCCCCAGAAGGCCATCAAGCAGAATCTCAATGTCCTGCTGGCCATGCTCGCCGACATCGGCATCCTGACGGCGGTGTTCTTCGGCGTCAAGGCGCTGATCAAGGCGAAGCTGGCGCCGAACGTCGTGTTGGGTGTCGTGTTCGTGGCGCTGGCCGCGCTCGCGGCGCTGAGCTACGGCATCCTGCTCAGGTTCGCCGACAAGCGCTACCCTGAGATCGAGGCATAAAAAGAGGGGGTCAAACCTATTTTTTACGCATTTTTGCGTAAAAAATAGGTTTGACCCCCTCTTAGGCCCGGGCCTCAGCCCTCGATGGCCTTGTGCAGCTTGATGGGGCGCTCCAGCCTCTTCCGCACCTTGAGGTTGAGGAACTCGACCATCACCGAAAAGCCCATGGCGAAATAGATGTAGCCCTTGGGGATGACCAGGCCGAACCCTTCGCCGAAGAGGGTGAAACCGACGAGGAGGAGGAAGCTCAGGGCGAGCATTTTGATGGTCGGGTGAGCGTCGACGAACTCGCCGATGGCCCGGGCAGAGAGCATCATGACCCCGACGGCGATGACGATGGCCGCCATCATGATGGTCACGTGCTCGGCCAGGCCGATGGCCGTGATGACCGAGTCGAGGGAGAAGACGATGTCGAGGACGGCGATCTGGGCCAGGACGGCGAGCATGCGCCGCCCGGCCCTGGCTTTTTCGTGCGCCTCCTCCCCCATCAGGCTTTGATGGATCTCGCGGGTGCTCTTGGCCAGGAGGAAAAGACCGCCGCCGATGAGGATGAGGTCGCGGCCGGAGACCTCGCGCGAGAAGGCCTCGAAGAGCGTTTTATTCAGACCCATGACCCAGGTCAGCGAGAGGAGGAGGAGGATGCGGCTGACCATGGCCAGCGCCAGGCCGAGGACTCGGGCCCGGTTGCGGCGGTCGTGGGGGAGGCGGCCGACGAGGACGGAAATGAAGATGATGTTATCGATACCGAGAACGATCTCGAGCGCGGTCAGGGTCCCCAGGGCCACCCAGGATTGAAAATGCGTCATCCACTCCATTGTCGCCTCCTGACGGCCGAATAATTCAGGCCCCCAATTATACGGAAAATCGAGGGACTTTTGTTATTTCGTTATTTCGTCCGGAGTTTTTCTAATTGCAGGTCTTGACGCCACCCTTTTCTGCTGTGACGCCCCCCATCACAGCCCGGGTGGCGTCTCGCGGCCAAGCATAGATTTGCCCCGAGCTAAGAGTTGAAAGGGCAGAAGACAGAACTGCCCATGCCGTTGACACCCGCACTCCGGCTGGACTAACATCTGCCGCGATGCGCGAATGGCAGAGTGACCGACGAGGAGGACTCCATGAAGAATGAAGTCGGGCGGCAGCTGAAAGCCGTCATTCTCATAATCGTCGCCCTGTTCCTGGCCTCGGCCTGCACGGCCGGACCGCGCGGCTACACAAAATATGAGGTCACGATCGACCCGTCTGTCCGGAGCGAGGCGGCCTCGGGCCGCGTCATCCTCCTTCTCTCCAGGACGGAAAAATTCAGCCCAGGCCCGAACGGGACGCCCGTCTTCGGACTCAACGTCGACGACCTGGCTCCCGGCGCGAAGGCGCTCGTCGATGACACGGCCTTCGGCTACCCGGTACGAGGCCTCCGCGACATCCCACCCGGTGAATACTATGTCCAGGCCTGGCTCAACGTCTACACGATATTCAAGCGGAGCGACGGCAAGGTCGTCAAGCTCCACCAGGACCAGGGCGAGGGTCAGAATTGGCGCCGTTCGCCCGGCAACCTATACTCCGAGCCGGTCAAGGTCAACGTCGAGGCGGGCAGAAGCACGACCGTTCCCATTTCGCTGAACAAGGTTGTGCCGCCGATCAAGCCTTACGAGGACACCAAGTGGATCAAGCATCTCCGTATCCAGAGCCGCTTGTTGACGGAATTCTGGGGACAGCCGATGTTCATCGGCGCCAACATCCTTCTACCCAAGGGCTATGACGAGCATCTCGGCGTCCGCTACCCCGTCCATTATATCCAGGGGCACTTCCCGCGGGGACGGGCTGGCCGTTTCAGTGGGGACGAGACGAGCCCGGCCTTCAAGCTCTGGACGGCCGACGGCGCGCCCCGCTTCATCCAGGTCAGTTTCGAGCACGCCTGCCCTTACTACGACGATTCCTACGGCGTCAATTCGGAGAACGTCGGGCCCTACGGCGACGCCCTCGTCAACGAGCTCATCCCGCGGATCGAAAAGGAGTTCCGGACGATCGCCGAGCCCTGGGCCCGGGTCGTCTCCGGCGGGTCGACGGGCGGCTGGATCTCGCTGGCGCTCCAGGTTTTCTACCCCGACGTCTTCGGCGGCGTCTGGTCGTTCTGCCCCGACCCGGTCGATCTCCGCAAGTACCAGGTCGTCAACCTCTACGAGGACAAGAACGCCTATTACATCGATAACGAGTGGACGCGCGTGCCGCGGGGAGGGGAGAGGGAGACGGACGGGAACCTGGCCTACACCATGGACCAGGAGAACCTCTACGAGGAAGCCATAGGCGACCGTTACAGGTCGGGCGGCCAGTGGGCCATCTGGAACGCGGTGTTCGCGCCGGTGGCCGAGGACGGCTATCCGAAGCCTTTCTGGAATCCCGTGACCGGCGAGATCGATAAGGCGGCGGCGGAATGGGTGCGCGAACGCTACGACCTCCGCGCTTATCTCGAGAAAAACTGGGCGACGATCGGGACGAAACTTACCGGGAAAATCCACGTCTACGTCGGCCGGATGGACAACTTCTACCTCAACGAGGCCTGCTACCTGCTCGAGGCGTTTCTCGCGACAACGAAAGATCCGGCCTACGGAGGCGAGTTCCAGTACGGTGCCCGCGGCGGCCACGGCTGGTCGCCGTTCAAGGGCGACGAGATGCTCCGGGCCATGGCCGCGCACATCGCCAAGAACGCGCCGCGGTCGGCGAAACGGGACTGGGTTTACTAAGAAGGGGTCAAACCTATTTTTTACGCAATTCTGCGTAAAAAATAGGTTTGACCCCTTCTTGGGGCCTCAGGTAAAGATGATGTGGCCGCCGGCGGCGATCTCGTAGAACGCGCCGACGTTGATGATCGAGTCGACCTGCGGACAGAAGTCCTCTTTCTTGAGCTTGAACATATCCACGGTCGCCTTGCAGGCGTAGAACTTGCACCCGGCGTCCGCGATCATCTCGATGAACTCGGGCACGGGCGGGATGTCGATCTTGTCCATGGTCTTCATCATCATCGACGTGGCGAAGGCCGAGAAGCCGGGCAGGATGCCCGCGAGCGACGGCATGTGCATGCCCGGGTTACCGACCGTGGCGATCTTGATCTTGCCCATGCGCTTCTTGGTGATCGCGTCGAGGCCGAAGAAGGTGAAGAAGAGGTTGGCCTCGATGCCATCCATGCGGGCGCCGTTGGCCATGATCAGGCCGGGGTAGACGCCGTCCAGGCCGCCCTTCGAAATGATGACCGAAACTTTCTTGATCTTGTCTTCCATTTTGCGCTCCTTTAGAGGCTCAGACGCAGCCTTCGGGCTTCTTCATGCCGGCGATCTTGGCCGCCTTCTTGGCCGGGCCGCCGGGGAAGAGGTCGTAAAGCTCCTTGGTGCTGATGACGCCGCTCTTGTTGAGCTTGCGGATGCTCGGCACCTGGCCGATCTCCTGGAACTCCTTGTGCATGAACTCGATGACCTTCCAGTGGACCGGAGTGAGCTCGGCGATACCCTCTTCTTTGGCGATGGCCGTCGCGACCTCGCGCGTCCACTGCGAAAAATCGGTCATGAAGCCCTCGGCGTCGACGTCGACGGTGACGGTTCCTAAAAGTCTCTGAGGCATGATGGGTCCCTCCCTGTTAGATTTCTATTTCGTTTTGCCCGGCGCGGGGGCCGGACGCTTCTTGCCTGCCATCTTCATCCGGTTCGGGATGAAGGGGATGGGCCGTCCCTTGAGCATCATGTTCCAGTAGATCCAGCGGAAGGCGAGCTTGCCCAAATGATTGATCCGGCTGGGTTTGAGGAGCGGCATCGGGCCGATGACGGGGAACGGGAAGCGCCCGGGCAGCGGCTCGACCTCATAGTTGAAGTCGATCAGGATGGCCTTGCCGCGGCCCGTCTCGACGAAGCAATTGGCGTGGCCGTCGAACTCCTCGGCCAGGGGCTTGCCGGCGATGGCCCGCTCGACGTTCTCGGCCAGGATCTCGGACTGGAAATGGGCGACGGAGCCCGCTTTCGACGAGAGCAAGTCGGTCGCATCGCCGATGGCGAAGATGTTCTCGTATTTTTTCGAGCGCAGGGTGTTCGGGTCCGTCGGGAGAAAGCGGAACTCGTTGCCCATGCCCGAGCGCTCGATCATCTCCGAGCCCATGTTCGTCGGGACGGTGACGAGGAGGTCATAGGGGACCTCACGGCCGTCGTAGCCGACGAGCTTGCGGGCCGCCGCGTCGATGCGCTCGGCGTTGAAATCCGTCACCATCCGGACGCGCTTCTCCTCGAGCAAGCTGCCCAGTGCTTTAGAGGCGACGGGCTTGGTGAAGGCCCCGGGCAGGGGCGTGACGTAAACGAGCTCGATCTTGTCGCGCTTGTGATGGCGGACCAGGCACCAGTCGCAGAAAAAGGCGAACTCGAGCGGCGCGACCGGGCACTTGATGGGCGTTTCGTTGATGTGGACGACGATCGTCCCGCCCGGAAAGTTCTTGAGCTTTTCGGCCAGGGCCGTGGCCCCGTCCGGCGTGTAGAAATCGAAGATCGTGTTGCGCCAGCCGTCGAGCATGCCGGGCGTTTCGGAGGGCACGATCTCGGCCCCGGTGGCGACGATGAGGAAATCGTAGGGGAGGTTGCTTCCGTCCTGGAACACGACCTCGTTCGCGGCGGGATTGATCCTGTCGATTTCGGCGACGATGAACTCGACGCCCCTGGGCAGGAACTTCGACCTGGGCTTGACGATGTCCTTCTTCGCGTAGAACCCGAAGGGGACGAACAGAAAGCCGGGCTGGTAGTAGTGCTCGTTATCGCGGTCGACGACAGTGATGGCCCAGTCGGCGCGGCGGAGGCGCTTGCGGAGCAGGTTGGCCATGACGGTCCCTCCTGTCCCGGCCCCGAGGATGACGAGTCTCTTCATCGGCGTGGCTCTCTTTTTTGGATGAACGGACCGTCGGCAAAGCAACGCGTCGTTCTAAAATCGAAAATAAATACTAGCATTAATATAGTATTTATTCAACCCCTCACTGCCTCGAGGGGACGGCGATGCGGCTCCCCTCTATCCACGAGGACGGGGATCTCGAACCAGCCGACGACGTTATGCTTGATGTCCATGGATTATTAATAAGGGCGGTCGGCGGAGTTGTCAAATGCGGGCCAGGAACTTTTATTGCGTTACCGGGTCTAAAGGGCGAAGAAATCGTGCCCTCTGGGACCATCAAATCAATTGATACCCTTATACCGTCATGAGAGATTTTACTTGGCACATTCAGTGCTGAGAAGTTCCTAGTTGGGCAGTTTCTTCGGCCGTGTCAACTCATATAACCATGTTACCGAAGCTCTGGTCATTGCATCACCAAAAATGATACCGAAGCAGGATTGAGCTTTTTGTAGGGATCGACCTGGACAAGTCCCTTGCGCTTCTTCTCATAGAGGGTAAAGAGCGTCTTCAGTTTCTGATCGATCCGCCGCTTCAGGTCGGCAGGATTCAGGCTGTGATAGAGCTCGTCCAGTTTTTTCAGCGCCTCCGGCGGGAGTTGCCCTGACTCTCGGAGGATCCGATAGGGCGTCTTGGGCTTCGCATAACGCCTTCGGGTTTTCCCAGCGACTCGTTCCTTGCGTTCTAGTCTCATCACCGGTTGGAAGAAGTTCTTGTAGAGCCGCAGCTCGTTGCGGTACAGGTCATTGATCAGGTCAAGCTCAGCCGTGGTGTCATAGCGCAGGTAACCCAGCGGACGGCGGACATGGGTGAAGTTCTTCTGCTCGATGTAGGCGTTATCGTTTTTGTGATAGGGCCGGGACCGGGTAAAGTCCAGCCCCTCGCTCTGGGTGTACCGGTAGAGTTGATCGTTGATGAAGGCGTTGTCGTTGTCGCTGTCGATCCCCCGCCAGGAGAACGGTGTCCGGCTCCGGATCTGCTTGATCGCTTTGAAGATTCGGTCCTGGGCGCGGCCCATCACCGCCTCGCCCTCCCACCAGGCGGAGCCGATCTCCAGGGCAGAGAGGCTGTGGGCATACTCGCCGGCCACCGAAGCCCCACAGTGGAGCACCAGGTCCATCTCCAGGTATCCGACCTGGCTGAGGTCCCAATCGGTCATTTTCAAAGGGATCTTCTTGGCGAGGAGATTCCCCCCGGTCCGCTCGTAGCGTCGTTGGGCGATCCATTCGGTTTTCTTCGCCGTTAAGAGACGATCGATCGTGGCCGGGCTCACCCGGCGGAGTTGGCGGGCCGTTTTCTCGTCGACCTTGAGCTCGCCTAGAGCGCGAAGCCTTCCCACTTCCTCCTCGACTAACGGCTTCAGCCTCTGGCCGCACGGCCGGTCGAAGATCTCCCAGAGAGTCCCCAGGGCCACCCGCACCAGCCTTCCGTACACGGGCCGTCTCGGCTTCCGTGGCGAGGCGTCCCCCTGAAACAGACTAGAGATCTTCCGCAGGACGGACTTGCGGGCCATGTCCGTATTACGGCAATACTCGTCCAGAAGCGCGCTTTTCCCCCTTTTCCGGGCCCGGAGATAGCGTCCCAAGAGAGCTTTCAGATACTGTTCACGCGATCGCATGTCCATCCTGTGCATGTCACCCGATCCTTTATGGGATTTGGGTAACATTTTATATGATTCAACGGCCCTGCCTTCAGTAACATTTTACGTGAGTCAATGCGCGGGCTTGACAAATAGCAGTCTTAAGCTTATTTAATAGATAATATTAGTTTCGTTGGGAAGGACAACGTGTCTTATTTCCTTAGATCTGCACTGCTTTTTTCCTGGGTAGTTGCATGGGCGCTTTAAATAAGGCAGGATTTTATCCTAATTTATCCTTAAAGGAGGAGCAATGCCTAATGTAAGTAAGATTGGCAATTTTTTTATGATCCTAGTTGTACTCCAATTATCCTGTACAAAGCTACAAACCCCTGCAAAGGAAGGGGCCCTACCCATGGAAAGGCTAATCCAAACGAATTCAATTCCATCAGAATGGGGAAAACTGATTTCTGTGGCCATTTCACCTGATTTCCCGAGGCGGGTACAACTTTGGCTCCAGGACGAAAAAGGCAATATCCATTTGGCTTTTTATGATATGGTTCAGAACAGACTTTCGCCAGATGCCATCGTGTTTCGCAGAATTTAAGGAGATGGGACCGATGAAAGATTTAAGCTATTATTTGCGGCGCATTTTTTTCCTGGGTTCATTCATTCTCGCAGGGCTTGCCGTCGTGGAGAAGGTCATGAACCTAATTGGTTATACGCTGTTGAGAGGACGCTATACTCCCGGACGCCTCCTCGAGTTCGTAGCAATAGGTTTGCTTTTTGTGGTTGTGCTCCAGTTGAGGGAGATTAATATTTCTTTAAATACAAAAGCAACAAAAGAAGAGCCGAAATAGCCCGCTCATCCGCATCGTCGTTGATTTAGTTCAACCTGCACCCAACTATTTTTGCCGCCCGAAGTAATGAAATCCCAATCTACAGATGCCGTATTGCCGACTTTGCGGGAGCATAGGAATTCGCGATTATTATTCCCATATAGCTACTCTTCCTCTTTGATGGCGAGCCCCGACCTGCATGGCTTCATGGGGGAGCTCGGGCCAGCAGAGGTCGGCGTCAACGCACGGCTGCGGCCTTGAAATCCGCTGCAACGGAGGAAATCGTGACGCTACAAGCGGGCGGCCAAGGACCGGGATCCCGGCTCTGGAGGATTTGAACGATGGCAAGATCCAAGCGGCCGCTCGAAGATGCAAAGACCAGGTGTTGGGGAGGTATGGAGGGCGCGCTGATGCGCGATTACCACGACTTCGAGTGGGGGACGCCCCTCCACGATGACCGCAAGATCTTCGAGTTTCTCATCCTCGAGGGCATGCAGGCGGGCCTGAGCTGGAAACTGGTCCTCGACAAGCGGGAGAACTTCCGGCGTGCCTTCCGCGGTTTCGACCCGGTGAAAGTGGCGGCGTTCACGGCCCGCGACATCCGGCGGCTGTTGGGCGACGCCGGGATCATCCGCAACCGGCTGAAGATCCTGGGCGCGATAAATAACGCGAAACGCTTCCTCGAGATGCAGAAAGAGTTCGGGACGTTCGACCGCTACATCTGGGGCTTCGTCGGCGGGAAGCCGATGCGCACGGGATTACGGTCTTTCGCGGGCATGCCCGCCCGGACGCCCCTTTCGGACCTCATCAGCAAGGACTTGAAAGCGCGCGGATTCAAGTTCGTCGGCTCGACCGTCGTCTACTCGCACATGCAAGCCACGGGCATGGTCAACGACCACCTGGTCACGTGTTACCGGTACAAAGAGATCGCGAGGTAGCCGCCGCCGCGTGACTAGAGAAGCCGGGGGCCGGACTTGTTCAGAGGCTCGACAAATAGGTCCGGCTCTGCTATACTAAATCCATTCGTTTGAGGCGTTTGAGCCTTTCCCTCATCCGCCCGGCGGCGGATCCAGACATGCCAAAAGGCGGTTGGAATTTTGCCGGCGTCCCGGCCCCGGCTCGTGTTCAGGCGGGGGCGGCGATCGCCGGCGGGCGAGCGGGAAGAGAGAATTGGCCGAAGGACAAAGGACAAGGACAATGAAGATCGGTCTTATTGGGCTCCCGAAATCGGGGAAAACGACGCTGTTCAACGCGTTGACGGGCTCGTCCGCGGCGGTTTCGACTTACTCCGGGGGCCGCGTGGGTCCGAATTTGGCGGCTGTCAGGGTCGGCGACGAACGCGTCACGGAGCTCTCCGCCATCTACCGACCGAAGAGGGTCGTCTATCCGACAATCGACATCGTCGATTTGGCCGGGGTCAGCGAGGGCGACGCCCGCTCCGACGCCTTCTCGGGAGACATGATGAAGCTCGTCCGTACGTGCGACGCGCTGGCCATCGTCCTGAGGGGATTCGGGAGCGACCTTCTGGGCGACCAGAGCCCGATCGCCGACCTAAAAAAGATCGAAGACGAACTCCTGATCGCCGACCTCATCGTGGCCGAGAAGCGGCTGGAGAAGATCGAGCTCGGGCTCAGGAAGGGCCAGACGACGCCGGCGCTCAGGGCGGAGGAAAAAGTCCTGTGTGCCGTCATCGACGGGCTCAACTCCGGCCGGCCGGTCCGCGACTCGGAGCTCGACGCGGACGGCCGAATCCTGATGCGCGGTTTCCAGTTCCTGACGATGAAACAGGTACTGGTCATCCTGAACTCCCACGAAGCGCTCTTCGGCAAGAACGGGGTGGTTTTAGAGGCTGTCGGCGCGCGCTACGGGGCGGTCGAATTCGCCGGCGAGTTTGAGATGGAGCTTTCGCGGCTCGACGAGGAGTCAGCCCGGGCCTTCATGGAGGACCTGGGGATCCGTGAGTCGGCCCGGGACCGGCTGACGACCCTGGCCTATGACGCCCTGGGCTATATCAGCTTTTTCACCGTGGGGGAGGACGAGGTCCGTGCCTGGAACATCCGTCGGAACGCCACGGCCGTCGAGGCGGCGGCCGCCATTCACTCCGACCTGACGCGCGGTTTCATCGCCGCCGAGTGCTTCAAGTACGTGGACCTGATCGCCTGGGGATCGGAGAAGGCGGTCAAGGACAACGGGAAGTTCCTCCTGGCGGGCAAGGACTACAGCGTCATGGACGGCGACATCCTCAACATCCGCTTCAATGTATAAGAAGGGGTCAAACCTATTTTTTACGCAAAAGTGCGTAAAAAATAGGTTTGACCCCTTCTTGTTATTTTGACCTTTTGCTTGTGCCGGCATTTGCTATAATGACCGGCACCGGCCATGGCCCTGAACATCATCGCCCTCTACCGCCAGGCTTATCGCGGGCTGCCGCGACGGGCCTGGATCCTCTTCGCCGTCAACCTGGTCAACTCCTCGGGGGCGATGGTCATCTTCTTCTTGTCGCTCTACCTGACCCGGAAGCTCGGCCTCACCCCGGCCCGCGCCGGCCAGGCTTTGAGTCTCTACGGCCTCGGCTCTCTCGGCGGGGCCTATCTCGGTGGGTGGCTGGCCGACCGCGTCGGATCGATCAGGGTCCAGAAAGCGAGCCTGATGGTCTGTGGTGTTCTCCTCGTCATCCTCGGACAGGTCCGCTCGGTTTGGGGCATTCTGCCGCTCTTATTCGGATTGGCCCTGTTCGCGGGCATGCTCTACCCGGCCAATGCCACTTCGATGTCGCGCATCTGCCCGCCGGACCTCCAAGTCAAAGGCTTCGCCCTTAACCGGCTGGCCAACAACCTGGGGGCGACGATCGGTCCGGCCGTGGGCGGCGTCCTGGCCATGAGCAATTATCGGCTGCTCTTCTGGGCCGATGGTCTGACCTCGCTCGCGGCGGCCGGGGTCTTCGCGCTGTTGTGGCGGGAGTCGCGGGGGAGACGTGCGAATGCGACCGGGGCGACGGCTTCGGCGTTTGAGCCCGCGGAGTCCAGTCGTTCGGAGCTGGGAGCAGGGCGATCCGGATTCGGCGTTCGGTCAGCGTCAGAAGTGGTTCCAAAATCCCGCTCGCCCTGGCGCGACGGCCCCTTCCTCCTGCTCATGCTCATCTTCCTCGTCTGGAGCGCCGTCTTTATCCAGGTCCTGACGACCTACCCCCTTTACATGAGGAACGTCTACGGCCTGGCCGAGAACCGTATCGGCCAGCTCTTCGCCGTGAACACGATCCTCATCGTCTTCCTGGAGATGATCCTCATGGAGAAGATCCGGAAATACCCGCTCGCCCGGATGATCAACCTGTCCTTCATCCTGCTCGGCGTGGGGCTCGGGTTAATGCCGCTCGGGCGAGGGTTCGCTTTCGCCGCCCTGACTGTGGTCATCTGGACGTTTGGCGAGATGCTGAGCATGCCGCTGGTCACGGCCCTCATCGCCGGAAGGGCTACAGACGCCACCAGAGGCCGCTACATGGGTGTTTTCAGCCTGGGCTTCTCCATGGCCTTCGTCGTCGCTCCGGCCGCCGGTACAGCGATTTACGGCCGTTTCGGAGGGGATGCCGTTTGGATCGTCTGCGCCGCCGTCTGTTTTCTCCTGGCCGTGGCCTTCTCCGCCCTCCGGCCTCACCTCGAGCAATAAGAGGGGGTCAAACCTATTTTTTACGCGGAAATGCGTAAAAAATAGGTTTGACCCCCTCTTGACCGTTAGACCGCTCTATCTTCCCTGGCCTTTACTTCTCGCTCTATCTCTTCGATAGCATTGACGAGTGCCGTGTTGCCGGATATCGTGGCTTGAATTCTATGGCACGCGCTTGAGATCCCCGAAACACTGAGAGAAAAGAAATTCGCGATTTCCTCCAATTTTAGGGAGGAACTTTTATGGCTTATAAAGATCGCGATCGGCCTAACGAACCTATTTTTTTCCCCTAATACTTTCTTGGACACCGATAAGATCAACGGAAGGTCGGGCTTTGTTCGAAGTTTCCTCAGCTGTGGCCTTTCTCTATCTTCCCGGCCGACCTTGTCTTCCAGGAACTCCTTCTTTATCCTCGCTATGAACTCCTCGTTCCCTAGGATTCCTTTTCGCATTGAGTCCTTGATTAAGGCCGGTACCTCTTGTCCAATCCCCCTTATCACGAACGCAACATACTCTTGCCTTGCTTCTTCCGGATGTTTGTCAAATAGGCTCAGGATAAAGGCCGTTTCTATGTATTTTTCGTGCCTAGCCGTTCCACAGTATTGAGCAAATGAAGACCAGAGGTATTGTTCTGGAAGATTTGCGATCTCGGCTCGCACCGGATTCAGGTGGATGTACTTGGAGAGCTCCTTGGCATAACCTTCGGCCTGAATCAAGATGGATTTGTATCTTCCTTGGAAGAGATGACCGCACCTCTTATGCTTAGTATTGAAATAGACGGTATACATCGTATTCAAGAAGTGCATCATGCTCGACAAGTTGCCCAGCGGCGTTTCGATGATCAGGTGATAATGATTGGGCATCAGGCAATAAACATGCACGATCACTCCGAATTTCTCATGGGCCTCCCTGAGACACTTGAGAAAGATATGCCTGTCTTCGTCGGAGAGAAATATCGGCTGTTTCTGATTGCCTCTGGAAAATATGTGATAAAAAGCGCCGGGATACTCTATCCTTAGTTGCCTCGACAAGATGATGCCTCAGGAGAGTTTTAGGCTCTCAGAAAGATGGACGATTGGAAGGGCTAGTTTTCTCAGATCAGAGGGGATAAGAAGGGGTCAAACCTATTTTTTACGCATTTCCGCGTAAAAAATAGGTTTGACCCCCGCTTGGTTGACCCCCTCT
>Ga0214473_10001045_pt1 | contig 37519 bp, 37 predicted proteins | sample RVTome_7_FD_203509 | JGI IMG/M metagenome (GOLD analysis project Ga0214473, IMG submission 203509) | Soil microbial communities from uranium-contaminated site in the Upper Colorado River Basin, Wyoming, United States - RVT98D197 | ecosystem: Environmental > Terrestrial > Soil > Contaminated >... | reverse complement strand
GTCGGGTTCGCGGCGGAAACCGACGATCTCGCGCGGAACGCGCGTGAAAAGATGCGGCGGAAGAACCTGGACGCGATCGTGGCAAACGACGTTTCGCGGACCGACATCGGCTTCGAGTCGGACGACAACGAGGTCCGGATTTTCTTCCCGGACGGCGAGGTCCGGGAACTTCCGCTGACCACCAAGGACGGAATCGCGGTGGGGGTCTGGCTGGCGCTCAACGGGAAGCTGTTCCGCCGATGACGAGACGTCCCTCGCCGAAAATGGTCGCCGCCTATCTGCGGGAGATCGGGATCGACTACATCCTCGTTCCGCCGCCTGCCGGAAGGCCGGCGCCCGCCGCAACGCCCGCCGCTGCCACGGGGAAGGGCACGGAGGCGGGGGAAACCCTGGAAGAGATCCGGAAGGAGCTTCTTTCGTGCCGCGGGTGCCCGCTGTGCAACGGGCGAAGGACCGTCGTCTTCGGAGTGGGGAATCCCCATGCCCGATTGATGTTCGTCGGCGAGGGACCCGGGGAGGACGAAGACCGGCAGGGCGAGCCGTTCGTCGGGGCCGCCGGGAGGCGGCTCAACCAGTGGATCGCCCGCCTGGGCCTCCGGCGCGAGGACGTCTACATCGCCAACGTCGTCAAATGCCGGCCGCCGGGGAACCGGGCCCCCCTCCCGGAGGAGGCCGCTTCCTGCCTGCCGTACCTCAAGCGGCAGATCCGGGCGATCCGGCCGGAGGCGGTCTGCACGCTGGGCGCCGTCGCCCTGCAGTACCTGCTGGGCACGAACGAGAAGATAACGCGGGTGCGGGGGAAGTGGCGGGAGGTCGACGGCATAGCGGTGCTGCCCACGTATCATCCGGCATTCATTCTTCGCAACCAGACCCGGGAAACGGAGGCGTTCGCCGATTTCGACCTCCTCGCGGAACGCCTCCATCTCAAGTGAAATGGGCGCACCGCTGCCGATCGTGGGGGTGAGCCGGAAGGGGGAGGAACGGCTTCGCTCCGGCCACCTCTGGGTCTTCGGGGACGACCTCCGCGACCTTCCGCGGGAGCTGCCGCCCGGATCCTGGGTGCGGGTCCTCTCCCGGTCGGGAGAATCCCTCGGGACGGGAACCTTGAATCTTGCCAGCCGCATCGCGCTGCGGGTCGTCTCCCGCCGGGAGGTGAGCCCGGGAAAGGCGTTCTTCCGCGAGCGGCTCGAGGAGGCGTGGAGGAGGCGGACCGAGGCGGGGCTGGGGGGAGAGCGCGCCCTCCGTCTGGTGTATTCGGAGGGGGATTTCCTTCCCGGCCTGATCGTCGACCGATACGGCTCCATTCTGAGCGTACAGATCCTGACGGCGGGGATGGAGGCCGCACGCGAGGAGATCGTCGAATCGCTCGCGGAGAGGTTCCCCTGCCGTCTCCTCCATGAACGCTCCGAAGGGGGCGGCAGGAAGCGGGAGGGGCTTCCGGAAAGCAAGGGGCCGTTGCGCGGCGGGGGCGAACCCCGGGAGGAAGTGGAAATGGACGGCCTGCGGTTCCTCGTCGACGTGGAAAACGGGCCCAAGACGGGGTTCTTCCTGGACCAGCGGGAGAACCGCCGGATCGTTCGGGACCTCTCCCGGGGGAAGCAGATGTTCGACGGGTTCTGCTCGACCGGGGCCTTCGGGCTTTATGGTCTCGCGGGAGGGGCCGGGAGCGTCCTTGCGATCGACTCCTCGGCCTCCGCCGTGTCCGCCGCGAGGGAGAACGCCGCGCGGAACGGGTTCACCGCCCGCTGGGAGGGGAAGGCGGCCGACCTCTTCACGGAACTGCGCGAACTGTCCGTGTCCGGACGGCGGTTCGACCTCGTCGTCCTGGACCCGCCCTCCTTCGCCAAGTCCCGGGAAGGCCGGGAGGGAGCGATGCGAGGATACCGGGACATCAACCGTCTGGGGCTCTCCGTTCTTGCGCCGGGAGGGATTCTCGCTACGGCTTCTTGCACCCAGCTGGTCGATATGGCGAAATGGAAGGAGGCGCTGAGGGCGGCCGCCGCCGATGCACGGGTGGACCTGCAACTGCTGGTCACGGGCGGGCAGCCTCCCGACCACCCGGTCCTGATCGGGGTGCCGGAAACCGAGTACCTGAAATTCGCTGTCTATCGGAAGAGGTCGTCGTGACGTTGCGGTCTGCCCGACAGGGGATCCTTTTCGTGCTCCTTCTTCTCGTCGCGGTCCTTCCCTCGCGCGCCGTTTCCGCGGAAGCGCCCCGCGAAGCGGTGATCGCGACGATCGCCACCTCCATCAACCCCGTCACCGCCGATTATCTGTCTTCCGTCATCGAGAAGGCGGAAGGAGAGGGAGCCGCCCTGATCGTCCTGGAGCTGGACACCCCCGGCGGCCTCGACAGCGCGATGCGGCAGATGGTCCAGGAGATCATCAAGACCCGGATTCCCGTGGTCGTCTACGTCTCGCCGTCGGGCGCCCGCGCGGCCTCCGCCGGGGTTCTCATCACCCTTGCGTCGGACGTCGCCGCCATGGCACCTGGCACGAACATCGGCGCGGCCCATCCGGTGAGCATGGGGGGCGGCGGGATGGACAACACCATGACGAGAAAAGTGGAGAACGACGCCGCCGCGTACGCCCGGTCCCTGGCGGAGAAGAAAGGGCGCAACGCGGACTGGGCGGAGAGCGCCGTCCGGGAGAGCACCTCCCTCACGGAGAGGGAGGCCCTCGGGAAGCACGTCATCGATCTGGTCGCACCGTCGCTTGGCGACCTGCTTTCCAGGTTGGACGGGAAGGAGATCCGCAAGGGGGAGGCGGAGATCGTCCTGAGCACGAAGGGGATCCGGGTGACCCGGGTCCCCATGGGAATCCGCCATCGCATCCTGTCCTCGCTGGCCGACCCCAACATCGCCTACATCCTGATGATGATCGGCATCTACGGGATCTTTTTCGAGCTCTCCAACCCTGGCGCCGTATTCCCGGGGATCGTCGGCGGAATCTCCCTGATCCTGGGGTTCTACTCCCTGCAGACGCTCTCGGCCAACTATGCCGGGTTCCTCCTCATCGCCCTGGCGATCGTCCTCTTCATCCTGGAGGTTAAGGTACACTCTTACGGCGCACTGACGATCGGGGGGATCGTATCGATGCTCCTGGGGAGCCTGATGCTCTTCCGCGCCTCCGCGGATCCGTACCTGCGGATCTCGTGGGGGGTACTGCTGTCGATGGTCGGAGCCTCGGTGGTCTTTTTCACGACGGTCATCACGCTGGCGGTGCGAAGCCAGTTGCGCAAGCCCGTCACGGGAGCGGAGGGGATGATCGGGGAAACCGGGGAGGCGATGGCGGACTTCGCGGGAGAAGGCAAGGTGTTCGTCCTCGGGGAGTGGTGGAACGCCCGGTGCGGCATCTCCCTGAAGAAGGGAGAAAAGGTGACCGTCGTCGGCCGGGAGGGGATGACGCTCCTCGTCGAACCCAGGAATACGCGCCGTTGAAAGGGATTCCTTGGAGAATCCCGGAAGGAGGGAATGGAATGGTTCCTTACTTAGCGCTGGTGATCATCGCGATCCTGTTCCTGTACAGCGCCATCAAGATCCTCAACGAGTACGAGCGGGGGGTGATCTTCCGGCTGGGCCGTGTCATCGGGGCCAAGGGGCCGGGGCTCATCCTGCTCATCCCCGTCATCGACAAGATGGTCCGGGTGGACCTGCGCGTCGTGGCGATGGACGTCCCCGCGCAGGATGTGATCACGCGGGACAACGTCACGATCAAGGTGAGCGCCGTGCTGTACTTCCGCGTCCTGGACCCCAACCGGGCGATCATCAGCGTCGAAAACTACCTGTACGCCACCTCCCAGCTGGCGCAGACGACCCTCCGGTCGGTGTGCGGGCAGGCCGAGCTGGATGACCTCCTCTCCGAGCGCGAGAAGATCAACGCGCACCTCCAGGAGATCCTCGACAAGGACACGGAGCCGTGGGGCGTCAAGGTCGCGAAGGTGGAAATCAAGAACATCGACCTGCCGCAGGAGATGCAACGCGCCATCGCCAAGCAGGCCGAGGCCGAGCGGGAGCGGCGCGCCAAGGTCATCGGCGCCGAAGGGGAGTTCCAGGCGGCGCAGAAGCTCGCGGACGCGGCGCAGATCATCGGCGTCCAACCGATTGCGCTGCAGCTGCGTTACCTGCAGACGCTCCGGGAAGTGGCGTCCGAGAACAACTCGACCACCATCTTCCCGGTTCCGATCGACCTGTTCACCCCCTTCATGGAGGTCGCGAAGGCCATGAAAGGCACCCTCCCGCCGGCCGTCGACCGTCCCCCGCAGGGGGGAGCGTAAACCCGGTGTCGATGGGGAGGAGCCGCCGTTCATCGGGGAGCGCGATCGCCGTCGCGCCAGCTCACGCTCACACGATGCCAGGTGTCGCTGCGCCGGCCGCCTCGGGGCCTGCCGCGCTCGCCAAGGTCACCGGGGACATTCCTGCATCTTCTTATTCCGGGATGCGGGAGAGGAGTGTCCCCGCCCAGACGGTCGGCGGCCCCTCGGAGCTCGAACCCTCTCCCCGTAACCGTAGGGTCGGGTTCTCGCTCCTTCTCTTTTCCGCCTGCGTCGCTTTCCTTTTCGGAGGGTGCGCCGGCGCGCCGCCGCGGGCGGTCCTGCCTCCCGCCGCCCCGCCGGCAGTCCCCCCTCCGGCGGTTTCACGGCCGCAGGCGCCGCTCCCGTCCGTTCCCACGGAGGCCGCCTCCGTACGCCCCGTGCGCGTTCTTCTGGGAGGGCCGCAAAAGGGGCTTTCGGTCACGGGGGAATCGATCCGGGCCTGGAGCTTCGCCGGAGCCCTGGTGGCCTCGGGAAAGGGGGCGGTGAGCCTTTCCGTACGCGGCGAGAAGATCGGATGGGGCGGGGAGAAAACGCTTTCCTCGCCGATCGACATCGACTCGCCTTCCGGTTTGCGGTTCGGAGGGAAAGAGCTCGTCGGAAGGATCCGGGTTTCGGCTCAGAAGGGACAGCTGCTCGCCGTGGCGGTCGTTCCGTTGGAGGAGTACGTCAAGGCGGTCGTCAGCCGGGAGGCTCCCCCGTCCTTCCAACCGGAGGCGCTCTCGGCCCTGGCGGTGGCGGTGCGGACGTACGCCCTGCTGGCGATGGAGAAGCCGCGCGAACCCACTCATGACGTCGTGGCCGGGGTGGAGGACCAGATCTTCGAGGGGATGGAGATGGTCGGCGAGGTTTTCCGGAGAGCGGCCGAGTCGACGAGGGGCGAGGTTCTCGCCTACCGGGGAGTCCTCGCGCGCACGGTGTTCCATTCCACCTGCGGAGGAAGGACCGAAAACGCGAAGGACGCCTGGGGAACCGACGTGCCGTATCTGCGCTCCCTCGCGTGCGACGACTGCCTGGACAGCCCCATGCGCCGCTGGGATTACAGGATGACGGCGAAAGAGGGAAAGCGGGTTGCGCTCTTGCTGGGAATCCGGGCCGAGGAAACCCTGAGACTCGACGTTGTGGAATGGTCCTCCACGGGACGTGCGAGCCGGGTCCGGCTTTCCTCGGGAAGAGTCTCCCGGGATGTGGCCGCGGCGGTTTTCCGCCGGGAGGCCGGTTACAGCCGCGTCAAAAGCCTGAAGATGTCGATCCTTCCGGTGGGGGACGGGTGGGTGTTCGCGGGGCAGGGGTACGGGCACGGCGTGGGAATGTGCCAGTGGGGGGCCAACGGCATGGCGAAGAACGGGAAGACGTACCGCGAGATCCTGGCGCGTTACTACCCCGGTACCACTCTCGCCCGGAGCATCCCCTGAAGACCGGGGATCTCGATTACCCGCTGCCGCAGGATCGAATCGCCCAAATCCCGGCGGATCAGCGGCGCGATGCGCGCCTGATGGCGGTGTGCCGGGAAACGGGAGAGATCCGGCACCTGCGGTTTCCGGACCTTGCGGGACTCCTCCGCCGGGGCGACCTCCTCGTGCTGAACGACACCAAGGTGATCCGGGGCCGTCTTCGCGCCAGAAAGGCGACCGGGGCGGCGGTCGAGATCTTCCTGCTCTCCCCCCTTGAAGCGCGGGAGCCAGGGGGAGAAACCTGGGAAGCCCTGGCGCGGCCATCGAGGCGGCTCAACGAAGGGATGCTCTTTCGTGTGGGAGAGGAGATCGTCGTCACGCTCTTGCGCCGCCTGGGGGAAGGGCGGTGGTCGGTGCGGCTTTCCGCCCGCGGGCTCGTCCACGAGGCCCTTGAGCGCGGAGGGGAGGTCCCCCTCCCTCCCTATATCCGGAGAAGGGCGGGGGACCCTCTGCTGTTGACGGACGCGGAGCGATACCAGACGGTGTATGCGCGGCACCCGGGCTCCGTCGCGGCGCCAACCGCCGGTCTGCACTTCGACAGGAACCTGCTCGCGAAAATCGCCCGCACCGGGGTGGCGACGGCCACGGTGACCCTGACGATCGGGTACGGGACGTTCTCCACGATCCGCGCCGGGGACGTGGAGGACCACGAGATTCACCCGGAGGAGTTCCGCCTGGGGAGCGAGACGGCGGCCGCGGTTGCCGCGGCAAGGAACCGCGGGGGAAGAGTCGTGGCGGTGGGAACGACAAGCGTCCGGACGCTGGAATCGTGCGCGGGACCGGACGGACGGGTTACGCCGTCCGAAGGCACAACGCGTCTGTTCATCACCCCCGGGTACCGGTTCCGCGCCGTCGATGTTCTCCTGACCAATTTCCACCTCCCGCGGTCGAGCCTGCTGGCGCTCGTGATGGCGTTCGGCGGAGTGGAGCTGATCCGGGAGGCCTACCGGAAGGCGGTATCGGAGCGGTACCGGTTTTTCAGCTACGGCGACGCGATGTTCGTTTTTTAGGGACGGTCCCGGTGTTTAGGAGTCAAGATTGCCGATTTCTTTCAGCGTGACGTCGCGCGATCCCGGGACAGCCGCCCGGACCGGGACGGTTTCGAGCGAGCACGGAAGGTTTTCCACGCCGGCGTTCCTGCCGGTGGGAACCGCGGCAGCGGTCAAGGGGGTGTGGCCCGGCCAGCTGACGGAAATGGGGTATGGGTGCGTCCTGTCCAACACCTATCACCTGTACCTGCGTCCCGGGCACGAACGGGTCCGGCGGCTGGGAGGACTGCACCGGTTCATGGGATGGGATGCCTCCCTCCTGACCGACAGCGGGGGGTACCAGGTGTTTTCCTTGAGCTCCCTGCGAAAGGTGACGGACGAAGCGGTGACCTTCCGGTCCCACATTGACGGCTCGCTTCACGTCCTGTCGCCGGAGCTCGCCGTTTCTGCGCAGGAGGCGCTGGGGTCGGATATCCGGATGGTCCTGGACGAATGCGTCGAGTACCCGGCGGGGCGCCGCGAGGTGGAGGAGGCGGTGCGGCGGACGACCGGGTGGGCGCGCAGGAGCCTTGTCGCCAACCGCCGCGAGGAGGGAGGGTTGTTCGGGATCGTCCAAGGGGGGATGTTCCCGGACCTGCGAAAACGCAGCGTGGAGGAGATCTGCTCGCTGGATTTTCCCGGCTACGCCATCGGCGGGGTGAGCGTCGGAGAAGGGAAGGAGCTCCAGCGGGAGATAGTGGCCCTTGCCGCTCCGCTTTTGCCCGCGGAGAAACCAAGGTATCTGATGGGCGTGGGGACGCCGGCCGACATCCTCTTTGCCGTCTCCTGCGGTGTGGATCTGTTCGACTGCGTGCTGCCCACCCGCAACGCACGCAACGGGATGCTGTTCACTTCGTCGGGGCCGCTCGTCATCAAGCAGGCGCGCTACGCCGAAGACCCCCTCCCTCCCGACGGGAAGTGCGGCTGCCCGACCTGCCGCTCCTTCTGCCGGGCCTATCTGCGCCATCTCTACCTGCAGAAGGAGATCCTGTCCTCGATGCTGTTGACCGTCCACAACCTGCACTTCTACGCCCGGTGGATGGAGAGGATCCGGCAGGCAATTTTGGTTGGAAATTTCGGGGAATTTATGAAAGAATCACACGGTTCAGGAAACGACTAGTCCCTCGCGGAGGTCACGTTGATGCTGGTAGCGGGTGTTGCGTACGCAATGGGATCGAAGGGCGTGGGAGGGGGCGGTGGAATCGAGGTCCTCGCCCTGCCCTTGCTCTTTTTCGGGATCTTCTACCTTCTGGTCTTCCGCCCCCAGCAGAGGCAGGCGAAGAAGCAGCGCGAGTTCCTGCAGAATATCAAGGTCGGGGACCGCGTGGTGACGAGCGGCGGGCTGCACGGGGAGATCACGGGGCTGACCGACACGACGATCACCCTGGAGATCGCCGACAGGGTGCGGGTCAAGGTGACCCGCGCCGCGGTGACGGGAAAGAGCCAGGAGGCGGCGGCCCCGGAAGCCAAGACGGCCAAGGGATAGGGGACATGTGGAAGAGCATCCAGTGGAGGGCGACGCTGATCGCCGTGCTGACGGCGGCCTCGATCGCGGCCGTGCTGCCGAGCCTGACGGACAACCTGCCGGACACCTGGAAGAAGATGCCCAAGATCCACCTGGGGCTGGACCTCCAGGGCGGGGTTTTCCTCCGGCTGGCCGTGGAGATCGACAAGGCGATCGAGAACACGACGCTGCGATACGCCGACGACGCTCGTGCGATTTGCCGGGAGAAGGGGATCCCCGTGCTGGGTTGGCAGAAGGAAGGGATCGACGGTTTCTCGCTCAAGTTCCCCCCCGGAGACTTCGCTGGACGGGCCATGACCGTGCTGAAGGACGAGCTGGGCTCCCTCGACTTCGCGCTCGGCGTGACTAAGCCCGAGGGCGCGACGATCGTCGGCAGGATGAAGCCGGCCGAGGTCCAGGCGATCCGTGCGAACGCCGTGGGGCAGGGCGTCGAGACGATCCGCAACCGCATCGACCAGTTCGGGGTGCGCGAGCCGCAGATCGTGGCGGAAGGCGAGGACCGCATCGTCGTCCAGCTCCCGGGCGTCAAGGACCAGCAGCGCGCCATCGAGCTGGTGGGCAAGACCGCGCTGCTCGAGTTCAAGCTGGTGGACGAGGGGTCGAGTGTTGAAGAGGCCATGAAGGGGAACGTACCCGAGGACGACGAGATCCTTTACCAGCGGGCCACGGACCTGCAGACGGGGCGGACCACCAAAACCCCCCTGCTCGTCAAGAAGCGGGCGCCGCTGACCGGGGACACGATCAAGACCGCCAAGGTGAACTTCGGGTCCGAGCGCGGGGGCGGCGCCTACGTTTCGCTCTCGTTCGACGCCAGGGGCACGAAGATCTTCGACCGGGTGACCGCCGAGAACGTGAAGCGCCGCCTGGCGATCGTCCTCGACGGCACCGTCTACTCCGCCCCCGTCATCCAGGAGCGGATCTCCGGCGGCGAGGCGCAGATCACCGGAGACTTCACCGCCGAGCAGGCCTCCGACCTGGCGATCGTCCTGCGGGCGGGGTCGCTGCCCGCCCCCGTCAAGGTGATACAGAACGTCACCGTGGGCCCGTCGCTGGGACTGGACTCCATCCAGAAGGGGGTGCGCGCGGCCCTCATCGGCGCGTTCCTCGTGGTGGTCTTCATGGCGGTCTACTACCGCTTCGCGGGGCTGGTGGCCGACTTCGCCCTGATCTTCAACATCCTCTATCTGCTGGCAGGGATGGCGCTCCTGGAGGCGACCCTCACCCTTCCGGGAATCGCCGGAATCATCCTGGCCATCGGGATGGCGGTCGACTCCAACGTGCTGATCTTCGAGCGCATCCGGGAGGAGATCCGGACGAAGAAGACGGTTCGGGCGTCGATCGACGCAGGCTACGAAAAGGCGTTCTGGACGGTGGTCGACTCCCACGTGACGACGCTCATCACCGCGATGATCCTGTTCCAGTTCGGGACCGGCCCGATCAAGGGGTTCGCCGTAACGCTCTCCATGGGGGTGGCGATCAATCTCTTCACGGCGCTCGTGTGCACCAAGGTGGTGTTCGACTACCTCAACGCCCGGCGGCCGATGCAGGCGCTGAGCATCTAGGAAGGACAGGGAAAGCAAGCGGTCATGATGGAGCTCATCAAAAACACCCGCATCGACTTCATGGGGATCAAGAAGTACGCGTTCGCCTTCTCGTGCGTGCTGGTTCTGCTCGGGCTGTTCGGCGTCGTCCAGATCTACCGGGGGCACGCCAACATGGGGATCGACCTGGCGGGCGGCACCTCGATACAGCTTAAATTCGGGAAGCCCGTGTCGATGGACCAGATCCGCCAGCTGCTGGCGGGGGCGGGGCACGGGGAGGCGAACCTGCAGGAGGTCCCGGGGGAGAACATCCTGATCATCAAGGTGGGGGCGAAGGGCAAGGAGGAGAAGATGGTCTCCGACCAGGTGGTGAACCTTCTCCGCCAGAAATTCCCCGACAACCCGGGCACGGTGGAGAGCGTCGCCGAGATCGGGCCGGCGATCGGCAGGAAGCTTCGCTCGGACGCGATCCTGGCGCTTGCGGTCTCCGCGCTGGCCATCATCGTGTACCTCGCGTGGCGGTTCGAGTTCAAGTTCGGCGTCGCCGCGGCGATCGCCACGTTCCACGACGTGGCGGCCCTCGTGGGGATTTTCTACCTGCTCGGGAAGGAAATGGACCTCCTCTTCATCACGGCCCTCCTGACCATCGGCGGCTACTCGCTCACCGACACGGTCGTGGTCTTCGACCGGATCCGGGAAAACATCCGCCTGAGAAAGAAGGGGACCTTCTCCGAGACGATCAACCTGAGCGTGAACGAGGTCCTGAGCCGCACGGTGGTCACTTCCCTGACGGTGTTCCTGACCTGCCTCGCGCTGCTCTTCTTCGGCGGCGTCGTCCTGAAGGAGTTTGCGCTGGCCCTCACGATCGGGGTGGTCGTGGGGACCTACTCTTCCATCTTCGTCGCCAGCCCGATCGTCGCGATCTGGCGGGGGGAGAAGATGGTCGAGGTGAAAAGGTAAGGGGTGGAGGAGCGAACCCGACGAGAGTGGGCGCTCCGGACCCCTGACCGATCGCTCGTCCGGGAGATCTGCGGTAAAACCGGGCTTTCTCCCACCGCGGCGAAGATCCTGGCCAACCGCGGGATCGCCGGCGACAGCGAGACCGACCGCTTCCTCTCCGGGACCCTGCGGGACATTTCTTCCCCCTTGTTGATGAAGGACCTCGAGAAAGCGGCGCTGCGCCTGATCGAGGCGGGCCGGCGGAAGGAGCCGGTGCTGATCTACGCCGATTACGACGTGGACGGCGCAACCGGCGCCGCCTGCCTGTTCCTCTTCCTCCAGGAGGCCTTCCCCGGGCTCCCGGTGCGGATCCACCAGAATCACCGGGTCGTGGACGGCTACGGGCTGCGTTCCGAGCACCTGGACGCCGCCGTGGCTTCCGGGGTGAAGCTCGTCGTGACGGTCGACTGCGGCATTTCCGACATCGAGGCGATCCGGCGCGCGGCCGCACGCGGGGTGGATGGAATCGTGACCGACCATCATCTCCCGGGCCCGGCGCTTCCTCCGGCGGTCGCCGTCCTCAACCCCAAACAGCGCGATTGCGGGTTCCCGGAGAAGGACCTGGCCGGCGTGGGGGTTGTGTTCACGCTGCTGCGCGGCCTCCGCGCGCTGCTGCGCGGCGACGGATCGCACGCGGGAGAGGCGGACGCAGGCCTTCGCCGCTATCTCGACCTCGTGGCGCTGGGGACCGTTGCGGATATGGTCCCCTTGCGGGGGGACAACCGCATCTTCGTGAAGGAGGGGATTCACGAGATCCGGGAGCATCCCCGCGCGGGAGTGACCGCCCTCCTGTCGGTGGCGGGCATCGATCCGGGAACGGCGAACGAGTCCGACCTGGGATTCCGGGTCGGACCGAGGCTGAATGCGGCCGGCAGGGTGGGGGATTCCCGCCGCAGCTCCGACATTCTGGTCACCGGCGACCGCGACGAAGCCTGTCGGATAGCCGCCGAGCTCAACGTCGACAACTCCCGCCGGCAACGGGAGGAGGAGCGGATCCTGCGTTCCGCCGAGGCGGCACTCCTTTCGGGCCCTCCCGCCTCCGGCCTGGGCGCCATCGTGCTGGCCGATCCGGACTGGCATCCCGGGGTGCTGGGGATCGTGGCCTCCAAGCTGGCGGAAAGGTTCTTCCGCCCCACGGTCCTCCTGCGGCTGGAAAACGCGGAGGCCAGGGGGTCCTGCCGCAGCTTCGACGGCTTCCCGTTGGTGGACGCCCTTGAGGAGCTGTCCGCCCTCCTGTTCCGCTACGGGGGGCACAGCCAGGCGGCGGGCCTTGCCCTCCCCGTGGAGAACCTGCCCGCGTTCCGCGAAGGGATGAACCGAATCGCCCGCGGTTACGCCTCGATGCGGGGGAGCGCTCCCGGCCTGCCGGTGGACGCGCAGGTCGGGCTCGGCGACCTCACCCCGGGGTTCATGGAGGAGCTGGAGCGCATGCGCCCGTTCGGCATGGGGAACGAGGAGCCGGTCCTCCTCGCGCGAAGGCTTCGGGTCACGCGGAAAAAACCGTTCGGGGCCAGCGGGCAACATCTTAAATTCGAGGTGGCGGACGACAACCGGAGGTTCGAGGTGGTGGCGTTCCACCGCCCGGCGCTTTCCGTGGGACCGGAGGGGTGCGTGGACCTGCTGTTCACCCCCCAGAGGGTCTATTTCCGGGGGAACAGGAGCTTGCGCCTTCTCCTCCGCGACGTCCGTCCGTCGGGGTGATGGGGGAGGGGAAGTGCTGGGCTGGGGGAAGATCCGCGACAAGCTCCGCGAGGCATTCTCGGGGGAGACGGACGAGAAGGCGCTGGCCGCAGGCTTCGCCGTGGGGGTCTTCTTCAGCTTCTCGCCGCTGGTTTCCCTTCACACCGTCCTGGCGCTCCTGGTGGCGTTGATCTTCCGGCTCAGCAAGATCGCTGCGGCCGCCGGCGTTTGGGTGAACAATCCCTACACGATGCCTTTCGTGTTCTACGGCTGTCTTCGGTTCGGCGAGTGGATGCTGGGCAGCGGATTTCACCCGCTGGCGTGCGAGCGGTGGACGCTCGACGCCGTCCTCCGGGCGTCCATCCCCTGCATCGCCCCGCTGATGCTGGGAACCACGGTCGTCGGGCTGGTCGCCGCCGCGGTCGCCTATGGGATTGTCTATCAGATCGCCGTCAGGGTAAAATCTGCGCGGCGGGACGCATAAGAACCCCGCGTTTTACGGCGGGACGCCGTCCGCAAAGGAGAACCTCCCGTGAAGCCTTACTCGGTCAGTTTCGGAGGGATCACCGACAAGTATTCCTCCTGGAAGAATTCGTCCTTCGCCGTCATCCCGTTCCCGATCGACCTGACGACCACCTACATGGGGGGCGCCCGCAACGGCCCCCGGGCGATCCTGGAGGCTTCCAGCCACATGGAGCTCTTCGACGAGGAGAACAAGATCGAGCCGTACCGGGCGGGGATCTTCACCTCCACGGAATTCCCCCTGAAAACGACCGGACTGCTCTCCATGCTGAAGCAGGTGGAGCGCAGGTTCCGCTCGGTCATCAAGGCCGGCAAGTTTCCCATTCTCCTGGGCGGGGAGCATTCCGGGACCTGCGGCGCCGTGGCGGCGCTCCGGAAGAAATACGGGGAGCTGACGGTGCTCCAGTTCGACGCGCACGCGGACCTCAGGGACTCCTACCACGGGACTCCTTGGAACCACGCCTGCGTCGGGCGGCGGATCGTGGACTCCGGCGCGAAGCTCGTCCAGGTGGGGATCCGCAGCATGTCGGAAGAAGAGGACCGCTTCCTGAAGAAGTCGGAGAGCGTGAAGACGTTCTATGCCTCGGAGCTCAGGGAGAGCCTGGGCGACGTCACCAAGGGAATCGTCAGCAGCCTTTCCGGCAACGTGTACATCACCTTCGACCTGGACGCCTTCGACCCGGGCATCATGCCTTCCGTGGGGACGCCGGAGCCGGGAGGGTTGAGCTGGTTCGAAGCGGTCGACATTCTCCGCGACGTCATGCGGTCCAACTGCAACATCGTCGGGTTCGACATCATGGAGCTGGCGCCGATCCCCGGGATGGTCGCCCCGGACTTTCTCGTCGCCAAGCTGTGCTACCGCATGATGGGTTGGGTCCTCGCGAAGCGAGAGGAAAAATAGGGTCTGCCCCCGCAAAGGAGAATCCGCCGATGTTCGTGCCCTCGAAGGTCTTCTTCACCAAGGGTGTCGGGCGACACCGGGAGCAGCTGACCTCGTTCGAGCTCGCCCTGCGGGACGCCGGGATCGAGAAATACAACCTGGTGCAGGTGTCGAGCATCCTCCCGCCCAAGTGCAGGATCATCAAGAAGGAGGAAGGCTTAAAGCTCCTCTCGTCGGGGGAGATCGTGTTCGTCGTCATGAGCCGGTGCCAGAGCGACGAGCCTCGGAGGCTGATCGCCGCGTCGGTGGGATGCGCGCTACCCTCCGACCGCGACGTGTACGGCTACCTGAGCGAGCACCACGCCTACGGACAGACCGAGAAAGTCGCCGGGGATTATTCCGAAGACCTCGCCGCCGCGATGCTCGCCTCGACGCTGGGCATCGAGTTCGACGAGGAGAAAAGCTGGGATGAGAAGAAAGAGGTGTGGAAGATCAGCGGGAAGATCTACCGGTCCTTCAACATCACCCAGTCGGCGATCGTGCGGGACGAGTACACGACCGTGATCGCGGCTGCCGTCCTGGTCATCTGATCCGTAAATGGGAGGCGGCATGAGGGGAGCGAAGATCCTGGGAACCGGCAGGGCGCTGCCCCCGCGGGTGGTGACCAACGCCGACCTGATGAAATACATGGACACCACGGAGGAGTGGATCGTGCAGCGCACCGGGATCCGGGAGCGGCGTTTCGTCGACCCGGGGACCGGGACCGCCGACCTGGGGACCGAAGCCGCGCGTGCCGCCGTCGCCCGGGCCGGTCTTTCCCTCTCCGATATCGATTTCATCGTTTTCGCCACCGTCTCGCCGGATTACTTCTTCCCGGGCGGAGGGGTGTTCGTCCAGGAAAAGCTCGGGCTTCCCACGATTGGCGCCCTCGACGTCCGGACGCAGTGCACCGGTTTCCTCTATGGGATCTCGGTGGCCGAGGCCTACATCAAAGGCGGGTTCTTCGACCACGTCGTGGTCATCGGCTCCGAAGTCCATAGCACCGGTCTGGATCTGAGCACCACGGCGCGGGATGTCTCGGTCATCTTCGGGGACGGGGCAGGGGCTGTGGTCGTGGGGCCGGCCGAGCCGGGGAAGGGGATCCTCTCCTCCCACCTTCACGCGGAGGGGAAGTACGCAAAAGACTTGATGTGCGAGGGCCCCTCCTCCATCGAGCACCCGCGCTTAAGTCATGAGATGCTGGACGCCGGGCGCCACTTCCCAAAGATGAACGGACGGTATGTGTTCACCCACGCGGTGCGGAGGTTCCCCGAGGTGATCCGCGAGGCGCTCGCGGCGAACGGGATGTCGATCGCGGACCTGTCCCTCGTCATTCCGCACCAGGCGAACCTGAGGATCACCCAGGCCGTGGCCGCTGCCCTGGAAGTCCCCGAGGGAATGGTCTACTCGAACATCGAGAAGTACGGGAACACCACTGCCGCCTCGATCCCCATCGCCCTCGACGAGTGCGTCGAGCAGGGGAGGATCCGGGAGGGGGACCTCGTGTGCCTCGCGGCCTTCGGATCGGGATTCACCTGGGCCGCGACGCTGATCCGCTGGTAGCGTGGGGGAGCTTCTGCGCGTCAGGATCCGGGAGATGGAGCCGGGAGATCTCGACGAGGTGATGGCGATCGAGGAGGTTTCGTTTCCCACACCGTGGCCCCGCAGGCTCTTCGAGGAGGAGATCGTCCGGGAATTTTCGGACGCGCTCGTCGCGTTCCCCGCGGAAGGGGAGGGCGTCCTGGGATACTCGGTCTGCTGGATCGTGGCGGACGAGTCCCACCTGTTGAACATCGCGGTCCGGCCGGATGCGCGCGAGCGCGGCGTGGGCGGCGCGCTCCTCGGGGAATGCATCCGTAGGGTAGCCCGGATGGGGGCCGGCCGCATCTACCTGGAAGTGCGCGCCGGGAACGCTTCCGCCATCCGGATGTACGAGCGGGAAGGGTTTTCCTTCCTGGGGATTCGAAGAGGATATTACGCGGATACCGGAGAGGACGCGGTTCTTCTCTCCCGGGAGCTGCGGAGGTCGGATGTCCCATAGCCGGATGCAATTCGTGGCGGGAAAAATCGTGCGGAACGAGGGGCACGGGGAGATCTTCTATCGCCTGGAAGCGGCCGTCCCCGAGCCGGTCGAGTTCGAGCCGGGCCAGTTCGCCATGGTCTCCGGCTGGCCGGGGAACGACCCGCTGCTCCCGCGGCCCCTGGCGATCTTTCGGGCGGGCGCGGCGCCGAAGGGCAAGGGGACGGTCGAGTTCGTCTACAAGGTCGTGGGGCGCGGCACCGCGCTGCTGTCGGGGATGCACCCGGGAGAGTCGCTGTCCCTCACCCTGCCGCTGGGCCGGGGGTTCGACCTCGTCAAGGACGGGCGGCTGTACTGGCTCGTTGGCGGTGGCGTCGGGTTCGCGACCGTCTTTCCCGCCGCCGCGGCGCTCGGAAGGCGGCGGACGGAATACGAAATGTTTCTGGGAAGCCGCACCCGCGAACAGCTTCCCCCGAAGGAGTGGACGCCCGGCGGCTCCTCCCCGGGGCGTGTCCACCTCTGCACCGAGGACGGGACCGCCGGCTATTTCGGGCAGGTCACCGACACCATCCGGGAGCGGATGGCGGCCCTTTCCGATGCCGACGCCTCCCGCCTGACGATCCTCGCCTGCGGCCCCCGGGAGATGCTGAAGGAGATCGCCCTGGCGGCTTCGGCGCGGGGCGCGGAGATGCAGGCGGCGCTCGAAAATCACATGGCATGCGGGTTCGGCGTCTGCTGGGGATGCGTCGTTGCCCTGCGGGAGGGGGATCAGATCGCCTATCGGCGGGTATGCAAGGAAGGGCCGGTTTTCGATGCGCGGGAGGTCGTCTGGTGAACCCGGACCTCTCGGTATCCCTGGGAAGGCTGCGCCTGAAGAACCCGGTGATGAGCGCGTCGGGGACGTTCGGGTACGGGCTCGAGTTCTCCCCCTTCTACGACATCTCGCGCCTCGGGGCCATCGTGGTCAAGGGGTTGTCGCTTGCGCCCACGCCGGGGAACCCTCCGGGGCGGATCGTCGAGACGGCGTCGGGGATGCTCAACGCCATCGGCCTGCAGAACATCGGGGTCGAACGGTTCATCGAGGATGTCGCTCCGCGCCTTTCGGACGCGGGGGCCACGTTCGCCGCGAACATTTACGGGCGGACGGTGGAGGAGTACGAATCGGTCGCCGTCCGGCTTTCGGAGCTTTCCTCTCTAGCCGCGATCGAAGTGAACGCCTCCTGCCCCAATGTAAAGGAGGGCGGGATGGCGTTCGGCGCGACGCCGGAGGGGATCTCGCATCTCACCGCCCGGGTGCGGAAGGCGACCGGGAAGTCCCTCTGGGTCAAGCTCAGCCCCAATGTCGCGGACATCGCGGCCGTGGCGGCAGCTGCGGAAGGCGCAGGGGCGGACGCCGTGTCGCTCATCAACACCATCGTCGGGATGGCGGTGGACCACCGGACGCGCAGGCCGAAGCTGTCGAACGTGACCGGCGGGCTGTCGGGGCCGGCGATCAAGCCGGTCGCCCTGCGGATGGTGTGGGAAGTGTGCCGACGCGTGAAGATCCCGGTGATCGGGATCGGCGGGATCCAGACGGCGGTGGACGCGCTGGAGTTCCTTCTCGTGGGGGCCTCCGCGGTGCAGGTGGGGACGGCCAATTTCCGGAACCCGAGGGCGTGCGTGGAGATCCTCGAAGGGGTGGAAACGTTCCTGCGGGAAGAGCGGCTCACCGGGATCTCGGAGTACCGTGGGAAGCTGCACCTGTGAAGAAAAAGAATTGTCTTGTGGGCGATTGACGATTCCTAGTATAATCAGGTAGCGGGGAATTTCCGGAAAGTGGGCCGTCGCCCACTTTTTTTTTCGATGTGACAAACCCATGAAAGCGGACATCGAAAAGATCGAAGCCCTGGTCTCCCAGGTGGCACGGGAAGAGATGGTGGAGGTCTTCGACCTCGCCGTTGTGAGGGAAGGCCCTCGGACGGTGATCCGCGTCTTCGTGGACCGCGAGGGAGGCATCCGCCTCGGAGAGTGCGAGTCGTTCAGCCGGAAGATGAGCGCGGTGCTCGATGTCAGCGACCCGATGCCGGGCCCTTACGTGCTGGAGGTTTCTTCGCCGGGGCTCAACCGGAGGCTTACGAAGCCGGCACATTTTGCGGCGGTGGCGGGAAGGCGGATCCGGGTGGCTCTCTCCGTGCCGGTGGAAGGGAGCCGGAACTACCGGGGAACCCTGTTCCGGGCCGACGGGGAGGGCATCGACCTCGAGCGGGACGGCAAGATCTTCCGGTTCCCCTACAGCGCGATGCGCAAGGCGAACCTGGAGGTTGACCAGGAAGAACTCTTCGGAAAGGGAAAGAGGAAGCAATGATTCTGGACATCGGGCAGATCATCACGCAGCTGGGCAAGGAGAAGGGGATCGACCGGGTCGTGATCGTCGAAGCGATCAAGGAAGCCCTGGAGATCGCCGCCAGGAAGAAGTACGGAATGAACAAGCGGATCGAGGCTACCTATGACAGCGAGACCGGCGAATTCGAGATCCTGGAGTTCCGCACCGTCGTGGAGAAGGTCAAGGACCCCGAGGCCGAGATCTCGCTCGATGCCGCCCGCGAGTACGACCCCGAAGCGGTCTACGACGACAGCATCGGGTTCCGGATGAGCACCCGCGACCTGGGCCGCATCGCCGCGCAGACGGCCCGCCAGATCATCATGCAGAAGGTAAAAGACGCCGAGCGGGAAGTGATCTATAACGAGTTCATCGGCCGCAAGGGGGAGATCATCAACGGGATCGTTCAGCGCTACGAGCGCGACTGCCTGGTCGTTGACCTGGGCAAGACGGAGGCCATCATGCCGATGTCGGAGCAGATCCCCCGCGAGCGGTATCGCCAGGGAGACCGGATACGGGCCTACATCAAGGACGTCAGCAAGACCCCGCGGGGGCCTGAGATCCTGCTGGCGCGATCCGACCCGCGGATGATCCTCAAGCTGTTCGAGCAGGAGGTCCCCGAAGTCTACGAGGGGGTCGTCTCCATCCTGAGCGTCGCGAGGGAGCCCGGCTTCCGGACGAAGATCGCCGTCCGCTCGAAGGACCGCGACGTGGACCCGGTGGGGGCGTGCGTGGGGATGAAGGGATCCCGGGTGCAGAGCGTCGTCCAGGAGCTGCGCGGAGAGCGAATCGACATCATCGCGTGGGACGAGGATCCCGCGAAGTTCGTGTGCAACGCTCTCCAGCCGGCCGAGATCATCCGGGTGCTGGTCAACGAGTCCGAGAAGAGCATGGAGGTCGTCGTACCCGAGGAGCAGCTCCTCCTGGCGATCGGGAAGAAGGGGCAGAACGTCAAGCTGGCTTCGAAGCTCGTGGGGTGGCACATCGAGGTCCGCGCGGAAGGGCAGGTCGAGGACGCCCTGAAGCGCGCGGAGGGGCTCTTCGCCCCCAAGAAGGCGGACCCGTCGGCGAAGGCCGAGGTTCCCCCGGATGACGTGCCCGCTACGCCGGAGCCCGAATCTGCGGGAGAGCCGCCTCCGCAACCCTTCGTTGCGCCGCAAGGCCTGGAAGGCGGTGAGACTCCGCCCGCGGAAGAACCCTCCCCGGGGGAAGGGGACAGTGAAGCCAAGCAGTGACCGCCGCCTCCCGGAGAGGACGTGCGTTCAGTGCGGAAGCACAGGGAGGAAAGAATCGTTTTTCCGGATCGCGGGACGGCCCGAAACGGGCTGGGAACCGGATCCGGGAGGGCGGAAGCCGGGCCGCGGGATCTACCTTTGCCGGGCCGCGGAGTGCGTGGAAGGGTTCGCGAGGCGGATCCGGACCCCGAGGGGAGCGGCGCGGTGGAAGATGGGGGTCAACGGATCGGCGCTCGCGGACAAGGTTTCCGCCTGGTGGGCAGCTGAGGCGCAAAAGTAGGGAGGGTGGATGGAGAAGGTTCGCATTCGCGATCTGGCCAAGGAACTCAGGATGGAGACGAGCAAGGAGATCCTCGCGTTCCTTGATCGGATCGGGCAGAAGGGCAAGTCGGCGTCGAGCAGCATCGAGGGAGACGTGATCGAGCGGGTGAAAAATCACTTCCGGAAGACCGCCCCGCCGCCTCCCCCGAAGCAGACCCTCGTGGTCACACGCGCCGACGGGACCCTCGAGCGCCGCTCGAGCAAGGTGGTCCTGCGGCGCGGCGCACCGGTGGTCGAGAAGCCCCCCGCCCCCGAAGAGCCTTCCGCGCCGGCGCCTCCCGCAGGCGCAGCGGCCCCCGGCGCTCCTTCCGTCGCCGCAGCGCCCGCCCCCGAGGAGTCGGTTCCGGACGGCGCCACGGCGCCGGAGGCGGTCCCGGCCGCGGAAACGCCCGGAGCGGAAGCGGTAAGCCAGCAACCGGCGGAGGCCGTTGTCCGGGTGGTGGAAAAGACGCCCGCCGAGAAGGCCGCCGAGGAGCGGAAAGAGAAGGAAAAGAAATGGAAGAAAGCCAAACCCCATGAGAAAAAGGTTCAGAAAGGAGTGCTGAAGAGGACCATCATCCAGGAAATCGTCGAGGAGCCCGAAGCCCCGAAGGCCCAGGAGAAACCGGCGGCCGAGGCCGAGCCCGTAGTGGTGCGCCAATTCCAGCCGGTCCGGGCGCTCAAGAAGAGGGGAAAGCTCGTCAAGGAAAAGAAGGCTCCCTCCACCCTTCCGCCGAAGGCCAGCAAGCGCGTGTTCAAGATCGAGGAGGTCATCACCGTCGGAGATCTCGCGCACCGGATGGGAATCAAGGCCGCCGACGTGATCAAGAAGCTGATCGAGATGGGGATGCCGACCACGGTCAATCAGCTCCTCGACGCCGACACCGCCCGGATCCTGGCCCAGGAGTACGGGTACGAAGTGGAGAACGTCGCTCCCGAGGTGGAGAGCCTCATCGACCAGGAGGAGGACCGGGAGGAGGACCTCGTTTCGCGTCCGCCCGTCGTAACCATCATGGGGCACGTGGACCACGGGAAGACCACCCTGCTGGACGCAATCCGGCAGAGCAACGTCACCGACCACGAGGCGGGAGGGATCACCCAGCACATCGGCGCCTACGAGGTCGAGCACGGCGAGCGGAAGCTCGTCCTGCTGGACACGCCGGGCCACGAAGCCTTCACCTCCATGCGGGCCCGCGGCGCGTCGGTCACCGATATCGTGGTGCTGGTCGTCGCCGCCGACGACGGCGTGATGCCGCAGACGATCGAGGCGATCGACCACGCCAAGGCGGCGGGCGTGCCCATCGTGGTGGCGGTCAACAAGGTCGACAAGACCGGGGCGCAACCCGACCGCATCCGCCAGCAGCTCTCCGAGCACGGGCTCCTCCCGGAGGAGTGGGGCGGCCAGACGCTGTACGCCAACGTCTCCGCGAAGCGAAAAACGGGGATCGAAACCCTGCTCGAGCTCGTCCTGCTTCAGGCTGACCTCCTGGAGCTGAAGTCCAACCCCACGAAGATGGCGCGGGGGACGGTCATCGAATCCCGCCTGGAGAAGGGACGGGGTCCGGTGGCGACGGTTCTTGTCCGGGAAGGGACCCTGCGGGTCGGCGATCCGATCGTCACGGGGATCCACTACGGAAGGGTCCGGGCGCTGGCCAACCACAAGGGAAAGCGACTCATGGAGTCTCCACCCGGGACCCCCGCGGAGATCCAGGGACTGGACGGGCTCCCCGCCGCCGGCCAGAAGTTCGCGGTCCTCAAGGACGAGCGGACGGCACGCCAGATCGCACTGCACCGCCAGGAAAAGGACCGGGAGAAGTCGGTCGCGCGGCCCCGGTTCAGCCTGGAAGATCTCCACCGGCACATCGAGGTCGGGGACCTGAGGGAGCTGAACATCGTCATCAAGGCGGACGTCCAGGGGTCGATGGAGGCGCTGCAGTTCTCCCTGGACAAGCTCTCCGGAGAGAAGGTCAAGGTGAACGTCATTCATGCCGGGGTCGGGGGGATCTCGGAGACCGACGTGATGCTGGCTTCGGCATCCACGGCCGTCGTCATCGGCTTCAGCGTGCGGCCCGAGCCCAAGGCGGCGGAGCTGGCCGAGCGGGAGAGCGTCGATGTCCGGCTCTATTCCGTGATCTACGACGTCATCGACGACATCCGGAAGGCGATGGAAGGGCTGCTCGCGCCGACGTTCCGGGAAGCCTCCCAGGGGCGCGCCGAGGTCCGCAACACGTTCCACATCTCCAAGATCGGGACCATCGCCGGCTGCTACGTCCTGTCGGGAAAGATCGCACGGAACTCGAACCTCCGCCTGCTGCGCGACAGCGTAGTCGTGTACGAGGGAAAGCTCTCGTCCCTGAAGCGGTTCAAGGAGGATGTCCGCGAGGTGTCGGAAGGGTACGAGTGCGGGATCGGGATCGAAAACTTCAACGACATTCAGGTAGGCGACCAGATCGAGGCGTACGTGATGGAGAAGGTCGCCGGGACGCTCGCGTAGCGCCATGCTGGTGGCGGTGCTGTTGGCAGAACTTCTCTTTCCCGACGCCGCTTCCCTCAAAGACAAGCGCAGGAGGCTTTCCGGGCTGACCGGGAAGATCCGTTCAGGGTACCCGGTGTCCGTCGCCGAGGTCGGCTTCCAGGACCTGTGGCAGCGGGGCCGGATCGGCATCGCGCTGGTGTCGACCGACGCGCGACTGGCGCAGTCGATGCTGGACCGGATCAGCGATTTGGTGGGGCGGGACGGGGAGGTGGAGCTCCTTGACCGCCGGATCGAGTTCCTCCGGGTCGAGGAGGGGGAGACGTGAAAGGCCGCGGCGACCGCCCCGCCCGCGTGGCGGAACGGATCCGGGAGGAGGTTTCCCTCATCCTCCAGAACAAGGTGAAGGATCCCGGCATGGGGGTGGTGACGATCACGGACGTGACGATCACCCCCGATCTCAAGACCGCGCGCGTCCACTATTCCGTCCTGGGCGGGGACGAGGAGAAGCTCGCCGTCCGGGACGCGCTGCGGCGCTCCAAGGGGTTCATCCGGAAGGAGCTCGGACGGACCCTCCGTCTGCGGTACTCCCCCGAGGTGGCGTTCCTGTTCGACAACACCTATGAAAAGGGCGCCCGGATCGACCGGCTGCTGAGGGAGATCCGGGCGGAGGGCGACGGTGAAAAATAACATCGAGGGGATCTGCCGCATCTTCCGGGAGAAGGATCGGTTCCTGATCGCCTGCCACGAAAACCCCGAGGGGGACGCCATCGGCTCCCAGCTTGCGCTGGCGCTTGCCCTTCGAAAGATGGGGAAGACCGCGACCGTCCTGAACGCCGATCCCGTTCCCGGGAACCTGGCGTTCCTTCCGGGGGCCGACAGCGTGGTCTACGAGGAGGATGGATCCCGCTACGAGGTGGCCGTCGTGGTGGATTGCGGCTCCTCCGAAAGAACCGGGCGCGTGCAGGCGGAGCTTTGCAAGCCCCCCGTCCTGGTGAACATCGACCACCACCGGACCAACGGCGGCTGCGGCGATTATTGCCTTGTCGACCCGGAGGCGGCCGCGACGGGGATGCTCATCTACCGGATTCTGGCGGCCATGAACGTGGAGATCGATTCCGACATCGCCGTCAACATCTACGTGGCCATCCTGACGGACACCGGCTCCTTCCACTACGCCAACACCTCGCCAGAGGCCTTCCACATAGCGGGAGAGATGGTCCGGCGGGGGATCGACCCCTGGGGGGTGGCGGAACAGGTCTACGAGACCCAGAGCGCCGACCGGCTGCGCCTGCTGGGGAGGGTGCTCGGCTCTTTGGAGATCGCGGCCGGGGGGAAGATCGCGGCCGTCACGACGACGAAGAAGGACCTCGCCGACTTCTCCGCCAGGAAGGATTTCCTCGAGGGGTTCATCAACTATCCCCGCTCGGTGATCGGGGTCGAGGTGGCGGTGGCGTTCCGGGAGGAAGACGCCGGGGAGATCCGGGTGAGCTTCCGGTCCAAGGGGCGCGTGGACGTTTCCGCGATCTGCCAGGCGTTCGGGGGAGGAGGGCACCGCAATGCCGCGGGATGCATCATGCGGGGCCCCCTCGATGAGGTGAAACGAAAGGTCTACGGAGCGTTGGAGGCGGCGCTCCGGTGACGGACGGCGTCATCGTCCTGGACAAGCCCGGCGGGATCACCTCCTTCCGCGCCGTCGAGAAGGTGGGGAGAGCCCTCCGGATAAAGAAGTGCGGACACGCCGGCACACTCGACCCGATGGCGACCGGAATCCTGCTGGTGTGCGCCGGCAGGGCCACAAAGATCGCCGGATACCTCGCCGCTCAGGAAAAGGAATACGAGGCCCATTTCCGGTTCGGCGCCGCCACCGATACGGGGGACGTCACGGGCAAGGTGATCGAAAGCCGGCCGGCCGCGTTTGCGCCTTCGGTCGCCGTTGCCGTCGCCGTGTCCGGGCTTGTCGGAACCCGGGAGCAGGTCCCTCCGGCCTTCTCCGCCGTCAAGGTGGCCGGGACCCGGGCGTACGTGATGGCCCGGCAGGGAAAACCCCTGGAGCTTTCCCCGCGCACGGTGACCGTCGCCGAGGCGCGGCTTCTTTCGTGGTCGGAGGAAGGGTTCGCCGTTTTCTTGCGGTGCTCGAAGGGGTTTTACGTCCGCGCGCTTCCGCAGGAGCTGGGCCGGCTGCTGGGCGTCCCGATGGCCGTTTCGTCGCTGCGCCGGCTGCGGTCCGGGCTTTTCCGCGTCGAGGATTCGGTAACGCTCGCGGACCTCATCGAGGAGGGGAAGCGCGGCGCGGTGGCGTCCCGGCTGGTCCCGATCGAGAAGGCCCTCGCCGGGTTCCCGCAGTGGGAGATCCCGAAGGAGGCCGTCGCCGCGGTCCGTCACGGCGGCTCGCCCGCGCCCTGGCTTGCCGGGCGCGATCCGGGGCCCTCGCAAGGGGTGGTCCTGCTAACTCACGGGAAGGAGGGGCCCGTCGCCCTCGTCGAGCGGATCGGGGAGGGCCGGTGGAGGATCGTGCGGGGCATATAAATTTACTTCCCTGCGGGGATATATGTTATAAAATAGAAATTCGGCAAATCTATGTGATTTTCTGATCCCTTGAAAGGGGAAGGGCGAAGCGAAATGGGCTTGGAGACGGAGAAGAAGAAGGACTTGATCGGCAAGTTCAGGGTACACGAGTCGGACACCGGCTCGCCCGAGGTCCAGATCGCCCTCCTGACGGAGCGGATCAACGAGATCACGGATCACCTCAAAACGCACAACAAGGACTTCAACTCCCGGCGGGGGCTGTTGAAGCTGGTCGGTCAGAGGCGCCGTCTCCTCGACTACCTGAAATCGAAGGAATCGCTGCGGTACAAGGCGGTAGTAGAAGCGCTCGGCCTGCGCAAGTAATTCGGGAAACGAACGACATCCAAATCATCGCTGCCCCCGTGGCGGCACAAGAAGGGAATACAAACAAATTGGGACACGTGTACGAAAAGGAAATATCGGGAAGAAAACTTCGCATTGAGACCGGCGTGTTGGCCAAGCAGGCGGGCGGCGCCGCGGTCGTTCAGTACGGGGACTCGGTGGTCCTCGTGACGGCGTGCGGCGACGAGACGACTCCGCGGCAGGGGATCGATTTCCTCCCCCTGGTCGTCGACTACGTCGAGAAAACGTTCGCGGTCGGGAAGATCCCTGGCGGCTTCTTTAATCGGGAGGGGAGGCTCTCGGAATACGAGGTGCTGACGTCGAGGCTCATCGACCGGCCGATCCGGCCGCTGTTCCCGAAAGGGTTCTACAACGAGACCCAGGTGATCGCCACCGTCCTCTCCGCGGACAAGGAAAACGACACGAGCGTCCTGGCGATGATCGGCGCCTCCGCCGCACTCACCCTCTCCGACCTCCCGTTCAGCGGGCCGATCGCCGGCGCGCGGGTCGGTCGGATCGACGGGAAGCTCGTCATCAATCCCCGGATCCCCGAGCTGGCCGGCAGCGACCTGAACATCTTCGTGGCCGGCAGCCGCGACGCCATCCTGATGGTGGAGGGAGAGGCCGGCGAGGTCCCGGAGGAGGAGGTGCTCGACGCGATCCTGTTCGCCCACGAGTCCCTCCAGCCGATCCTCGAGATGCAGGAACGGATGCGGGAGGAGATCGGCAAGCCCAAGCGCGCCTTCGAGAAGAAAGAGCTCTCCGAGGAGGACCTGCGCAAGATCGCGGGGGTCGCGGAGAACGACCTGCGAACCGCGTACGGCATCCAAGCCAAGCAGGACCGCCGGAAACGGATCGACGAGATCGCGGAGGCTGTCCGGAACGCCTTCTCCGAGGAGGAGCGCGTCGAGAAGGCCACCCTCATCGCAGACGCCTTCAAGAACCTGGAAAAGCGGATCGTCCGCGGAAAGATCCTCGCTACGGGCCAGCGGATCGACGGCCGGCGGCTCATGGATATCCGGCCCATCGAGAGCCGGGTGGGGGTGCTCCCCCGCACGCACGGCTCCGCGATCTTCACGCGCGGGGAGACCCAGGTGCTCGTCACCGCCACGCTCGGCACCACGCAGGATGAGCAGCGGATCGACTCCCTGCTGGGCGATTCCTACAAGGCGTTCATGCTGCACTATAACTTCCCCCCCTTCAGCGTGGGGGAGGTGAAGATGCTCCGCATGCCCGGGCGCCGGGAAGTCGGCCACGGCGCACTGGCCGAAAGGGCCGTCTCCAAGGTGCTCCCCGGGGTGCTGGAGTTCCCGTACACCATCCGTATCGTCTCCGAAGTCCTCGAGTCGAACGGCTCCTCCTCGATGGCCACGGTCTGCGGCGCCTCCCTCGCGATGATGGATGCGGGGATCCCCACGGCCGGCGCGGTCTCCGGCATCGCCATGGGACTCATCAAGGAAGGGGACAAGGTCGCCGTCCTCTCCGACATCCTGGGCGACGAGGACCACCTGGGGGACATGGACTTCAAGGTGGCCGGGACCGCGAAAGGGGTCACCGCCATCCAGATGGACATCAAGATCGGGGGGGTTAGCCGGGACATCCTGCTGGCTGCCCTGCGGCAGGCCCGGGAAGGGCGCCTCCACATCCTCGACAAGATGAACGTCGCGCTCGACAAGCCCCGCCCCGAGCTGTCGCCATTCGCGCCGCGCATTTACGTCATGAACGTGAGGACCGACAAGATCCGGGAAATCATCGGCCCGGGAGGAAAGGTCATCCGCAGCATCCAGGAGCAAACCGGCGTCAAGATCGACATCGAGGACGACGGGACGGTCAAGATCGCGGCGGTCGACGCCGCTTCCGCCAGGGCAGCCATCTCCATCGTCGAGGGGATCGTACAGGAGGCCCAAGTGGGGAAGGTCTATGAAGGGAAGGTGCGCAAGATCATGGACTTCGGCGCCTTCGTGGAGCTGTTCCCCGGCACCGACGGGCTCCTGCACGTCTCCCAGATCTCCAAGAAGCGCGTCCGCTCCGTCTCCGACTGCTTCAAGGAGGGGGACAAGGTCACCGTAAGCGTCCTCGAGGTCGACCGCGACGGGAGGATCCGTCTCTCTCACAAGGAGTTCGAGAAGGAAGGGGAATTCCCCGCCACGGCGTTCGCCGGTCCGGACGACCCGGAAGGCCGCAGCGAGCGGGAACCCCGCGGCGACCGCCCGCCGCGCGACAAGGACCGCGAGCACGGGGGCGGGGGCCGGAGAGGCCGGCGCTGACGACCCAACCGATGACGGTCGGCAAAACAGTCCTCGAGAGCGGCGTCACGATCATCAGCGAGCAGGTCCCCTACCTTTTCTCCGCGACGGTAGGGATCTGGGTTTCCGTGGGATCCCGCGCGGAGTCCCTCCCCGACAACGGCATCAGCCACTTCATCGAGCACATGCTGTTCAAGGGGACCGCCCGCCGGAAGGCCATCGACATCTCCCGCGAGATCGAGTCGGTGGGCGGGTCGATGAACGCGGCTACCGATCGGGAGTACACTTTCTTCTTCGCCAAGGCGCTCTCGAAGGATTTCCCCCTGATCGTCGACCTCCTCTGCGACATCTTTCTCAACTCCCGCTTCGACGGGGAGGAGCTGGAGCGCGAAAAAGGGGTCGTCCTGCAGGAGATCCTCATGGTGGAGGACAACCCCGAGGACTACCTCCACGACTTCTTCCACGAATCGTACTGGGGAGGGCATCCGCTGGGATTTCCCATCCAGGGGACGTCGGAGAGCGTATCCGCCTTCGACCGGGAGCGGGTGGTGCGATATTTCGGCGACCGGTTTCGGCGCTGCGGCACGGTCGTGACCGTGGTGGGGAACCTGCCGCACGACCAGGTCGTGGACGCCTTCGCGAGGGCGCTGGGCCCGCTGGCGCTGAGGGAGCGCTTCCTGCCCGATGCGCCGCCCCCTCCGGAGCGCGGCGTGTTCCTCAAGAAGCGGCCGCTCGAGCAGCTCCACCTGGCGATCGGGGCCCCGGCGGTCTCCCGGAGAAGCGGGATCAAGTACGTGGCCTATGTCCTGAACACCATCCTGGGCGGCAGCATGAGCAGCCGCCTCTTCCAGGAAATCCGCGAGAAGCGCGGCCTCGCCTATTCCATCTATTCCGCCATTTCCGCCTACGCCGATTCGGGGATCCTGAAGATCAGCGCCGGGACGTCTCGGGACAAGGCGCGCGAAGTGCTGACGGTGACGGGGGAGGTGGTCGATGGGATGCGGGAGGGGCGCTTCGAGGACGGGGAAGTCTCCCTGGCGAAGGAACTGATCAAGGGCAACATGCTCCTCAACCTGGAGAGCGCCGAGTACCGCATGTCGCGTCTGGCGATGAACGAAATGTTTCTGGGGCGGCTCGAGCCGCCCGAAGAAGCGCTGCGCCGGGTGGAGGAAGTGACCTCGGAACAGGTGCGCAAGCTCGCCGCAACGATGCTCGACCGGGAGCGGTTCTCCCTTGCCGCCGTCGGCGACCTGCCGGCGGGCCCCCGGCTGGCATTCTAGAATGACGGGCGACCGCGTGATTCCCGTCCGGCTCCTCCGCGGGGGGGCCGGGGATCTGCTGCCCGCCTACCAGACCGAAGGCGCGGCCGGGATGGACCTGCGCGCCGATATCGACGAGGAGATCGTGCTTCCGCCGATGGGGCGGACGATGATCCCGACGGGGATCTCCGTGGCGCTCCCCGGCGGCGTGGAGGCGCAGGTCCGGCCCCGCAGCGGCCTTGCGGCGCGGCATGGAGTGACCTGCCTGAACTCGCCCGGCACCATCGACTCCGACTACCGCGGAGAGATCCTCGTGATCCTCATCAACCTCGGAAACGAGCCGTTTTCCGTGCGGCGGGGCGATCGGATCGCGCAGCTGGTCTTCGCGACGGCCCTTCGGGCGTCCCTCCGGGTCGTCGACGATCTCGACGGGACCCGGCGCGGGGAAGGCGGGTTCGGGCACACCGGAGGGTAACACCGGGAGGAGGGCATCGTGATCGAACGGTATACCAGGCCCGAGATGGCGAAAATCTGGGAACCGGAGAACCGGTTCCGGATCTGGCTGGACATCGAGCTCCTTGCGATGGAGGCGATGGTGAAGAAGGGGTGGATCCCCGCCGCCGCCCTGGCGCGGGTGCGCAAACGCGCCCGGTTCGACGTCTCCCGGATCAACGAGATCGAGAAGAGGGTCAAGCACGACGTGATTGCCTTTCTGACGTCGGTGGCCGAGCACATCGGGGACGACTCCCGGTTCCTCCACGTCGGCATGACCAGCTCCGACGTCCTGGACACCTCCTTCGCCGTACAGATGCGGCAGGCTCTCAAGCGCCTCGTCCGAGAGGCGGAACACGTGTACGAGGTGCTCCGGAAAAGAGCACTCGAGCACAAGGACACGGTGATGATCGGCCGCACCCACGGCATCCACGCCGAGCCCGTAACCTTCGGGCTGAAGATGGCCTTGTGGGCCGACGAGATGCGCCGGAACGTCGCCCGCCTCAAGCGCGCGCGGGACGTGATCTCCGTGGGGAAGCTCTCGGGGGCCGTCGGGACGTTCGCCAACATCGATCCGTTCGTGGAAGAGTACGTCTGCCGGAAGCTGGGCCTCGCGCCCGCCCCGGTGTCGACCCAGGTCGTCCAGCGGGACCGGCACGCCGAGGTATTCGCCACCCTCGCGATCGTCGGGTCCTCCCTGGACAAGTTCGCCACCGAGATCCGCCACCTCCAGCGGACGGAGGTCCTGGAGGTCGAGGAATTCTTCTCCGAGGGGCAGAAAGGGTCCTCCGCGATGCCTCACAAGCGCAACCCCGTTCTGTCCGAGAATATCTCGGGGCTTTCGCGCCTCCTGCGGGGATACTCCGTCACCGCGATGGAGAACGTCGCCCTCTGGCATGAGCGGGACATCAGCCACTCCTCCGCGGAGCGCGTGATCGCGCCGGACGCCACCATCGTCCTCGACTTCGCCCTCGACCGTTTCCGCGGGATGATGGAAACGTTGCTCGTCTACCCGGACCGCATGAAGAGAAACCTGGAGAGCACCCGGGGGCTCATCTATTCCCAGCGGGTGCTCCTGGCCCTGGCCGCCAAGGGGCTTTCGCGGGAGCGGGCCTACGAGGTCGTCCAGAAGTCCGCGATGGAGGCGTGGCGGGGAAGGAAGGACCTTGCCTCCCTCCTCTGGAAGGACCGCGAGGTCCGGTCGCTGCTTCGCAGGGAGGAGTTTGACGATCTGTTCGACATCCGGTATTACCTGAAGAGCGTCGACGCGATATTCGACCGGGCATTCGGGCGCTAGTGTCCCGTCTCGCAAATAGGCTGAGGCACCGAACGGGACACTAAAGGGGGTACGGCGTGAAGGCGCGCATCTTCGTCACACTGAAAAAGGGGGTGCTCGACCCCCAGGGGAAGGCCATCCAGCGGTCGCTCTCCCACCTCGGTTTCGAGGGCCTGGAAGAGGTCCGGGTCGGCAAGTTCATGGAGGTGCGGCTGGCGGAAATGGGAAGGGCGGAGGCGGAAAAACTCCTGCAGGACGCCTGCCAGCGGTTGTTGGCCAACACCGTCATCGAAGACTACCGGGTTGAGATCGAAGAGTGACGTGACGCCATGAAGATCGCCGTCCTGGTATTTCCCGGTTCCAACTGCGATCACGACGCCTATCATGCCCTTCGGCACGTCCTGGGCCTCGACGCCCATTTCGTGTGGCACAAGGAGGACCGGTTGTCCGGGTTCGACGCGGTCGTGGTCCCCGGCGGCTTCACCTACGGGGATTACCTGCGCACCGGGGCGATGGCCAAGCTCTCTCCGGTGATGGGCGCCGTCCGGCGGTTCGCCGAGGCCGGCGGGCCCGTGATCGGGATCTGCAACGGGTTCCAGATCCTCCTGGAAGCGGGGATACTCCCGGGGGCGATGATCGCCAATGAATCTCTGAAATTTATATGCGATACCATATACATAAAGAGCGAAACCTCAACCGGCCCATTTACTCACGAAATCCCCTCGAAATCGGTCCTGCGAATTCCCATCGCCCATTACCAGGGGAACTACTACGCGGACCGGGAGACACTTGCGTTACTCGAGAGCAACGAGCAGGTGGTGTTTCGCTACTGCGACGCGTCCGGGAACGTCTCGACGGAGGCCAACCCCAACGGCTCGGTGGCCAACATCGCCGGCATCTGCAACTCCGGCCGCAACGTCCTGGGGATGATGCCCCACCCGGAGCGCTGCTCGGAGGAGGACATGGGAAGCGCCGACGGCAGGAGGCTCTTCGCGTCGATGATCCGGTGGCTGGAGGAGAAGGGGCGATGAAAGAGATCGCCGTGACAACGGAACTGGCCCGGCAGCACGGGCTCTCCGGCGAGGAGGTCGACCGGATCGGGAAGGTCCTGGGACGCGACCCCAACTTCACGGAGCTCGGCATTTTCTCGGTAATGTGGAGCGAGCACTGCTCCTACAAGAGCTCGCGGGTCCACTTGAAGAAATTCCCGACGAAGGGACCCCGCGTCCTGCAGGGGCCCGGCGAGAACGCCGGAATCGTGGACATCGGGGAGGGCCTGGCCGTCGCGTTCAAGATGGAGAGCCACAACCATCCCTCCTGCATCGAGCCGTACCTGGGGGCCGCGACCGGAGTGGGGGGCATCCTCCGCGACATCTTCACCATGGGGGCAAGGCCCATCGCGCTGCTCGACTCCCTCCGGTTCGGGCGGATCGACCATCCCCGAACCCGGGTTCTCGTCGATGGCGTCGTTTCCGGGATCGCGGGATACGGCAACTGCATCGGCGTCCCCACCGTCGGGGGCGAGGTCACCTTCGATGAATGCTACGACGGGAACATTTTGGTCAACGTGTTCGCCCTTGGGGTGGTGCGGCACGACCGGATCTTCCGCGGCACGGCGTCGGGGGTGGGCAACCCGATCCTCTGCGTCGGCTCGAAGACCGGGCGCGACGGCATTCACGGGGCGACGATGGCCTCGGAGGAGTTGGACGATCAATCGGAGGAGAAGCGTCCCACCGTGCAGGTCGGGGACCCCTTCACCGGGAAGCTCCTCCTGGAGGCCTGCCTCGAGCTGATGAAAACCGACGCCATCGTCGGTATCCAGGACATGGGTGCGGCGGGGCTCACCAGCGCTTCCTTCGAGATGGCCTCCCGGGCGGGGACGGGGTTCTTCATGGACCTGGACCGGGTCCCCCAGCGCGAGGAGAAGATGACCCCCTACGAACTGATGCTCTCCGAATCGCAGGAACGGATGCTGATCGTGGCGAAGAAGGGCCGGGAGCGGGAAGTTCATAAGATCTTCGAGAAGTGGGACCTGGATTTCTCCGTCATCGGCGAGGTGACGGGGGACGGCGTCGGGCGCATACGGATGGGCGGCAGGACCGTGGCGGAAATTCCGATCGTGGCCGTCACCGACGACGCGCCGGTCTACAACCGGCCTGCGGCCAGGCCCGAAGGGCAGGACGCCCTGCAGCGCCTCGATTTCTCGGCGCTGCCGTTCCCTTCCGACCTCTCCGAGACCTGGAAGCGGATCATGGGCTGCCCGGAGATGGCCGACAAGCGCTGGGTCTACCGGCAGTACGATCACATGATCCGGACGAACACCTTGGTCCTCCCGGGGTCCGACGCGGCGGTCCTGCGGGTGAAGGGGACGGGGAGGGGAATCGCGCTCTCCGTGGACTGCAACAGCCGGTACGGCTTCCTGGACCCCTACGTCGGCGGGATGCTCGCGGTGTGCGAGGCGGCTCGCAACGTTGCGTGCTCGGGCGCTGAGCCGATCGGCGTGACCGACTGCCTGAATTTCGGAAACCCTGAAATGCCCGAGATCATGTGGCAGTTCCGCTCCGCGATCGAGGGGATGGCGAAGGCATGCGAAGCCTTCCAGGTTCCGGTCGTCTCGGGAAACGTTTCTTTCTACAACGAGACGAAGGGGAAGGGGATCCATCCCACGCCGACCGTTGCGATGGTCGGGCTGCTCGAGGACGTTTCGACCCGCCTGGTCCAGTGGTTCCGGGAGGAGGGGGACCTGATCCTTCTGGCCGGTGCGGACCGCAACGCGGTGGAGCTGGGCGGCTCCCTCTACCTGAACGAGATCCACGGCAAGGTGTCCGGAACCCCGCCCGAGGCGGACCCGGCGCACGAGGCGCGCTTGTGCGGGTTCCTCCGCGCGGCCGCTTCCAAGAGGCTTCTTTCGTCCGCGCACGACCTGGCGGAGGGAGGGCTCGCCTGCGCGCTGGCGGAGGCGAGCGTGACCAGGCCCGCCGGCCCTATGGGCGCGAGGATCAGCAACCCGTTCCCGGAATCGATCCGGGCCGATTTCGCGATGTTCTCCGAGAACCAGGGAAGGGCGCTTTTGTCCTGCCCTCCGGAAAAGAAAGCCGCGCTCCTCGCGACCGCCGCGGAGTTCCGTATTACAATGAAAGAATTGGGCGTCGTGGGGGGATCGGCGATTGAAATCGAGGGAATCGTCCAGGTGGAGGCCCAGGAGATGAAAACCGCCTGGGCGGGCGGACTGGCCGGGGCGCTCGGGTTCGGGGGATAATCCAGGCATGTGCGGAATCTTCGGCGTCATGGGTCACCCGGAGGCGGCCAACCTGGCCTACCTGGGGCTCTATGCCCTGCAGCACCGCGGCCAGGAGAGCGCGGGAATCGCCTGCGCCGACGGCGACGTGATCACCTTCCACAAGGAGATGGGGCTGGTCGCGGACATCTTCTCGGAGGATGTCCTTGCGCGGCTTCCGGGCCACATTTCGATCGGGCACGTCCGCTATTCGACGACCGGAAGCTCCGAGCTCAAGAACGCACAGCCGTTCGTCGTCGATTTCGAGAGCGGCTCGATCGCGGTCGCGCACAACGGGAACCTGGTCAACGCCCACGTGCTGAAACAGGAGCTCGAGGTGAGCGGATCGATCTTCCAGTCCACGATGGACACGGAGGTCATCGTTCACCTGATTGCCCGCTCCCGACGGGGGCGGATCGAGGAGCGGATCGTCGACGCGCTGACCCAGGTACGGGGCGCCTACTCGCTCCTGTTTCTGACGCGGGACAAGCTCATTGCCGTGCGCGACCCCCACGGCATACGGCCCATGGTGCTGGGGAGGATCAAGGGGGGGCATGTCGTGTGCTCGGAATCGTGCGCCCTGGACCTCATCGAGGGGGACCTGGTCCGGGACGTCGAACCCGGGGAGATGATCGTGTTCGACGAGCGCGGGATGCACTCCTCCCGTCCCTTTTTCCCCGCGCCGGCGCATTTCTGCGTATTCGAGTACATCTATTTCGCCCGGCCCGACTCGATCATGGGCGGGATCAGCGTCTACGAGGTCCGCAAGCGCCTGGGACACGAACTCGCGCGCATGCACCCGGCGGACGCCGACATCGTCATCCCGGTTCCGGATTCCGGCGTGCCGGCGGCGATCGGCTTCTCCGAGGAGTCGGGGATCCCCTTCGAGATGGGGCTCATCCGCAACCATTACGTCGGCCGGACGTTCATCGAGCCGCAGCAGTCGATCCGGCACTTCGGCGTCAAGATCAAGCTGAACGTGGTCCGCGGGATCGTGGAGGGGAAGCGCGTCGTCGTGGTGGACGACTCGATCGTGCGCGGGACGACGGGGCGCAAGATCATCAAGATGATCCGCACGGCGGGGGCGAAGGAGGTCCACGTCCGCATCAGTTCGCCGCCCACCGTCTTTCCGTGCTTTTACGGAATCGACACGCCGCTCCGGCGCGACCTCATCGCGGCCACGCACAACCTCGAGGAGATCAACGCCTACCTCACCTCCGACTCCGTAGGCTACCTGACGGTCGACACGCTGCACGCCTGCGTTCCCAAGATGGAAAAGGGATATTGCGATTCCTGTTTTTCCGGGAAATACCCGGTGCCGCTCGAGGTCCAGGAAACCGACGAGCAGCTTCCGCTGTTCCGGGGCTCCGTACGGATCTAAGATCAACCCATCTTCATCGGGGGAGGCCAAGACGCCATGTCCCACCAGCAGGCCGCCGCAATCAGCGACCGGGAGCGGTTCCTTGCGCTCCTCAAAGAAAAGAGCTACGAGAAGCGCAAGGTGATCCTCTCCTCGGGGCGCGAGTCCGATTTTTACGTCGACTGCAAGCAGGCGACGCTGACCGCCGAGGGGGCGGTCCTCTGCGGGCGGCTCTTTTACGAGATGCTGGAGAAAGGGGAGTGGCCGGAGGCGGTCGGCGGGATCACCCTGGGGGCCGATCCCATCGTGACGGCGGTGTCCCTGACCAGCGCCCTCCGCGGAAAGCCGATTCCGGCCTTCATCATCCGGAAGGAGCCCAAGAAGCACGGCACCGCCCAATGGGTGGAAGGGGCGAAGAACCTGCGGGAGGGGATGAAGGTGGCGATCCTGGAGGACGTGGTGACCACCGGGGCCTCCACCCTTCGCGCGATCGAGCGGGCGGAAGACGCCGGGCTGTTGGTCTCCCGGGTGCTCGCCATCGTCGACCGGAACGAGGGGGGCGCCGATACCATCGCGGAAAAGGGGTACCGCCTCGAAGCGATGTTCCTGAAGGAGGACGTGGAAAATGCGTGACCTTCGCCATGGCCCGACAAGGAATGCGTTCGCTCTCTCCTTCCTCGCGGCGATCTTCCTTATCCCCGCCTGCGGTACCCGCGTGAGCACCCTGTACGAGAAGGTGCTGGGGTCTCCCACGTACGGCCGGACGACGGAGACCTACACGCGGACGAAGGAAGTTCACGACGGGCTCGACACGCGGTTCATCTTCTCCGCCACGTGGCTTTCCCCCGTGTGGATCCGGGCGTTTTCCGAGGAGTACGCCAACATCTACTACCTCGACGCGGAGCGGAAAGAGAAGGTGATCTCTCTGTGGAAGAAGGAATCCGGGACGTACGTGCGGTTCTTCGTCGCCCTCTTCACGCCCGACGAGAGGGGGAACGATCTCGAAAAAAAGGAGACGCTCTGGAGCCTGCGGCTGGTCCGCGCGGACGAAAAGGATTTCGAGCCGGTCTACCTCCGGAAGTCCGGGCTGCGCGCGGAGGAGATCTCGCGGTTCTTCCCCTACTCGGGGACGTGGTACCGCGCCTACGAGGTGGCATTTCCGATGGAGGCGCTGGAGGGGCCGTCCCCCAAGCCCGGCGCCCCGAGGCTCAAGCTCGTCCTGTCCGGTGTCCAGGGCCGCGCCGTCCTCTCCTGGGAGTAGCCGCACCCTGGAGAGCCGTCACGGCGTTTCCCGCGTGTCGGCTTTCCTCGGCGTTCTCCTTCTCGCCCTGACGATCTTTGCGGGATGCAATTCGTTCCTCTTCCATCCTGCAAAGGAGCACATGGCCAACCCCCATCTCCAACGGGTCGCTCACGAGGATATTTTTTTTGCTACGCCGGACGGCCTGCGGCTGCACGGATGGTTGCTCCGCCCCGCCGGGATTCCACGCGGGACCCTCCTGTTTCTGCATGGGAACGCCGAGAACATCAGCACGCACGTCAATTCCGTGCTGTGGCTGGCGCTGGAAGGGTACCAGGTTTTCCTTTTCGATTACCGGGGGTACGGGAAGTCGGAAGGCCGGCCGACGTTGGACGGGGTCCACGTGGATGCCATGGCGGCGCTGGACACCGTGCTGACCCTCCCGGGAGTGGAAAAGGATCGGATCGTCGTGCTGGGACAATCGCTGGGCGGCGCCGTCTCGGTCTATACCGTGGCCAACTCCCCCCGAAGGGACCGCGTCAAGGCGCTCATCATCGATAGCAGCTTCGACGGATACCGGAACATCGCCAGGGAAAAAATCGCGAGCCTGATCTTCACGTGGCCGCTTTCGTACCCTGCCGCACTTCTCTTCGACGACCGCTACAGCCCCCTGCGATGGATCGACCGCATCGGTCCCATCCCGGTCATCGTCCTCCACGGAACCGCCGACCGGGTGGTCCCCTTTTCCCACGGCGAACGGTTATACCGGCAGGCCAAGGAACCGAAAGGGTTCTGGGTCGCCAGAGGCCGGGGACACGTCGAGGCGTTTGCCGAAGAATCGCTTCGTAAACAGTTGCTTCTGTTCCTCTCCGACGTGCTCGGAAATGGGTAATAGCCTGGCGAAGGATTTTACCCCTTGACAGGTTGACAGGGCGATCGGTTCCTGACTATTGTAGTAGGAGTTAATCATTTTCCAATCGAAGGGAGGCATCGATGAAAAAGTTGCTTTTGATCGCTGTGCTTGTGGTGATCATCGCTCCAACCGCATTTGCCGCAGGGGCGGGAGTGGCGCGCCAGAACACCGGTTGCGGG
>Ga0214473_10001044_pt1 | contig 37546 bp, 35 predicted proteins | sample RVTome_7_FD_203509 | JGI IMG/M metagenome (GOLD analysis project Ga0214473, IMG submission 203509) | Soil microbial communities from uranium-contaminated site in the Upper Colorado River Basin, Wyoming, United States - RVT98D197 | ecosystem: Environmental > Terrestrial > Soil > Contaminated >... | reverse complement strand
GTCAAGAAGACGACCATGCCGTAAGCCGTAGGTAGAGCTCCCGCCTGGAGGCCCGGGTCGGCCAGCCACGGGTAGGTGTAGATGGCAAACCCGAGAGCGGTCACCGCCGTCAGCCCCGCCAAGGCGTATACCGGCTGCAGGCGATACAGGTCCACCTGGGTCTGATGGGTATAGATGCGGCTCACCGTCCTCATCTGATGGATGGTGTGATAAATCAACGTGAACCAGAACCATAGGGTTGGGACGAAGGTGACAAGCATGAAGGTGAGAGCGGTCGGCGAGGCATTCAGGCCAAACATCGGATAGTCCTGAAGCCCCACCTGACCGACGGCGACGGAGATGGCGCCGAATGCCAAACCGATGAGGCCCGCCAGGATCGTTGGACGCGCGGGCAGGGTCGTCAACTCGTACAGCAAGCTCGGATACGGAGAAGCGTTGGGCCGGAGCGTTGGCCGGAAGCGCTCGAGCGCCGTCATGGCCCGCCGGTCGAAGGCGTGCATTAGGAAGGTCGCCAGGACGTAGTTGACGGGAAAGAAGAATTGGAAGAACTGAACGCCGAACGTGGCGAAGATCCCATCCCGCCACAGGATCATCACCTGGATCGCCTCGAGGACGAGGGCGAAGATCAGATAGACGGACCACCATGGGATGGGCAGCCGTTCGACCGCGTCGGTGAACCGGTCGACCCACGACGGAGGATAGGGAGGGACGAAGGCGGTTTCGGCTTTGGGCTCTTGTCGAGCCACTTTTCGGCGAGCCATGCGCGAACCTCCACTGGAGCTCCCCGCGAGCTTCAAGCTCGCGGGGAGCTATGCGAGTACGCGTCCGAGCAAATACTGGATCAGCCAGATGATGATGGGCAAGCCTAGTGCGGCAATCACGCTTCGCAGCGTTCCCGGTTCCCAGGGCCAGGTTGGGACGCGGCGCAGAGCGGCCTGCTCGATCTCCAGGCTGCTCAACGTCTTGTTGAGATCGTCCATGGCTTTGAGACGCCCCCGGTCCACCCGCTGATGCAGCTCGGCCACGGTCGCCTCGAACCTCTCCGCGCTCGCCGCCAGCAGGCGCTTCTTCTCCGCCGCCAGCCGACGGTGGATGCCGAGCAGAGGCCAGGCGAACGTCATCGCCGCCACGGCCGTGAAAAAGACTCCCAGCACGCGGCTGATGGGCTGCGAGAGGAGCAGCGGCGCGGTCCCAAACCAGGCGTAGGTGTAAAGGATGAGGCCGGCGGAGGTCAGGCCGGCGGGAACGGAGAAGGCGTAGAGGGGTTGAAGACGGTACAGGTTCAGCCGTGCCTGGGAGGCGTAGATGCGGCTGATGAGACGCAGCTGATGGACGGTGTGAAACACGAGCGTCCCGGAGATGGCTTCGGTGAGGACGAAGTACGCCTGGAAGAAGCGCACGAAGAAGACCGAGGACGAAGAGAACCCGAATGGGGCGAATGCCGCGGACAGCGACCGCAGCTCCGCAGCCTGGAGGCCAACAAAGAGGAAGGGGAGCGAGAGCCCGAAGGCCGCGCCTACCAGGGTTGCCAGCCACGTCGGCCGTGGCGGCAGCGTCGTCAGCCGGTAGCGGAGGTTGTCGAAAGTCGAGATGTCGGCTTTCCCCGATCTCTCCGCGGGCTGAACTCCCTCGAGAACGGGCCGAAAGGAATCCAGCGCATTTCCTGCGGAGCGATCCAGGTAGTGCATGAGGGCGAGCATGTAGGCGAGTTGCCCGGCGATCCAGACGTGAAGGGCCAGGAGCCGACCGGGACGATAGTCGCCGCCCGCCCGCGCCGCGAGGATAACAAGGGCCGTCAGGAATACGGCCATCGCCAGATAGCTCGCCCAGGCCGGGCCGGGCAGGTGGTCCACGGCGCGAGTCAACCGGTCGAACCAGCTCGGCGGGTAGGGCGGAACGAACGCCGGCGTAGCCGGCGTGGGAGGAGACGGACGCTTTAGTTTGGGCACCCCTGCCTCCCCGATCCTCAAGGTCCGATCCCGGTTGGCGCACCCGTTTCGGCCGTCTCGCCCCGGCGGACCGGGTCTCGCGGCCCGAACGGGGTGCACCGGGGCGGTGTGCCGGGATCGAGCGAGATGATTCCGCGGGCATCCTCGAGCTTCCCGCGAGCTTAAAGCTCGCGGGAAGCTGATTCTAGATCATGCCCGCGGAAAGAAACCAATCATACGCCTCTTGGGCGGCCTGAGAGAACGGACGCGAGGCGCTGAAGCCGAGATCAGCTTGTGCCTTGGCGACGTCGCAGAAGAGCCGATGCCGGCTGATGCGCAGCTGGGCGCCATTCATCGGCAACGGGACGAGGCGTCCGGCGGCATCGAGAAGAGCGGCGGCAGCCGGAACGACGGCGTTGGGCAGGCGCAGCCAAGGCGGCCGGACGCCGACCATCGCAGCAATAGCGGTCAGCGCCTGGCGGTGCGTCAGGTTCTCGCCCCCCAAGATGTAGCGTTCCCCCGGACGACCGCGTTGCGCCGCCGACAGGTGGCCGGCGGCGACGTCGTCGACGTGAATGTAGTTCGCCCCGCCCCCGGTGTAGATAAAGGCCCGCCCGCGCCCGGACTCCAAGATGATAGATCCGCTGATGCGATTCAGATCGCCGGGGCCGAGCACGATCGACGGGTTGACGATGACCAGCTCGAGTCGCCCGTCGGCGGCGCGCCGGGCCACGAGCTCGGAGGCGTGCTTGGCGTAGCCATACGGGAAGGCGCGCGGCGGCAAGTTGAACTCGTGCCGCTCATCGAGCAGCTCGCCGGCGCGCGGCAGGCCCAGGGCCCCGACGGAGCTCGTCAGCACAAGGCGTCGCGCGCCGCCCGCCGCCGCCGCCTCGACCACGTTGCGCGTCCCCTCGACGGCGGCCCGAATCACGCCTTGAGGATGACGCCAGTAGTCCGATTGGGCGGCGACGTGAAAGACGACTTCGACGCCGGCCAGGGCCGGAACCAGTGTCGTCGGTTCGAGGATATCTCCAACGAATGTATGAACGGGGAGACCTTCGAGCCCGCGCAGCGACGATGCCCTGCGATGGAGAGCGCGTACGGTGTAGCCGGCGGCGGCGAGCGCCCGGCACAAGCGCGACCCGACAAAGCCGGTGGCCCCGGTAACGAGGACGGCGCCGGAGCCTGAAGCCGATGGAGTCGTCACACCGTCAGGAGATCAGGCCCAGCTCGTGCCCGACCTCGCCCAGAATCCCCAGGGCGCGGTCGATCTGTTCGTCGGTGTGGGTGGCCATATACGACGTCCGCAGCAAGCATTCGTCGGGAGGGACGGCCGGGGCCAGGACCGGGTTGGTGTAGAGGCCGGCGTCGAAGCATTTCTTCCAGGCCAGGATGGTCGTCGCCTGGTCGCCGGTGCGGATGGGGATGATGGGCGTCACGCTCGGGCCCATGTTGAAGCCCATGGCGACCAGTCCGGCCCGCATGCGTTCGGTGACCGCCCACAGGCGATCGACGCGCTCGGGCTCGGTTTCCATGATATCGAGGGCCGCCAGCACGGCGGCGACGTTGGAGGCCGGCATCGAGGCGCTGAAGATGAGCGAGCGGGCGTGGTGCTGGATGTAGTGGACGATGTCGTCATCGCCGGCGATGAACCCGCCGAGCGAGGCGAACGACTTGCTGAACGTCCCCATGATCAGATCGACGTCGGCGGTGACCCCGAAGTGCGCCGCCGTGCCGCGGCCGCCGCCCATGACGCCCAGCGAGTGCGCATCGTCGACCATCACCCGCGCCCCATGGCGCCGGGCGACCTCGATCAACTGCGGCAGCGCGGCCAGGTCGCCGCCCATCGAATAGACCCCATCGACGACGATCAGGCGGCCGACCTTCTCATCGAGGCCGGCCAGGACGCGCTCGAGGTGCGCCAGGTCGTTGTGGTTGAAGCGCCGCAGCTCCCCCAGGGCCAGCATGCAGCCGTCGACAATCGAGGCATGATCATCCTTATCGGCGATGACCACGTCGCCGCGGCCGACAAGGCAGGAGATGGTGCCGAGGTTGACCTGGTAGCCGGTGCTGAAGACGAGGGCCGCCGGCTTGCCGACGAACGCCGCCAGGCGGCTCTCCAGCTCCTGGTGCAGCAGGAGCGTGCCGTTGAGGAAGCGCGAGCCGGTGCAGGAGGTGCCGTAGCGCGCCACGGCGTCGATGGACGCCTGGCGCACGCGCGGGTCGGTCGTCAGGCCGAGGTAGTTGTTGGAGCCGATCATCAGGATGCGGCGCCCGCCGACGACGACCTCCGTTCCCTCGGTATCTTCGAGGGGCATGAAGTACGGATAGAGGCCGGCGGCCTTGGCGAGCCGGGCGTCGGTGAATTCACCACACTTGGCAAAGATGTCCATGGCAAGCCCTCGGAGGTATGCTGTTCGGTAGAGAAACGGTCCGCCGATAATCCCGGGAACGGGAACGCCAAGCGGAGATAGGCAACGTTGGAAACGCAACGGCCCATCTCCTAGAATACGGGGTGGGCCGAGCGTTGTCAATCACAGAAGACCTCGATCTCGACCCGACTTGACCCCTGGATATACTTAGGTGTATAGATAATCTATGATACGAATGAATTTCCGGCCCGCACGACAGGGACGTTCCCTGCTGCCCCTGGCGCTCCACCTGTGGTGGCGTGTGCGGCGTCAGTTGGCCGACGACCTGGAGCCGTTTCGCCTGACGGTGGCGCAGTACGTGCCGCTGGTGCACCTGGCAACGGCCCGCCGGGAGGTCGGGATGAAGGCTCTGGCGCAGGCCAGCCTGCAGGATGCGGCGACGATGACGGCGATCGTCGACGGCCTGGTGCGGCGTGGCTGGGTCGTGCGGCGGCGGTCGGCCGGCGACCGGCGGCGAGTGTCGGTGCGGCTGACGGTGCGCGGCCGAACGCTCCTGCGAGCCGTCCCGCGGCGCCTCGACCTGCGCTGGCACCGCGCGCTGCGCCGCCTAAGTTCGACGGAGCAGGCTCTCTTGCTGCGGCTGCTGGAGCAGCTCCTGGAAGGGATGCGGGCGGCCGGGACGTGACATCTGCTATCAGCCATCAGCCATCAGCGTTGTGCCGTAGACTCGGCCTCTGAGCACTGACCACTCACCACCGGTCACTAAGCACTGGCCCTCTCCCTTGACTTCCACCATCTCCTTCCTATAATCGTCGTCAATTGAAGGCGCCGCGAAGGCGCCAATCGAACGACGATCGCGCGGAGACAGAGTCGAGCCGCTTCCCTCAGAGAGCCGCCGGCCGGTGCGAGGCGGTGGGATGGCAAATCGACGATCCCCTCCGCCTGGCGGCCCTTCGGCTTCGCTCAGGGCCGCACGTCGCTCCCGCAGGGGCCAAGGCGCCGTAAGGGAGCCGGGCACGCCCGTTAGCGCGCACGAGGCCCCGAGCGAGTCGAGGGGCAAATGCAGGTGGCACCACGAGCGCCCCCTCGTCCTGCGCATGAGGGGGCGTTGCTGTTTCGGCGCAGGAGGCGGTCATGCTCGACATCCAGTTTCTTCGCGATCATCCCGATCAGGCCCGCGCCGCGCTGCTGCGGCGCGGCCTGGAAGTGCCGGTCGATGCCGTTGTGGATCTCGACGGACGGCGCCGGGGGCTGCTGAACGAGGTCGAAGGGCTCAAGGCGGAGCGCAACCGGGTCTCCAAAGAGATCGGGAAGATGAGCGAGGCTCCTGCGCGCCAGGTGCGGATCGAGGCCATGCGCCGCATCGGCGAACGGATCGAGGCGCTGGACGGCGAGGTGCGCCAGGTCGAGCAGACCCTGCAGGAGGCCATGGCCGCCATCCCCAATCTGCCGGCGGCGGACGTGCCCGACGGCCTGAACGAGACGGCCAATGTCGTCGTGCGCACGGTCGGGGAGCCCGGCCGGTTCGATTTCACCCCCCGACCTCATTGGGAGCTGGGGCCGGCGCTGGGGATCCTCGACTTCGAGCGCGGGGTCAAGATCACCGGCTCGCGCTTCTACGTCCTGAGCGGGGGAGGGGCGCGCTTGCAGCGCGCCTTGATTGCGTGGATGCTCGATCTTCACACGCGCCAGGGGTACCGCGAGCAATACCCACCGTTCCTGGTGCGCGGCCAAACCCTGTTCGCCGCCGGCCAACTGCCCAAGTTCGCCGACAACCTGTATCACGACCACGAGGAGGACCTGTGGCTCGTGCCGACGGCCGAAGTGCCCCTGACCGGCCTGCACATGGATGAGATTCTGGACGGCGACACGCTGCCTCGCCGCTATGCCGCGTACACGCCTTGCTTTCGCCGGGAGAAGATGTCGGCCGGGCGCGATGTGCGCGGGATCAAGCGCGGCCACCAGTTCGACAAGGTCGAAATGTACATCTTCTGCCGACCGGAGGAATCGGAGGCGGAGCTGGATCGGATGTTGGGGGACGCCGAGGCCACATGCGCCGGCCTCGGGCTGACGTACCGGGTGCGGCTGCTGTGCGCCGGCGATCTGGGTTTCGCTGCCCGTAAAACCTACGACGTCGAAGTGTGGGCGCCTGGTGTGGAGGAGTGGCTGGAGGTCTCATCCGTGTCGACCTGCGGCGACTTCCAGGCGCGGCGCGCCAACGTGCGCTACCGTCCAAAGGAAGGTGCCCGGCCCTCTCCGCTTCACACACTCAACGGTTCGGGGTTGGGTCTGCCGCGAACGCTGATCGCCGTTCTGGAGAATTACCAGCAGGCCGACGGAAGCGTCGTGGTGCCGGAGGTGCTGCGGCCCTGGATGGGGGGCGTGGACGTCCTTCGCATGGGCGGTGAGGCGTGAACCCGGAGACCGTTACCGTCCTCGTCGGCATTGTCATGGTCATCGGCGTGATCGGGGCCCTCGTGCCGGCGCTCCCGGATCTGGTCATGATGTGGGTGGCGGGACTGGTCTACGGGATGGTCGTAGGCTGGGGCGCGTGGGGTCCCTGGCTCTTTGGATTGATGACCCTGGCGGCGTTGGGCGGGCTGCTGGCGGAAGTGTGGGTGAGCTCGGCTGGCGCCCGCCTGGGCGGCGCCTCCGGTTGGGCGATTCTAAGCGGGCTGGTGCTGGGCCTGGCGGGGCTGGCGTTCTTCTCCGTTGTCGGCGCTGTCGTCGGGATGCTGGCGGGGACATTTCTGGCGGAGTATCTGCGGTTGCGAGACGTCCGCCAGGCTTCGCGCAGCACCGTCGGCATGGCGCTCGGCTGCGGCGCGTCGGTGGGTGTGAAGTTCGGCCTGGCCGTCGTCATGGCCGTCGCCTGGGGGGCATGGGTCACGTTGAACTAGGGGGGACACAAGACCCAGGCGCCAGGAAGCGGCACGCCGTCCCGGCGTACTTCCGGGAAGCGCTTGGAAGCGGCAGGCGCAAGTCTCAAGAGAAAAGGCCCCAAGAAAAAAGACACTGCCGAGGATTGGTCGCGCCCCCATGCCCGCCCCATCCTCTAGCAGGCGCGCCGTCGCCACCACCCGAAGACGGTGGACGCCATTAAGATTCTGGAGCCAGCCAGACTCTAGGGAGCCATCACCCCGGCGAGAAGTACACCATCCCCATCCCCAGGGCTTCCAGGCCCTGCTCGGCCCAGTGCTGGACGAGGGGCGAAGGATCCTCCAGGGCGGCGAAGAGAGCGGGGATGGCACCATGGTGGCGCATCCCGGCCAGGGCGCGGGCGGCCTCCAGGCGGGCGCGGCGCGAGTCGGAATGCAGGGCCGACAGCAGATGGGGGAGGGCGTCGGGACCCGCAGCGGCCAGCGCATCCGCCGCCAGACGGGCCACCAACGCGTCATCATCGAAAAGTGCTCTTGCTAACTCGGGCAAGGATGCTGTCGAAGGCTGTAGGCGCAGGCCGATGGCCGCGCACTGACGGACAGCCGGATCCGGATCGGAAAGCCGAGTGCGGATGGCCGTCACCGCCGCCGGATCGGCAAACCCGGACAGGGCGCGCGTGGCCCACCAGCGCGCCTCCGGATCGGTCGAACTCGTGAGACCTGTCAAACGGATCAGGGCTTCCGTCCCCAGGGAGGGGAGACAGGCGGCGGCGGCCTCGGCCTGGAGTTCGTCGCCGGAGAGCAACCCGGCCATCGCCTCGGCGAGGTCGCCCACGGGGGCCGTCAGTCTCCGGGGGGCGGGACGGGAAGGTCCTTCTCGGCGACGCCGATCCACTTCGTGCCTTCTTCAATCAGCATCACCGGGATATCGTCGCTTATCGGGTATTTGCGGCGGCAGACGGGCTCCTGGCACACAAGCCAGGCATCGCGCACAAGGACCAACATACCTTCTCTATCGCGCACGCAGTAGGGACAGCGCAGGATCTCGAGCAGGTCGGGGCTGATCATCGAGACTCTCCCAGGTGGCTCATTCTACCAAAGACGCAAGACCCAAGGTGGGTAGCCGCAGCCTTACCGCGCAGTGTGCGCCTACCGTGCACCTTGTGGCCTCAGTCCTCCTCCGTGTGGGCTCCCTCGGGCAAGTCCGTTCCCGGGCCGTACTCGTAGATGGCGCGCCAGGGAAGGTAGTGGGTCTTGATGCGGTCCTCATACAGGACCTCGCCGGCGCGGCGCACGGTACGGTAGACGACGACGTCCAGCCCCTTGGCGGAATAATCGACCTGGACGATCTTGCCTTCCGGCAAGTCGGAATTCTCGCGGTAGAGGGTCTCGGGAGCTTTCACCTCGTTGGAGGTGTCCTTGCTCCACTCGACGGTCCGTCCGTCGGAGGTCGAGTAGAACTTCCACAGGAGTTGGTTGCCGTAGACATAGGTCTCCATCAGCAGCCAGTAGGGTGTGTCGTTGGTGAACCGGAAATCCACCAAGGGCAGAAAGACCGTCGCGTCGAGGCCCGGGCCGGGAGAGGCCGGGCCCTGTTCGTAGTATCCGACGCGGTAGGCATGCGGGTGCCGTTCCGCGATCGGATAGCCGCCGAAGAACACGGCGCGAAAGAGGGTCGTGCTGACCTGGCACACCCCGCCGCCGACGCCCTTGATGGTGCGGCTGCCGAGGATGATCAGGGCTTCCGCGTAGCCGTTATCGAGGCTGATGTCGCCGAGCTGGCCGGCCATGGAGAAGGTCTCACCCGGAGCTACGAGCAGGCCGTGGAAGCTGGCGGCGGCCAGAGCGATATTCTGGAGGCGCTCCGGGCTAGACCCGGCGAAGTAAGTGGAGACAGCCACGACATTCTCAGTGATTCCGAGATCGGCGCCGGTGGCGGTATCCCCGACGGCTGGCTCGGCAGTGTCGAAGACGAGCGCCAGCGTGTGCTGTCCGGAGGTCAGGCCGGCGTTGATGGCCTCGAGCGTGGCCGGGAGGTCGAGGCGGCGTCCGGTCACGGACGGAACCAGCAGGTCGAGCTGCAAGGTGTCATCGTTGAAGATGAAGCGGGCGTTCTCGGGCTTTCGCTCGAGTTCCGGCGCCAGGGGAGTGAGGAACTCCGTCACGGCGGCGGAGTCCAGGCCGACGACATAGTGCGTCCCCGAGTCGTCGCTGACACGGTTGAAGCGCATCATCGACGCCAGGGCGGGGGCGTCGAACACCCACGGGCCGGCGCCCTCGGCGGTCAGGGTCAGGGGCTGGCTGAGGATGGAGCGCGCCAGGTCGGCCTGGGCAGTGACATCGAGAACCTGGGGCGGGCTTTCGCTCACAATGAGATCCAGGCTGGCGTCGTGCAGGCTGGTGAGAGCCAGCGAGACAGCCGCCAGGCTGGCCGGCACATCGAGCCGGCGCCCGACCTGGCCCGGATGCACGTCCACCCCCAGCCCGATGATGGACAGGCTGGCCTCGACCTGCTCGCGGTCGATTTCGGTCGCCAGCCGGGCGAAATAGGCCGCCGCCACCCGCTCGTCGATGACCAGCATGGGAGAGAGCGTCCGTCCGCGGAACCACGCCTCGAGCTGCTCATCGAGGCGCAGCGCAAGGGCGCCGCGCCGACCGACGGCGAGCGCCTCGGCGGCCATGGACGGGACATCCACGACGGCGCCGAGCTCGGCGGGGGTCGCCGTCCAAACCTGAGCGCCGTCGCGCAGCACGATACGTCCGGTTTCGGGATAGGTCAGCGCCGCGCCCAGGATCGCGGCGATCTCGTTCTCGGTGCGTCCCGCTACATCTACCGCTCCGACTCTCACTCCCGGCAAGGTGTGGCCGCTGTAGAGAAGGCGAGTAACGGTGAGGAAAGCTGCGAGCGCGGCGAGAAACGCTGTCGCCGCCGCCAGGCCCGCGACGAAAACGCGCAGAGCGATTGTGACGGCGAAAGCTGGCGGGCGTGACAGCGCGCGGGAGACGTTCATGCTGGGCCGCGCATTATAACAGTCGTCAGTGGGCGGAGATCTAAGGTCGAGGATCAGAGATGCGAGACTGGAGATTGCGAAGCAAGAGTCTGCCAGGGCCTCATGTCTGAGAACTGAGAACTGACGACTGACGACTGACGACTATCTTTACGGCCGCAGATACACCCTCATACTGGTGTAGTGCAGGATGGCCGGAGGCTGCAGGCCGCGTTCGGTGACGGCGACCCAGCCGTACTGCGGGTAGGGGACGGTGTAGTCCAGCGTGGCCTCGAACGTGCCGAGCTCGCCCAAGGCGGGGGCAGCCAGCGCGACCTCCGCCGCCGAGATCACCTGCCCTTGGCGGTCGATGATTTCGATCAGAAGAGGCAAATCCTCGTCGAGCCAGGCCGCGCCGCGGAGCAGGATCGACCCGCCTTCGATCACTCGGTCCTCGCGCGGCGTGAAGATCGTGACCTTCTCGGGCGGAGTAATACTCGTGTGAATGAGCGCTCGCCCGGTGCTCAGCAGCACGACCCTGCGTGTGGTCAGGTGATCGAGGCGGCCGGTCAGAGGGTTGTCGATGCTGGCTTCGATCAGCGCCGCTTCGGCCACCCCCTGCAACTGAAAGGGAAGATCCACGATGAATCTCCCCGAACGGCCGGACGGCACCAGCAAGTACGTCCGGATCTGAGCCAGGACCTGGCCGTCCTCACCGATCAGGCGCACGCGAACCTGATCGTGATAGCTTGGACCACCCCAGCCGACAATGTGGATCGGGCTGCCGATCTGGGACCCGAAGCCGGGCGACTCCAGGATGAGCTCCTCGGGCGGAAGTGGGAGGGAGATGAGGGTCGGCGTCGGGCTCGGGACGAACGTCGGCGGTTCGAGAACGACGGCCGGGGTGACGTCGACCAGCGGAAGCAGCGGCGCGCCGCTGGGGGGCTCCGGCGTCACCGTAGGAGACGGTTCGGGGCTGTAGGAAGCCGTCGCCGGCGGTGCCGACGATGCGGGGCCGCAGCCCGAAAGCAACACCAGGAGCAGGATCATCTCCCAGCGAAGGGCGCGGCGATCGTTCAACCCAGGGCGGGCCACACGTCCAACTTGTTGCCCACCTGCCGGAGGGCTTCGTCGGTGAAGCCCGATGTCGCCGACTTGAGGCCGAGGCCAGAGCGGCGAAACGCTTCGACGGCTGGGATGATCGTTGGGGCGTAGAGCTCAACCATGGCGCAGCTGAGCCTGGATGGCCGTCTCCAAGACGTCGAAGCCGACCGGTTTCCGCAGGCAGGCGTTGCCTCCGGCGCGCGCCACGCGTTGATCGACGTCGGGATCGGGCATGGCGGTGACTACAACTACCGGCAGATCCTTCCCTTGCGGCATCGAGCGCAACCTCTTGAGGGTTTCGAATCCGTCGATATCCGGCATCATCAGGTCCAGCAGCACCACGTCAAAGGTCTGAGAGGCGATGAGATCGAGCGCTTGCTGGCCGCCGTAGGCGCCGAGGCTGGTGTGGCCGTTGACGGCCACAATCTCCGACAGGAGCGAGACCAGCGTGCGGTCGTCGTCGACGATCAACAGGCGTGCCACGCCATCCCTTAGGCGCCCGTCGTGATTGCGCGGGCGCTGATGCCCGCCAGAAACAAGCACATCAGAGCATACCCCCATGAGGCGCGCCGGTCGTCGCGACCGCGGCTGATGACGTAGTAGGCCGGAAGACCGAGGACGGCCACGACGCCGTACGCGAGGTGCAGCCCCCGCGCAGGCCGGGCGCCTTCCAGATAGAGAATGAGGCCGATCGCCCCCTGGGCCAGGGCCAGCAGCTCACCGATAACCAGAATCCCCCACGTCTGGGGGGCGAGGCCGCGGCGGCGAAGCGCCGCCACGAGATTCCACACGCCCGCCGCGGCCAGGTACAGCAGCAAACTGTCGGCGAAACGGTCGTGGAGAAGATGCAATGTTGTCATAGCCCCCAGTCGCGGGATTCTATCAGGTATCCGTTATCAGTTAACAGTCATCAGTCGTCCGTTGAAGAGGCCGACCACTTCGGACGTCCGAGAGCTGACAACTGACAACTGATAACTGATGACTGACGGCCCCCTTCAACTGAGTCCATAGATCTCGCCGAACTTGCTCTCCAGGTAGCGCAGGTACGGCTGGGCCGAGAGCCCGCCACCGAGGACGCGCTGCAGGAGCTCGACGGGCTCGAACTTCGATCCGTGCTGGTGGATGTTCTCGCGCAGCCAAGAGAGCAGCGAGCCAAACTGTCCGCGGCCGATCTCGTCGTTCAGGCGCGGCAGGTCGACTTGAATCCGTTCCCACAGCTGGGCGGCGATCAGGTTGCCCAGGGCATAGGTGGGGAAGTAGCCCATATAGCCGGTCGACCAGTGTACGTCCTGCAGCACGCCCATCTTGTCGTCGGGAGGCGTCAGACCCAGGTACTCGCGCATCTTGGCGTTCCATTGCGCCGGCAGATCGCGAACGTCCAGCGACTTCGCCGCCAGCGCCAGCTCCAGGTCGAAGCGCAGCATGATGTGCAAGTTGTAGGTGGCCTCGTCGGCCTCGACCCGGATCAGGGACGGCTGGACCTTGTTGATGGCGCGGTAGAAGGCCTCCGGGTCGACCGGGCCCAGTTGGCTGGGGAAGGTAGCCTGCAAGCGCGGGAAGAATGCCGACCAGAAGCCCCGGCTGCGCCCGACGAAGTTTTCCCACATGCGCGACTGCGACTCGTGAATGGCCAGCGAGGTGCCCCCCAACAGCGGCGAACGGTCCAGGCTCGGGCGTGACCCCTGATCGTACAGGGCGTGACCCGTCTCGTGCATCGTGCTGAAGATCGATGAGGTGAGCAGATCGGAGTACAGGCGCGTGGTGATGCGCACGTCGCCCAGTCCGAAGGAGGTGGTGAAGGGATGAGCCGACTTGTCCTGGCGGCCGCGCTTGAAGTCGTAGCCGTAGGAGCGGGCGACCTCCAGGCCGAAGTCCCATTGTTTCTGGACGTCATACTCGAGATGGAGGAACGCATCGTCGACCGGGCGGCCGCGTTCCTGGATGGCACGCACCAGGGCCACCTGGCGCGGCCGCAGCTCGTCGAAAACGGCCTTGACTTGTGCCGACTTCAGGCCGGACTCGAAATCGTCGAGCATCGGGTCGTAACGGTGGTCGTAGGGAGCAAAGAAGTCGGCGTACTGCCGCCGCAAGTCGAAGACCTGCTCGAGGTGGGGGCGGAAGGAAACGAAGTCGTTGGCCGGCCGGGCGCGCGTCCAGGCTTCCTGAGCCAAGGCCGAGACCCGGGCGAACTCGCCGACGAACTCAGCCGGGACCTTGAGCGCTTTGGTGAGGTCCTTCTCGACCTTGCGCACCAGGCGGGCTTCGTCGGAATCGGGATTGAGCGAGGCGGCCTCGCCTCGGGCGCCGTCGAGGGCCTGGCTCACCTCGTCCGAGATGAACTTCTCATGGGCGAGGCGCCCGATGGTGGAGAGCTGGGCGGCGCGGTTGGCGGCGCCGCCGGGAGGCATGTTGACCTGTTGATCCCATTCGAGCACGGCGGAGGCGGCGCGCAGGTCGAAAACCTCGCCCAGCAGGTCCCGCAGTCGTTCCAGATGGCTGGCCATAGAATCCTCTCGTGGGCGCCGGCGTCAGACGACGCGCCAGCGCAACGGATCGCCGCGCAAGGCCGCCAGCACTTCGGCGGCGATATCGGCGGAGGCGCGCGACTGCGCCTCCGCCGTTTGGGCGGCGACATGCGGTGTGACGATGACCGCCGGGTGGGTGACGAGGGGCGTCAGCCCCGGCGGTTCCGATTCGAACACGTCCAGAGCGGCGCCGGCCAGGCGGCCGGTTTGCAGGGCGTGCAGCAAGGCCGATTCGTCCACGATGCCCCCGCGGGAGGTGTTGACGAGGCGCGCGCCCGGCCTGACTTGGGCGAGCGCGGCCGTCCCGATCAGGCCGCGTGTGGCGGGGTCGAGGGGGAGGTGCAGGCTGATGTAGTCGGATTCTTTGAGCAGCTCGGGCAGCGTGGCAGGTGTCGCGCCCTCCTGCCGGATGGCTTGAGGCGTGAGAAGCGGATCGAAGGCCAGCACGTGCATCCCAAGAGCGTCCGCCCGCTGGCCGAGGGCGCGGCCGATGCGGCCGTAGCCGACGAGGCCCAGAGTCTTGTCGAAAAGCTCGGCGCCTTCAGCCTCCCCCTTGCTCCATTCGCCGCGGCGCAGCGCGGCGTCGGCGGCGGGGATGTGGCGGGCCATGGCCAGCATCAGGGCCAGAGTGTGCTCGGCGACGGAAATCGTCGCCGCCAGCGGGGCATGGACGACGACCACTCCGAGGCGGGCCGCCGCCTGGAGGTCGATGTTGTCGAGGCCGACGCCGGCCCTTCCGACAACGTGTAGCCGAGGCTGTCCGGCCGCCAGGACATCGGCCGTGACGCGCGAGCGGCCGCGCACAATCAATGCGTCGATGCCCGAAACGGCCTCCAGGCCTGCTTCGAGGACGTCGGCCTCCTGACGGAGCCGCGCCAGGGCGTCATCCGTCATGCCGTCAGCGACCAGGATGCGCCAGGCGTGTGTCAAGTATGGACCTCTACGAGCTCGACCGGTGATGAGAAGTAGTCGCCTGGCCAGGCGCCGGAAAGACGATCCGCCGCAGGCGCGAGCCGTATTCTACACCGCCGGCGCGGGTCGGCCCCCACAACCTCCTCGCCTCCATCGATCACGCTGCTTCGGTCCGACAGGCGATGAGGCGGGAGACGTTCAATCGAGATGGGCGGGGCCTTAGGCTCCCCCTGAGCTCGTCGCTATGCTCTCCATTCATTGGAGAGGGAGTGCTCCAGGAAGGGTAGGGCGGGGGTGGACAGGGCCTACGTTCGGCGGTTTCACCGGTAGCGTCCGCCGGAGGCCTCATTTGGGTCCGGGGCGGGAGGTCTAACGGAGGGGCGGGCCGTGAGGCCCGCCCCTCCTGGATTCTTGTTTCCCCCTCCCCCTGTAAGGGGGAGGGGGTCGGAGGTGGGGGTAGTGCCTTCCGACGCCTACCTAGGCGTCAGCCGTCGCACGTCTCAAGGAACGCTGAAGACCGCCACGACCGGACGATGATCGGAGGCCGCCGTCGCCAGAGTTTCGGCCGATAGCGCCACCAGGTCGGGGCTGTGCCAAATCCAGTCGATCCGCTGGAAGGGGTCATCGGCCGGCCAGCTCAGGCCCGCGCCTTCTCCCGCTTCCTGCCATGTGTCGACCATACCGGCCTGGCGCGGCAGAGCCATCTCCGGCCAGTCGGGCTCGGAATTCAGATCACCCATCAGAAGCGTGTGGGGCTGCTGATTCCAGAACTCGAGCAAGACCGGTATCTGCTCCAGCCTCGGCTCCGGCTCCTCGGCGATATGGTGGAGGTGCGTGCCGATGATCAACCAGGGTTCTTCGCCGCCGACATCGACGCGTCCCCAAAGGTAGCCACGCGGCAGGAGCGTCCCGGCCAAGGGCAGGGGCGCCCAGCCCGTTTCGACGAAACCGCTGCGGCTGAGGATCATGTTCCCCCAGATCGGATCGGCCGTACCCTGAAAAACGGCCGGCAGGCCCAGTCGGCGGGAGAACCAAGTGACCAGGTCGGTGCTGGCGTCGATCAGCCACCCGCGCGAGATCTCCTGCAGGACGACGACGTCGGCTCCGCTGTCCTCGATGACGCGGGCGATCGCCTCCGGATCGAGTCGGCCGGCACGGTCAAAGGCCGAGTGGACGTTGTAGGTCATCACCCGAACACTGCCCCCGTCGGGGGGCGTGCTGAGAGGCTCGCCGGCGGCCACCAGCGCCAGCGCCGAGGCGAGCAATGCCAAGGCCAGGCCCGGAACGAGCAGCGTCTTGTCGTGTTGGGGCGCGCTCGGGGCGCGGCCGAGCGCGGCGGCGAAGATAGGGAGAGCGATAAGGACACCGGCGATCGGGAGCACGGCCGTGTGAGGGATGGGGAGCGGCAGATCGTAGGAGACGTAGTAGACGAAGGCCAGCAGCAGATAGAGAACGAGCCCGGTCGTCGTCATTGCCGCCGTGCGCCCGACTCCGGGCGTCTGCGGGGTCGAGGTGGCAACGGCCATCAGGCCCACTCCCCAGCCGAGGACGAGCTGAGCCCCGAAGAGAACGAGGGGAAAGAAGCTTCCTGCAGTCGCCGCCAGGAACGTGGCGGCGACGACGAGCAATCCGGCGAGCGCGGCGGTCGCCCCGCTAACCCACTGCGGACGAGAGTAGACTGCCAGCGCGCCTGCCTGGGCGACGACATTGCCTAGCAGGATCAGAATGAAGGCCAGCGTCGAGGTCAGGCCGGACACCTGGGCTACCCAGCCCTGATTCTGGAAGACCATCGCCTGAAGAAGGAAGACGGGCCCGATGGCCAGTAAGGGGAGGGCCCGCCGCCAGGGGACCTCGCTGGCGCCGACGGCGGAGGGGGTGGGCTCTCGCACCAGCAGTACGATGATCATCGCTGCCACGGCGGCGACGATCACCACGGGGCCGACCCCGGCGATCCAGCTCAGGTCGAGGCTGCCGGCGATGCCCTTGATGGCGGAGTCCAGGGCCAGGCCGAGCAGGAGTCCTCCAGCCCAGCGAAATCCCGCCGCGCTGCCCTGCGACCGGGTGTGACCGATGAAGAGAGGAAAGAAGAGGACAAAGAGGGTCGTGCCGGCGAAGCTGAGCCACAGGTCCACCTGGGGAGCGACGACGATCTGCTCCGCCAGACGCACCAGCGCCACGCCTGCGGCTGCCAGCCAAAGACTCGCTCGGGGACCGAGCCATCGGCGCAGAAGCGGGGCGATGAAACCGGGCAGGAAGGCGGCGAAAGCGATGGCGCCGAGCGTCATCGAGCCCACCCCGACGGTGTCGCGTAAGTACCAGGCCAGGCTCGGGAAGAAGACGCGCAGATTCTGGAGACCGAGGGTGACGACGAAGGTGGGTAGAGCCAACCCCATCAGGGTCGACCGATCCCACCACGTGCTGCGGTCAGTGTTCATATCGGCCTCCTCGACGAATGCGAGGATTATAGTGCGCGGGTCCCCGCGCCGAATGTGCGATAATTCGGCCGCCGAGGCCGGAGGTGTCCGTGGAGTTCCGTTCGTTGTGTGTGCTGGGGCTGGGCTACATCGGTCTTCCGACCGCCAGCACCTTTGCCACTCACGGGCTGGAGGTCGTCGGCGTCGACGTCAACCGGCGCGTCGTCGACGTGCTGCGCAACGGCGAGATTCACATCCAGGAGCCCGGGCTGCGCACGCTGGTCCAGGCGGCGTTTCGATCCGGCCGCCTGCGCGTGAGCGATCAACCGGAACCGTCGGATGCTTTCATCCTGGCCGTCCCGACGCCGATCGCGGCCGACACGCGCGCCGACCTGACCTATGTCCGGGCGGCGGCGGAGTCGATCGTCCCTCACCTGCGACGCGGCAATCTGGTGGTGCTCGAGTCGACCTCCCCGCCGCGGACGACGGTCGACGTCGTGGCGCCGATCCTGGAACGGTCCGGCCTGAGCGCCGGCCAGGACGTCTACCTGGCTTACTCGCCCGAGCGGGTGCTGCCCGGGCAAATCCTGCGCGAGCTGATCGAGAACGCTCGAGTCATCGGAGGGATTAACCCGGCCTCGGCCGACGCCGGCCGGGATCTGTATGCTCTCTTCGTCAAAGGCGATATCGTGCTGACGGATGCCACGACCGCCGAATTCGTCAAGCTGACCGAGAATACCTTCCGCGATGTCAACATCGCGCTGGCGAATGAGTTTGCCCGGCTGGCGGAGCGGTTCGGGGTGGACGTTTGGGAAGCGATCGATCTGGCGAACCGGCACCCGCGCGTTTCGGTGCTTCGTCCCGGGCCGGGTGTCGGGGGCCACTGCATCAGCGTCGACCCGTGGTTTCTGGTGGAGGCGGCGCCTGATCTTTCGCCTCTGATTCGGCAGGCGCGGCGGGTCAACGACGCTCAGCCGATCTGGTTCGTGGATGGGATCGAGCGGGCGCTCGGCGGATTGAAGGGGCGAACGGTGGCGGCCCTGGGCCTGGCCTACAAGCAGGACGTCGATGATCTACGTGAAAGTCCAGCCATCACCGTCGTAAGCGAATTGGTACGGCGAGGCGCCGACGTTCGTACGTACGAACCAAATGCGCCGGCGGCCTCGGTGCCTGGCGCCCAGGCGGCGGACTCCATCGAACAGGCTTTGACCGGCGCCGAGGCGCTCGTCCTGCTTGTCGATCACCGCCCGTTCCGCTCCCTCGAGCCGGCGACGGCGGCCCGGCTGATGAGCGGCCGGGCGGTCTTCGACGCGCGCGGCTCGCTGCCGCGCGCCGAATGGCGAAGCGCCGGATTCGACCTGCACGTGTTGGGAGCGGGCGGGGGGCATGCCTGAGCCCGCCCTTTCGATCCTGAGCGTCTTCGGCACACGTCCCGAAGCCGTCAAGATGGCGCCGGTGGTCGAACGGCTGCAGCGAACGCCGGGCGTCGTGTCGCGCGTGTGTGTCACGGCTCAGCATCGGGAGATGCTCGACCAGGTGCTCGGGCTGTTCGGGATCGTCCCCGACGTCGACCTGGATTTGATGGAGCCGGACCAGTCGCTGGCGGAACTGACGGCGAGTGTCTTCCGCGCTCTCGATCCGGTCCTACGCGACCTGCGGCCGGCGTGGGTCGTCGTTCAAGGCGATACGACGACGGTCATGGCTTCGGCGCTGCTGGCCTACTATCACCACTGCCGCGTGGCGCACGTTGAGGCGGGTCTGCGAACGGGGGACAAGTGGCAGCCGTTCCCGGAGGAGATCAACCGGCGCGTGGCTGGGGCGGTGGCCGACCTCCACTTCGCGCCCACGGCGTGGGCGCGGGACAACCTGTTGGGCGAGGGAATCGCGGCGGAGCGGATCGTAGTGACCGGGAATCCAGTCATCGACGCGCTCCACGCCATCGCCCAGCGACCGTACGATTGGTCCTCCGGACCCCTGGCGCGCATACCACGCGATCGCCGGCTGATCCTGGTCACCGCTCACCGTCGGGAAAACTTCGGCGAGCCGCTCGAGGCGATTCTGGAGGCCCTGCGGCGGCTGGCCGGGGCCTACGCCGATCGCATCCACCTGGTCTATCCGCTGCATCTCAACCCCCACGTGCAGGAACCGGCCCGGCGCAGGCTGGACGGGATCGCCAATATCAGTCTGATCCCGCCTCTCGATTATCTTCCGATGGTGAATCTGCTCAAGGCATGCACGCTGGTGCTGACCGACTCGGGAGGGCTTCAGGAGGAAGGGCCGTCCCTCGGCAAACCCGTCCTCGTCCTTCGGCGGGTGACGGAGCGGCCGGAGGCGGTCGAGGCCGGAACGGCCCGCCTCGTCGGCACGGAAACCGAGGCGATTGTGGCGGAAACGCGCCGTCTGCTCGACGACGACAAGGCCTACGCCGCCATGGCGCACGCCGTCAATCCTTTCGGCGACGGCCATGCTGCGGAGCGCATCGTGGACGCATTACTGGCGGCTGCCGGAAGAGAAGGCTGATCCTGCAGCCCGGATTGTCATTGTCCCTCTTTGTGGAAGAGTCCTTCGCCTCACCCCCTTGCCCCTCGCGGACATTGTCCCGGCGTTCTTCCGGGAGCAGCCCTGTGGGCCTCTCCGCCCCCATGCGATCGTTTCATAGATGTTCTTTGGGCGGAGAGGGGGATAAAGAGTATCGGGAGAAGGGGGGCAAAGCCCCCCTTCTCCCAGAATCCCTTTTGCCCCCTCCCCATCCTTCGGGCTTTCGGCTGCCGGGACCCTTCAAGGACGGGGAGGGGTGAGGGGGTGGGGCCAGAGAATGAGCCGTCGCGCTCAGAGTCCTGCAAGGACAGGCCGACAATGATCCGCCGCCTGTGCCTGGTCACACCGATCGAGGGGATCGCCGGCCCGGCCGGGTTTCAGCGGCGTCTGGCGGCCGGCCTCCAGGCGCGCGGCCACGACGTGGTTTACAGTCTGGCCGACCGGCCCTACGACGCGATTCTCGTCAGTGGTGGAACGCGGCACCTGCTCGCCCTGCGGGCGGCAAGGTCGGCTGGGATTCCGATCCTCGTCCGCCTGGATGGGATCAACTGGATTCACCGGCGACGCCGCACCGGCGGTTGGCATTTCCTGCGGGCTGAGATCAGAAACTCCTTGCTCCAGGCGACGCGCCGCATGGCATCAACGCTCGTCTATCAAAGCGCATTCGTGCGCTCGTGGTGGGAGCGTACGTACGGGCCGGCCGAGGCGCCGGCCTTCGTGATTCACAACGGCGTGCCGCTCGACGTGTATTCACCCTCCGGTCCGGCGGGAAAGCGCGGCGAAGGTGTGCGGGTGCTCGTCCTGGAGGCCAATCTCGGCGGAGGTTATGAGATCGGCCTCGAGTGGGCGATAGACCTGGCGCGTCGGCTGCGGGCCAGCGTCGGCCGCGAGGTCGAGCTTGCCGTAGCGGGGAACGTTGCAGACGAAGTCCTTGATCGTCTGGCGGGGGAACCCGTCACCTGGCTGGGGCTGGTGCCGGCCGAGCAAGTGCCGCTGCTGGACCGCTCGGCCGATCTCCTGTTGGCCACGGATGTTCACCCGGCGTGCCCCAACGGTGTGATCGAGGCGATGGCCTGCGGACTTCCGGTCCTCGGATTCGACACGGGGGCGCTGCGGGAGGTCGTCGGCGAGGGCGCCGGCCGCGTCGTCGGCTACGGCGGGGATCCCTGGAGACTCGATCGGCCGGACCTCGACGGGCTGGCGCGTGGGGGAGGCGAGATCCTCGATCGCATGGCGATCTTCCGCCAGGCGGCGCGCGCCCGGGCCGAGGCCGCCTTCGGGTTGGATCGCATGGTCGAGGCCTACCTGCACGCGCTCGGTTGGTTGAGCTGACTCTCGGCGGCCGCCGGATCCGAACGCGGCCGAACGTCCGTGTAGAATCCAGGGTGTGGCCTCCCTCGTACTTCGTGCCGCGGCCGTGGCCGCCCGCCTCCTGCCGCCAGGCGCTCGCCGAGCCCTGTATCGCCTCGGCCCGATAACGCAGGGGCTGAGGGCCCTCCTCAACCGCGCCGTCGTTGAAGGCATCACACCGGTCACCATCGCTGCCGGCGACCTGGCTGGAGCCCAACTTCTACTGGACCTGCGCGTCGACAAGGATCTGTGGCTGGGTACGTACGAGCCGGAGATGCAGCGCGCCCTGCGCGCCCTGGCGCGCCCAGGGATGACCGCCTACGACCTCGGCGCCAATATCGGCTACATGACTCTCCTCTTGGCAAAAGCGGTCGGCGCGACCGGTCGGGTGGTCGCCGTCGAGCCGCTCCCCTCAAACGTGGCGCGCTTGCGCGCGGCTGTCGAGCTTAACCATGTGCAGGGGCGGGTGGAACTGGTGGAGAAGGCCATCGGCTCACGGAGCGGACGCGAGACGTTTCTGGTGCATAGGTCGCCGGGGATGGGCCGGCTGGAGCAAGCCCCCGGTCGACCCGAGAGCTTCCATCACGCGGTCGAGGTCGACGTCGTCTCGGTTGATGACCTCGTGTATGCCGAAGGGTTTCCATCGCCGCAGCTGGTGAAGATGGATTTGGAGGGAGGAGAAGGGCGAGCCCTTGAGGGCATGGGTCGCCTTCTGCGGGAGGCGAAACCCGTTCTCCTGATTGAAGTTCACGGGAGAATCCCGGCCGAGGAGACGTGGGCGCGGTTGGCGAGCGCCGGCTATGCGGTGCGCGACCTCGAGCGCGGCCGGCGCGTGGTTCGATCCCCAGCGGAGCTGCGCCCGAAGGCGTACATCGTAGCCGAGCCCGAGGGGGACCCGTCGTGAACGTCCACGGCCGTATCGGGCTGCAACAACGCGTTCTCCCGGACTATCGGGCGGGTTTCTTCGATCGATTGGCTACGCGCTGCCCGGATGGATTGACGGTGGCGGCCGGGGAACCAAGACCGGCGGAAGAGATTCTGCCGGCGGCAGGCCTGGGCGCGGCGCGATGGGAACGGCTGCGGAATGTCCATCTTCTGGCTGGGCCGATGTACCTGTGCCTGCAACCTGGACTGAGAAGCTGGTTGGAAGCCTGGGACCCGCGGTTCCTGATCCTGGAAGCAAATCCGCGCTACCTGTCGAACTGGGGGGCGGCAGCGTGGATGCGCGCAAGAGGCCGCCCGGTGGTGGGTTGGGGGCTGGGGGCGCCCGGCGTACATGGGCCGGCGAAGTTCGTATGGCAGGCATGGGCGCGGCGACTCGACGGGGCCATTGCCTACAGTCGGCGCGGTGCGGCCGAGTACGCGCGGGCCGGGCTGTCGCACGAGAAAGTGTGGATCGCCCCTAACGCCGTCTCGGCCGCGCCCGGGCCCATCGCCCATCGCATGCCCCTCGCCGAACGCGCGGCGCGTGTCATCTATGTCGGACGACTTCAGGCGCGTAAGCGAGTGGACCTGCTTCTGGAGGCGGCGGTAGGCCAAGATCCCGCGCCGGAAGTGTGGATCGTGGGAGACGGCCCGGCGCGAACGGATCTGGAAAGAAAGGCGACAGCCCTCAAGGTCCATTCACGCTTCTATGGATCGCTGCGGGGAACTGCCCTCGAGGCCCTGCTGGATGAGGCGGATCTCTTCGTCCTGCCGGGAACGGGCGGGCTGGCTGTGCAACAGGCGATGGCCAGGGGACTGCCGGTCATCGCCGCCGAGGGCGACGGAACGCAGGAGGATCTCGTCTCGCCGGAGAACGGCTGGCTGGTGCCGCCCGGTGACGGGCGGGCTCTGACCGAAGCTCTGCGGCAGGCGCTCGCCGATCCGCGGCGTTTGCTCGCGATGGGAGAGGCCTCGCATCGTCTGGCCCGCGAACAGTTCAACCTGGATGCCATGGTGGATGTATTCGTCCGGGCCCTATCCGAGATCGGCGGCGGAGTCTAGCCATGCGTGTACTGTACGTCGCCGATGGACGGAGCCCGATCGCATGGGCCTGGGTGGATTACTTCGCTGAGCGCGGCCACGAGATTCATCTGGTATCGACGCGACCCTGTGCGCCGAGAGTGGGCCTGGCGTCGCTGCGAATCCTGCCGCTGGGCCCGGGCGCGCGGCGGCTGCCGGGAGGCTCCGCGGCGCGCAGCCCATGGAAGCTTTCCTTGTTGACGGCTGTCCGGCACTGGCTGGGGCCGTTGGCGGTGCAGCGAGCGGCGCCGGCTCTTGCGCGGATCGTGGAAGAACTTCGGCCGGACCTCGTGCACGCGCTGAGGATTCCCTTCGAAGGCATGCTGGCGGCCACCGCCGGGCCGCGGGCGCCGCTCCTGCTTTCGGTATGGGGCAACGACTTCACTTTGCACGGCGTTTCGACGCCGTGGATGCGCGCCGCCACGCAGCGCGCGCTGGCTCGTGCCGACGCGCTCCATGCCGATTGCCGGCGGGATCTGCGGCTGGCTTCAACATGGGGATTGGGGGCGGGGCGGCCCACAATGCTGTTGCCGGGCAACGGAGGCGTGCGCCGCGAGCTCTTCCGACCGGCGGACAGCCGCCACCCCGAACGCCGCCAGCCGCTGCCGGGTTGGACGTCGGCTTCGGGGCTGATCCTGAACCCGCGCGGCTTGCGCGCCTACGTGCGCACCGACACGTTCTTCCGCGCCCTGCCGCGCGTCCTGGAGGCGGTCCCAGGCGCCGACGTCGCCGGTGTGGCGATGGCGGACGACGCGGATGCGAGGCGATGGGTCGATCGCCTCGGCCTGCGAGACCGGGTGCGTCTGCTGCCGGAGCAGGAGGCGGCGGGCATGGCGGCCCTCTTCCGGGCGGCGCACGTGTCGGTGTCGCCCAGTGTGCATGATGGGACTCCGAACACGCTGCTCGAGGCGATGGCGTGCGGCTGCCTGCCGGTGGCCGGGGATCTCGAGTCGATCCGCGAATGGATTGTGGATGGGGAAAACGGCCTGCTGGTGGACCCCGGCAGTCCGGAGGCCGTCGCCGGCGCCATCGTGCGTGGACTGAAGGACGACCCCTGGCGCGCCGCCGCCGTTCGCCGCAACCTGCAGATCGTCGAAGAGCGGGCCGATTTCTCCGATGGGATGAAACGCGCCGAGGCGTTCTACCGCGAGCTGGCGTCGTGACGGCCGCGGCGAGACGGGATGCTATAATCCGCGTCGACCGAGTGCGCCGGAGAGTCTGCCTCTCGTCCGCATGAAGCAAGTCGTCCAATCCCTCCGCAACAGCGCCACCCACGTCGTCGATGTGCCCGCCCCGCGGCCGACGTCGGGCACCGTTCTGATCCGCACGGCGGCCTCCGTCCTTTCCGCTGGAACCGAGCGCATGGTGGTGGATTTCGCCGGCCGCAGCCTGCTGGGCAAGGCGCGGGCGCGGCCGGACCTCGTCCGCCAGACGCTCGACAAAGTCCGACGCGAAGGATTGGGACCCGCGATCGAAGCCGTCCGCAGCCGGCTGGAGGAGCCGTTGGCCCTCGGCTATGCCTCGGCCGGGACGGTGGTCGAGGTGGGGCCGGGCGTCGACGACCTGCGGCCGGGGGACCGGGTGGCGTGCGCCGGTGGAGGGCACGCCGTCCACGGCGAGTACGCCGTCGTTCCCAGGAACCTCGTGGCACGCCTGCCGGACAACGTCGATTTCGAATCGGGCGCCTTTGCCACTTTGGGCGCGATTGCCATGCATGCTCTCCGGCTGGGGCGGCTTCAGCTCGGTGAGCGCGTGGCCGTCATCGGGCTGGGCCTATTGGGTTTACTCACCGCCTCTCTGGCGCGGGCGGCCGGCGCGGCGGTGTTGGGAGTGGATCTCGACGCCGGCCGAGTGCAACTGGCCCGCCGGCTGGGGGCCATCGCGCACACGCGACCGGAGGCCGAGGCCGCCGCCCAGGCCGAGAGCGGCGGAATGGGGTATGACCTGGTCGTCATCTGCGCCGACGGGCCTTCGAACGACCCGGTGACCCTGGCGGCGGAGCTGGCTCGCGACCGGGCGCGCGTCGTCGCCGTCGGCGCCGTGGGGCTGGAGCTGCCCCGTAAAGCCTACTACGGGAAGGAACTCGAGCTCATCGTCTCACGGTCGTACGGTCCGGGTCGCTACGATCTCGAGTACGAAGAGGCCGGGCACGACTACCCGCTCGGCTACGTGCGCTGGACGGAGGGCCGGAACCTGCAGTCCGTCGTCGATCTGATGGGCGAGGGGAGCCTCGACGTCCATCCGCTGATCTCCCATCGCTTCCCCATCGAACGCGCCGATGAGGCCTACGCGCGTCTGGCCGATGGCGGGGCGGACCTGCTAGGGGTCGTGCTTACCTATGCCCCGGTGCCACAACCGCCGACGCCGGAGGATCGGATCCGCCGACTGAAGCCTGAGGTGCGATCGGGGCAACCGGTGCGTCTGGGCGCTCTAGGGGCGGGCAACTTCGCCTCGGGGGTGGCCTTCCCTGCGCTTCGGCGCGTCGGCGGGATCGAGCTCGTCGGAGTGGCGGCCAACGGCGGCTTGCGCGCGGCGCAGGCCGCGAAGCGATTTGGGTTTCAGTACGCCACCACGGACGAGGCCCGGCTCCTGGCCGACGCCCAGGTGAACACGTTGGCCATCTTCACGCGCCATCACCTGCACGCGCGCCAGACGGTTGAAGGGCTGCGCGCCGGTAAGCATGTTTTCTGCGAAAAACCACTGGCGCTGACCGCCGCGGAACTGAAGGAAGTAGCAGAGGCTTTGGCTCAGGCACCCGGGTTGTTGACCGTCGGTTTCAACCGCCGGTTTGCGCCCCTCACCCTGCGACTGAAAGATTTCGTTCAGGGGATGACGGGGCCGCTGGTGATGTTGTACCGGGTCAATGCCGGCCCTTTGCCCGCGGCCCACTGGGTGCGAGACCCGCAGCAGGGTGGAGGGCGCCTGCTCGGAGAAGTCTGCCACTATGTCGACCTGATGACCTTTCTGGCCGGAGCACCGCCGACTCAGGTGCAGGCCCGCCGCCTCCAGCCTGTCCCGGCCGAACAGGAAGAAAGCCTGCTGATCACGGTGGCGTTCGCCGGCGGCGCCCTGGGGTCGATCGCCTATCTGGCCAACGGCGACAAATCCTTTCCGAAGGAACGGCTGGAAGTTTTCGGCGGGGGGCGCGTCGCCGTGTTGGATGATTTCCGCCGCCTCGAGACTTCGCAGGCGGGCCGGCGGCGGAGCTGGTCCTCCCCGTTCCGCCAGGACAAGGGTCACCGCGCCGTTTGGGAGGCCTTCGTCGACGCCATCCATACGGGAGGCCCGCCGCCGATCCCTTACACCGACCTCATGGCGGTCTCCAACGCGACGATTGCCGCAAGCCTCGCGCTCCGGACGGGGGAAGCGGTCGAGCTCGCCGCACCCCTCGACGGGGCATGACCTCGATCCGCCGCTCGTGGAGAGCGGCTTCCGAACTCGGTCTGCCTGCGCTGACCTCTTACGCCGGCTATCGCCTGGGGATGGCGGCGGGTTGGTTTCGGCTCTTGACGCCCGAAGGTGCGTGGGACTCCTGGCCCTTGAGGCGACTCCTCGAGCGCGGTATTCCCGACGAGCCGCGCGCCTATGCCGCGTTTCGAGCGCGGCGGGAGCGTCCGCACTTCTTCCTCGAAATCTCACGCCTGAGGGATCGTCATCGGTCGGCCACTGCTCGACGAGCGGCGGAGGCCATCCTGCGCGGCCGGTTTCCTTTCGGCGGAGGGCAGGAAATCCAGCTGGGGTTTCCGCCGAAGGATTGGAGCGTCGTCCCCGGAGGAGGGGAGGGCGCTCCGATTGGAGCCGACCTGCACTGGACGCGCTACGACCTTGGCCGCCTCGGACTTGATGCTCGCCTGGTGTGGGAGGCCAGCCGACTGGGGTGGGTCTTCCCTCTCGCCCGCGCCTTCGACGACACCGGCGATCACCGTTACGCCGAGGGCTTTTGGAGACTTTGGGAATCGTGGAGCTCGGGCAACCCGCCCAATCGCGGCCTTCAATGGGCGTCGGCGCAGGAAGTCGCGTTACGCCTGCTAGCCCTGGTTGTCGCCTTCTATGTTCTGGTCCCGGCCTGGGGGAAACGACCGGAGAGAGCGGCACAGCTGGCACAGGTCATCTTGCTGCACGCCCGACGGATTCCGCCGACGGTCTCTTACGCCCGCGCGCAGGGGAACAACCATCTCTTGAGCGAAGCCGCCGGCCTGTATACCGCCGGCGTGCTATTCCCGGAAGCCAGAGGGTCTTCAGAATGGCGTCGGCGCGGTCGTTCGCTGTTCCTCGAAGGAGTCCGGCGCCAGATCTTCGCCGACGGCGGTTACATCCAGCATTCAGCGAACTACCACCGGCTGTCTATCCAGCTCGGGATTTGGGTTGCGCGGCTGGCGCATTTGAACGACGAACCGCTTCCGTCCGAGGCGGTCGATTCCCTTGGATGGTCGACGCTGGCGCTGGCGGCTTTGGTCGATCCGCAGACGGGGCAGACGGCGCGGTTCGGGCCCGACGATGGGAGCCATCTCTTTCCTTTTGGGGGCTCCGCAGGAGATTTCCGTCCAACCCTTCAGGCCGCCTCGCGGCTGTTCCTGCAACGGCCCCTCTACGGGCCCGGGCCTTGGGATGAATCCGGAGATTGGCTCGGGCTGGCTTCCTGGGACGCAGCCAAGAGCCCCGCCCGACGAGCGAAGAAGGTCGCCCCCGAAATACCGGTGGCCCTCCCGATAGCCGGGCTGTACCGGTTATCCGGTGTGGATACGTGGGGCCTCCTCCGCGCCGCCCACTTCACCAGTCGACCGGGTCACTCGGATCAACTGCACGTCGACCTGTGGTGGCGAGGGGTGAACATCGCGCTTGATCCGGGCAGCTACCTGTACCGCGCCCCGACGACTTGGGACGGAGGGCTGGCTGAGGCGGCGGTCCATAACAGCGTGACGATGGATGGTACCGATCCGATGGAGCGTGCGGGCCCGTTTCTCTGGCTGCGCTGGTCCCAAGCTCGCCTCCTGGGTCGGTGGACGTCCCATGACGGGGCGATCGAAATCGTGACGGCCGAGCAGGACATCGAGGGGGTCGTTCATCGGCGGACGCTGGCTCGGGCAGGCGATGCCCAATGGCTGGTCGTCGATGATTGGCTTGGCCCAGGGACGCATCGCTTGACGCTGGGGTGGAATGTCCCGGATGGACCTTGGAGGATCGCCGGCCGACTCGTGCGGCTGAGGCCGGCTCCCGGCCCAGTGTCCTTGGCGGTGGAAGGCGGCGATCTGGCCGTCTATCGCGCCGGTGAGCTCGTAGGGGGAGCCGCCGTACCTCAAGCCCTGCCGGCCTGGGGATGGTGCGCCCCAGGGTACGGGCGCCTCGGCCCGTGCTTGCGCGTCGTCGCAACTCGCCAAGGCAGCCTGCCGGCGCGTTTCATCAGCCGATGGTCCTTGGGTGCAGGGAGGCCGCGAGCTGTCGCAGCAGTGTTGAGGCCGCCCGGAGCCGGTATCTGTCCTGTTCAAAGAATCCGGGTCGGCCGCAGCGACCTGCGCGTGGAGGAGGCTTGAGCGTGCGGCTCTTTCCGCCGGGAGTGCCGAAGGCCAAGCGTGTGCTGGACCTCGTCCTGACCATCCCCGGACTGATCGTGATCAGTCCCTTGCTGGCGGCGGTTGCGCTGATTATCCGAATTCGCCTAGGGCGACCTGTATTCTTTCGGCAGGTGCGGCCGGGTCTGCGGGGCGAACCCTTCCTAGTCTACAAGTTCAGGACGATGAGCGACCTGCGCACGGCGGACGGTCGGCTCCTGCCGGACCAGGTCCGCCTGACAGGTTTGGGGAGGTTTCTGCGGTCGTTCAGTCTGGATGAGCTGCCCGAGCTGTTCAACGTGCTCAAAGGCGAGATGAGCCTGGTCGGGCCGCGGCCGCTGCTCATGGAGTATCTCAGCCGCTACACGCCCGAGCAGGCCCGGCGACACGACGTCCTGCCCGGGATGACCGGCTGGGCTCAGGTCAACGGCCGGAACGCTCTGACCTGGGAGCAGAAGTTCGCCCACGATGTCTGGTATGTGGACCACTGGTCCATGGCTTTGGACGTGAGAATCCTTGCTCAAACATTGGTCAAGACCGTCTTGCGGGAAGGAATCAGTCAGCCGGGGCATGCTACGGCCGAGGAGTTCAAGGGAATGCGGACACCCAAGGATAGCCCGCGGTAGCGCCGCTCCTGAACATCCGGCTGATCACCTGCCACGGATGGGGGTCTCCGTTCACATTGTGCCTAGAGTTTGGCCTCTTGTGCGGGCATGGGGCACTTGCCCGCAGAAGGCTATCCGGGTAGTATCTTTGCCTGGGAGCTCGCCCTCGAACGGGAGTGCTAAAGGAGGATGCCCGTGAAGCCGCCTCTTTCGTTCTACGACGTGAAGTCCAAGTCGAAGTTCAGCTCCGAGGAATGGCGCATTGAGATGAAGGAATCAAGGGGGAAAACACGCTATTTCGCAGTTGCCAAGGTCCCGGGCGCCGCTCATGAGGCCTGGCTGATCGTCAAGGAAGAATTCGCCAAGTCGAACATGTAACCGCAGGTAGCTCTGCGGCGCTAACTGAGGGAGACGCACAGCCGAGCCCGGAAGGGAGCGGCTGTGCGTCTTTCTGATTGGACATGAAAAGCCTATCAGAGCAGGCCAGCCGCCTTGAGCTCGTCGGAACGTTCGGGGATCGTAAACCCCCTCACAGTAGAGATATCGACCGCCCAGGGAAGCAGGAAATTGATCCATGCACTGAGTCGGAAGGGCCAGGGGAAGACCAGGTCGGCTCTGGGCCGGCGGACCAGGCCGGCCACTGCCCGGCCCACATCCTGAGGCGTTAGCACCAGCCACTTTGGGGTGGTGATCTTGGTCTTGCGCTTGATCCCGGCGTGGCTGGCGAAATCGGTCGCCACACCTCCGGGATACACCACGGACACCTTGATCCCCCAGGGAGAAACTTCTCTGCGCAGTGCCTCGGAGAAACCCCGAACGGCGTATTTGCAAGAGGCGTAGACGGTGTAGGTGGGCGTGCCGACCAGGCCGGCCATAGACGCCATGTTGATGATATGGCCCGAGCGCTGCTCGAGCATCACCGGCAGTACCTGCCGCGTCGTCTGAATCACCCCCAGCACGTTGACCTCGAATTGGGCGGCGATGTCCTTCTCCGGATCGAGGTTTTCAAGCCAGCCGATACGGCCGAAGCCGGCATTGTTGAAGAGTACATCGATGCGGCCGAAGTGGTCTTGGGCCCGCTGAACGAGGGCGCGGATGTCCTCGCCCCGGCTCAGGTCGGCCGCCACCGGGAGGGCCTCACCGCCGGCACTGCGGATCGCTTCGGCCGCCGCCTCCAGGCGGTCGAGGCGCCGCGCCGCTAACACGACGCGCGCGCCCTGCCGGCCGAATTCCAGCGCCGTCGCCTCGCCGATCCCCGAGGATGCCCCGGTGACCACGATCACCTTTCCCTGCACTGCATTCATGACGGCCTCCTATCTCGCCCAGCGGACCGGCGTTCAACTCCGCCCGTACACGGGGACGGCTGCGCCCTGGACCGCCCGAGCGGCGTCGGAGGCCAGGAACAGGACCACGTCGGCGATGGCCCCCGGGGGAACCCAGCGGGAGAAATCCGACTTGGGCATCTGCTCCCGGTTTTCCGGCGTATCGATCGTGCCGGGAAGGACGCAGTTCACGTTGATGTTGGCATCCCGCAGCTCGGCGGCTAGGGATTCGGTCAGGCGGATGACGGCGCTCTTTGAGGCGCTGTACATCCCCTGCTTGGCCGCCCCGGCCAGCCCCGCCCGGGCGGCGACACTCACGATCTTTCCCGATCCCTGCTCCAGCATGCGGGGAATGACGGCCTGGGCCGGGACCAGCATCGAGCGAGCGTTGATCTGCATCAGGAAGTCCCAGTCTTCCAGGGCAGCCTCCACCAGCGGTTTGTCGCCGCGGTAGCTGCCGACGGTGCTCACCAATACGTCCAGCCGGCCGAACCGGTCGACTGCCGCCGACACCGCCGAGGCGAAGGCTTCCGGATCGGTGGCATCGACCTCGTTGGCGAAGTGGGCCTTCGCTGAGGACTGCAACTCGGGGAACTGCCGGGCAAGGCGGTCCCGGCCGCGGTCGATCAGCACCAGGTTGGCGTCGGCCGCCTCGAAGGCGCGGGCTACAGCCCGGCCGAGGTTCCCGGTGGCCCCGGACACCATTACCGTTTGCCCACTGAAGTTGAACATGGCCGCCTCCGGCCGAACAGAGTGACACGGATGGTCAGATTGTATGCGATGCCGCGGCCAGCTCCCACCCGATGCGGATGGCGGCCATCGGGACTAGGCCGGCCCGCTGCGCTCTCGATCGTGTCGACAATCGCGTAACGCCAACGAAGATAGCACATAGAACAGCAAGGTCGGAGGCTGCGAGGAGGGAAGGGGAGACTTACCCTGGCGCCCTGCCTCGGCGCCAAAATAGGAGCCCGTTGGGGGGAGATACGGAGATACCTGCAGATGTGCAGGCCCAGCAAGAACAGACGGCTGTCTCAGACTGCAATGGACGGGCTTACTCTCTGCAGGCCACAGCCTTCCGCATGGTAGAATGCGCGGACTGGCTCCGGGGCTCCCGCCCGGCGGACCTGAGACGCGCCGCCGGCGAGCACCGTCCGTGCCGCGAAGCCCGGCGGACCGCCGGCCGTCTCGCCCCGGCGGGCCGGGGCTCTCGTCCCGAACGGGGTGCGAGACGGCATGCACATCCTCCTCGTTCATCAACTCTTCATCCGTCCCGACGACCCCGGCGGCACTCGTCACTATGAGCTGGCCCGCCATCTCACGGCGCGCGGCCACCGAGTCACCATCCTGGCCGGCACACGCAGCTATCTGACCGGGGCCCCCATCGCCCGCGGGGCGCGGGAAGTGCTGGCACCCGGGCTCGAGATCGTACGCTGCGGCAGCGTCGGGCGCGTGCACCGGAACTTTGCCTGGCGCACCCTGGATTTTCTGACCTTCACCTGGACCTCGCTCCTGGCCGGGCTTCGCCTCGGCCCGGCGGACCTTGTGTGGGCCACTTCCCCGCCTCTGCTGCAGGCCGCCTCGGCCTGGGCCATCGCCCGCGCCAAACGCCTGCCGTGGGTCTTCGAGGTGCGCGACCTGTGGCCGGCGTTCGCCATTCAAGTCGGCGTCCTGCGCAACCGGCTGCTCATTGCCCTTTCGCTGTGGCTGGAGCAGTTCCTCTACCGCCGGGCCGACAGGGTGGTCGTCAACTCCCCCGGCTTCATCCCCCACGTCAAAGGGCGCGGAGTAACCGAGTCTCGCCTGACTCTGATCCCGAACGGGGTAGATGCGCGGATGTTCGACCCTGCCTCCGGCGGATCGTCCTTCCGTTCCGCCCACGCGTTGGGCGAACGTTTCGTTGCGGTCTACGCCGGTGCGCACGGCCTTTCGAACGACCTGGGGGTGGTCCTCCAGGCGGCCGGCGAACTACGGGAGGAACGCGGGATCGCTTTTGTGTTCGTGGGTGACGGGAAAGAGAAAGCGGCCCTGGTAGCGCGGGCTGAAGCCGAAGGGCTCAACAACGTCTTGTTCCTGCCTCCGGTGGCCAAAGAGGAAATGGCCGACGTACTGGCGGCGGCGGACTGCGGTATCGCCATCCTAAAGCCGCTTCCCCTGTATGCCACGACCTACCCCAACAAGGTCTTCGATTACATGGCCGCCGGACGCCCGGTCGTCCTGGCGGTGGATGGCGTCATCCGGCAGCTCGTCGAGGAAGCGGGTGCCGGGGTCTTCGTGCCTCCCGGCGACGGGCCGGCGCTGGCCGGGGCGGTTCGCCGTCTGGCGGCCGATCGGACCGGGGCGCGCCAGATGGGTGCGCGCGGCCGCCGTCTGGTCGAAGCACGATTCGAGCGCCGGCTCCAGGCCGAGCAGCTCGAGAGACTGTTCCTTGACGCAGTCGGCGGCCGGCGGAGGTCGGACGTGTGACCGAGCGCAGAATCGCCTCCGAGCGGCCTCGCTGGCAGCAACGGTTCGTCGGCGCTGTCTGGGCTACGCACAACCAATCGGCCGCCGTGCGGCGCGCGTTGGCCGACGTGCTGGCTTCCGCCGACGCGCAAGCCCTGGGCCTGAACGTGGGGAGCGGCGACACGCGCCTCGGTCCAGCGTTCATCGCCGTGGATCTGGCACGGTCGGGCGCGACGGATGTCGTCGCCGACGCGCGCGCCCTGCCTTTCGCTGCCGGCACCTTCGGCGTCGTCGTGTCACAGGAGATGGTCGAGCACGTCGACGATCCGTTCGCCGTCGTGCGCGAAATGGGGCGGGTGCTGGCGGCGGGTGGCTGGATCTACCTCCAGGCGCCCTTCATCATCGGCTACCACCCCGGCCCCGAGGACTACTGGCGCTTCACCCGCGCCGGCATGCGCCGGCTGCTGACACAGGCCGACCTTGGGCCGATACGCGTCGACCGTTCGGTGGCCGCCGGGACGGGGTTCTACCGAATCCTGGTCGAATTCCTGGCGGGAAGCGCGGCTCGGCTGGTGCCCGGCCTGTACCTTCCCGTCAAGGGCCTGGCCTCTCTGCTATGCTTCCCGCTGAAGTGGCTCGATCCATTCCTGGGCCGGGGGGCCCAGGCCGATCGTATCGCCGGAGGCTACTTTGCCGTCGGGCGCAAGCCGCGCTGATCCGATCAACGTCCTCTTCACCAGCGCCGGCCGCCGAGTGGAATTGTTGCGCGCCTTCCGCCAGGCCTATCGCGACGCCGGCCTGGCGGGCCGCTTGCTGGCGACCGACATCGATCCGTTGGCCCCCGCCCTGCACGAGGCCGACGCGGGTTTCCTCGTGCCGCCCCTGGCGGATCCGGATTACATCCCCACCATCGCCCGCTTGTGTCGCGAGGAAGGCGTGAAGCTTGTCTTCCCGTTGATCGACCCCGACATCCCGGTCCTGGCCCATGCGCGGGCCGAGATCGAGGCTTCGGGCGCCCGACTGGCGGCCGTGCCAGCCGAGGCCGCCGACCTGACGCGCGACAAGTGGGAGACGTTTCGCTGGCTGGAGGCGCAGAAGGTGCCGACGCCTCGCACCTGGCTCGGCCAAGAGCTTCCGGGAGCCGCCCCGAGTCTGCCGGTTTTCATCAAGCCCAGGTTCGGCAGCGCGGGCAAGCACGGCTTCGTAGCCGAGACGCCGGAGCAGCTGAAATTCTTCCTCGGCTACGTGCCGGATCCGGTCGTTCAGGAATTCGTGGCCGGGCCGGAGGTCACCAGCGATGTCATCTGCGGCCTGCAGGGTGAGATGTGGGCCGTCGTCTCCCGGCGGCGCCTCGAGGTGCGTTGGGGCGAAGTAGCCAAGGGCGAAACGATCCACGACGAGGCGATTCGCGCCCGGTGTGTGGCCATCGCTCAGGGCCTGCGGGCTGTCGGCCCGATCACGGTGCAGTGTCTGATGCGCGACGGATTGCCCTTATTCACCGAGATCAACGCCCGCTTTGCCGGCGGGTCGCCCCTGGCCTTCGCCGCCGGCGTTCCGGCGCCCCGCTGGTATCTGGAGCAGGCGGCCGGCCGACCGGTTTCCCCGCCTCCCCTCGGTTCCTACCGCGCCGGGATGTTCCTGACGCGCTTCGACGATTCGTTTTTCCTGGATGGGGAGGCGAGTGCCCGCCTGCCGCGCCGTCGGATTTGACCTGGACGACACGCTCTACCCGGAACGGGCTTACGTCCTGAGCGGCTTCGAGGCCGTCGCCCGCTGGGGCGCGGCGGAGCTGGGCCAGCCGGCCGAGCAGACGGCGGCCGAGCTGAGAGCTCTGTTCGAAGCCGGAGTGCGTCGGGACACGTTCGATCGATGGCTGGCCTCCAAGCGCCTCCCCGTCGCCGGGAACCGCGATCGAATGCTGGAGGCCTACCGAAGTCATCGCCCGCGCCTTGAGCCGTATCGCGATGTCAGGCCCTCGCTGGAAAGGCTGCGTCGGGCCTACAGGCTGGGGCTGGCGACGGAGGGGGCCGACCGAGTGCAGGAGGCGAAGCTGGAGGCGCTCGGCCTGCGGAGCTTCTTCTCGGCGGTCGTCATCCTGGGCGAAACCGAGCGGCAGCATTGGAAGCCGGAACCCTGGCCGCTGGAGCGGCTGGCCGAGGCGCTGGAAGTGCGCCCGGCGGAGATGGTATACGCGGGTGACAATCCGGCCAAGGATTTCGCCGCGGCGCGGCGTGCCGGTATGACGAGCGTTCGCCTGCGTCGCCCTGATGGACTTCACGCCGCCGAGGAACCGGTGGGGCCAAAGGCGGCCCCCGACGTGGAAGTGGCCGATATGCAGGGCCTGGAAGGCTGGTTGAACCGGGGAGGAGCCGGAAGAGGATGAGGATCCCCATGTCATCGCCGGATCTGACGGAACGAGAACGCCAGGCCGTATTGGCGGTGCTGCAAACGCCGCGGCTGAGCATGGGTCCCCAGATCGAGGCCCTTGAGGAGGCGGTGGCGGCGCGGGCAGGCGCGCGCCATGCCATCGCTGTGAGCTCGGGGACGGCCGGGTTGCACATCGCCGTTCGTCTGGCCGGAGTGCAGGACGGCGACCTTGTGGTGACGAGCCCGTTTTCCTTCGTCGCCTCGGCCAATGTGATGTTGTACGAGCGAGCCGTGCCGATCTTCGTCGACGTCGACCCGGAGACTGGGAACCTGGATGCTCCCGCAGCGACGCAGGCGGTGGCCGAACTGGCCCGCGGCCGGGGGGACCGCTGGCGGCCGCGGCGCGGGGTGGGCCAAGACGCGAGACTTCGCGCGCTGCTCCCGGTGGACGCCTTCGGTCAACCGGCGGACTTCGACCCCATGCTCGAAGCGGCGCGGCGGCTAAACCTCCCGGTAATCGAGGATGCCTGCGAGGCCTTTGGGGCAAGCTACAAAGGGCGAGCGGCGGGAATGCTGGGCGATGTCGGCGTGTACGCTTTCTATCCCAACAAGCAGATGACGACCGGCGAGGGAGGGGTCCTCGTCACCGATCGCGACGATTGGGCCGAGCTGGCGCGCGCCTTGCGCAACCAGGGACGCGCGCCCGGCGACACGTGGCTTGAGCACACCCATCTCGGCTACAACTACCGCATGGACGAGATGAGCGCCGCTCTCGGGGTGGCTCAGATGGGACGGTTGGAGGAGCTGCTGGTCAAGCGCGAGACGGTCGCAGGATGGTACGGCGAGCGCCTGGCGGAAATGCGCGGCGTCGTGCCAACCCCGCTGTCGCCGACGACCACGCGGATCTCATGGTTCGTTTACGTCGTACGGCTGGACCCGGCCTTCGAACGCGGGCGAGTGATGCAGCGGCTCGAGGACCAGAGCATTCCATCGCGTCCGTACTTCGCCCCCATTCACCTGCAACGCTACTTCGTCGACCGTTTCGGCTACCAGGCGGGGGACTTCCCTGTGGCGGAAGACCTGGGCCGGCGCAGCCTGGCGCTGCCGTTTTCCGGGGTGATGACCGAGGACGAGGTGGATGAGGTGTGTCAGGAGTTGCGGGAGGCGATGAAGTAGTGGGAAACGCCAAACCCGTTTTCCGAAAGGAAAACGGGTTTGGGTCAGGTCGTCTCTTCCAAACCAGGTTCCTCCGGGAAACCTGGTTTGGTTTTGGTCACCGCACTTGGTTCCAGTTGATGAACACCATGTTCTTGTCGCACACGTCGGAAGTATTGATGGTCACCTTGTCCGAGAGGGCAAGTCCGGCGGTATCCTTCAACTGAATCCACAACGTACCGGTCGAAGCGATCGGGTGATCGGAAAGATCGAAGACGTAACCGGCTGGGCCGATACGGGCAGCGCTGCCGGAGACGGCATCCACCTTGTAAGGCAAACCTGCCAGCTGTCCTTCCAGATGAACGGTGACCCCGGCGTAGGGGGCCTTGTTCAAATCGAATACCTGGCCGGCGACGCCCATCCAGCTGCAGCCGTCGTCATTGGCGAAGTTGGTCACCAGGATGTTGCTTCCCGGCTGTACGGCGAACGGTACGCCGGTCGGGGAGGGGGCCGGGGTCCCACTGGGCGCGACCGTCGGGGTTTCGGTGGCGGTCGGTTCGGGCGTGGGCGAAGGCGTGATGCTCGGGGTAGGCGTGTCGGTGGGGGTCAGCGTCCAGGTCGGCGGGAGGGTGATGTTGGGTGTATGGGTGATCGTCGGAAAGCCGAGGGTAGGCGGGACGGTGGGCGCCGGTTCGAACTGGATCGGCAAGAAGGGGTTGATCCGTTCGACGAGGGAAGGGTTGACGAAGACGGCTGCCAGCCCGGCCGCGGCGAGGACCGTCGCCACCAGTACAAAGGCCGTCAGGACATTCGCCAGGAAGGCGCCCAGCCCGGATCTCCGACGTGGATAGGTGGGTTCCATCGCGATCGCCTCCTCCTGCCTCAGGGCGAAACGAAGATCTCGACCTGGGCCTCAGCCCGCTGCGCCTCGAGCCAGAGTTCGACCGCTCGGCGCTGCAGCGCCAGCTTAGCCGCCGGGGCCAGCGGCTGAAGGCCGCGCTCGAGGACGCGCACAATATGATAGCCCAGGGAACTCTCGACGACGTCGCTTGTCTCGCCGGGAGCGAGCGCCCAGGCAGCGGATTCAAGTTCG
>Ga0214473_10001043_pt1 | contig 37577 bp, 38 predicted proteins | sample RVTome_7_FD_203509 | JGI IMG/M metagenome (GOLD analysis project Ga0214473, IMG submission 203509) | Soil microbial communities from uranium-contaminated site in the Upper Colorado River Basin, Wyoming, United States - RVT98D197 | ecosystem: Environmental > Terrestrial > Soil > Contaminated >... | reverse complement strand
CTGGTGGAAATGCTCACGGCCGAAAGGAACCGTCTATCCCGGGCCGACTTGGCGATCCAGCCCCGGATCCAGGATCATATCCGTTGGCTCAAAATCGCCCTGGACGATCTGGATCAAGATTTGGGCCACCGAATCCGATCCAGTCCGGTGTGGCGGGAAAAGGACCAATTGCTCCGCACCGTACCTAGGGTGGGACCTGTCGTGTCCAATACCCTGCTGGGTGAGCTGCCCGAACTGGGCAGCCTGAACCGCAAGGAAATCGCTTCCTTAGTAGGAGTGGCCCCGCGAAACCGGGACAGCGGCAACTTCCGGGGGCGACGAACCACCTGGGGCGGACGATCCCAGGTCCGATGCGCCCTGTACATGGCAACCTTAGTAGCCACCACCCACAACCCAACCATCAGAGCATTCTATGCACACCTGTTGAAACAAGGCAAAGCCAAGAAAGTAGCACTGACCGCCTGCATGCGCAAACTACTCACGATCCTAAACGCCATGATCAAAAAACATACCCCCTGGAAACAACCACTCCCAGCAACTTCCTGAGAAAGACAGTTGCTACTGCGTAGGGGGGAAAGACTGGATCCCGCATTCCGCCATAGGCGGACTAGGAAGTGCGGGATGACAAGAAAAGAGCCATCCTAGCGAATTGGGATGGCTCTTGATTTTCAAGACTAATAGGACGGTCAGGTGAGGACACCTGACCGCATTTCATTGCTGCCGCCGTCACACGCCCTCGTGTGACGGGAAGATTGAGTATCGCCTCGCTGGCACACGAGGGCGTCTGCCAGCGGGATTTCGCGACATTAGTACATTCCGCCGCCCATGCCGCCGCCATGAGGCATCGGAGGAGCCTTCTCTTCTTCCTTCTTCTCATAGATGATAGCGTCGGTCATGAGTAACAATGCGCCCACGCTCACAGCGTTCTCCAAAGCAATGCGGGTCACTTTGGTCGGATCGATCACGCCGTCCTTCACCAGGTCGGTGTATTCCTCGGTCTGGGCGTTGAATCCGAAACCTTCCTTGCCTTCTTTGACCCTCTGTACGACTACCGATCCTTCATGACCGGCATTCTCAGCAATGAGGCGGATGGGTTCTTCCAAGGCACGGCGGATGATCTTCACACCGATAGCCTCATCGCCCTGCAATTTCAGTTTGTCGAGCGCGGGAATGGCACGCAGATATGCTACGCCGCCGCCCGGCACAATTCCCTCTTCCACTGCGGCGCGAGTCGCGTGCAGGGCATCTTCGACGCGGGCCTTCTTTTCCTTCATCTCAACTTCAGTGGCGGCGCCGATTTTCAGAACCGCAACACCGCCTGCCAACTTCGCTAACCGCTCTTGCAACTTCTCGCGGTCATAATCGGAAGTAGTGGCTTCGATTTGCTTTTTGAGCTGACTGATGCGACCCTTAATATCCTCGGACTTTCCGCCGCCTTCAACGATGGTAGTATTGTCTTTGTCGATAGTGATGTTCTTGGCTTTTCCGAGGTCGGTCAAGACTGCATTTTCCAGCTTGAAGCCGGCTTCTTCGGAAATCACGCGACCGCCGGTGAGCACGGCGACGTCTTCAAGCATAGCTTTCCTGCGATCCCCGAAGCCAGGAGCTTTGACCGCCGCCACTTTCAGTGTGCCGCGCAATTTGTTGACCACCAAGGTTGCCAGGGCTTCCCCCTCGACATCTTCGGCAATGATCAACAGCGATTTCCCCATCTGCGCCACTTTTTCGAGGATAGGAAGCAGGTCCTTCATGATGCTGACCTTTTTGTCGTAGATCAGGATCAATGGTTCCTCGAGATTGGCTTCCATGTCGTCGGGATTGGTGACGAAATAGGGGGATAGGTAGCCACGGTCGAATTGCATTCCCTCCACCAATTCCAAAGTGGTCTCGGTGCCCTTGGCTTCCTCGACGGTGATAACGCCGTCTTTGCCCACTTTGTCCATGGCATTGGCGATGAGTTCGCCGATTGATTTGTCGTTGTTGGCGGAAATGGCGCCGACCGAGGCAATCTCTTCCTTCTTGGTGACTTCCCGGGACTGGGCTTTCAGAGATTCGACCACAACGGCAGTTGCTTTTTCAATACCGCGCCTCAGGTCCATGGGATTCGCTCCAGCCGTGACATTGCGCATTCCTTCATGGATGATAGCCTGCGCCAGCACGGTGGCGGTGGTGGTGCCGTCACCGGCGACATCGGAAGTTTTGGACGCGACTTCGCGAACCATCTGAGCGCCCATGTTCTCGTCGGCGTTTTCCAACTCGATCTCTTTTGCTACCGTGACACCGTCTTTGGTCACGGTGGGAGCGCCCCACTTCTTGTCAATGACCACATTGCGACCCTTTGGACCCAATGTGACCTTGACGGTGTTTGCCAGAATGTCGACACCCTTCTTTAAAGAAGCTCTGGCGTCGGCATTGAAATGGATCAATTTTGCTGGCATAATGTATCTCCTTTAATGATAATTCTTTGGGAATTGCAGTGGCAAACAGCATCCTATTTCTTGCTGACCACCGCTAAGATGTCTCCGCGCGAGACGATCAGGTAGTCTTGATTTTCCCACTTGAGTTCGGTTCCGCCATACTTGGCGTACACAATCCTGTCACCCTTCTTCACGATTTCGGACAGTTTTTTGCCGCCTTCTTTCTTTGGCACGTCGTCGCCCAGGGCGACCACTTCACCGATTTGCGGCTTTTCCTTGGCGGTGTCGGGAATGATGATTCCTCCCACGACTTTTTCCTCTTCTTCCAGAGGTTTGACAAGGACTCTTTCGTCCACGGGACGAATATTCATGGTTTCCTCCTATTGTAACATGTTGACTTTGAGGGACTTCCAGCAGAATTTTAGCACTCATCTCTGCAGAGTGCTAACAAGGACAATATATAACAAAATAGCTGGTTTGTCAAGAGTTTTTGTAATTTTCCATGACGGCACTTGTAGCCATCGCTATCGCTTTTTGCCCGGGCACAGAGGTTTGGGCGGTCCGAACGCCAGGATGGCGGTGTAGAGGGCAAAGCCATCAAAGAACGGAACCTCGTACACGGTCATGGCGCGACCATCTACTGAGATCATGTCATTGTAATTGGTTGCTTCCGACGGGACTTGGTTATTGAAGGCTCGGAAGTATATCTTGTCGCCCAGATTGACGGCTGGCTCCGTTAATGCCCCGTCTGGCATGGCATTTAGGGCAATGCCCGAAGCGAAGATGTTGCCCGCCGGCGTGACCGGAATTTCTTTATTGACGTCGTGGATATACAGGTGACTGAATGTGTTGCCGGTCGGTTGAATGTCGTCACCACCCGGGGATCCATCGCAATTCGGCGGATCCGCCACGCCGTTTTCGCCCGCCAGGATCAGCATCAGATAGCTGGAATCGGGAACCGGCTTGCCATCATTATCGAAAATCGTGTTCCAATCTCCGTCCAATTCACCAGTCCGGAATTGGATCATAGCGCCTTGGGCAGCCATAACTGAGTGGGGCACCACACAGGCGACCGCAAATGCAACCATCAATACTCCCGCAACCATGCGATTCATATGCGCTCCTTTCAACTGCTCATGCGATCCAGCTTCGCGATTACCAGCAGATAGTACATCATGTCGATTTCTTCGCCGTTTCCTTGTCAGGACGGAACTCGTCGAAGTCTTTCATCAGGGCTTTGGCAGTGCTTTCGTAGATTACGAAATGCGTCGGCGCGCCTTCCTTTTCCACCAGGTACTTGTTGGCTTCCTTGTTTTCAGGGAGCAACTTCAGGACGAAGTCTCCGGTGGTGGTGGTTGCCCTGAGAATAAACGCCGGTTTGGAAAAGTCGAATTTCGTGGCATCCAGCGCGTCCACGAAGTCAAAGCACTGCACATTGTGCGCCATGTTCACTAATCGGTCCACGATGTTCTTCTTCGCTTCGAATTGCTCATTTCCGATCCTGGCAATCCAAACGCTGTCCTGCAAGGTTAGTTCCATTTTCTTGTCCGGATATTCCAGGACAAAAGCGCGGAAATCTCCTGCATCGTACTTTGCTATGGTCTTGTCGCGCCAGTCCTTCACATTTCGAGTGAAGTAGGATTTGTACACGCCCTTGATCAAGTATATCTTGTTTGAATCGGCAAGTCTCATGTACGTGTGGCGGTATCCCTCGTCGATCTTTCCCATGACGAGTGTCACCGGCGGTCTGCCATTGTCATACACCGTGACGGTAATACCGGCAGAGTCTGTCACATTGAACATCCCCTGCTTGCTGGGCTGTTCCGTAATCAGGTTTTCGATCTTCAGGTCGGCGATTTTCCCAGCCATGTCCGCACCGAACGTTTGATTGGCGGGGTATTCCACAGGCTTGGTCACCCACCATTGATCGCTCCTTTTTTCAAGAACGACGTCCATGGTGTCATATTTCACTTCGACCTTTTGCACGCCAGCCGAGTCGAACTTCACGAAATAATCAGAGCCCCGTTGCACCGGCGTCCTCGACCGCGATACCCAAAAAAGCAGTACCAGAACCACCGCCAGTATAATTAGTATCCAGGTTTGTTTTTTCATAGATTACCTTCGCAATTCTCGCAGCTTATGTAGCACAGGGTCTCATGCCCCTCAAGGAGCGCCCACAAGGGCTATGCTGCAACCTGTGAGACGCCATCGTTTGCCGGAAACCGTCACACGAGGGCGTGTGACGGCACAGAACTTCATAGGCTACCACTCCAGCTTCCGTCCGCGCCGAATCATCCACCTCACGATTCCCAAGACGATAACCAGGATGGGCGGTCCGATGATATTGGCATATTTCACGAATTGCTTGGTGCCCGCCGAGGTATCGACTAACGGACTGGTGGTGACCTCGCGAGTACGAATCTGGATCAAGTCCTCATCCTGGGCAAGCCAATCCACCACATTCATGAAGAAGTTTAAACCCGGTCCGCCGCCCATGAAGGCATCCTGCGGGAAATTCCCCTCTCCCACCACCATGATTCGGGCGTCACTGGTCTCACCGATGGGCGTGATCGTTGGAGGAGAAGCTGCCAGGCTGTCATCCGCAGGCTCAGGCATGCTCTTGCCCTTCCAGAAGCTCTCAAACCGCCCTGTGAATGCGGCAGCCACTAATTGAGGTCCGGAAGTGAATTGAGCCGCGTTAAGCTGCTGCATCGGATTGATGTCAAACCGTCCCATCATTACGCGGCTCTTGTCAGAAGATGAAGCGATGGGTTCGGCGTTGATCCCTCTGGCGGCACAGCCTGAAGTGTCGATGGAACTGACGAAGAAGAAGCCCAGTGATCCCATGTCCTTCACCATGGGACTGGTGCTATTGAAATTAGTGATTTCCGGGAAAAACGGATAATTGACCATATTGGTGATCGTGAAGAATCCGCGCCGTTCCTGGACGTTGATCATGCCGCAGCGGGTGTCCATGACCAGGTTGTCGTTGATGCGGAATCCATAGTTCTTAGTCCATTCATCGATAGTCAGGTCACGCTTGCGTGCCTGGATATTGCTGATGTCGGCTTCGACTTTTCCCGCTAAGAAGGCGGCTTTCCCACCACGCATCAGAAATTGATCGATGGCGAAACGGTCCCATTCCGGGATGTCTTCGCTGGGTGCGATTATCAGCAGGACATCGAGATCATGGGGCACCAGATTGGGATAGCCCAAGGTCACGGTGGATACCGTGTAATTTTTCTCGAGGGTGGAAGAGATGGTCCGCAGTTGGGAAGCGGCATCGGGTTCGCCGTGTCCGCTAAGGAATCCGACCTTCTTCAGATTCTGAGAAGTGATCCTCTTGATGGTCGAGGTAATGTCATATTCCAACCCGGAAGTACTTTGCACCAGAGGAATGGTCTCGCTCTTGTCCTCATACAGGAATACCAGACCCATGTACACCTTCTTCAATTCTACCTTGTCTTTTTCGATGGCATTGACTTGGAACGGCGGCACCCGGAAGCTCTGGGCTTCGCGTTCCAGGGATTCCTCCGAACCGGGATCGACGAATTCGTACTGGAATCGACCGCCGCCGTATGCTTTGTACTCGTCCAACTCGTCTTTCAAGTAGCGACGGTTCTGGTTGTAAGGCGGAGGAAGGTCCTCGGAAAAATACGCCTTCACCACCAGTTTGTCATTCAGATTTCGGACGATTTTCTTGGACGCGCTGGACAAGGTGTACATCTTGCCCCTGGAGAGATCGAGCCGGGTGAAGAACTCGACTCCGACCAAATTGATCAACACCAGGACCACGACGAACAGCAATATGTTCGTCCAGGATCCGATATTCCGCCCTGCTTTGCCTTTCATGGCTATCCTTATTATTTTCCGTTAATGTGCTTTGTTAGTCAGTGAAGCGCCTTGACACATCATTTCACCAGGTCACTCCCCAAAGACAATCTGCTTGTAAGCAATGTTGTTCAGTTCATTATATTCCTCTAACTGGTTGTCCGGATCAACCTTCACGTAGATGTAGTAATTCTGTCCTAGTTCACATTCTTTGGTATTGAATAAAAAATACGCCGAATCCGCCTCACTTGGCTGCAAACTCACTATGTAATTGTCGCTATTGATCTGCTCCCCACCGACACCGTTCAGGTAGCATCTGACCGCGACGAATTCCGGGCCTATAGAATAGATTAGAGAATCGTTGCAGTGAACCGCTACCAAGATGTCCAGCAGGTCGCCCGAGTCTGGCAGCGAAGGATACCATTGAATGTCCCCACCATCCTGCACATAACAATCTACCCTTGGTGCATTTTCACTGGCTGAGATCACGCAGATGGGGGCACTGCCCTCCTGGGATTGCACCGCACTGACCACCACTTCCCATCCGCCGGTGTCCGGATGGGCAAATCGATCCGATACATAGGGTGCAGAGCCTATTTCCTTGTCGACAAAAGGATTGTTATCAGGATCGTACACCAATATATGCAACCCACCCTCCGGCATTTCCTCCGGCAGAGTATTGACTACTACCTGCAGGCTTTCCGCATATTCTGGAACCGTGAAGGGGAAAGTGACACTGCCTTGAAGGTCCAAAGGTTGGAGACCATTGATGATGAAATCATATCCGGCAGCCACCACCGGCGCAGTTTCGCTCGGAAGGTCAAACACCGCCAAGTTATCCACCAAGAACGAATTGTGTTCCCCATGAACCGACACCCACTTTATGCGGTCGCCTTGCACATGCAATAAATCCAGAGTCAGTTTCTTGCTGTTTCGAGGAATAGAGTCCTGATCCACCAATGCGTGGGTGCTGTCCCAGGCGGACAGATACAGCCATTCCGAATTGGTGCTGGCGCCCAGACAAAACGACCGAGCCGTAGCGAGGCTGCACTCTATCGCGTAGGTATCGGTATAAGGGATGCCCGCAAAGAAGTTGCCATCACACCAGTAATAATCCGACCAGGGATAGACATTGTAGTTGCCCGTGCGTCTATCGCCATATCTCCACACGTCAAATGAGTCAGGCAGAAATATCAGTCCCGCCTTATTCTGAATCGGCTGACCGTCAAGTCCATCTTCAAAATCGAAGAATCCCTTCAATACACCACTGTCCGCAGCGCAATACCAGCTATAAGGATCACCATTAGGACCGACTCCATTCCGATTGTCCGGATTGCTGTTGCCGTCCAGTTTGGACTTGTTGTGTCGGCTGCGGGCGCTGTCCGGATCCACCTGGAATCCTAACACGCAATATTGGTCGTTGCCGGGGATCAACTCCGGCAAAGTGAACTTGATGGCATAGGGGCTTTCCCAACCGACGTTGGTCAGCTCAGCGGTGGTGCCAGTCATGCCAACCACATTCTTCGCCGCCACGTGCTCGTAATCCATTTCGCAGTCGAACACGACAAAACCATTTTCACCAGGGATAAAGGTACCTAATGTGCTCGGATGGTGATCAATGACGAGCGGCGACAGCACCACACTGTCGCCCTGGCAAATCAAGTGTGTATAGATCGTGTCCCGAGTGGTATCACCACTGTCAGCCGTCACGTGAACCCACTTTGTGAAGCTGAATGGGGCGGCTTGATGTGCTTCGCGGCGAGCGGTGAGCGAGTCCCAGGATACGGGCCTGGCTAGCAGCCCGGTCATGAATCCGAAGAACCTGTCCGTACCGTCAATACTGGTTATCGGACCAGCAAAGGTCAAAAATGTATCAGGCGTGGATCCACTTATGGTATCCTTGCCGAGCGCGACCAGAGCACCCCAAGCACCATTTACCTTATAACTGTGACAAGCATCGACATATACCATGGTGCCGCCGAGATTATTGCAGTAGAAGTCGATCCCTGCCGGGCTCAATCCTATTCCATAGAAGGGAATCGTGTCTGACGGCGATTGCGCGGGATTGGGAACAGTCTGACCGAGTGAGAGGTGGTCGGGATCAAAACCGCTTCTCAGATAGTCGTAATAGGCTGAGGTGCAGGCCTCCACTGTGGAGTAGTATTCGAAATCAATCGCCGGAGGCGTTGGTGGTCGGGTAGAGGGATCACCGGCATATCCGTGTGTATGAATGTAGAGGAGCCCGATGTTGGCGCTGTCCATCTCAGCAAGAAATCTCAATAAACCCTTGTCCGGATCCGGATTTGGGTTTGGGCGGCTCCTCTGCCTCAGCTTCACCATTGGTTTGTATGCCTGTGTGTCGCTCGCGGCTTGCGCGCCTCCGAAATTCGGTCCTAGGTGAAATTCGGCCGGCTCGAAAACCAATGTCTTGGTGGCGCCTGCCGTGCGAAAGGTCTGGAATTGCGAAAATCCCGGTTCGGTCGTCAGGAGAGCCGCAAGAATGAATCCCAGTATCAAGTATCCGCAATGCGGACAACAGCGATCGATATTTCGATTTCCCATCGCATCCTCCCATTCGGCAGATATGTCTACCAAGCCTCTATGTTCTCAACAATCTCCTTTGCAGAGGGCTTGTCGATAAGCCGCCCAAGCTCAGTCTGCCCGTCCACGACGCTCCTCGTTCCTGCTTTAAGGAGAGCCACTATCGAAAGCACTTTTTCCGCGTCATCTGGACCAAGAGTGATTTCAGCGCCGCCAAAACCGAACACGAACATGTTGTTCCGACGGAGGTCTCTGCGAACCAGGTTTACTTCGTTTCTCCGAACCGCCATACGCTCTTCGGGCGTAATGACGGTGCCACTCTCGACTTTGGCAATAACGAGTGGCATGTTGCAGCGCTGCCCGTCCTTATACTCGATCCAGAAGCTTCGACCGCTCTTAGTAAATTCGATCGAAGAGACCAAGGTGTCCTGGGTGAATTCTTCAATCACCATGCGCTGAGCTTCCTCATAGCTGCGGGTCTGGCAGTATTCAAGATAGGTATCCGCTATTTTCTGTCGCAGGGCAGCCTTCCTCAACTCAAATTCGGAAAACTGCCTGACCTCCGGCGGTTTCGCGTTGGGATTTGGTTTCCGGGGCAGATATTGGACATTGTCAATCCAGACCGTATCGTCCCGGAATTCCACGAAGTACGGTCGTTTCAGCAGCACGCCATACGCCACCACCCAGCCGGAATTGATGCCTTCCGCTGGTGCCTTTTGCAATTCCTCCGGCGTCCGGAACACTCCTGGCGCTTGTTCTTGAGCATACAGAGCCGTCATCAGGGCGATTACGCCAACCGCCCCGACTGTCAACAGCTTCCACTGTCTCATCTTATTCCCCTTCCTATTTCTTGTGGCGGCTGGCGGACTCTCCGTCATTCAATGTCGGGTTTCGGCGCAAAGCTTGGAACCCGAACGACAACTGCTGTTCTGTCACATGAGGGCGTGTGACAGCGGGACCCCTGTCGAGTACGGAGACTCGACAGCACACCATTGATGTCGGGTCTCTACTCTGCGCTTGGAACCCAAACGACAACTGCTGTTCTGTCACACGAGGGCGTGTGACAGCGGGACCCCTGTCGAGTACTGAGACTCGACAGCACACCATTGATGTCGGGTTTCGGCGCTGGGCTTGGAACCTGACCTACAACTGCTTTTCTGTCACACGAGGGCGTGTGACAGCGGAATCCCCCTTGGTTTCCTCCTGCGATAGCAGGAGGGAAGAATAATCAACTCCATTTGCGGCGTTCGATCATGTGGCTGGCTAACGTCAAGCCCAGAACGATAATTGACAGGTAATAGATGACATCCCGGGTGTCGATGACGCCTCGAGCGATGTTGTTGAAATGGTAATCGATGGACAGATATTCCAGGATCGATGCCATCCAGGTCGGCACGAAGAACAGGATTTTGTCGAACATGAACAAGATGAAGATGATCAAGAATGCTACGATGAAAGCGACGATCTGATTTTCGGTCAACGAGCTGGCAAATAGTCCCAGAGCCAGGTAGGCGGCGCCCATCAGCAGCAAGCCGAGGTAGCCGCCGATTACGGGTCCTTCATCCACATTCCCAAGGAAAGCAATTGTCAAGCCATAGAAAAACGTGAAGATTAGCGCGATGGCGACCAGAACCAGGGCTGAGAAGAACTTGCCCAGGATAATCTCATGGTCTTTGATGGGCATCGTCACCAGGAGCTCGATGGTGCCGCTTTTCTTCTCTTCGGAGATCAACCTCATGCTGATCGCGGGCACGAAGAAAATGAAGATCAGGGGGATGACGCCAAAGGCGGATCGCAAGGTCGCCTGGTTCACCAGAAACAGGTTGGTGGAAAAGAACCAGCCCGAGATGAGGAGAAACACGGTGATGACGATGTAGGCGATGGGGGAATTGAAGTAGGATCTGAGTTCTTTGCGGAAGATCGGAATTACGTTTGGCATTGCTTGTCCTCAATAGCCATTTTTAGCTGACGGCGCACATCGATATTTGACTATTCTTATGGTGCAGGGTGTGCCCACCCTGCACTGCGTTCAACCGGTTCCGCGGGGTGGGGACACCCCGCGGCACATCGAAATGGGAAAATTCGGACGACCGCATGGCAACCTGGATCAGGAGCGACCGCCGGTCAGTGCACGGAAGACATCTTCCAGACTGGAGACTTCACGACGCATCTCCAGAAGGATCCACCCTTCTTTTACTGCCAGGTGGAAAACCGCTTCCCGGAGGTCTTTGCCCTTGGAAGATTCGATTTGCATCGCCTTGATTCCGGGGGTATCGGACTTGACTTCCCGGACTTCCTCGATGTTTTCCAGGGTACGGAGTTTCGTCTTTGCGTCATTCTGTGGTGCTTTGAATTCTATGAACAGCCGCTCCCGCCCTTGGAAACCAGCCTGGAGGTCTTCAGGGGTCCCGTCGGCGACGATTTGACCTTTGTTGATGATAATGACCCGGCTGCAGGTGGCTTGTACTTCAGAGAGGATATGGCTGCACAGGATGACGGTCTTTTCTCGCCCAAGTCGCTTGATGAGCTGACGGATTTCAACGATTTGGTTGGGATCGAGACCGATGGTGGGTTCGTCCAAGATGAGGATCTCGGGATCATGGATCATCGCCTGAGCGATGCCAACGCGCTGGCGATAGCCTTTGGAAAGCTGGTCGATGGTCTTGTGGAGCTCGACACGCAGACCACACACTTCGATCATCTGGTGGATACGGTCCTTCTGGCGGGTCTTGGGAATATTCCGCAGTTCCGCAATGTATCTCAGATAGTCCACCACATTCATGTCCATGTACAATGGCGCATGTTCCGGCAGGTATCCGATTTTTTCGCGGATTTTCAAGGAGTCATCGTGGACGTCAAAATTGTCAACTTCCACGGTTCCGGAGGAGGGCAGCATGTAGCAGGTAATGATTCTCATGGTGGTGGTTTTCCCCGCGCCATTGGGACCGAGGAAACCTACGACTTCTCCCTTCTTGACTTCGAAGGTGATGTCGTCCACCGCTTTTTGTTCTCCGTACAATTTGGTCAGGTTCTTCACATTGATCATACGCCAGGACCTCGTCAGAATAGCACCGTTAACCTAAAGCTCGTCAGTATTACTCCCGCTTAGATTTCAGGGTTCCCGAAAATGCCTCCGAATTTCTTCCGAATGCAGATCCCCGCCTCGGTTGTGGTGGCAGACGCCCCTTCTGCCATCCTGTCAATGAATTCCGTCACACGAGGGCGTGCGACGGCACTGATCTGGCTCGGTCGTGCTGGCAGACGGCTGCGTTCAGCGGCTCGCCAATGAATTCCGTCACACGAGGGCGTGTGACGGCACTGATCTGGCTCGGTTGTAGTGGCAGACGCCCCTTCTGCCATCCTGTCAATGAATTCCGTCACACGAGGGCGTGCGACGGCACTGAACTGGCATGGAAACTCGGCGGCAAATATAACAAATTCTCGGGGTTTTGTCAAGAGTTTTTCGTATCATGGGCTTCCAGCCCATGACTATCCACGGGCGACTTAAGCGCTTCAGTCGCAAGATGCCCGTGGTACACTCGGCTCGCCAGGATTGGTTGTCACTCTTTTTGCTCGAGTGCTATGTTCAAATCGAGGGGAGGGTCGCCCCGGTTGAAGACTAGGGTGTCTTGCCAGGTCTTGAAAAACTCATTGACCAGGCGGACGTCGTGCCAGCCAAGGGGCACAAGGATGGGTTTGGACACGGGGGTTCGGTCCACATATTTGCCATCAATGTATATGTCCGCCCAGGGTCTCACGTTGAGTCTGATCACGCCCACATAATCCCAGAGGTTGACGGAGACGCGTTGCTTTTGACCAGGCTCGACCTTGACTTCCCTCACTATGGGCGGAAAATCGGGATTTTTCAGACCAAGCCGAACCGTACCGGCGTCCAATTCGATATCCTGCGACAGAGGCGTCATTCCAATCCTGCGGTCGTCGATGTATACCTCCGCCCACGGATCGCATGAGATGCTCAAATAACACGTTCCAGACGAGGCGGGTTCCAGATAGGTAAGCCGAGTCGTGGTATCATCCGAGGCAACTACCATAGTATCTGGCGGCGTCTTTCCAGGAGACGCATGGGCGGTATCGTTTCCCGCGGTGGTTGAAGTCGAAACCTGGCGTGAGGATTCGATTGGCTTCTCTGACGCAGGTTCGATGGGAGTGCCTCTGGTCTTGTCAGGAGGAGAGAGCGGCGTTTGCTGTCCAGCGGGTTGGATACCAGACAACTGGGTGATGGTGTCTTGTCCGGCTTGTCCAGTTATAGAGTAAGAGGTATCCACAGGCAGCATACTGGACGCATGTTCGGGCTCTTGATGGATCCTGGAGGTTCGCAAAACGAACAATCCAATAGCAACCAGAATCATCACCGCCCCAACAGAGGCACCGACTATAGATCGACGCTTGCGGATTCGGATTCTTTCCGACCGGGTGGGGGTGATCTCGATCGTCGCGGACGGAACCTCCAGGAATTCGAGAATGACGGACGGATCCGTCTTCATCGGATTCTCTTCCAGGACCGCACGGAGTCTTTCTTCGACTTCCCCCACGGATGCAAAACGCTTGCCAGGGGATTTTTCCAGGAGTTTCGACACCAGACGATCCAAAGCAGAGGGGATGTCGTCTCGCAGTTCCTGCAGCCGCCGCGGGTGATCAGACAGCACCATTTTCAGAGTTTCGGAGATATTGGCGCCCTGGAAAATCCGTTTTCCGGTCAACATTTCATACGTCGTGACCCCCAGGGAAAATAGGTCGGATCGGACGGTCACCAGCCCTCCGGAAGCGGCTTCGGGAGACATGTACGCGGGAGTCCCGACGGTCATGCCTGGCAGGGTCAACCCGCTCAGCTCGTGCGATAATGATAGCCCCCAGTCAGAGATCTTGACGATGCCTTCATCGGAAATCAGGATGTTTTCCGGCTTCAAGTCCCGATGGATAACGCCTTTGGCATGAGCGTACGCCAGCCCCTTCAGGATGCCGATCAGAATTGCGATTGCCACATTGACCGGAAACGGACCCTTTGCCTTCAGCAGTTCCGCCAGGGAACGTCCTTCTACAAACTCCAGGACCAGAACGACCTGCTCATCGGTGGTGATGTAGTCGAAGATGTCCACCAGATTGGTGTGCTTGATCCGAGCGCAGATCTGGGCTTCTCGTTCGAAACGGGCACGGAGTTCGGGGTCCTTCGCGAATTGCGGATGCAGCTTTTTCAAAAATGCCTTGCGGTTGAGGGTAGGTTGATACGCCTCATACACGGTGGCGATGGCGCTGCGACCAATCACCCGTTTCAGCTCAAATCCCGGTACTTGGTCCTGTTCTGTCATGATTCTGGTTGGTCTCTAAAACCCGGACAGAGGATGCGACCTTGATAGTCACACGGATCGAGTTCCCCAAATTACGGCGACGATGGACGCCAGATACCCCCAAAGCATCCCACCAACGACCATTAATGCGCAGCTAATCCACCCCTGATCAGCGGCGATTTGGAAAAAGTACTGTGCCAGAGAAGATAATAGTGCGACGGCAAGAGCGGCAATGGCGCCTCCCACCCCACCCAATATAACTCCAGCCAGCAGGAAGGGGATCCGAATCATGGCTCTGGAGGCTCCCAGAAGCGACATGACCTGGATTTTGTCCCGCTCGGAATGGATGGATAGCCGCAGGAGCACCGTGGTCAGGACGAACGCGGCACAGGAGATGGCAATGGCGATTGCCAAACCGGTCGAATTGACCTTTCGCTGCACCGCCTCCACCAGGTGGAACAGCTCTCGGGGATATACAACCTCATCTGTTCCCCGCCAGCTTGCCAGCGCCGCCGCAATCGAATCGACCGTGTAGGCAGAGCAAGTCGGATCGAGCGTCACCTGGAAGGAAGCCGGAAGCGGGTTCTCTTCAGGGGTTCCGGGCAATGCGATTCCAATCGACTCCGAGAATCGTCGTGCTGCTTGCTCTCTGCTCACAAAATCGACATCAGTAACATTCCGTATTGTCGGCAGTTGCGCTGCAATGCGGTTGATGGCGGAAGAGTCGGCGGTGACATCCAGGAAAAGTTCGAGACTGAACCCTTGCGCTACTTTGGCTTCGATGGCATCGACGTGTAGTACGATTTCCGCCAACAGCCCGGTCACTCCGACCGCCACGATCATCATGCACTGTGATATGAACCAGGCGGTGCGATTTCTCCTGAGGAGATTGACACTCTCCTTAACATATAGCCACCAGCGACCCAATCAGACCTCGCTCGTATCATGGGCATCTTGCCCATGACCTGCCACGGGCGGGACGCCCGTGGTACCGGAAGATTACCTTGCGATCACGCCCCGCTGCATGTTGACCACTCGGGCTGACAGTTTGTCCAGCCCATCCTGGCGATGGCTTGCCATCACGATTGCGGTCCCGCGGCGGTTGACGGTTACGAGCAATTCGATGATTCCTAAGGCAGACCCCGAATCCAGATGCGCCAGAGGCTCGTCCGCCAACAGCACCCAGGGGTCATTCGCCAGGGCTCGAGCGATCGCCAAACGCTGCTGCTCGCCGCCCGATAGTTTATTCGGTTTGCAGTGGATATATCGAGCCAAGCCGACATCGAGGAGAGTCTTTAACGCCATCGTGCGGAGGTGTCGACATGGGACTCTTTGGACCCACAAGGCGAAAGTCACATTTTCCAAGCAGTCTCGGTCGTAAAGGAGTTTTCCGTCCTGGAAGACCACTCCAATTTGCTTTCTCATGGTGGAGATTTGAGGGCGTGTTGCGGCGGACGTGATGGTCTGTCCAACCCTTACCTGTCCAGACTGCGGAAGGATCTCACCGGTTAGCAGTCGAAGCAGCGTGGATTTTCCGGCGCCGGTGGGTCCTTGAAGGATGACAAATTCTCCCTTGGCGACGCGGAAGTCGATATTCTCCACGCCTCCACCCCCCGGGAATCGATGGGTAACCTGAATGCAATCGATCACAATCTTTAAATTTAACAAAAAGTACCCATGAAGTCAAGGACTTCCGTCAAATAATGTCGATCTCGCGGCGCCGTTTTTCCCCACCAAGCATAGACCGACGAAATCGCTTGACTTTTTCGGTCATGTTGCGTACCTTTCTATGGTAAGATGTAGGTGTTCAACATGTTGAACCCCTACCAGAAAACCACTGGAATCAGAGGCTTCATTGATTAGTGAGGCACAACGTACTGCCGTGACGCTTTCCGTGGATGCCGTCCTGGCAGTCGATGTCGGCGCCACGAACCTTCGGATGAGTGGGTGCCTCTTTGACCAAAGTCGCGGCGGGATGATGGTCTTATGGACTGAGACTCATACCGCGGGCTCCGAGGATAATCTGCGCAACTTCATGGCCGGAGGGATCGAAAGGCTTTTATCCACTCCAGGAATTCAACACGTGTCGTTGGCAACTGCCGGGATTCCAGGGATTGTGACACCGGATCGACAGACGGCTTCGATTACTTATCTTGACCCTGCACGACCGCTCCCTATCGCGAGATGGCTGCAGGAGGCGGGGGTCGAAAGAGTCATCTTATACAACGACGTGGAGTCCGGATGCTGCGGGATCGGTGTGGTTGCGCCGGATCGTTTCGTGACCTTGCAGGGTGATTTGTCGGGGGGTGTTCCGGACACATTCATGGTCGGGATGCCCGGAACAGGTCTGGGAGTTGGCTACTGGATGCATGGCGAGCCGCACCCTTCGGAAGGCGGGCATGGATTGATTGCGGTGGTGCCTCAGGATCCGATTGAAACCCTGATCTGGGACGGCATCAACCGACAGAAAGCCGGCTCAATGCCGGTATATGATGACATCGCCTGCGGAAAGGGATTAGGTCCCCTGGCGAGAATTCTCGCTGGCGCGCCGGAATTCCGTTTGTCGCTGGGAGGTCCTATGCCGGAATTGGATTCGATTCCTGACAAGGATTTGCCAGGCAAATTGTCGGAATGGGCAAACGATGAATCGGCGCGGCACAGGGATTTTGCCCGCGCAGTGTTTCGTAGGTTCGGGACATTCCTGGGACGTGGGCTGCAATTGCCGGTGTTAACCGTGATGCCCAGGGCGCTTTTTCTGGCTGGGACTATTGCCGCAGCGAATCTGCCCTGGTTCCAAGATGAGTTCTTGCGGGCATTCCGGACCCACCGATATCATTCAGCGTGGTTGAAAGCATTGCCAATAGCGCTGGCGACGGATCCTGATCTGAATCTGAAAGGAGCAATTGAGGCGGCACGGAGGGAATTGATCGGGCAAGGGAACATGTCAGGATCGCAGGGATCTTGACCTACGTGAGAGCGAAGCGTCAGGTGAAAAACAGTGCAATTGAGAAAGGAAAGTCCAAATTATCCTTGAAATATGTTCAAAAATTGTATATATTATAGGACTGAATTTGGTATCAGGATATGGTTGAAATTCGCATCCATTCCCGAGGTGGTCAAGGAGGGGTGATCGCCGGGAAAATCTTATCGGTTGCAGCCTTCAAAGAGGGAAAGTACGTGCAGACATTTCCCTCTTTTGGTGTTGAGCGGCGGGCGGCTCCGGTGCTGACATTCGTCCGATTGGATGATCAGCCCATCCGAAACCGCAATCAGGTGTACTCCCCCGATCACATCGTGGTGATGGATCCGAGCTTGATGTCATCGACCGACGTCACCAGTGGCTTGAAAGAAGGCGGGTGGATTCTGATCAACACGGACAAGGATGCTAAGACGTTCTCGCTTCCGGACGGATTTCGACTTGCCACGGTGGATGCATCGGCGATTGCATCGCGCCACGGACTGGGGACGGTCACCCAGCCCATCGTTAATACTGCCATCTTGGGCGCAGTTTCGCGAGTTATCGGAGCCGCGGGAATCGACGCAGTGGTCGAAGCCATCCGGGAAGAAGTCCCTGCGAAAGTGGAAGCTAATATGCAGGCAGCCCGGGATGCCTACGAGGAGAGCCTGATACACATGATCGCAACGGACAATCGCACACAGCTCATTCTTTGAAAATCGTAGGGCATCCTGTCAGAGGCTAACATGAAGATCTACACAGCGGTTGTGGAAAAATGTCCCGACACTGGACTTTTCGTGGGGTATGTTCCGGGTTTCCCAGGTGCGCATTCTCAAGGGGAATCTCTCACCGAACTGCAGAAAAACCTCCGTGAGGTCATCGAGATGCTCCTTGAAGATGGGGAGCCGACGATGGAATCAGAGTTTATAGGCACGCAGCCAGTTATCGTAGGATAGACATGGGACCTGATCCTGTGCTGAAGCCGAAGGAAGTGGTTGCGATCCTGAAGAAAATCGGTTTCGTCAAAGTACGTCAACGGGGGTCGCACCAACAATTTAGACACCCCGATGGTCGATGCACAACCGTACCGTTTCACAAGGGGCGTGATATATCGCCCATCCTGCTTCGGCAGATTGCCAAAGACGCTGGCATGACCCTCGACGACCTGCTCAGGCATAGGTAGTCCCACTCGATTTCCTAAACTAAGGTTGAGCCGATATTGGTTGTGTCGCGCACACGTAATTCTTATAAGAGCAGAATTATTCTTCCGAAACACCCCGACAAGAGAGTAATCCTATTCTCCGGCAACTTCGGCAGCGGAAAGACCGAGGTGGCAGTGAATTATGCGTCGTGGCTGGCGCGGCAGGGGTTGAAAGTCCAGATTGCGGATTTGGACCTGGTCAATCCCTATTTTCGGTGCCGGGAAGCCACGGAACCGTTGGAAACGCTGGGAATTACAGTGGTGGCGCCGTCGGGGGATTATCATAGTGCTGATTTGCCGATCCTCCTGCCTCAAGTGCGTGGGATCATTGATCACCCTAATGATTATGCGATATTGGATGTGGGTGGTGACAACGTAGGGTCAACGGTTTTGGCGGCGTTAACGCCGTCGTTCGAGAAAGCCGGCTATGAGATGATTTTCGTGGTCAATCGCAGTCGTCCGTTCACGGATACGGTTGATGGTTGCCTTCGAATCATATCGGAAATCCAGAAGGCGGCGCGCTTGACGGTCACATCGATTGCCGGCAACACCCATTTGATGGATGAGACCACGGTCGAGACGATTCGGCAGGGGATGGAATTGACCGAGCAAGTGGCGAAATCGCTGAAACTGCCGGTGGCGTTCTTGACCGTTGAGCAGAGAGTTCTGGAATCGATGGATGAGGACATAATCCCGTATCCGGTATTGCCTTTAGAGAGGTTGCTGCTTCCGCCGTGGCAGCAGAAGGCATTGATGCCATCGACCACGCATTCACGGGACGGGTTCGGGAAGATTCGGTAATTCAAGTGTGTGGTGCCGGGTGAGGGCACCCCGCACCACCTTCTGCGAGTAGGTCAGGATCCCTGTGATCCTGACGAATTCTCGATTCCCGCTTTCGCGGGAATGACACGAAACGGTGCCGGGTGAGGGCACCCCGCAGCACCGGGACCAGAGATCCTTCGCTGCGCTCAGGATGACGCTAAAGCCTCAGGATCACGGGGATCCCGAAAAGCCATATGCCTTAAAGACCCCCCTTTGCTTCCCCCCTACTTCGCAGGGGGGAGAGTTCTGGATTCCCGCGTTCGCGGGAATGACACGTAGGAGGACCGACACAGATGCCGCAGGTGGTGATAGATAGAGATCGATGCAAGGGATGCGAATTGTGCCTGCATGCGTGCCCGCAAGAGATTATCGCCATGTCCAAAGAGATCAATGTCAAGGGGTATTTTTTCGCTGAGGTGGTCGATCAGCCGCGATGCATCGGATGCCGATTGTGCGCGATAGTATGCCCGGATGTCGCCATTGAAGTGGCGGTCAATGGCGTTCAATACCAGTTTTTCGAATACTGAGGGTAGATTCCCATGTCCAAGGTCTTGATGAAGGGGTGCGAAGCGATTGCGGAGGCGGCGATCAAAGCCGGCGGCAGGGGCTATTTCTGCTATCCAATCACGCCTCAAACTGAGGTGGCAGAATATCTGGCGCGCCGAATGCCCGAAGTTGGCGGTGTGTTTCTGCAGGCGGAAAGCGAAGTAGCAGCGAGCAATATGATCTTCGGGGCGGCTTCGGCAGGGGTGAGAGTGTTCACCACTTCGTCCAGTCCCGGAATCAGCTTGATGCAGGAGGCGATGTCGTATATCACGGCTGCGGAATTGCCGGCGGTGTTCGTCAACATTGTTCGGAATGGACCGGGATTGGGCGGGATTTTGCCGTCACAGGGCGACTATTTTCAAGCGACTCGGGGAGGAGGGCATGGCGATTACCGCATGCTGGTTCTGGCGCCGTCTTCGATCCAGGAAGCAGTGGAATTGACGATGCTGGCGTTCGAGAAGGCGGATGAGTACCGAAACCCGGTGATGGTCTTGGGAGACGGACTAATCGGTCAAATGATGGAGCCGGTCGATTTTTCCGCTGTGCCGGCACCGAATCCTCCGGACAAGAGTTCGTGGGCGGTCACCGGCGCCAAAGGGCGGCGACCTCATATCATCAAGACGCTGTATCTTGATCCGGATCGCTCCGAAGCTTTAAATCAGAAGCTGACCGCAAAGTACGAAATGATGAAGCAGCGAGAAGTCCGGTACGAGGCATATAACATGGACAGCGGAAGACCGCTGATTCTCGTGGCGTTCGGCACCACCGCTCGGGTATGCAAGACCGCCGTGGATGATTTGAAAGCCGAGGGGATCGAAGTCGGCTTGTTCCGTCCCATCAGCTTGTATCCGTTTCCGATGCAGGAAATCCGGACTTTGGCGAAAAAGAAATCCGTGAAGCATTTCCTCACGGTGGAATTGAACACCGGACAGATGCTGGAGGATGTGGAATTAGCGGTGCAGGGGAACAAGCCGGTGTCCTTCTACGGACGGCAAGGCGGCAATGTGCCATCGCCGTCAGAGATCGTCGAACAATGCAGGAAGTATCTGCAGTAACAGGATAGATCCATGGCGCAGACAACGATTTTCCGACGACCTGAATCCTTGACGGACAATATCACACACTATTGCCCGGGCTGCACGCACGGGGTGATCCATCGTTTGGTAGCGGAATCGCTGGACGAATTGGGGCTTCGGGAACGGGCGGTGGGGGTCGCACCGGTGGGTTGCGCAGTGCTGGCATATAACTATTTCAATTGTGATTTCCTGGAAGCGGCACATGGTCGGGCTCCCGCCTTCGCGACAGGGCTAAAGCGCGTCAATCCAAACTTAATCGTTTTCACTTACCAGGGAGACGGCGATCTGGCGTCCATCGGTATGGCGGAAACCATTCATTCGGCGAATCGAGGGGAAAAGATTACGGTCATCTTCGTCAACAATGCAATCTACGGGATGACGGGCGGTCAGATGGCACCGACCACTTTGCCACATCAGATTACCACAACTTGTCCGTTTGGGCGCAATACCGACGAGGTCGGATTCCCGGTTCGTATGGTCGAATTACTGTCGTCATTGAAAACGCCGGGTTATATGGTGCGAGTGGGCGTGCATACACCGCTACACATTATCGAGGCGAAGAAAGCCGTTCGGAAGGCTTTCCAATATCAGGCGGAAGGGCGGTGCTATTCGTTGGTGGAATTCTTGTCCACTTGCCCGACCAATTGGGGTAAGACACCGTGGGAAGCCACGGAATGGGTCGAAGAAGCGATGGCGCCTTACTATCCATTGGGGGTATTCAAGACTCCGGAGGAAGACCCTGCGGTCGGAATGGTCTGAGGAGACGGCATGCAAGTCGAAGTCAAATTTGCCGGATTCGGCGGTCAAGGGATTATGTTAGCGGGAAAACTGCTCGCGTTGGCAGGTATGGAGGAAGGCAGACAAGTGGCGTGGATCCCGTCCTATGGACCTGAAATGCGAGGAGGAACAGCTTATTGCGATGTGGTGATCTCAGATCGCCCCATCGGGTCACCCATAGTCAATCATCCACTGCACCTGGTGGTGATGAACCGCCCGTCGCTGGAAAAATTCGGACCTGCCATCAAGAAGGAAGGATTGATCATTACCAATAGCACGCTGATTCCCATCACGGCGGATCGCGACGACCTGACCGAAGTTCGGGTGCCATGCAACCAGATCGCCATCGAGATCGGGAATCCGAAAGGCGCGAATATGGTGGCGCTGGGCGCATACGTGGCATGCTCTCGCATCGTGGCGATGGACGCAGTGGAACACGCCGTCAGGCACGAGTTCGAAAAGAAAGCCAAATTGGTGGATATCAATCTGGAAGCACTAAGACGCGGCGCCGAGGCAGCGCTTGCCAGCATGGAGACCAACGGATGAACGTGGATCTGAAGCGTTTGCAGCCGATTCTCACACGATACCCCAAGGAAGAATCCAGCCTCATCATGATTCTGCAGGACGTGCAGGCGGAATTCAACTACCTTCCACCAGAAATCTTGATCGTAGTGGCGAGAGAAATTGGGATACCCAAAGCCCGGATATTCGGAGTCGCCACTTTCTACAAGGCGTTCAGCCTGGAACCCCGAGGCGACGAAATCATCAAAGTCTGCATGGGCACGGCATGCCATGTCCGAGGAGCGCAATTGATCAAAGACGAACTGGAACGGCAACTGGAGGTCAAAGCGGGGGGAACCACGAGGGATTTGAGGTACTCCCTGGAACTTGTCAATTGCGTGGGAGCTTGCGCCATGGCACCGGTTGCGATTGTCGGCGACAAGTATCATCCTAATCTCTCACCGGATAGGCTCAAGAAAATCATCAAGGTCAAAAAGTCCAAATGAAGTTCCGATCCATAAGCGAACTGCGAGATTACGCCGCTAAGGCTAATAAGAAAAGGGAAGCGTACACCAGACAAGTATTCGTTTGCGCCGGTCCAGGGTGCCTGGCTCGAGGGGGGCTGGAGATTGTGCAGGCGCTGCGAGACGAGCTTACTAAGCGCAAGAAAGACCTGGATAGGTCTGGAATCAAGGTCGGCATCAATTTGGGCTTGACAGAAACCGGCTGCCATGGATTGTGCGAAGCAGGTCCGCTGGTAACGTTTGAGCCGGACAAGCTATTTTATACCCACGTCAGTGTCAAGGACATACCGGAGGTCGTGGAGACGACAATCCTGGGCGGAAAAATCATTCCTCGGCTGTTGTACAAGATCTCCGGTAATGGCAAAGGGATCGCCCGATACACCGATATTCCATTCTATTCCCATCAAACGCGCATTGCATTGAGGAATGTCGGGACGATTGACCCCAAGAGCCTGGACGATTACCTGGCGATCGGCGGATTCAAAGCCTTCTACAAAGCATTGACGAAGTTGACGCCGGATCAGGTAGTTGATGCGGTCGATAAGTCCAAATTGCGTGGTCGAGGAGGAGGCGGCTATCTCACCGGAAAAAAGTGGAAGTCGTGCTTGAAAGCAGGCGGCGATGTCCGATATTTGATCTGCAACGGCGACGAAGGCGATCCGGGTGCGTTCATGGATCGCGCCATCATGGAAGGCGATCCATATGCGGTCATTGAAGGCATGATGATCGGCGCGTATGCGCTTCAAACAGACAAGGCGTACATCTACGTTCGTAACGAATATCCTCTGGCTGTCAAGCACCTTCAGCTCGCGATTGACAGATTAAGAGAAGTCGGGCTGTTGGGAAAGAAGATCCTGGGCACGGATTTTTCGCTGAATATACAGATTAATCGCGGCGGTGGGGCGTTTGTGTGCGGCGAGAGTTCGGCGCTGATGCGAAGTCTGGAAGGCAAAGTCGGCGAGCCGCGTGCCAAATACGTCCATTCTGTAGTCGCCGGATTGTATGACAAGCCCACGGTGTTGAACAATGTCGAGACCTGGACGTGCGTGGTGGCGATTATCAATAATGGGGCGGACTGGTTCGCCAGGATGGGGACGGAGAATTCCTCCGGCACCAAGGCATTTTCGCTGGTGGGCAAAGTCAAGAACACGGGCTTGATCGAAGTGCCGATGGGGACGTCGATTCGCCATATCATATATGATTTGGGCGGTGGGATCATCAATGACCGCCCGTTCAAAGCGGTGCAGACTGGCGGTCCATCGGGAGGATGTCTGCCGGAATCCAAATTGGATTTGCCGGTGGATTTCGATACGCTGACCCAAGCGGGTTCCATGATGGGATCGGGCGGCATGATCGTGATGGACGACCGGACGTGCATGGTGGATGTCGCCAAGTACTTCGTGCATTTCTTGATTGAGGAATCGTGCGGAAAATGCGTGCCATGCCGGGAAGGGCTCCGGCAGATGGACATCATGCTGGATCGGGTGGTGCATGGGAACGGGGACGAATCGTTGATCGGGGAAATCGAACGGTTAAGTGATGCCATGAAATTGGGGTCGCTTTGTGCTCTCGGACAGTCGGCGCCGAATCCGGTGATGTCCACACTAACATATTTCCGGGAAGAATATCTTGCACATCTGAAAGATAAGACGTGTCCCGCCGGTGTGTGCAAGCCGCTGATCACGTATTTCATCAATGACGCGTGCACGGGATGCATGGTGTGTGCCCGGAATTGTCCGGTCGAATGCATTTCCGGCGAAAAGAACAAATTGCATGTAATCGACTCGGAAATCTGTACCCGGTGCGGGATTTGCTCCGCCGTGTGCAAGTTTAATGCGGTGGAAGTATATTAGATTGAATCGTCAGGATCACGGGGATCCTGACCTACTCGCTCCTCGGTTCAAATGCAAAAAGGAGGCTGTTATGAGTCAAGACAAATCAAACAGCATATTTTTTCTGGTTATCAGATGGCTGGCAAGGATAATCGGAAGCTTGTTTGCCTTATTTGTAGTGTTCATGGTAGCGGCACACTTCGTCGGAGAGAGTGAATCACCACCAAGTTTCATGGTGACCATGGGCTTCGCTTCTTTCCTGGTAGGAGTGATACTGGCATGGATATGGGAGGGTATCGGAGGCGGATTATTGTTGTTGACCACAATTGTCTTTATTATTTTTCAGCCAAAAGCTTTCTGGCCTCCGACCTTATTAATCATTTTCCCGATAACGGCGATTTTGTTTCTTATCTGCTGATTGAAATCCAGAACCAAACCGGAAATTCCTTAGTTTGAGTGGTACTGAGTGCCCCACCCGGTATTAAAATTGGTTTTTTCAACAATTCTAACAAATAGGAGTGGGTTATGAAAAAGAGAGTGCAATTAAAAGACGGCACCAAAGTCCACATCAAGCCGCTCAGGATGGAGGACTTAGACAAATCAGTTGCTTTTTTCCGGGCGTTGCCGGAACAGGATCGAGCTTATTTAAGGGTTGATGTAACCAAGCGCCATATTGTAAAGAAGAGAATCGCATCAATCAAGCCGGAGAAAATTATACGTTTGGTCGCGATTGTCGATCAAACGATCATCGGGGACGGATCTCTGGAATTTGAGACTGACACTTGGAAGAAGCATGTGGCGGAATTGAGACTGGTTGTGGCGCATCCATTTCAACATAAGGGTCTTGGGATGCTTATGGCTCGCGAGCTTTTTGCGATTGCGTTAAGCAAGAAAGTGGAAGAAATCGTAGCGAAGTTCATGAAGCCACAAGTTGGAGCCAGAAAGATAATGGAACGACTGGGGTTTCATCAAGATGCGGTTCTACATGACTATGTACAGGATATCAAAGGCGTGAAGCATGACCTGATCATCATGCGGTGTGATATAAATTCACTGTGGGAAAAAATAGAAGATCTTGTAGCGGAATCTGAATTTCGCGGCAGGTGGCAGTGTCCTAATTAGGTCGGGTTTCGAAGCGAAGTAAAGAAACCCGACACGTGGTGCGGGGTGTCCCCACCCTGCACCACAATTTGGAGTGCGCAAGCTTGCTTCCCGCCTTCATCGCGTAGGCGCCGATTCATCGTGCGACGTGTCATTCCCGCGAAAGCGGGAATCCAGAATTCGTCAGGATCGCAGGGATCCTGACCTACTCGCAGAAAGTGGTGCGGGGTGTCCCCACCCGGCACCACAATGATCCACGTATTCACCGCAGGGTGAGGACACCCTGCGGCACCAGCGTATGGGAAGGAATCTATGGAGACATCAACCGAACTTCTTGGCTACTGCGGTCTATACTGCGCCGATTGTCCAGCCTACACCGGCGAAATCGCTGACGCCGCTAAGAATCTCTCGGAAGTGCTCACGAAATTCAAAGTCGAGCAGACGGCTGCCACCACATTCCCCGAGGAATTCCGAGACGTGTCGAAGTTGCAGAAGACCCTGGAATTCATGGGAAATATGCGATGCACCACGATCTGCCGCCAGCGCGAGGACACCGCCGTCTCCTGCCAAATCAGGAAATGCTGCAAGGAGAAAGGGTTCTTCGGTTGCCATGAATGCGCTGAATTCGAGGACTGCGACAAGATTCGGTCTTTCATGCAAGGTTCCCACGCCGACGCCTGCATTGCGAATTTGAAATCCATCAAAGAACAGAGTGTCGAAACCTGGATTGAAAAAGGCAACCGCCTTTGGTTCCTATGAAGCATGTAGGTCGGGCTTCGAAGCGAAGCGAAGAAACCCGACAGGTGGTGCGGGGTGTCCCCACCCGGCACTACAATGATCCACGTATTCAACCCAGGGTGAGGACACCCTGAGGCACGAGACTTCAATCGAGGCATGAAAATCATGTCCATGCAAGCAACCGCCATTATATTTTGCGCCACTGCTTCCCTAATGGCATTTTCCGCCTTCGCCCAAACCGTGTACAACAACTTCGGACCCGGGCATGGCGGCTGGGATTACGACTACGGCATGGGCTGGACGGTGGCGGGCATAAACGTCCCCCAGCAATACGGCTGCGAACAAGCCATGCTATTCCAATCCACTGCCGGTGGGATGGTCACCGATATTTGGGTTGCTTTTTTCTATGTGCCTATGAGTGGAATGCCTGACACCGTCACTATAAAACTTGCCGGCACTATTCAAGGACAACTACCCGATTCCACCCGCATCATGGAACAATGGACTTTAGCGGAATTTCAATCCTGGTCGCAATGGAATCCCCCGATTCATTTGGTGGGAAACGGCGCTTCCCATCTGGAACAAGGGGCTTGGTATTGGTTATGGGCAACTGGTGGTGAAACCACTTGGTGCGGATGGTGCTTGAATAGTAATCCCAGTTTGACTTGTCCGCACACCTTGCGTCGGGAAGGTCAGGGTTGGCTTTCCATTTCTAATGAAACCGCCAGCGCTTTTCGGGTGGATGTAGGCACGCCCTTTCAGCTTCAAATTGCGGTAGTCCGTCACTGGGGCTGGCTACGGTTATCTTGGAATTCGCAATCGAATGCGTTATATTACAATATTTACGGGTCCTCGAATCCGGTTGGCGTCTTCGAATTAATCACCACCACCACCGACACCACCTGGAGCACCAGGATAGATGACGACCGTGGTTTTTATAGAGTAACCGCCGAGCTGGAGTGATGTAGGTCAGGATCCCTGCGATCCTGACTATGGAATGACCTCCCCCCTGCTATTGCAGGGGGGAACAAAAGGGGGGTCGTAGGCACCGATTTATCGTGCGCCTGTCAGGATTCCGGTAAACACAACGAAAAATCTTTAACCGACACCAGGGGAGGAAATGACACGATGCAGAAAACCATGCTTATAATTGTAATACTCGCTTTGGGTTTCTTGGCATTATGGGTATTCAGAGACAAACCACCCGATTTTGAAGCCGAAAACGCAAGGGAGGCATTAGAAGCTGCTCGAGCCGTCGAAGCACATAAATATGCGAGTGAGATTTATAACGTTGCTTATGACACTTTTTATGTGGCTAATGTTTTACAAGAATATCAGGATAAGGCATTTGTCTTCTTTAGAAACTATGGTGAGGCGAAGCGATTATATATAAAAGCCGAAGAATTAGCTAATAAAGCGCAAGTGGATATAGAAGCTAAAAAGGAACAAATAGAGACTGAAATTCCTAACCTCCTTGATAAAGCTCACAGACTAATCGATTCTACATACAGCGCATTGCAGGAAGAACGCCGTTCAGGGAAGGGGCGTTGGGAGGGAAAAGGGATTCATAATGAAATATCACTTGAAGTGCTTAAATTTCTCACCAAACCCGAAGATCTTAAAGGCAGGCTGTTATCGGCAGTAATTGCCTACGATAATGGCGATTATGCAACAGCTAAAATCGAGGCTGAGGCTGTTATTGAGACCATCAAATCTATGAAGCCAAAACCCTCACGTAAAGCTGAAATGAACAAGATCGATAGAATTCTTGACCAGATTGATACCATGAAGAGCAGGTAGATTCGGAGCCCTGTCAAGCGTTCTCAATTCATTTGGAAATGCAACAGGAAATTGAATAACCCCTTTTGTATTAATGCGTGAGCAAAGTAATGAGTAACTTAACTATCAGCTATCCAATAAGTAGCAAGGTACTTAGCGATTTATCAAACTACAAAGAAATAGCAAAGCATGTCAAAGTTGTTGCTGGTGATAGATCCGAGCTTGAAATTATAAGAGTGTTGGGAAACTCAGAAATCGCATGCTTCATCAATAAGTTTCTTCCCTCTTCGGGCAATATCGGGGAGAAGTTGTTAGAACAAACTGACATATTCGAATTTGGTCAGCACCTGGCGGAGTTATACCTTTTCGGTCACCTGCAAACAAGTTTTGGAGACCGAGTCGTTCTCAATAGTCATAAGAAAAACAGCGCCATCAATGACATGGATGTAAATTTCGATGGTACTTCAGTTAAATTTGAGGTCTATACACCAATTGAATTAGCGGGTTTTCAGATTCTTGCATATTACATCAAACCATTGTTGTTCTATTTGGATGTACCCCATGGTTTTTGCTTAAATGTCCAAGTTGATCCACGAATCTCAGACAACGAATATGATCAAGATTCCTTCTATTACCCCTATTCAGTACCAGAAAAGAATCAGGTGCTCACATGGTTGAGTAATTTTAAGGACAGCGTTAAAGAATGGCTCATCGAACCAAATCCATCAGAAACCATGTCTTTAGCGGGACCAGGTGGCAAAGTGGTCGTAAATCTCGAGTTAAGAAGCCGTAATAACAACATAGAAGATAGATTTCTGGGTTGGGGACTGAGTACGAGAAGTAACGATACAATACTGTATTTTCGTAATTCCGGTCGAGATATTGTTAATTCTGAATGGGGTCGAAAATTAATGAATAAGCTTCGGGAGCAACAATGTGGCACAGAATCTCCAAATACAATGCGAATATTGGTTTTGAATTTCGCGTTAGCAGATACTCCCCATCGCGAATTAATTAGTTATCACCCCTTTACTCGGGTTTTTGAGGAATTAATTCTTATACTGGTTTCAGGTGGCAAACCTTATGATATAGTATTACCAGCAAGATTGGGTGTTGAGTGTTGTTTTGGAAAACCTGTTTTTATAAATTCATATTTGCAGAATATTTGTCTTGATTTTATAGAAAAAGCTAAACTTCAAACACCATGCGCACCTTATCCTGAACCATCTGACGAAGAATTTGACAAGCTTATTGGATTTACGAAAGAGGAAAAAGAAGAATTCAACCGACTTTTCGGAAATCCTGATAATTAAGAGGATTCTGGGTAGCAACTAGGTTAGGATCCCCGCGATCCTGAAATCGTCCTTAATTAACGGAAATATCATGCAATCCACAATCAACACCAAGCAAGAGATTCTCAGTCTGCTCCATCAAAACCGGAATCGTCTGAAAGCGCTTGGCTTAAGAAGATTAGGCTTGTTCGGTTCCTTCGTCCGCGGCGACCAACATCCCGAAAGCGACATTGACATCTTGGTGGAATTCGTACCGGACAGGAAAACCTTTGACAATTTCATACAGCTTTCCTTCTTTCTGGAGGATATTCTGCAACGCAAGGTGGAACTGGTAACCATTGAATCACTGAGTCCCTATATCGGTCCCCATATCCTGAACGAGGTCGAATATGCCACTCTCACCTCTTGAGTATCTGCGCCATATCCTTGACGAAATCGAGTACCTAATGTCCATCAAAACGGACTTGGGCAAAGAAAAGTTCCTTAAAGACGATACCCTAAAGCGAGCGTTTGTACGCAGCATAGAGATAATCGGTGAGGCGTCCAAGAAAGTCACTCCGGAAATGAAAGAGAAATACCCCAAGGTGGAGTGGAAGGCATTGGCAGGCATGCGAGACCGATTAATCCATGGCTATTTCGGCGTTGATTATGAGATTATTTGGGATGTAGTCCAACATAAAATCCCGACACTTCACCAACAGATACAGGAAATACTTAATAAGGAGAATTCATAAAGGTTTAATATATGGAACTAACCATAGACGGAAAGAAAATCAAGGCGGATAAAGGGCAATTCCTTTTAGATGTAGCCACTGCCAACGGAATTCACATTCCCACCCTGTGCCATCATCCCGGAGTAGCGCCCTGGGGTGGCTGCCGATTGTGCATCGTGGAAATCTCCCACCCCGATTGGCACGGCTGGTGGAAACTGGTCACCAGTTGCCTCTACCCGGCGGAAGACAAGCTGGTGGTGGACACCAAATCAGAAAAAGTGATGCAAACCCGCACCGTGATTTTGGATTTGCTGTTAGCCCGCTGCCCCGACAGCCCGGAAATTCAGACTTTGGCAAGATCATACGGGATCGAGCACACCACGTTCCAGCCCAGGAAGGACGCCGATACCTGTATTTTGTGCGGATTGTGTGTCCGGGTGTGTGAAGCAGTAGGCGCCAGTGCTATTTCCACGATGGGACGCGGGATCGATAAGATGGTGGACGTGCGGTACGAATCGGATGATTACGCAGCGTGCGTCGGATGCTTGGCGTGCGCCACTAATTGCCCAACCAACGCCATTCCCTATGAGCAGACAGAAAGTTCGCGAACCATCTGGAAACGGAACTTCGATTTGGTATTCTGTGCCGATTGCGGAACGCCTCTCGGCACACCGCAACAATTGGAGCTATATGTCAAAAAAACTGGCTTGCCGCATTCCTATTTCGAGAAATGCGATACCTGCAGCCGGAAAGATACTGCAATACGGTTCTCTAAGGTAGTATTTGCACAGGGTGAGGACACCCTGCGCCACCAATAACAATTGGAATTATATGCCCAGAAAACCGGTTTGCTCAGGTCGTATTTCGACAAGTGCGACGGTTGTCAGAGGCAGGAAGCGGCGAAGCAGTTTAAAAAGGTAGTGTTTGGGTAGATGAGGTTATACTGTCACACGAGGGCGTATGACAGCACTTATAGGTGGTATTATGATAATGATGGCGACCGTCACATGAGGACATGCGACGGCACGCCGAATGAAACAACGCTGTCACACGAGGGCGTATGACAGCACTGATAATAGAAGTACTGTGCAGGATGAGGACACTATGCACCACCAGAAGAAGGCGATATTCGGGTACATGGCAATGAGGATAAGAGACTTATCATGTCCGTAAATCAGATTGGAATCAGAGAATTTGGACTCTTCAGGAAGGACGGACTGGTGCTCGACTTCCTGATAATCGCCCTTCTTTGGTTAATGGCAATGGTCGTAGTGAATCCAATTGGTGATTTCCCGCTCAATGACGACTGGGTTTATGGAATTGCTGTAAGAAACCTGATGCAAGGTGGAGAATTCCAGCTCCCTGGATTGGTCACTACAGCTCTGGTGAGTCAGATGGTATGGAGGGCTCTGTTCTGTATTTTGTGGGGCTTCTCGTTTACGGCACTGCGATTCTCTACGCTGGTGTTAGCCGTCCTGGGACTCCTCAGCTTCTATTTGTTGCTCAGAGAGTTAGGAAACAAGCGAGGTCTATCTTTCTTGTCGGTCCTGTTGTTAGCAGTCAATCCACTTTATTTTGCGCTGTCCTTCACTTTTATGACGGACGTTCCCTTTACGGCTTGCGCAATTCTTGCCACGCTGTTTTTCGCAATGAGTATTCTTCATGACTCTGATATGTATTTAATTATCGGAGCCTGTCTTTCTCTTATTGCAATTCTATGCCGACAGGTCGGACTATTCATTCCGATTGCATTCGGAATAGCTTTATTGGTCAAGAACGGCGGTTCACTGCGGAATATCGTGCGAGCTTGTTTTCCTGCTGTTCTGGGATTAGCCGGATTCATTGGACTGCAGATTTGGCTAAGAGTTTCCAGTACACTTCCTGCCTTGTACAATGTAAAAGCAACAGAATTGATCGATGTGTTGCGAACTCCTAAGACTCTGATATGGCATTTAGGACGAAATACGTATATCGCGATTATGTATCTTGGATTGTTTCTATTTCCAATTGTTATATTGGTCGCTAAGCGGATCACCGGGACAAAAAAGTGGTTGGTCAGATTATTACACATCGCAATCCTGCTGTTTACAGTGTTGGCACCACTGGCGATGCTTTACAAAGGGAAGATGATGCCTCTCAGCAGGAACGTGATCATCAAAGGCGGGATAGGACCGGAAACACTCCGCGACACGTATATTCTTGGGCTGCCGAATGCGCCTGAGTTGCCAACGGCATATTGGGTTGTCATTACCATAATTAGCGTTCTGGGAGGAGCATTACTGATGTACTGTCTTGCTTCCATTCTAATTGACTTGTTCACCGATGCTAATCGTATCAGAGATAACAACATCAAGATCATCACGCTATTCTTATTAATCGGGGCTCTTCTATATTTCTTGATCATAGCGACGCATGGCTTCTTTGACCGTTATCTCCTTCCAATTTTGCCTGTTGTTGGGGCAGCTATAATCTCTCTGACCAAACGATCAGACTTGTTTCAAGGGCTGGTCAAGAAGACTGCGATCGCGATCTGGTTCGTATTGCTATCAGTGTTCAGTATAGGGGGAACCAGAGATTACCTCTCGTGGAATAGAATACGATGGGAAGCCTTGCACGACCTTACGAACAACGGCATCTCCCCGTCCCTGATAGACGGGGGATATGAATTCAATGGGTCGTATTTGTTCGATCCTGCATATCAGTCCAGGTCCGACAAGAGCTGGTGGTGGGTGGATGACGATGCGTATGTAGTGTCATTTGGGGCAATTGAGGGATACGAAAGTGTGAGAAACTACCACTTCGATCGCTGGTTGCCCCCTCAAAAGGAGAGCATGCTCGTGCTTCACCGCATGTCCGAACCATAATTCGAGACGATGGGTGAAATTATTAAGAATCAAGCTGTTGGATGACGAGACAAACAGAAAGCAGAGATTCCTTTGGCAGTTGCAGTCGTGACAGCACCAAGATACCATTCTACACTGAGCAAGATTCTGGAGATTATTCCATGGCGCATAAACGATTGATAGTGAGCCCTTTCCGTTGCATCGGTTGTCGAAGCTGCGAATTGGCATGCTCGTTCGCACATGTTAGGACATTCAGCGAACCGGCACTACCAAGAGTCCGGGTGTATTCATTCGCGGAAGATCAGAATATGGTGGTGTTGTGCTTGCAGTGTGACGATGCTGCTTGTCAGAAAGTGTGCCCTACCAATGCGCTGATCCGCAGTGAGTCCACTGACGCCATTGAGGTAATTCAGGAACGCTGCATCCATTGCATGGCTTGCACTCTGGCGTGTCCGTTCGGGAATATCTGTCTGGAGGAGCGGGTCAACCACATCGTGAAGTGCGACTTGTGCCGCGGCAATCCGGCGTGCGCGATGTTCTGCCCGACCAAGGCGCTGGAATATGCGGTAGAACCGAGCAAGGACGTGCCACCCGTGACCAAAGCGATCATCAGACCGATTATTCCGGGATATCCGCCGATGCCGCCATTATCGAAAACCGGAAGCGGAGCTTGAAGGGAACGGTCGCGGCTGATAAATGAGAAAGGTGTTGATTTCAGGAGATTTTTTTCGTATATTTAAAGCTCAAAATTAGAGAAGATTCCGTCTCATGGCGACAAAAAAAGCGAAAAAACAGGGACCTCGATGGGGTTTGGAATTCCCATGGCGCAAGACGAACTTTGTGCTGTTGTTGGCGGGGATTGGGGTCATCATCTTGGGGTTCATTTTTCTGTCGATTGGACCGGTGAATAGTTTTTGGTCCTTGGATCTGGCGCCGGTGCTTTTGGTGGCAGGTTACTGTGTAATTCTGCCGGTGGCGATTTTGTACCGGAAACGGGAGAAGCAGTTGCCGTCCGGGGAAAGCGAACCGGCGCAGTGATCGGGTAGATATTAAGGGAAGGGGCGATTAGCTCAGCTGGTTCAGAGCGCCTGCCTTACACGCAGGAGGTCATTGGTTCGAATCCGATATCGCCCACTTCGAAGGGCGATATTCGCCAGGGTGATTGGGTCCCTGTGGCGTGCTGAAAAACGCTGTGCTGATCTGCTCGCCCGTTGAATAGTGATAATGCTTTCTTGGGGCTGTAGCTCAGCTGGTCAGAGTGCCTGCCTGTCACGCAGGATGTCGCGAGTTCGAGTCTCGTCAGCCCCGCGATGGAAATCAGGTATCGCATCTTAACCTCCAGTAGTTATACGTTTTGCGCTATTTAAGAATTGTGAAAATCTTTGTGACATTTGATTTTCTCGTTCGTAGTTGAAGAAGATATACCCCGCTGGTAAGTCGATTTGCAGAATAGAGATATAGATATTCGCCCGGTGGCTGGGCTCCCATCTCCTTGGACCAAACCTCTTGACCTATTATGTTGAACATTATTATTTCCACATTTCCGCTGATAGCAATTTCATAAGAGATATTGAGAGCCTCGTTTGCTGGATTAGGAAAGACCCGTAAGTCTCCGATGGCAGGTGGGTGTAGTTCAGTTCCCTGGCCGACACCATTGGGTTCGATATTGTGTTCATACAGGGTGTATGTCTGGAAATAGTCGGTGGTGTGATAAATGTGCATCGGACCCCCCGGTTCCCCACCGGCATCCTCTGCCAAGAAATACAACTCGCCTGGCTGACTCGTTGTGGCAATGCCACCAGCCCAAAAGGTATACATCGGGGGAAAGTCTGCAATTATCTCCGCATCGGCGCCAAAATGTGTGACTCTCCAAATTATCTTCGGATCATAGTCAAGAACATATATTTCACCGGGTTCGGCACCGTTAACTATGTCAGTCCAGGGATTTATTCCCCAGGTTGTGTACAGGTCGCCCAGAAAAACAAAGTCTTCAGCATAATTCTCACTGTAGTACAAATTGCCAAAACTGCCCCAGATATAGACCTCGCCAGAATCAACACCCAGAGCCAATGAGTACACTGTGAGCGAATCAGGGTATCCCGAACAGGTACATGCTGAGTAGCCTGCACCGTAGGCTTCGCTCCTTTCCAGCCTGCTGTACCAAGGGGGCAGATGCAGTCGTCTATAGACTTCACCTGGGATTACTCCCGCAGCATAAGCGGTTGTGAATTCAGCGCTATCAACAAAAACCCAATTGCGTCCGCCATCAGTGCTCACAAGTTGCCCTGGATATGGATCCCAATGTGAAATTACTCGATAAAATGTGCTGTCAGCGGCGTCAGCCATGAGAGAACCATAGAAGCTAAATTCAATGTCCGTGGTGTCGCGCATTTCCAGATCTTCCCCCCCGTTTGGGCTATAGTATAGCACGGGATAGCCATTTCGGGTCGGATGGATCCCAATAAAATAGATCTCCCGGGGTTCGTTTCCACAGACAATCATCTGAACCGAACCATACACTTCCATCCCCCAGAGCAGCATCAGCATTGGAGAAAGCATTCGAGATTTCATGATGACTCCTGCTTAGTAGTAAGAGCATGAAAGTACGGGTTGAGCCTTAGAAAACCGCACCAAAAGCGGGCTTAGTGAACATTGGTGCTATCGCAGCAGCACCATCTTCTTCACATCTACGAAGTCATTGGCTTCGAGGCGGCAGAAATAGATGCCGGAAGAGACATCGATGCCTTGGTTCGATCTGCTGTCCCACAACGCTTTATCGTACCCAGCGGGTTGATCGGTATTTACCAACATTATAACTTTTTGACCTAAGATATTGTAGATCGTGATCTTTACATGGCTGGCTTCGGGCAAGCCGTAGCTGATTGTGGTGATCGGATTGAATGGATTGGGATAATTTTGCGCCAGGAAATAGTTGTCCGGAACAGGCGGCAATCCCATCCCCTGTGTACTCGGACCCACGCCACGCAACTGAGCCAGCAGATCGCGCACCCGAAGCCGATAGTCTTCCTCGTCCGCCGGTCGGAAAGCACCGATGTAATCCCACGGATAGGACGCCTGCTCCACTGAACAAGTGCCCAGAGACGGAGCCAAAGGATCGGCAGCAATTGGATCCTGGGCAAACACTGGCGGAGGGCTGGTTCTGCTGTTCTGTCCCACATTCGGCGGATTCTGAACCCGACTTCTCGTGCTCACATCGGATTGACCTTGAGCGCGCTGGTTATCAAGCATCGATTCAGCCGCAGCCCTGTTCTCATTACTAACGACTGTCCTGCGGTCGTCCACAACTCTTCTTCGGTTGTCACCGAGATTATCAATCCCCGCCACCGGTTGAAAAGCTCGTCTGCTGGCTGGATTTGCAGCAAACGTTCCAACCGAATCACAGCCCGGATCCCAACTGCAGATCAACGAGTCGTAATACGCCCGCATGTGCACATTCGCAATGTCGATCAAGGCGTACAACGAATCCGATGGCTCAAGCCCCGGCTGCTGGAGGATCGCTTCCAACTGGCTGACCGCCTGGTCATATTGGCGACGTGCCACCAAACACCTGATCGCCATCTGACGGGCTTTGCGGAACAGATGTTCGTATCGCGTGGAATCCCGAATCGCCTCGAACGTCACCTGGAGATTGGGAATACTGGCGTTCAACGCCTGGTAACATCCTAATATCCGATCCAGTGACGCCTGCGCAAAATAGGAATCGGGGTAATCCCTGACCAGACTCAAATAAGCCAACGCAGCCAGAGCCCACCGCCCGTCCATTTCCAGCTGGTAGGCGTCGTCAAACGCTGCCAGAGCTGCTTCGCCTTCATCATACTCCTGGGTGTTCGACGACTTGTCCCGAGGATCCCAATCATAGCTACAATCCATGTCAAACGCCCAACGGGGTTCGGACTGCCAATCGCCATAATAATTCCCGTAAATCTTGTATTCGCCTTCCACCGCCACCTTCTCGCCTACGATCAAAGTAGTAGTATCTTGACCGACATTGAAAATATCATTGTGCCCCTCGTGAAGCAGCGGAGCGGAATCGTTGATGTAGATGTGGGCGTTCCTGCCTTGTTCTCCATTGTTGACCAATCGGTTCAAAGCGTCGCCCTGTGTCTCCGAATCCTTGTTCATCACCGGATACGAATCGTGATAGCTGCCGACACCATCCTGAACGTTGTTTTCGATGTGGTTGCCGAAGATTTCCGGTGAGCAATAATACGTGTGAATCGCTTCGTAGATGCTGTCGGTGTTGGCGTTGTTGCCTTCCAGAGAATTGTATGCAACCTTGAAAGTGGATTTGACGCCATTCAATCGGATGCCGGACTCGCCGTTGTGGGTGATGGTGCAGTTCTTGATGTAGCCTTCGTCACCTTCGTTCAAATGTATCCCTTCCCAATTGCAGCTATCCACCGTGCAACTGTCCATGTACAACGTGCCGTTGCCTACGGACACCACTCCGCTATTGCAGTGGCTGATATTGCAGTGCTTCAGCACCAGGGTGCGTTTCTCTCCTATCGCCACACCCCAGTTGAGATTGGAGATGTTGCAGTATTGAATAGTATCAGTGCCGGATCCGTACAGCTTAATGTGCGCATTCAGACTATCCGGATTCACCCCTTCGATAGTCACCATGCTATCAGGATTCCCCAATATCGCCAAATGCCCACCGGGCTTGACGATGATGCCGTCAGTCATGTCACAGATCTTGACCTGTGTACCGGGATGCATTATCAAAGTGCCTCTTACTTCGAGAGTATCAACAACAAAGA
>Ga0214473_10001042_pt1 | contig 37598 bp, 40 predicted proteins | sample RVTome_7_FD_203509 | JGI IMG/M metagenome (GOLD analysis project Ga0214473, IMG submission 203509) | Soil microbial communities from uranium-contaminated site in the Upper Colorado River Basin, Wyoming, United States - RVT98D197 | ecosystem: Environmental > Terrestrial > Soil > Contaminated >... | reverse complement strand
CCCTGCCTTCAGCTCCGTTATCCTGTCCCTTTCCTCCAGACTCAGTTGCTTATATCGTCTCTCCATAAACACTTAGGGTAACTCCTGTGTAGCCCCAAGTGTTGCACTTGCTCATTGAACTGGCGACAGCCAAAGAGATAACATGCGGGGCAGAGTTGCTTTTTTATTTCCGTATCAGTTTTCTCTGGCAGTTCTTTTATCTTGAGTTCGCATTTTTTCGGCTCTTTGGAGGACGTAGGATCACATGCATATGCTCCAAGCCCTCTTACTAAAGCCTCGTACCACCATCTGATGGACCCCTTCAGCCCAGTTATATGCAGTTTGCTGTTATCGTTTCTCTCGACGCCTCCGGTCCATATGGGCGTGAGCGTTTTCAGATTAAATGCAATAGGCTCGGCTGGATTCATCGAATCTGGAATTGGACAGGATTAAATATCAGTTCGCCCCCGCGCATGTCCCCCCCTCCTGAAAATTGAAGTAACCTAACAAATACGCGATGCGACTGTCAATATCAAAAGGAAGGTCCTGAACTCAGCTCTACAAAAAGACTGTAGCAAATTTGCAGCAGAACATATCCGAAAAGGCAGAAAATAAAGGAACGGATATAAATATAATAAAGGGCATTTTGCCCTCCCCCGCCCCTACAATAAAAAATTATTTGCGGTGCATCCGGATGAAGTTCTCTATGCTCCGGTCGTAAGTCCTCTCGTACCGGGCGTTGAAGAAGCACGCCGGAAGCTCGCCCATTTTCCTGTGATAATGCAGGCACAGGCAGCACTTGTTCTTCCTCTCGCAGGGCTCGTACGTGCAGTTGCAGTGCTTCTTGTTCGCCTCGCTCAAGCAGTCCATAAGTCCTCCGGATATTTATTATACAAAAGATTCCATTCTTATAAGTAGCCGCACCCTTTAGGGTGCGTTTTAAAAAACTTCAATCGCAGGCTAAAGCCTGCGGCTACTCTTTAAATTAAAGGCAGAAAGCAGGGAGGCTTATTTGCCAATACAGAACTCGCTGAAGATGCGGCTCAATATATCCTCCGTGCCGACCGCCCCCACTATCTCGCCCAAGGCAGTAAGGGCCTCTCTCAGCTCTATCGAAACGATCTCCATGGGCATCCCGGAGCGAAGCTCCTCTTTTGCCCTTAAGAGGGCCTCCGCCGCCCGGTCCACCGAGAGCTTATGCCTCAGGTTCGTAAGTATCGCCCCGGCAGGCTCGCCCTTTCCGGATGCATTCCCAAATATTTCCGCTATCCGGGCCTTGAGCGCCGGGATGCCTTCGCCCGTATTTGCGGAAACGGGAAGGCTCGCGCCCTCGTCATATCCCGCGGGAAGCTCTCTCCAGGCCCGGGGCAGGTCCGATTTGTTTATGGCTATGATGCGCCTTTTGTCTTTTACTCTGCCGAGTACTTCCATGTCCTCCTCCCTGAGCGGGAGGCTCGCGTCGAGGACGCATATCACGAGGTCCGCCCCCTCTATGGCCGAAAGGCTCCGCTTTACACCCTCTTTTTCCGTCATGTCATGGCTTTTCCTGATGCCCGCCGTGTCCATTATCTTGAGCGCGTATCCGGCGATATTCACGTACTCCGATATCAGGTCCCGGGTCGTCCCCGGGTGCTCCGCCACTATCGCCCTTTCTTCCCCGAGAAGCGCGTTCAGAAGAGACGATTTCCCCACGTTCGGCCTCCCCACTATGGCCGTCTTCAGGCCCTCCCGCAAAAGCCGCCCTTCCTCGTAAGAATTGGAAAGAGAAATTAGCGTCTCCCGGATTTCATCCATCTTTGCCCGGAAATCCTCTTTTGTTTCCAGTTCGAGGTCTTCTTCCGGAAAATCTAAACAAGCCTCGATGTGGGCCAGAATCCCCGTAAGCTTGTCGAGCTCATCTTTTATCCTCCGGGAGAGCCCGCCTTTTAACTGTTCGAGCGCGGCCCTTTCCGCCTCATCGGATTTGGCCCTTATTAAATCCAGCACGGCCTCCGCCTGGGAGAGGTCGATGCGCCCGTTCAGGAACGCCCTTTTTGTGAATTCCCCCGGAAGGGCAAGCCTCGCCCCCTCGCGTATCAAAAGCTCAAGCACTCTCCTCAGGGGAAGGTTCCCCCCGTGGCAGTTTATCTCCACTATGTCTTCGCGCGTATAAGTATTCGGGGCGCGCATGATGGATAGAAGCACTTCATCAAGCTGCATTCCGCTTTCCGGATCGATTACATATCCATATAAAATGGAATGGGAGGGCGCCTTTCCCGGCCTTTTCCCTTTAGGAGAAAGAAATATCTTTTCCGTAATGGGCAATGCCCGGGTGCCGGAAAGGCGCACGATCCCTATCCCGCCTTCGCCCGGCGGCGTCGATATCGCCGCTATTGTGTCCTCTGCGCGCATAATATAAAATTAACCAATTATCATTGGTTGTGTCCAATTATTGAGTGGGGGCGCTGCCCCCAGCCCCCGCTGGGGTACCAGTACCCCAGACCCCATCGTTTAAAACATGGGTCAAGGGGGCTGGCCCCCTTGCGGGGTTCTAAGGGGCGGAGCCCCTTGCTATTAAATATGCTTTTTGAGCCATTTACATTATCCAATCTTCGGTTGAAGAACCGGATTGTGCGCTCGGCCACTTATGAGAAGCGGGCGGACGAGGACGGCTTTGTTACCGAGAGCTATATAAAATTCTATGAGGATTTGGCCAGGGGGGGCTCCGGTTTAATTATTACGGGCTTTACGCTTGTACATCCGGGCGGGAGGGCGGTTAAGAAAATGGCCTCCCTGCACAGCGAGATGTATGTGGAAGGGATGAGGCGGTTGACGGAGAGGGTGCATGAGGCCGGGGGGGTGATAGCCGTTCAGCTTGTGCATGGGGGAAGGCAGAGCCCGCCGCTTCTTCTGGGCGGCGCGCTCCCCGCGGCGCCTTCGCCGGTCCCGGACCCATCATCCGGCGTGACCCCGCGCGAGATGACGGACCCTGAGATATGGGAAATTATAGATGCTTTCGGGGAGGCCGCGCGGAGGGCCAGGGACTCGGGCTTCGATGCCGTTCAGATCCACGGGGCGCACGGCTATCTTATAAGCAGTTTCCTCTCGCCGCACACGAACCGCCGGGACGATTATTGGGGCGGGGACGAAGTGCGCCGTTTCCATTTCCTTGAAGAGGTATATAAGGCGGTGCGGAAGAGCGTGGGCAGCGAGTACCCGGTTTTAATTAAATTGAACGGGGACGACCTTCTGCCCCAAGCCGGGCTTCACCCGGAGGAGAGCCTCCGGATCGCAAGAAGGCTGGAAAGGCTCGGGATAGACGCCATGGAGATAAGCGGCGGGATGAGGGAGTCGCCCATACGCACGATCAGGCCCAATATCCTGAAACCGGGGGACGAGGCATATTTCCGCGAGATAGGGGGGCTGTTTAAAAAGCACCTCAAAGTGCCCGTGATACTCACGGGCGGGATGCGTTCCAGGAAAATTATGGAAGACGTATTGAGGAAAAAGCAGGCCGACTTGATAGGCTTGAGCCGCCCGCTTATAAGGGAGCCCGATTTCCCGAGGTTCATGCTGGAGACGGGCAAGGAGAGGGCGGACTGCATCTCGTGCAACAAATGCACGAACTACCTTGAAATTGATAAGGTGGAGTGCGTGGCACTCCTCGAAAAGGGTTAATAATACGAGGCCGAAAAGAAGCTTAAGCCAGAATTTCCTCTTCGACCCCTCGATACTCGAAAAAATAGCGGCGGCCTCGGGAGTCGGCCCGGAAGATATTGTGGTGGAGATAGGCCCAGGGCCGGGGAGCCTCACAAAAATTCTTCTAAAGGGAGCGAAGGAAGTGGTTGCCATCGAGGCCGATAGGAGATTGTATGAGAAACTGAAAGAGGAACTCGCCGGATATGGAAAGCTAAAACTCTTTCATGGCGACGCGCTCAAGTTCGATTACTCCGGGCTGGGGGAATTCAAAGTAGTCGCCAATATCCCTTATCACATAACCACGCCGCTTCTCTTTAAACTCCTGGAGCAAAAAAACCTGAATTCAATGACGCTCACCATACAAAAGGAGGTGGCCGAGAGGATAGCGGCCGGGCCGGGCTCGAAGACCTACGGGGTGCTCTCCATAATGGTCCAGTACAGGGCAAAGCCGGAGCTAAAGTTCATAATACCGGCCGGGGCCTTCCGGCCCGTCCCCAAGGTGGACTCCGCCTGCATAAGAATAGATGTTTACGAAAGGCCCCCAATTAGGGTGAAAGACGAGGCTCTCTTTTCGAGGGTCGTGAGGGCGGCCTTCTCGCAGAGGAGGAAAACAATCCTTAATGGGATTAAACCCATAACGGATGAGCCGGGAAAAATCCTCGAAATGGCGGGAATAGACCCCAAAAGGCGCCCCGAGACGCTCTCGCTGCAAGAATTCGCCTGCCTCGCGGAGGCCCTCACTTATACCCGAAGGACCTGAGCCACTCGTCGAATATCTTGAGTTTTGACTCGCCGTATCGGCGGATGGACTCCCTTACCTCCTCCACGGTTTTCTCCCTCGCGAGATCTTTCCCTTTGGAATAGAACTTATCGGCGAAGGAGATGATCTTTTCTTCGAGTGTCTCGGGGGTCATGTCCTTCAATGGGAGCGGGAGTTCCTGTCTTGAAATGTCTTCTATCGTAAGGCCCACGCCCACATGGCGCTCGGCCACGAGGGCGTGCCTTGCCCAGCCCTCTTTCTCAAGGAGTTGTCTGCCCAGGCAGCCGTGGGTGATGTAAGGCTTGTCGCCGTAGCAGCCCAGTTGCGGTGCGTCCGTGAGGAACATCCCTATGTCGTGGAGCATCGAGGCCTCGCGGATGAAGTCCATGTCCGGGGCGAGGGCGCTTACCTTCCGGGCGGTCTCAAGGGCCTTCCGGGCCACTTTCTCCGAATGCTTTATCAGGAACTCGTGGGCGACCGAGCCCGGCTTGTAGTATTTCTCTATTATTTCAAGGGGTTCCATTCCCAGGACGAGATTATTATAGCATAAGGCGCGGGAAGGCCGGCCCGCAAAAATTGTTTCGATTTCTTGTAATAATCCCGTTTTTGGGTTATTCTAATAAAAATCGTTAATAAGGAGCTTCAGATATGTTCAGTATTACCGAAACGGCTGCCGAAAAGGCAAAAGAGATGTTGAAGGCAGAGGGGAAGGAAAGTTCGGGGATGCGCATCTACACCATGCCCTCGAGCGGCGGCTGAGGCTGCGGACCTTCCTATGGAATAGGAATAGAAGAGAACGCGGGCCCGGAAGACCAAATTGTGGAGCAGGGCGGGCTAAAGGTATACCTCGATTCAAAGGCCTCCGAGAGCTTGAATAACGTCCAGATGGACTACGTTGAAGAAGGCGGAGGCGCGGGTTTTGTCCTAAAGGGGACCCCTCAGGCCCCCAGTTGCGGCACTTCGAGCTGCGGCCACTAAGGATAGATGTTCCCCATCCAGAGGCCAAGGAGGCTTAGAAGAAACGAGACGATCCGGAGGATGGTGAGGGAAACAGTCCTCACCCCTTCGGATCTTATTTACCCGCTGTTCATAACCGAGGGCAAGGGGGTCCGTAAAGAGATATCCTCCATGCCCGGCTGCTTTCAGGAATCCATCGACAAGGCCGTGGAGAACGCGAGGGAGGCCATGTCGCTTGGCATCCCCGCCGTCCTCCTCTTCGGCATCCCCGAGCACAAGGACGAGGCGGGCTCTTCGGCTTACGACGAGAACGGCATCATCCAGCGCGCGATAAAGGGCCTGAAGGACAGCCTCCCCGAGCTTTACGTCATCACCGACGTGTGCCTCTGCGAATATACAAGCCACGGCCATTGCGGGGTCGTGGAAAAAGGGGAAGTCCTCAACGATCCCACGGTGGACCTCCTTGTGAAAGAGGCCCTCTCTCATGCCGGGGCCGGGGCCGACATGGTCGCCCCCTCAGACATGATGGACGGGAGGGTGGCCGCCATCAGGGACGCCCTCGACGAGGAAGGGTTTGCAAATACCCCCATAATGAGCTATGCGGCAAAGTACGCCTCCGCTTTCTACGGGCCCTTCAGGGAGGCGGCCGAGTCCACGCCGCAGTTCGGCGACAGGCGCTCCTACCAGATGGACCCGCCGAACCGGAGGGAGGCGCTCCTCGAAGTCGCCCTCGACGTGGAGGAAGGGGCCGATATAGTGATGGTCAAGCCCGCGCTCGCCTACTTGGACATAATATCCGACGTGCGCGACAACTTCGATGTCCCCGTCGCGGCCTACAACGTGAGCGGCGAATACAGCCTGATAAAGGCCGCCGGGAAACTGGGCTGGGTGGACGAAGAGCGCGTCATGATGGAATCCCTCGTCTCCATCAAGCGCGCCGGCGCGGACCTCATCCTCACCTATTTCGCCAAAGCCGCGGCCAAAGTTCTCAATAGGTAAGTTAAGGTCTCAGGACCTTCAGGCCTTCGATCTTTTTAAAATCCTTTTCGTCATAGGTATAGATATCCGCAATGTCGCGCTCCAGTGCCCAATGACCTATCACAGCATCCGCAAATTTTATATTCTTCTCCTCGTAGCTCTTTATGGCCAGTCGGAAGGCGGGGCCCATTTCCACATGGAGTTCGGGGGTGTTCAGGACAGCCTCAACGATCTCGCGTATTTGAGTTTTTGAGAGGCCGTAAATTTTTTCCATTACCCAGACGATCTCAAGCATGGTAATTGGAAGAATAATTAGCTCAAGTCCTTTTTTGAGGGAATTTTGAATCAGGCTTTCGCAAGCCCTTCTTTTCGTCTCGTCATCCTTTATCAGGAGCCGCAGGATGATGTTCGTGTCAAGGATGGCCTTACGCACGCTCTTTAGCGGCCTTCCTCGCGGCCTTTTCCCTCATCTCCTCCAGGCTCATGCCGAGATTTGGGAGCGTCCCGGCGAAATCGTATATGGTCTTCCCTTTGTGTATGGTTATCGCATCGTCCGTCTGTTCGAGTACGAGGGTGTCTCCCTCATGGATGTTCAGTTTTTTCCTGATCTTCTTCGGCAGGGTTATCTGCCCCTTCGAGAGGACCTTCACGGTCTGCATCTTATCCTCCTACTTAAAGAATAAATTCCTACTTTTAATTAGAGTAGCACTTTTTAGGTTGGTAGGTCAAGGGGGCGGAGGTCGCGGTATATAATATATATACTATCGCGCGCGCACGCGCGCTTTTTTTTTGCCGTTCAAGCCGAATCCGGATTTCCCTTTAATTCCGCCAACTTGCGGGATTTCCATTTTCAAACCGTTCAAACTTTCCCTTCCCTTCCCGACCGAAACCGCCCCCAAGCTCCTGTTTTTTTAATCCTTTTTTCATGATCCGTTTTTTTCCTTTTTTGTTCAAACTTCCCTCACCCCTGTCCCCTCTCCCATAGGCGAGGGGAATAGAACCACTCACCCCCTGCCACGAACACTGGGGGGCTATCCGGGCAGGGCTATTCTAAACCCGCATAGAGTGACGCCGTCAAGAGGAACGAGGACACTATTTTCGGGGCCGGGTCAAGGAGGGCAGTTGCCCTCAAGAAGACTTTGCGTCAATTCTGTGCCGAAAACAAGCTGGATCCAGGCAATATCAGCAGGCTGGAACGGGGACTTATGCCTCCGCCACAGGGGAGCGACAAACTCGAAGAGTATGCCCGGTATCTCCGGATTGAAAAAGGCTCAGACGACTGGTATAAGTTCTTCGACCTCGCAAGAATATCGGCTGGCCGGATTCCCGATGAACTGTTAAAAGACGAGTCTATTGTGGCGAGTCTGCCTATCCTCTTCAGGACACTGCGGGGCCAAAAGATTTCGGAGAAGAAGCTTGAGAAGTTGGTGGAAGTGATCAAAAAATCCTGACCCATGCCCGAAATTCCCATATACAGTTATGAAGACTTGATTACTGAGCATGTGGCGAAAGCTTTTCTGGTATCGCCGGACGTCATTGAGAAGAGGATGGAAAAGGATGGGATTAAATAATTAGATACATTCGAGAGAAGAAATACGGGAAGCGTCCCTAATTTTCTCTCAGCTCCCGCTACTCGTTTAAGCAAATATTTGCTCATAACAGGAGCTTAATATATTTATGGGTGACGGCGTCCATATGACAGGTGTCACTACTTTGATGTCCTCTCCATAGACCCTCTATCCCCCTTAAGGCTAAAGGATATCCTGACCCCTCCCGACCTCCCCTTGTAAAAGGGGCGGAGTTTAAGGGAAGCATCCCTTTTTATATTTTAGGAGAGCGGGGGTTATGAAAAATAAAAAGATTTCTTTGACACAGGCGAGTTCCCTATTGACACCTGCCCATGATTTGTACTAACTTTAGCTGTCAAATCTAAGTGGGGGGCTGAAATGAAAGAAGTACATTTGATATCTCTTTTTATTATTTTGTTTCTGCCGTATCCAACCCTTGCTCAAGATGCAATAAATCCAGATGTTCAATTACAAGAGAATGGTTGGCTAAAAATAGTAGATAAATATGTTCAAGAGCTGAGACCTGAAGAATACTACAAAGAAAATTACAAACCTGATTTACACAAAAAAAATATTAGAAGACTCATAGTTAAACTACAATTTTTGCAACCTTGCGCTGCTACCACAAAAAAACAATTCGATTTTTCCAAGGAATTTGATGAACCACCCCTTTCTCCAGAAGCGCAAGCATATTTTCTATTGCTTCTTTCCGGTAAGGCTAAAAAAGATAGCCCATCAGAAAGTGAGCGCTTATATGAGGAATATAAAACGTACTGCGGGAAAATTGGTGTTGATCCTATTGAATTTCTCATGGATGTTTCTATTCTCCGCTTTAAATGTGATTATAGAACTAAAGTATTTGTTACATTTTTTTCCAAAAACGGCCAGGAGATCGAGACAGAAGGTATGCATCCAATTGCAAATTTCGAAAAAACGGAAATGGTTCCAGGGGAAATGCTTCTTTTGCCATTTTTAATTCCCGAAGAGGCCGTTTCTTGGTATCCTTGGGTGCCTAAATAATTTAGAGGAACAGTAAAAAATAGGAACTAAGAAAAAATGAAAAAAATCGTCTTGTTAGTAAGTTTTCTATTTATCTTCGTTTATAGTGCAATTGCAGTTGAATTTTGGGGTTCTAAGAATTCAAATAAATATCATTACCCCGAATGCAAATGGGCTCAGAAGATTAAGCCCGAAAACCTGATTAAATTCAAATCGCCAGAAGAAGCTTTCAAGGCAGGATATGTGCCCTGTAAAGTCTGCAATCCCCCAGAGAAATCAAAATGAAAACATTTCTAATTATAATTGTTCTTTAGGTGAATTGGAATCAACCCGTATCCGAATGAGCAAAATAAAAATAGATGAAGTGAAAACAAGCCTGTTATTTAGCCTCTTTTTAGTTAATTTAATTTTCCCAAAAAATATATATTCATCAGTTTGGGATTATGACTGCGAACGTAGCATTAAATACCTTAAAGAGAGTCAAGATGAGATTTCCCAAGCGCACGATAGATTTGAATCGGCAAAATCCGAGCTTGAATCAAAAAGGCTCTCCTATAATTTATGCACACCATCTAGGTGGGACGACTGTTCCTATGAATTAAACGTGTACAATAATGCGGTTGATGAATATAATGATTCTCTTACAGATTTAAAGACTAAATTATCAGAATTTCAGAGTAACATTAATAGATTCAATAGAACCTGTCTTGATTAATACTCGATAAAAAATATTCCAACTCGGGAATAACCGCATTCACTCCTTAAGCCCGAAATTTCGTTTATTATACAGAATGGAATATGACCTTTACCATGATGAATCCTGTGAGGGCGGATACTGGCATGGGATGCTTCTTGTACCCAGAAGTACCCGCACGGTCTTATTGAGGGCTTTAGCCCAAGCAAGAAGACTTACGAAATATCAGGATCCGTTAACCCTAAAAGGCTTACGTATAAAGCGTGATCGTTACGAATGTACAAGGTTATGGATAGAAATGGGGGTATACTCCTTAATTCAAAACCCTAAGGGGAGATTCCCTTCCTTGTACCATAAGAAAAGAATTTATTGTGATGAGGAAAGACGTGCTGCAACGGATTTTATTCGCGTAAAATTCACAGGCCCCGTGAAGACCAAATTTATTGTTTTCAGGGAAGCAAGTGGACTAAAGTCATGCGATTTTCAGAGATATCCAGATTTCGGTGCAAAGGTTGAGACGACGTTCCGTATAGGTCTTAAGGGAGGCCTTCATTTTTTTGTTTAATGATGAGGAACCAGCACATATAAGCTCTATCCATTTCCACGGATATGAGCACCTTCGAAGGGGACCGGATAGGGAGCGGATTGTAGAACGCCTCAGGGCAGGGCTCAGGGAATTCTGCACTATACCGGAAGATATTAAAATAGATTCACGTGCAGGAGACCACAGGAAGGGAAATGCCCAAGAGTACGCCGATTGTCAATTTTTACAATTGACTGATCTATTAATTGGTTCCTTCAGAACGCATCTTTACGAAATGAAAAATAAGGTACAAGGAGAAGTTTCCCTTGCAGTAAAATATTTAATTGAAAAATGGAATAGCGGACCGGCAAGAATGAACAATAGTCGATGGAAAAAGGGATTCTGTATTACTGATAGTAAATTGAATGATGCCGGATGGTGCTTTGAGAACCATATGCTGAAAGCAGAAGACGAAAATCAAAAGGGCCTCTTTTAAAAGGAAGCTAAATAACCCTTAATATCCTTTCCATTGCAGTTCTGGGGACGATACTTAATTCGGACTAAAATAAACGGCCTTGAATAAAAACAGGGCAGAGTAAGCCCTGCCCCTACGCCAAAAAATAAATCCTAACCTTAAAAAAGAGTTCACTCAAACATCGCCTCAAACACTCTCGGCGAAACGACCTTTATCAAAATAAGAGGGACGCTTCCCATATATTTACGTATCGTATTAAGTCTTTCTTGACACCTAATCTCGTACAATGATACTATTGTTTAATGATAGTATCATTCAGGGACGAGGAGACTGAACTGATATGGCGGGGGAAGTTCTCGAAAAAGATCAGGCTGCCCGGGAGTCTCCATAACCTGGCGAGGCGAAAGTTGAGGATGATTGCAGCCGCCGCCCGGCTGGAAACCCTGAGAATTCCTCCCAATAACAGGCTTGAGCGTTTAAGGGGCGAGAGAGAGGGGCAATGGAGCATCCGCATAAATGACCAATGGCGCATTTGCTTCAGGTGGCAGAATGGAAACGCCCATGAAGTGGAAATAACGGATTATCATTAATGAGAGGTGAAGAATGACACGTTTAAAGAACATTCATCCCGGCGAGGTGCTCTTGGAAGAGTTTCTCCGTCCTATGGGGATATCGGTCTACCGGCTCGCCAAAGAAACAGGGTTATCTCAGACGCGCCTCGGACAGATCACGAGGGGCGAGCGGAACATCACAGCCGAAACGGCCGTGAAGATCGGCCGTTTCCTGAATACCGGCCCCGAGTTCTGGATGAACCTTCAGGCGCTTTATGATATCGAGGAAGCCGAAAGACGATACGGAGGAGAGCTAAAAACAATACATCCGTATTCTCCGGCGAGCACTGCGGCATAAGAAATAAAGTGAAAAAACTCACCCCACCCATCCTCCCCTTGCCAAGGGGAGGATTAAGGAGGGGTCTGAATTTACTTAATCTGCCCCCTTATTTCCCCGCCGGGGTGGGTCTTTGTGTGGACGTTCACGTAGGTGTTTCCGGCCTTTATCTCCGCTGCGAGGTCGGCTACCGTCTTGCCCTTCATGGGGCCCATGAAGTCCTTATCGGTGAGCTTCCCTTTTCCTACGGGAAGGTTCACAACGGGAGGGCCTTCCATGCCGGGTTTGCCCGTGTGAATATGGGAGCCGGTTATATCTTTAATATCTTTGACCGCGAGGTCGTATTCGAGGGCCCCGTCTTTCAGCTCAAAAGAGGCCATCCCGCTTGCTTTTGTGTCCTTGCCGGATAGAGAAGCCTGGAATTTATTCTCCCCGGCAAAGCCCATGCCCACTCCCGCCGCGAGGAGCAATACAATTTTAAGAATCGGGCCTTTCTTCATTTTCCCTCCTTTTTGGAAACGATTTATCGGATTTCTGAGGTTGGATTCTTATCTACTTTTTAATACAGGGGAGAGGTACTGTCAAGCGGGGGTCTTTACCCCGACATGGGGAGGCCGAGGGCGGAGAGGTCTTCCTCGTATTTCACCCAGCCCTCTTCGCCGTCTACCCGGACCTTGAGCCAGGGGTCCTCTTCCGAGATGTAGAGGGCGCCCTCGTACTCTTCAACGAAGATGCCGGTCCATGCCTCGACGAACTCTATCATCGAGTCCTCTTTAATGGTCACCTGCCTGGGGACGCTCTTTGTATCTTTTATGCCGAAGAGGCTCACCCTGGCCCCGGGCGTGGGCTTCCTCAGTTCCTCGGGGGTGTTCTCGGTGCTTACTTTGTATATTCCGGAAGCGGGGGTTTCCACTTTCATTTCATCGAACTTTATCCGGACAGGGACGATGATCTGGTAATTTCCCGTCCAGAGGCGGAATTCTATTGTGTCTCCCTCGGCCAATTTCAACACGCCTTCGGAACTCCCCTTTGAAAGGGGGGTGATCTTTCCGTAAACGCTTAAAGGGAGGGAAAGGGGGTCCAGATCGCCTTCTTTCAATGCAAATATCTGGCAAAAATGGCCGCTCGAGGGAGCGCTCGGCACGACATCATAATACAGTATGAGCCCCTTGCCCTTTTCGCCCTCAAGGAGATGGGGCTGGACGGCTATCGCCTCCGAGAACCCGTAAGGCAGGATATCGTAAGAGTAAACCTTCTTGAAATGGACGGCCCTTTTTTCGTCTTTTATCTCGAACTTGCGGACGGTTTTTTCCTTAAAACCGGTCTCGTCTTCGGAGACGATGGTTTCGCTCTCTACAAGCAGGCTGAAACTCTTTTCGTCCAGCGGAAAAGGCCCGAGCGTTTCGAGCGAGATTTCCTTTTTAAAGGCAAAGGAGAGGGATGGGATCAATATTAATATCGCGAACAGGAAAAAGAAATTTCTAACAGGCCGTCTCATAGGGTCAGTCCATTATAGCAATTTTTATCCCTAAATTGACATACGCGGGCTTAGTCCTTTATAAATTGGAAGCGGGCCATGTCCCTGTTTGCGGAAACGGCAAATTCGGTTTTGGAGATTGCGATGACCCCGACGGGCACTTCGGACGGGAATAGACTTATCTCCCGGTCGCATGCGGATCGGAGGCCCTCGCCCGACGCCGCTTTTTCGTAGACGCTCCTTGCGAGCATCCTCCTTATTATCGCCTCGCCCGTGCCGGTGGCGGCAACGGCGCAGTGGGGGCCGGCATAGAAGCCGCAGCCGGGCAGGGGGCTGTCCCCCACCCGCCCCAGCATCATGGGGCTTGCCCCGCCCGTGGAATTGGCCGCGGCAAGGAGGCCGTTCTTATCGAGGGCAACGGCGCCTACGGTATCAGAGGAGAAGACCTCCTCATAAGAGACGGGAAAATTCCATAGCGCCCGCGGGTCTTTTTCGCGCCAGAGCAGGTTCAATTCGTCCCATTTTTCCTTTTTTAGAAGCGAAACGAGTTTCTTATGCCGCTCGCGGGCCTTGGGCGAGACCGGGTCAAAGGGCCCAAAGCCCATCCTCCTTGCCAAAAGCTCCGCGCCCTTTCCGCAAAGGATGAGGTGGGGCGTGTCCATAACCGCGCGGGCAACGAGCACGGGGTTTTTCACGTTTTGAATCGCGATTACGGCGCCCATATTGCCCTCCGAATCCATAAGGGCCGCGTCCATCTCGACCGTCTTCCCGTCCATGCGCAGGACGGACCCGTACCCGGCATTAAAGCGCTCGTCGTCTTCGAGCACCCGGACGGCCTCCATTACGGCATCGAGGGCCTTCCCGCCCTTTTCGAGTATTTTCATTCCCTCGCGGGCCGCGGCCTCGCAACCGTCCTTGTATTCGGAGGGGCTCCCGGCGCCCCCGTGCGCCACAATGCCGCAGCGTATCATGGAATTATTTTAAAGGATACCAGCAGATTCTCAAGCACCCCCGATTCTCAAGCACCCCCACCCTCGCCCTCCCCCGTCCAGGGGGAGGGGAGAATTGGGAAATCTCCCCCATTAGGGGGAGGGGAAAATAAAGGATGGGGTCATGGGAGGGGATGGGGGAGGGTGGAATTTACAGGAGGCCGCCTTCAAGGAAACTGAAATAGCCGTTTTTGGAGATTATAAGGTGGTCGTAAACCCTGAGCTGAAGGCTCCCGGCGGCCTGCCTGAGTGTCTCCGTGAGGGCGATGTCCTCCTTCGAGGGCTTTATGCTCCCGCTCGGGTGGTTGTGGACGAATATCATGGCGGTTGCCTTGTAATAGAGTGCCCTCTCCATCACCTTTCGGGGATAGACGACGGACTGGTCCACAGTGCCTTCCTGTATTACCTCGTCCCCAATGATCTCGTTTTGCGAGTTGAGGAAGATGGCCCTGAACTGCTCGTCCTTTAGCCCCCGCATCTCGACCCTGCAATAATCGAGGAGGTCTCTTGTGCCCGAAATCCCTTTTTTCCTTTTGAGGACCTGCTTCAGATAGAGCCCTGCGGAGGACTTGAGCAGGTTGAGGAAGGTGGCCGCGTTCTCTCCCACCCCGCCTGTCTTCACGAGGTCATCGAATGGGGCGTCCAGGACCCCCTGGAAGTCCCCGAAGCCCCGGATGAGTTCCTTCGCTATGGGCTTTACGTCTTTCCTCGGGATCGCGTAAGTGAGGATAAGCTCAAGGGCCTCATAGTCCTTGAAACCCTCGAAGCCGGTCTCCCTGAAGCGCTCCCTGAGCCTTTTTCTGTGCTTGAGGTAATGGGCCTTGTCGCCCGGTTTCGGTTCCATTTTCCCCCTCAGCCGAATGAGATATTATATGTTTTTTAAAAGGTAGAAAAAAGCACTTTTAAATTGCGGGCCTCTCCTTTTATTCCGGGGTTTCTTTCGAGCAGGAAATCGCGGAACGTTTTAATGCGCGCCTCCCTGCCGAGTTCAACCCGTATAGCGCCATCCGTGTCCGTGCGGTATATGGAGGCCCCCGAGAGAGCGATGAGCGCCTCAAGGGTCTCTTCGTGCGGATGCCCGAACCGGTTCCCGGCGGCGACGGAGATAAGGGCCGCCTGGGGAGAGACAGCCTCGATAAAGGGCTCATAAGCGGAATACCTGGAGCCGTGATGGGGCACCTTGAGGACGGTGCTCTTTAGAAAAGGGCCCAACTCGGCCAGGTCCTCTTCGGCCTCAAGCTCGATATCGGCGGCAAGAAGCGCGCTTGCGCCTGCCGCGCTTTCCAGCCTGAGCACGAGAGAGCTGTCGTTTACTTCGATGAATTCCTGCCCGCGCGCATTCGCGTACTCCCTGTAGGGATGGAGCACAAGGAGCTTGTAGCCTTTCCCCTCCAGGAAGTCCCCTCGCGAAAGGTTTTTACGGGGGATCCCGCCAAAGGCGTCCCCCTCGTAGGAGATGCGCCCGTTGTCCCATATCTCTTTCACCCTGAACCCCGATAAAAGCCTTGCCGCTCCGCCCGTGTGGTCCAAATGCGGGTGGCTCAGAATAAGAGCATCAATCGTGCCTATCCCCCTGTATCTAAGATAAGAAGCGGCCTCCCGGCCCGTCCTCCCGGAATCGAGCACAAGGACCTTTCGGCCGGGAAGCTCTATCACGGAGGACTCCGCGTCCCCCGTGTCGAGGAGGGTGATTGAAGGAACTTTTCCATTAACGTAAGGAAAAGCAGTCCACAAGACAAGCGGGACTACCCCCAGGATAAGGGCCTCCCTTCTCCTTTTTACAAAAAAATAAAAAATCGCGGCGAAGTAAAAAAGGAGAAGAAAGGGCAACGGGAAAGCGCCCATGGAAATGGAGGCGAAGGGTATGGAAGAGAAAAGCCCCGCGGTCTTTATTGAAAGGGAGGCAAGAGATCCGGTGAGCCATGGGAACATATACGTTCCGGAAAGAAGATACCCGAAAGAGGAAAAGACAACAGCCGGTATAAGGAGAAACCCCGCGAGGGGGACCGCAACAAGGTTCGCCATGGGAGAGACGAGCGAGGCCCTGTGGAAATAAAACGCTACCAGGGGTAAAAGTCCCAAAGTCGCGGCAAGGGTCAGCTCCAGGCTCCTTATGAGATAATTTTTCTCCCATTTCTTTTCCTTCTCTTTTTTCGCGAAAAGACCTATAAAGAAAACGGCTGTGAATGACATCTGGAACGAAATGTCGAGGAGCACCGCGGGGTCCCATAGGACAAGGAGTAAAGCGGCAAAGAGGAGGGCGTTTAACCACGCCCTGCTCCTTCCATGCCCGAGAAAGATTCCGATCAGGAAAATAGAGATCATTATAAAAGACCTCAGGGCCGGGATGTCCCCGCCCGAAAGGAGGAGATAAGCGGATATGAGCGGAAACGTGAGTGTCGCCCCCGCCTGGGACGGGGTAATATACAAGGTGGCCCTGTTCAATATTCTAATGGGCAAGAGCTTGAATAAAAACCTCACGGCAATAAAGATTGAAAAGCTGAATACGGCAAAATGCGTCCCGGAGATGCTCAAGAGATGGCCCACTCCCGCCCGGTTGAAAGTGTCCCAGAGCCCGTCATCGAGGAGGGCGCGCTCGCCGGTCGTAATCGCCATTAGAAACCCGGCGCTGTCGGGTGGAAAAGTCTGCGCGAAATATTTATTCAGCCTTGCCCTCATGGATTCGACAACCCCGGCGGGTTTGGAGGAGAGTATTTTTAATATCTCGGCCTCGGGCCTCCCTCCCTTTGGGGCGCCGGGGTTCATCCCGATCCGGGGCTCCCTCAAAAGGACCGCAAGCTCGTAAAGGAAGCCCTCCTCGAGCGGGCTGTGGGGGCGGATAATTATTTTATCGGAGCGGACACCTTCTCCGGACTCGAACCGCCCCTCACGGACTTTGAAGTCCTGCCTTATCGGATTGTAATTACCGGGCTGATACACGGGAGGCGAGGGGATGCATTTGACCACCGCGAGCCCCTCTTTGCGGTATTCTTCGGGAGGGATATATCTGAAGAAAGAATAGGCGAAACCGGCTAATAGAAAAAGAATGAGGACCGGCTTTCTTTTCTTTAAAAGGAATATTAGAAGGCTTATTGAAGCGAAAACCGTAACTGCCGGAAGGTACTGGAAAATATAATGAAGGAGGACCCCCCCTATAAAGGAAACGATCCCCGCCACCTCAGGACATCTTTTCGCGGATGAAGGAGGCTATGCGTTCGGCCACGGCGTTTACGGGCCCTTCCTGCTTTCCCTCGACCATTACCCTGACCTTGGGCTCCGTCCCGGAGGCCCGCACGAGGATCCTCCCCATCCCGCCCAGTTCCTTTTCGGATTTTTTTACGAACTCATCGAGTCCGGAAATCTGGGAGAGGTCCGCCCTCCCGCTCACGGCAATATTCAAAAGCACCTGGGGGTATACGGGTATGGGCGCTTTGAGTTCGGAAAGCGGGATGCCCCGTTTCTTCATGCAATGGAGCATGTGAAGGGCCGTTATGGGGCCGTCGCCCGTGGTATTCAGGTTGAGGTTGACTATATGCCCGGACTGCTCGCCCCCGAGTACATATCCCCCCCGCATCATCTCCTCGGTGACGAACCTGTCGCCCACCTTGGTCCTTATCATCCTTATCCCCCGGGAGCCCAAATAATCCTCGAGTCCAAGGTTGCTCATCACGGTGGCCACGACCGTGTTCTTTTTAAGCCTTTTCTCGTTTTTGAGGTCGAGCGCCCAGATGCCCATCATATGGTCCCCGTCCACCATGCCGCCTTTTTCGTCTATGAGGATGGTCCTGTCGGCGTCCCCGTCGTGGGCAATGCCCGCATGGGCATTATGCTCGCGGACCGCGGCCCGGAGCGCATCGGGCGAGAGCGAGCCGCATTTCTCGTTTATATTGAGCCCGTCGGGCCTGTCGTTTAAAGTTATTATTTCCGCGCCAAGCTCGGTAAGTACGGAGGGGGTGATCCTGTATGCCGCCCCGTTGGCGCAGTCCACCACGACCTTTATCCCCTCAAGCGTGTCCCCTTTAGGTATCGTGGATTTAATGTATTCGATATAGCGGCCCCTTGCATCCTCGAGCCGGAGGGCCCGGCCGATGCCCGCCCCAACCGGCCGGGAGCCAAATTCCTGGTCCTCGATCAGGCGCTCTATTTTTTCCTCTACCTCGTCGGGGAGCTTGAAACCCTCCCCGCTGAAGAACTTTATCCCGTTGTCGGCATAGGGGTTGTGGGAGGCCGATATCACGATCCCCGCGTCAAGGCGCAGGGTCTTTGTGAGAAAGGCCACCCCGGGGGTGGGCATGGGGCCCACGAGGTTCACGTTCATCCCCATTGCGCATATCCCCGAGGTCAGGGCGCTCTCTATCATATAACCGGAAAGCCGGGTGTCTTTTCCGATGAGGACCGTATTCCTGCCGTGGCCTCTTTTCAATGCCAGGGCCGCGGCCATTCCCACCTTGAGCACCGTCTCCGGGTCCATCGGAAAATGGTTCACCTTTCCGCGGATCCCGTCAGTCCCGAAAAGACGCATCAATCCCTCCTAATCATAAGCATGCTCATTATAAATGTGATCATTCCGACTTTGATATCGTGACCTTTATCCTGACTTCCGGGGGGGTGACCTTGAGGTCCCCTTCAGGCCCTTTTATCGGGACGCCCTCGATTACGGTCTTGGTTAGCCCGGATATGTCGACCGGCTCGGTTGTAAGCTCTTTGAGCTCCCTCGGGGCGCATTCTACTGTGGCCCGGTCGGGAACTATCTCTATGTTCTCCACGGCGTAACCATCAGCCGGCAACCCGATTATATTAGGTTTTATCGGGACTGTCATCTTTACGTCCCTGGAAAGGTTGACCCAAAGGCCCCTGGGCCTTACGCTTACCAGGCTGATATGAGGGGGGGCTTTTACATCCTCTTTCTTCACCGGCACGAATACCCGTCCCGGGCGGGCCTCGTCGAGGGTGAATTGCACCTTTACATCGGCGGGCCTGAGCCTTGCCAGAGCCCGCTCGTTCCCCTTAAGTACAAGAGAAAATGTGGGGGGCTCCGCTTTCAAGACGCAGAACCCGGGAGGGAGGCCCTTTATCTGGGCCTCCGCGTCTATCGATACTTCGGACTGGGACCTCAGGAGGACAAAAAGCCACAGGAAAACGGCAAGGAGCAGGGCCGCGATTTTAACCCAGAGGTTTTCCTTTATGAAATTCCTCATTTCTGACCCTTTTTGGCCGTAAAGGTTTCGGTCAGGAGCTGTCTCAACGTGGTCATATCGAGCTGCTCGTTCAACCTTCCGTTCATCGCAAGCGAAATGGCCCCGGTCTCTTCCGATACGACAATAGCCACGGCATCGGTCTCCTCGGTTATCCCGAGGGCGGCCCTGTGCCTTGTGCCGAGGGTTTTTTTCAAGTCGGCTGTAAGCGTGATGGGCAGGAAGCACCCCGCGGCGGCCACCCTGTTCCCCCGGATTATGGCCGCCCCGTCGTGGATGGGGCTCGAGGGGTGAAAGATGGAGAGGAGGAGCTCTCTCGATACCCTGGCATCGAGCGGGACCCCTATCTCGATGAAGTCTCTCAACTCGGTCTCCCTCTCAAGGACGAGGAGCGCCCCTATCTTGCGGTTCGCCAGAGATGCCGTGGCCCGCACTATCTCCTCTATCGACTTAAGCTCCTCGGCAGTGGTGAAGGCCTGGAGGAACGGGGTTTCGCCCATTTTCGCCAGCGCCCTCCTTATCTCCGGCTGGAAGATGATTATGATGCCTATTACGATATAGGCCCAGAACCCCTGGAGGAGCCAGTCCAGCGTGATCAAGTTGAAGTAGCGCGCCACAATGGAAGCAACCAGAAGGAGGACAAGCCCGATAAGCATCTGCGCGGCTTTTGTGCCTCTTACCATCAGAAGCAGCCGGTATAATACGACGGCAACAATGACTATATCCAGGAGGTCATGGATGCTGAACTGGTTGATTATATCCCGGAACAACGTTAGACCCTGCCCTTGAGCCATGCGGAGGGCCTTATAACATTCCGGCCCCCCTTGCCGTCCGAATAGACCACCCTCTCGATGCGGGCGTTCAAGATCATCCGCTTGCACATCATGCAGGGCTCGGAGAGGCACTCGTCCCCGTTGCCCCCGTCAAAGCCCGAGATGTAAATCGTGGCCCCGGCAAGCTCCTCCTGGGATGCCCCGATAATGGCATTGGCCTCCGCGTGCACGCTGTGGCAGAGCTCATAACGCTCGCCGTGCGGGATCTGGAGCTCCGTCCGCGTGCATTTTCCCACCGTGAGGCAGTCTTTCATCCCCCTCGGCGCCCCGTTATACCCGGTGCTTACGATCGTGTGGTCTTTCGTTATCACGGCCCCGTACCTGCGCCTCATGCAGGTGGCCCTGGCGCTTACGGCCCCGGCGATATTTATGAAGTACTCGTCCCAGCCCGGGCGCGAGTTTTTTTTGCCCTCTTTCCCCATGGACTCCCTCTCCCCCGAAAAATACGGAATTACTCTTATATTAAAAGATTTTCCGTTCTTTTTCATGTGATTCCATAAAAATTCCTCATAGGGTGATAAATCTCTTTAAAAAATGATATTTTGACAAATGAGCAGTAAGGAATTCCGGCCTTTTCTTTGCAGCAGCTTGCGGGCAGCATTGCTATTAAGTAAAAGCGGTAAAAATTCTCAGGGGATGATGGGTTCCGGCTTGATGACCTCTATATCCTGGAGCGGCCCGAGGGGTTTTTTCCTTACCGCCTCCTTCTGCACAATGGGCTCTCCGCCCGAGAGCTTATATACGACGGTGTCGTCGAGGACCACCACAAGGGCGTTGAAGGTCCAGCCCGTTTCGGTCGTCCTCCTTTCGAATTGCAGGAAATCCTTCCAGAAGCTCCCGTGCCTTCTGGAGGAGATATTCCGGAGGTCTACAGCGTATGCCCGGCAGTCTTCCCTCTGTTTTATGCATGCCTGGATCCCTTTGTCCAGGTCCTCTTTCTTTATCGTTTCGTTAGGGATGAACAGCCTTATTACGTCAAGATAGGTGAGTATCTTCACGTTGGGAGTTTTGAAGGGGTCAAAACCCAATTTATTAAGGTCCTTAACCGTGGTTTTGTAAGGGGTTATCCCGTCGAATGACTCTTTTGCCGTCTGAAATGAAATCCAGGGGGATTCCGTTTCCTGCCTCTCTCTCGGGAGGAGGCCCCCGCATGCCGCAAGGAGCGCCGATATGAGCACAAGTGAAAAGAGATTTTTCAAATCAATTCAAATTATAGTAAATTCCGGACTAATGTAGAAAGTCCAAAAGAGGAGCCCGCTTAAGGGTCCTCTCCGAGGAGCGCCTCTCTGGACCTGGCCAGTTTTTGGGAGGCATCGGCATAGAATGTGGGGCTGAGGTCCAGTGCCTTCTCGAAGGCCAGGGCGGCCTTCTCGTATTTGCCTTCCTGGAAATAGATGGTCCCCAGTTTGTTGTAGGCGATATGCTCGGGGGCCGCTTTCTTGAAGTTCTCGAGCGCATCGGAGTATCTTCCCAGTCCGGCCAGCGCGAGCCCCAAATTATTATATGTCTTATTATACGTCCTCTCCCGGGGGCTGAGCCTTATGGCCTCGGAAAAAGCGCCTGCGGCATTTTCATATTTGCCGGCAAGGTAGAAGGAGATTCCCATGTTGTTAAAAAGCGCCGCCTCTTCGGGCTTTAAGGCTATGGCCCTTGAATAATGGCCTTCTGCCTTCTCAAATTCCTTTTTCCTGTCGGATATCATTCCAAGCAAATTATATGATTCCCACAGGGCGGGTGATCTCCGGGCGGCCTCCTCCAGATTCTTTTCGGCTTTCTCAAGGTCGCCCGAGGCCATGTACACCCTTCCCAACCCTTCATAGGTCAGGGCATTTTCAGGGAAATCCCGGAGCATGGACTCGAAATGCGCGAGGGCATCGGGGAGGAGGTCCTTTGCTATGTAAAGGCGGCCGATCTTGTACCTCAGCCTGAAACCGGAAGGGAGAAGGGCATGGGCCTTGCTGTACTGGAGGAAAGCGAGCCCGTAATTTCCCTGTCTAAGGAATTCGTCTCCGCGGAGCTCATATTCATCAGCCGTGAGCCCTGCCTCCGGCTCGACCTTATCCTCCCTCGCTTGGGCGAACTCTTTTGCCCTCCTTTCCTTTTTGATCTGGGCCAGGGCTTTTTCGGTGGCCTTTTCCGATTTCCTGCCCCCTGTGGCGCATGCCGCTGAAAACAGCAGTACAAGGATGCAGATTGAAAGGGCCCCTGCCCGCCTCATGAATTTCTTCCTGCCTTTCGATCGAGCATCTCTTTATAGGGGACCAGGTCCTTCCCTATTACGATCTTTATTTTTATCTGTTCCCTGTCGAAATGACCCGTTTCCCGGGCCAGATGAAGTCCGGGGAGGTCCTTTGATATTTTGGCGGCCAGTTCCCCGTTTCCGGGCCGGTAATAGACCCGGGTTTTTTTGAAATTGAAGTCACCAGCGTTCGTAAGCCGGCCGACCTTGAAGCCTTTATCTTTAAGGAACAGGCTTACCATCTTCGCCATGCCGTTTATGCCGTTGCCGTTGGAGACCTCGATCCCGATTGCCGGGTTCGCGGCCCCGGTGTTGCTCCTCCTGGCGGGGGGACCTTTCTTCTGCTCCATCTTTTCTTCCGCCCGGACGAGGGCCTTCATGGTTGAGGCGGCCTCGATGCCCTGGAGGGCTTCGCTTATGGAATCTCGGGGCCCCTCCTCTTTCCCTGCGTCTTCCGCCCCAGCCGGGAGAACGTCTCCGGCCGTTTCAGCGGGTTTTTCCCTCAAATCAAGATCGGAGCGCCCCGCGAGCGCGTGAGCGAGGGCCATATTGTTCCGGGCCGTCTGTCCCTTCACGTTCAGGGCGATGGCCCTCGTGAAGCTCTCTATCGCAAGCTCGTATTTGCCCTGGAGCGTATAGGAATACCCCAGGTTGTTGTGCAAATAGGGCAGGCCGGGATTGATTTTTATCGCCGTCCTGTAAAATTCAGCCGCCTTTTCATATTCGCCTTTCTGGTCGTGGGCCATGCCCAACCCGTTGTATGCCTCGGCCGAGAGGGGATCGATAAGGATGGTCTTCCTGAACTCCCGTACGGCATCGTCGCTTTTGCCCGCCCTCAGGTAATTGCAGGCGAGCAGATAATGAGACCTGGGGTTCCCCGGCCATGGGCGCACCCTCGAAATGAACTCCTTTATCTCTTCCGTCTCCTTCAGGAGGGCTTTGTCCCGGTCAGGCGTCCCGAAAAGATTTGAAAAATCAATCACCGAACAGCCGGACATAAGGAATATCAATAAAGCCGAAAGCGATATTTTAAGAAAGCCTGTTCCCTTTTTCCTCATCGCCTGCCTCCATAATTTATTTGAAATTCCTGTAAAGCTGTATCAGGGCCGGGCCCAGAATGGTCGTGAAAAGGGACGGGAAGATGAACAGGATAAGCGGGAAGACGAGCTTTATCGGCAGTTTGGCCGCTATCTCCTCGGCCCGCTGGTGCCTCTTCGTCCTCATGGAGTCCGAATATACCTTTAATGCCTGGGCCACTTTTGTCCCGAACTTGTCCGTTTGTATAAGGAGCGTGACAAGGCTGTTCACGTCCTCTATGTCCACCCTTCCGGCCAGGCTTTTCAGGGCGTCCTTTCTCGGTTTCCCCGCGCGGAGCTCAAGCGACAGGAGCCTGAACTCGTCGCTCAGGACCTTGCTGCTGAACTTGAGCTCCTCCCCCACGCGGTTTATAGTGGAATCGAGCCCCATGCCGGCCTCCACACAGACGACCATCAAGTCGAGGGCGTCGGGGAAATGGTCGGAGATCTCTCTTCTCCTCGAGTTGATCCTGAACCGCAGCAGGAGGTCGGGCACATAAAAGCCAAGGCCCAGAAAGGCCACAAGGAAGAACAGGAGATAGTGGACCGGGATGACCCCCATAAACAGGATTTTCAGGAGAAAGAACCCGGAGGAGACGGCAATCCCGCTCATGACCTTGACCCCGTAAAATACCGTCATAGCCGAGTCCTTCCTGAAGCCGGCCTTGATGAGAGATTGCCTCATCCTGGAGAGTTCCTTCTGGTTCCTCGGTTTGAGGACCTTTCCAAGCGAGATAGCCAGTTCCATCACCCTGCCCGCAAAGCGGTTTCGGGCGGGTCCGTCGGCCCCGGCCGCCTCAAAATTATGGCTCTCTTTTATCCTGGTTACGATCTCGCGGGATTTCCTGAGCCGTCCAGCCATATAAAGAGACATGATAAACGAGGTGATCCCCACGAACAGGAGCACGGACATGAATATTTCCATATTAGACCCTTATCCTTATCATTTTTTTCATTACCGCGATGCCTATCCCCATTCCTATCAATGAATTCGCGATGAGTATGGTCCCCATGCTGTCGTCGAGGAGCACCCTTATATACTCCGGGTTTGTCAGGGAAAGGACCCCGACAATGAAGAAGGGCAGAGCAGTGAGTACGATTGCGGAAAACTTCCCTTCGGACGCGAGCACCCGTATCCTGCCCTGCAGCTTGAACCTTTCCCTCATGATGAGGCCCAGGTTTTCAAGAATTTCGGCAAGGTTGCCCCCGGTCTCCCTCTGTATTATGACGCTGATGATGAAGAACTTGAGGTCCGGGCAGTCGATCCGCTTTGCCATGTTCCTCAGGGCTTCGGGCACCCCGATGCCGAAATTTATCTCGTTCAGGGTTTTTTCGAACTCCGTCCCTACGGGGTCGTCAAACTCCTCGGCCACCATCTTGAGGGCCCCGGTGAAGGCATGCCCGGCCCGGAGAGACCTGGCGACCAGCTCCAGGGCATCCGGGAGCTGCCTCTCGAACTTCTGCGTCCTTTTCTTTCTCTTCCACAGGATCCGGAGCGATGGAATGCTCGAAAGCGCCCCTCCCGTGACCAGTATAAGGGCGGAATTTCTTGTAAAGAAAGACATCCCGAAAGCGCCCCCCGTGAGGAGGATAAGAGAAAGCAGGATATAAAAGCTTATGGGGTAAGCGGCATCGGCCTGCTCCAGCACCAGCTCGAACCGCCTCATGAAGCGCACCTTAAGGAGGATCCGGTTCAGGAAGGGCACCTCGCTCAAGGTCCTCTTTTTCATCAAGTCTATGGCTTCGTTCGTAAAATTAGTGGAGGACAGGGCCCTGAACCTGCGCTGGACCAGTCTCAGTTCCGGTTTCCAGATGGCCCTTATCATGTAATTCCCTTCCGCTATGAGGAGCGCGATCAGGGTGAATATGCCCAAACCAATAAGGATTTCCATGTCAAATCTCCAATGCCTTTCCCGAATCGAATATCTCATACGGGACCGGTAAGCTCAGCGCCTTGAATTTGTCTATGAATTTGGGGAGCACCCCCTGGGACCTGAACCTGCCTTTCACTTTCCCGTCCGGCCCGATCCCCGTCTGCTCGAATGAGAATATCTCCTGCAGGGTTATGATATTGCCCTCCATGCCCGTTATCTCCTGGAGGCTTATCATCTTCCGGGTCCCGTCCACAAGCCTCGACAGGTGCACTATCACGTCCAGGGCGGAGGCGATGTATTTCCTTACGGCCTCGGAGGGTATATTGAGGCCGCTCATTGCCACTATGGTCTCGAGCCTCATCAGGGCGTCTCGGGGCGTATTGGAGTGTATCGTGGAGATTGAGCCGTCGTGCCCCGTGTTCATCGCCTGGAGCATATCGAGGGCCTCGGCGGACCTCACCTCGCCCACTATTATCCGGTCGGGCCTCATCCTCAAGCAGTTCCTGACGAGGTCCCTCTGGGTCACCTCTCCCTTCCCCTCTATATTGGGGGGCCTGGTCTCGAGCCGGACCACATGCTCCTGCTTCAGTTGAAGCTCGGCCGAGTCCTCGATGGTGATTATCCTTTCATCCGGGGGGATGAAACGGGAGAGCACGTTCATGAAAGTGGTCTTCCCTGAGCCCGTGCCGCCCGATATCAATATGTTCAGCCTTGCCCTTATTATCCCCTGGAGCAGGGGGGCAAGGTCCGGGTGCAGGGACTTTAGATTTATAAGGTCATCAATCTCAAGCGGGTCCACCGAGAAGCGCCTTATCGAAACCGCTGCCCCGTCTATGGAGAGGGGCGGGATTATCGCGTTCACCCTCGACCCGTCGGGGAGCCTCGCGTCCACCATGGGAGTGGACTCGTCTATCCTGCGCCCCACGGCGGAAACTATCTTCTCGATTATCCGCCTCAGGTGGTTATCGTCCTTGAAGCGGGCCTCCGTGGGCTCGAGCTTTCCGCGCTTTTCCACATATATCTGTTTGTACGAATTTACGAGGATATCGGAGACGGCGGGGTCCGCAAGGAGCGGCTCGAGCGGCCCGTACCCCAGCACCTCGTCCAGAATGTCCTCGAAGAGGCGCTCTCTTTCCTTCAGGTTAAGGGGGACTTTCTTTTCGTCCTCCTCGAGCACCTTCTCGATGAGCCGTTTGATTTCGAGGCGGAGCTGGCTTTTGTCCAGGCTCTCGATGAGCGACAGGTCCAGCACCTCCAGGAGCTTGTCCTGGAGCTTCAGCTTCAGTTCCTGGTACTCGTTGGACCTCGTAAACTTGTCTATTCTCGCCCTGAATACGTTGAATGCGGCCGAACTCACTTCCGCCATGTCCTTTTCCTACCTCCCGCTTCTTTTTCCGAAAAGGTTTCCGAAGAGCCCTTTTTCGGCTTCTTTTTCCTGCTTGCGGCAGAATGCCGACGCGAGCCCTTTGAAGCTCTCGGCAAGCTCGCCTTTGCCGATCGAGGCCAGCGTCCTGCCCTGGTTTATGGACGCCATGCTGTCCGTATAATCGTTCGGGATGCTCCAGAAGATCCGCCTGTTCAGGCTCTTCTCGGCCTCCTCGGGCGTTATAAGGGACTTCTTCTGTCTCCTGTTCACCAGGACCTTTATCTTGTCGCCGTTTATCTCTTCGATCTGCTGAAGGATATCGATAAGTTTTTTCGTGTTTATAAGGCAGGGGAGGGTGAGGACGGAAACGACGAGGACAGTCTCCGCGAGCTCGAGCACTTTCAGCGAAAGGTCGTTCAGCGCGTGCCCCGCATCCACCACTATATAATTGAATGCGCCTTTCATCTGGTCCAGAAGTATCTCCATGTTCTCGGACGTGGCCCCCTGCATGGCGTCAAGCCTCGTAGGGGCCGGCAGCACATGCAGGCCGGAGCTGTGCTTTCCGAGTACGCTCGTAAGGTATGTGGAATCGAGCCGGTTTATGTTTTTGGAGATATCGCCCCAGTTCAGGGACGACTTGAAGTCGAGAAAGAGCGGCACCTCCCCGAAGAGGAGGTTGGCGTCCATCAGGGAGACGGATTTCCTGTTGCCGTTTGCGCCGACGAGGCTTGCCGCAAGGTTTACGGCAACGCTCGTCGTGCCCACTCCGCCCTTGCTGCCTATCACCGCGATAATCCTCGCGGTCTCCGCTCCGCCTCCAGCCTCTCTGGATGCCTTCTCTCTTCTATCCCTGAACTTTATAAGGGAAGCCTTCACTTCCTCCCTGTTCAGGGGCTGGGGGAGAAACTCCCTGGCGCCGATCCTCAGGGCCTCGAGGAGCAGCTCCGGCTCCGTCCTGGCCGAGGTGAGGAATATCTCGCCGGCCTGGGAGGAACTCTGGACCGAGCTAATGAGCTGGAACTCCAGCGCGGGGTTTTCCCCTATTTCGCAAATAAGGAGGTCGGAATAGGCCCCGCTCTGGGCGCCGTTCATGAGCCTGAGGCCGTGGATGGATCCCACTATCTCTTTCAGGCCCTCCAGTGTCTTCGGGTCCTTGATCTGAAGTCTTATGCTCGTTTCAGGCATAAAAAATGATTCTCCTCTCTATTGCACCAGTACGGGAATTTCAGGCAGAGAGGGTGAAACCCCCTCTCCGGGGGTAGTTTGCGAGCATTCCGGCATGAAATAAATGGCTTTCTTCTGGCATGGCGCGGGGGTGCCGTCCATATTTTGCAGACTGAATTCCGCCACGAACTCGTTCCAGCAGGTCGCATCCACGGCGTTCGGGTTGGAGCACTCCCACAAGTGCTCTTTTACCGGGTTGTACATTTTTTTTGGATACTGGCTAGGCTCGCAACTCGGCCCGGTATCGCTTCCACCCCCCGCTTTTGTTATCCAGACCACATTGGTCTTTACTCCTCCAACAACCTGTCTGCAGTTTTGAGGAGAATTAATACAGTCCACAACGAGCAACTCCATCGGCCAGGGTTTGTCCGGAAGCGTATCCGTATCATTCGGGTCATCGAGACCCGCGCCCAGCCAACAGCCCCTGAGGGTGTCATCATTGGGTGTATCCGATTGGCCCGGACCAAAAACGGATTGGTTCACGCCGTTTGTAGTGGATATGTATTTAAATAGTCCTACAGAAGTTGGATTTCCCTGGCAGACTACATCCTGTAAAGAAGGGGTGCTGGCGGGGGCAACACAGCCCTCGCTGAAGTTCGTCCATTCGGCGGTCTCATTTGTCTCAGGATTGCCGCCGCTGTTGAGCATTCTTCCGATATTACAGCCCTCGTTGATACTGTCTTGACAGATGACGAGTGACTCGCCAGCGCCGTGTACAGGATAAGAGGTTACATAGGCCACGGCTTCCGATGACTTGCTAAACCCGCTGTAACCAAAAACGCCGGCCAGGATAGATTTTGCGGGAGTTGTCGCCCTGTGGGTCTTCACGCGCACCGCGTTAATGATATCGGTGCGCGAGTCCATTTCTTCGAAGGTGGGCCATCCTTCCTCCCACAGGGCTGAGGCCTCTGTGGATGAATTGGGGGTGAAGACCCCCGCCCTGCCGGTTGCCTCATCTATGCAGCTGAAGCACCAGTGCCCCCTCTCGACGTCACCTTCCCCCACCTCCACCGCGCTCTTATCGCTTTCATTTGCAGTGGCCGCGGCGGCCGCTTCCGGATTGGCCCCTGTATTGATTGAGCCGTCCCCATTATAAAGCACTCGTGCGCCGGCAAGTGCGCCCGCATCGGCGGCGTTCTGCAACTCATTCTTGACGACAGCAAGATGAGCAATGTCCAGAGCGAGAGCCGCCACGCCTAAAAGAACCATAAAAATTAGGGCTATAATTATGGCAGAAACCCCATCTTCTTCTTTTAATAGGCGCATTTTTCTACTCAGCTTTTGTTCTCGCATTGCATTACCGTTTCTGCATGGATAGTTACTATCCCGATAAGGCCGTCCACAAAATTCGGGAGCACAAGGAAATCGTAAGGATAGGTCACATCTACTATTAACTCACTATCAGGAACGGAGCAATCTCCGGTTACCGTCCTGCTCACACTCTGGGGCGAGCCCAGGGAGATAAGATAATCCGCGCAATAATCATCCACTATCTCACCTATTTCATCGCTTGATACCGGCGTGGTGCGGTAGACAGTGCCGTATCTTGCCCCTTCCCTGCTCGCGTTCGTTATCACGGCCTTGTCATAAAGGACGAGGGCGAACTCAATCGTCCCCACTACCAGGATGACCAGGACGGGCAGTATGAGCCCGAATTCCACCGCCGCCGTGCCGTTTGAATTTCTGAGATGCATCTTTTTTCCCTTGGCCCCGTTATTGTTTCGAAACCTCAAAGAAATAACCGCTTCTCTGTTTTTCCTTCTCGAAGCCCTTCTGGTAACTATTAAGGATGGCGTTCCCGGTATTCGCGTCAATGCCTTCCACCGGCTCAAGGTTTTGACCCGCCTCGGGGTTAAGCGTCTGGCCCTCTTTGGCCAGGTTGTACGATGTCCCGAAGTCCATCTCGAGCCGGCTCATATTTTCCCCGGCGCAGGAGACCGCAAAAAGAAGCACAGGCAGTATTAGAATTTTTTTCATCTTTCCTCCACTCAGGGTATTATGTACCCGAATTTGCCTTCCGGCTTTCCTGAAGAGAGCCTGGCCTCGGGCTTCGTTTCCGGCTTCGTCCGGCCTTCCATTTGCCCGTTCAGGTAGAACTCGAGGTCGCTGGGCTCTATATATTCGTCCGTGGGGAGCGTCTGCTCCGAGGGGTCCAGGGGCTTAACGAGCCTCGGGGTGACTATTACCACGAGCTCGGTCTCGTTCTTCTGGAAGGAAGTGCTTCTGAAAAGCGCCCCCAGTATCGGTATGTCGCCCAGTAAGGGGAATTTGGAGACCACTTCCCGGACATTGTCCTTAAGAAGCCCCGCTATCGCAAAGCTCTGTCCGTCGGCAAGCTCTATTGTCGTGGACACCCTCCGCGTCGTGAGGCCCGGAATAAGTAAACCGCCCAGGGTGACCGCTGTCGTGAAGTCCAAGTCGGAGACCTCGGGGGCCACCTTCATATTTATATGCCCGCTGGAAAGCACCGTGGGCGTAAAGGACAGCCCTACTCCGAATTGCTTGTAATCTATCGTGACCGTCTGGAACCCCTGGGGCACCAGTATGGGGAATTCTCCCCCGGCCAGGAAATTTGCGGTCTGTCCGGAGAGGGTCAATAGCGTCGGTTCGGCAAGCACCTTTATAAGACCGTTCTCTTTCAGAATATCAACAACAGAGGTAAATGAAATGTCTTTATCACCTGTAAAATCGAAGGTAAGGCCTGTAATTTCTGAAAGGGTAGGAGAAATGGGCCGTAAATTATTGAACAAAGTAAGTCCGAAGTCCCCATTTTGGGTAATTAACTTGAAATTTACCCCCAGCCTTTTCGCAAGCGAGCGCTGTATCTCCGAGACCCTGACTTCGAGCATCACCTGCTGGACGCCGCCGATCTCCAATAGATTGGTTATATTCGTGCATTCCTGCCCGGCGCCCTTCTCCTCGGCGCCCTCCGTGCTTACGAATACCTGTGTGCCGCCCTTTTCCTTCTCTTCTTTAGGGCAGACGGCAAACGGCCCGGCTATGGCCATAACCTGGCTCATCCTCGAGAGGCTCGTGACGGTCCCCGAGAGGACGATCTTATTGTTGCTCGTGCTTACCTTTATGTTCTCTTCATCCGGGAACATCTCATGGAGCTTCTCCTTGAGCCTCGTGATATCCGGCAAGACCTCGACTTCCATGGCCCGCACCTTCTCCTGGGAGTCCCAGATGAGAAGGTTTGTAGACCCCGCGGACTTGCCCGTTATATAAATTTGCCTGGGCGAGAGCGCGGTCGCGTCTGCCACCTCGGGGGCGGCGATCGATATCCTCTTTATGAGGTCCTGGCACTGGATGACCGCGGATTTCCCGGTAATCAGATTTATCCTGGAGGGTCCGGAGGGCCCGCACTGTATCTCCTGTGCCCGGCCCGTGCCTTCCATGAAGATGAGCAGGGAAAGGAGAATGAAGATTTCAATTATCTCGGACCTTCTAAAAACCCTGACCATCCTATTCCTCCCCCTTGAACCGTATCTCGTTCATGCTGTTTCCCCTGATTACTTCGACCTTGTACGAACGGACGACCTGCACGTATTTCGGCGTCGTGCCTCTCTTTACGCCCTGGCCCGTCCTCTTCTGGGCGGGTTCGGAATCTACATACCCCGAGAGCATCCCCGGCACGTTCACTCCCTTTGTGTTTACTTCCTCGGTATCGCTGTAATTCCTGAGCGCGAGTTGGAGCTGTTTCCCCTCGGCGGCCGCAAGGGCCAGCACTTCGCCCTCTTCGGGAGAAAGCTCAAGCGTTATGACGTCCACCTGGGAGGGCTTCCCCTTGTTGTCCTTGTTGTCCGTTTCCGTGCCGACCGCCAGGACAAGGATGTTCTGAAGGACGGTCTTCGTCACCGGGTTAAAGCTATTCCCGTTCACCCTGCTCATGCACACGAGCACGTCCACCCTGTTGCCGGGATGGATGAAGCCCGATACCCCCCTGACCTTGTCCACCTTTACGGCCATGGCGCGCTTCCTGGGGCTTATGACGGCCGCCACACCGCCCCCTGTAATCCCCGTGGGGGCGAGCTTCGAATCGAGGACAGGCTCGTTCGCTTTTATATTTGAAATAAGGACCCGCCCCTCGACCTGTTTCGCGTCGAGGAAATATCCGGCGGGCAGTGACTCCCTTAGATAATCGGCCTTTTTCAGATGCGCGGATGTCAAAGGCGTCCCCCATGGAAGATCGGCGGCCGCAACGGCAATGGAAAGGCTCTCCTTCCCTTTGTCCCGGCCTTCGGCCAGGCCGTGCATCCAGGAATAGGCCAGGATGCTTGTGCCGAGGGCAACAAGCAATGTGATCCCGAGCAATATATAAGACCTGTATTTACGCATCAAATCTCCTCCATAAGGCGCCGTTTTGAGAGTGGCGGGGATACAATGTATCCCCGCCAGGATGTTTGCCGTCCGTTCTTATATGAGCTCACCGGCTACTGTAGTAAACATGGTTACGAGATTGGTCCCAACAAGCGTAACGGCCGCGATTATTACGACTGCGATCAGGGCCGCGATAAGCCCGTACTCGATAGCCGTAACACCTTCCTCGTTCTTCAAATATGCGAGCAGCTTCTTCATCTTCTTCACCTCCTTTGTCTCAAACTCTTTGGGGGAAGCCCCCATTCCGCGTCGTGAACTTAAATTAGTTTTTTCCATAGTTTTTGTCGATAAGAAAGATTGCGCTTCTGTGTACAAAAATTGCTGTCTCAGTTCCACGTGAAGTTCCTTTTTCTTATAAAAGTGCGGTAAAGGGACGGGCTCTGCCCCGTATGTTTCTTGAACTGCTTGGCGAAGAGGCTCAGGTTGTTGAAGCCGGATTTCAGGGCCACCGAGGATATCCTTGAATTGCCGGAGACGATCATGCTCTTTGCCCTTTCCACCCTTGCCGCCTTCACGTATTGCATCGGGGTCGTCCCGGTATGGCGCGCAAAAAACCTGCAGAAATGATATTTGCTCAGCCCGGCCCTGTCGGCCAGGTCCTGGAGGGTTATCTTCTCGGAGAGGTTTTTCCGGATGAAATAGATCACCTGTATCAGGTTCAGGGGCATGTCGCTCGTGGCCAGGTCAGCCCCCCCTCCATCGAAATTCAATCCGGAGAGCGGCGTCCTTCTTTCCTGCGCGTTCCTGCGGAAGCCCATGAGCTTTTCTATCGTCTCTTCGAGTTCCGAGAGGTTCACGGGCTTGATGAAGAACTGCCTCGCGCCGGCCCTGAAGACCTCGATTGCGTTTTCCTTCAAGCTTTCTGCGATCAGAATGACGGGGACGCTTACGGCCTCGGTCTTGATTCCTTTTAGAACGCTTATTCCCTTTTCAAAGCTGGGGCCGCAATCGATTATTACAAGCTCCGCCTCGGGACCGAGGGGGTCCCTATCCCTCTCGCTCAGGTGCTGAAATCTCATTTTCTCGTATTTCAGGGCGAGTGCGTCGTATATCTCTCCGCATCCCCTTTCCGCAATGAATATTATCGATCTCTTATGGGCCATTAACTCGAAACCTTCCTTTCGGAATTTACTTTGTCGGAATAATAGATAACAAATTTCCGGGGGGCGTTCCTTTAGAAAACTTGCTTTATTCTTTTCAGAACTTGCTTGCCTCCGAAAATTCGAAAAAAGAGCGCGACTTTTGTGATCCCGGTCACTTTTTTTGAGAGCCCCTTTTTTTGCGTTAAAAGAAGCAAGGGGCGATTCCGCACTTAAAAACACTGAGGTAAAAGACATCGTTTTCAAAATACCCTATTCATCCCTGACTTCAGGTCATTTTCATCTGCATTTTTAGACATGGAAGATTTCGTTTTAACGGCAAAGGCTTACGGGCCAGCCCTGGAAAAATCCGGGGAGTTAGCACGCTATTTGCTTTCAGCAATTTGTGAGTATGGAAAGAGCAATTTTGATGAAGAAAAAAGTGAAGGAGAACTGGTTTAATGCATAAGGATTTGGAGAGGAAAAGATTGAGACCCGAAGTAAGCAGGCAGAGCACCCCCCCTAAAAGCGATTTTTTCAGAGGCTTGTGGACCGTTCCCGAGAAAAAACCCGAGAGAGGTTCCATACTGATACTTGCCGAAAACTCGGCTTGCGACCTGTACAGGACGGTCTCGCTGGAGAATGAGAGGATCGAGCTCTCTTTTCTCAATGCCTGGGCAAGCCACCTGGAGAAGAATATAGACGTGCTTATACTGGATTGCGCGATCGAAAGAAAAACCGGCCTGCGACTTTTAAGGGACATTAAGCAGGCACGGCCGGACGTCCCGGTCATATTCCTTGCCGAAGGGGAGGCCAACGAGATCGAGGCCGAATCCCTGAGGGCGGGCGCAAGATTTTTTCTTGCAAAGCCCGTCAACATTTTCGACCTGCTCAAATTGACCGAGACCCTTCTCGCCATGAAGAGAAACTCGAGGGAAAAGCGCTCGCCGGTCTCCTTCGCGAACGGCGCGAAATCCGAGGGCCTGGAGCTTGCCACAACAGACAAGCCGGCAAGCATCCTGAGGGTGATCCAGCACATAGAGGAGAACATCTCGGACAAGCTGACCCTCGATGGCCTTTCCAGGGTCGCCAATTTGAGCAAGTTCCACTTTTGCAGGTTCTTTTACAAGTACACGGGGATGAGCCCGATGAAATTCGTCTCCCACCTGAGGATCGAGAAGGCAAAGGAATACTTTAAGGGCAATGCGAGCGTCTCGGAAGTCACGTTTCAGGTGGGCTTTAACGACATGGGGACCTTCATAAGGCAGTTTAAAAACCATACCGGGATGACCCCGTCCTTATTCCAGGAGAGCCTGAGGGGGGCCGGGGCCGCCCGCCTGTAACCCGTCCGAGGGAAGGAAGCCTGTAGATGACCCACTCGGGGCTCCTCTCCGCCATCCGGCAAGTCCGGTCCAGGTGCTCCAGAAATTCCGGGTGCGAGCCGAGCATCTCCCGATAGCGCTCGTTGACGATGCCGAACCAGTCGGCACCCTGGGCCAGCAATTCCTGTAAGAGCCGTATCGCCTCCCTGTCGATACTTAAATTATATTCAAAAACTCTGGATGTGCAAGAGAAAGCTAACCCATTTGGGCTAAATCCGGCGCGAAAATGGGTTTTATTCTTGAAAAAAAGGAAAAGATAAGCAATTATAGTTCGCTATTGCAACTTGCGGTAAGCTTGCGGGCGCAGGCTCGTATGAGGGAAACGGGCCAAAATTTTTCCGGGTGGAGGGGGTCCGATGAAATCGAGAGTTCTATCAATCCTACTTTTATCAATAATCTTAATATCTGCGAGCGCCTATGCAGAGTCGCCATATCCAACTATCTGGACGGAGCAGATGGGGACTTCAGGCGGCGACCTCGCTCGTTCCGTAGCGGTGGACAGCGCGGGGAATGCCTATGTGGCCGGAGAGACATATGGCAATCTGGACGGAAACACCAACGCGGGTGATATTGATCTTTTTCTAATCAAGTACGACACAAACGGGAACAAGCTCTGGACGAGGCAGATGGGGACTTCAAACTGGGATGGCGCCTATTCCGTAGCGGTGGACAGCGCGGCAAATGCCTATGTGGCCGGATGGACGGAGGGCGGGCTCGATGGAAACATAAGTGCCGGTGGTCGGGATATCTTTCTGGTCAAGTACGACACAAACGGGAACAAGCTCTGGACGAGGCAGATGGGGACTTCAAGCGGTGATGGCGCCCGTTCCGTAGCGGTGGACAGCGCGGCAAATGCCTATGTGGCCGGATATACATCAGGTGGGCTGGATGGAAACACCAATGCGGGTGGTGTTGATCTTTTTCTAATCAAGTACGACACAAACGGGAACAAGCTCTGGACGAGGCAGATGGGCACTTACACCACTGATTCCGCCCGTTCCGTAGCGGTGGACAGCGCGGCAAATGCCTATGTGGCCGGATCTACAGACGGCGGACTGGACGGAAACACCAACGCGGGTTATGGGGACCTTTTTCTAATCAAGTATGACACAAACGGGAACAAGCTCTGGACGAGGCAGATGGGCACTTCAACCTTTGATTCTGCTAATTCCGTAGCGGTGGACAGCGCGGGGAATGCCTATGTGGCTGGCCAGACAGATGGCGAGCTTAACGGAAATACTACCGCGGGCTTACGCGATCTTTTTCTAATCAAGTACGACACAAACGGGAACAAGCTCTGGACGAAGCAGATGGGCACTTCAACCCTTGACTGGGCCTATTCCGTAGCGGTGGACAGCGCGGCAAATGCCTATGTGGCCGGATATACATATGGTGAGCTGGACGGAAACACCAATGCGGGTGATGTTGATCTTTTTCTAATCAAGTATGACACAAACGGGAACAAGCTCTGGACACGCCAAGTGGGTTCTTCGGCCCGAGATCAAGCCTTTTCCGTAGCGGTGGACAGCGCGGCAAATGCCTATGTGGCCGGATATACATATGGCGGGCTGGACGGAAATACTAATGCGGGTGAGGCTGACCTCTTTGTCATGAAACTCGGCCCCACAACCCCAGTTTGGGACACCACCCCAGACCCCTTCGCCTTTACCGACCAGACCGGGGTGGCTTTAAGCACCGATATTACATCCAACTCTGTTGCCATCACGGGCATCGATGCCCCCGCGCCGATCTCAATCGTGGGCGGGTATTATTCAATTAATGGCGGCGTGTTCACGAACGTCGCAGGCACTGTGAACAATAACGATTCGGTAAGGGCACTTGTAACCTCATCCGGCTCTTATTCGACTACTACAAGCGCCACGCTCGCCGTCGGCGGCGTGAGCGATACGTTCAGCGTGACAACCATTTCCGCGCCTGTTGGAGACTACACCATCACCGCCTCGGCCGGGGCGGGGGGGTCTATCTCGCCCTCGGGGAGCGTCTCGGTTGCAAACGGGGGAACCCAGGTCTTCAATATCACGCCGGACTACGGCTATAAGGTGGCAAACGTAGTGGTGGACGGGAACTCTGTGGGCAATCTCACCCGCTATACTTTTACGAACGTTACGGCGGACCACACCATAAGCGCCACCTTCGACCCCCTGGTCCTTTCGTCCGCCGGGCCGAACGGAAAAATAACCCCCCTGGGCGTTATAAGGGTGACAAGCGGCGGGAGCCGGACATTTTACATGAGGCCGGATGCCGGGTATCACGTGGATGATGTCCTCGTGGACAGCGCTTCGGTGGGCGCGGTGACCTCCTATACATTCACCAACGTAACCACGCCGCATACCATCTCGGTCACCTTCGCCGCAAACCCCACGTACACCATTACGGCCTCGGCGGGGGCAAATGGGAGCATCAGTCCCTCCGGAACCGTTACGGCGGCTGGCGGCACGGACCAGACATTCACCATCACGCCCGACTACGGCTATGTTGTAGCCAATGTTGTTGTTGACGGGGTCTCGAAGGGAAGGCTCAGGAGCTACACCTTCAAGGCGGTGAGCGCGGACCACACGATATACGCCACGTTCAACCCCGTGATCTGGGCCACTGCCGGCCCGAACGGCGGCATTACGCCTTACGGCTATGTCAAAGTGGATAGCGGGACCAATAAGACCTTCTCTATAGCTCCTGCTTCCGGGTATCAGGTGGCTGACGTCCTGGTGGACAGCATATCAGTGGGAGCGGTGACTTCTTATACCTTCACAGCCGTGACCACGCCGCACACCATCCATGCCACATTTACGGCACAGCCGACCTATACCATCACGGCTTCCACAGGGACGATCGGCGGCACGATCACGCCTTCGGGCGCGGTCAGTGTGCAAGGCGGCCTGAGCCAGACCTTCACGATAACCCCCGCGACCACCAGCCTTGGCTCGTATCTGGTCAGAGGGGTCTATGTGGACGGCATCTATATGG
>Ga0214473_10001041_pt1 | contig 37629 bp, 30 predicted proteins | sample RVTome_7_FD_203509 | JGI IMG/M metagenome (GOLD analysis project Ga0214473, IMG submission 203509) | Soil microbial communities from uranium-contaminated site in the Upper Colorado River Basin, Wyoming, United States - RVT98D197 | ecosystem: Environmental > Terrestrial > Soil > Contaminated >... | reverse complement strand
GACCTGTCCACTCGAAGGCGACGGCTCATTCACACCACAGGATGGCTTGGAACCGCGGATGAACGCCGATGAACGCTGATAACAGAAAGAAACCTGATCTCACACAAAGGTACAGAGCCACAAAGTGGAGAGTACCTGCCGGTTGCGTTCTCTTTGAAACAACGAATAGCACGAATCACACGAATGGGAGAAGGAAGGCGAACAGGAGGCGAAAGAGGTGGACGAATGGCAGACGAGATGCTTTTCAAAGAGGAGAGCTACTTCGGGCACCATCCGAAACTCGAATACGAGCGCCTGGTGAACTGATGTACTCAATATTCGTGTGATTCGTGTGATTCGTGGTTCAAAAATATCTTGACTCCCATTGAAACAACGAATGACACGAATCACACGAATGGGAGAAGAAGGACGGTCAGGGCAAATTCGTGTGATTGGTGTGATTCATGGTTGAGAATAGTCTCAGTTGCGGCCGAAGGCCGTGCTGGGTTCATCAGCGGTTTCATGGATGATAGTGGTTTGACTCGGTGTTTCTGCTGGATTGGAGGTACGTTATGGTTACTCGATGCACATCTTGGGCGTATGTCGCGGCTGTCCTTCTCCTGACAGGCGTTTCCACCACCACGGCGAAATACAGCGGCGGGACGGGAGAGCCGAACGACCCGTACAGAATCGCCACGGCCGCCGATCTGATCGCCCTCGGCGAGACTCCCGGAGATTACGACAAGAACTTCCTCCTGACCGCCGACATCGACCTGGACCCCAACCTCCCCGGCCGAAAGGTCTTCGGCAAGGCCGTCATTGCTCCGGATGTCAATGAAACGACAGAGTGGTGGTTATTTGACGGCACTCCGTTTGACGGGGCCTTTGACGGCAGTGGGCACACCATCTCGCATCTGACGATCACAGGCAACAGCTATCTGGGACTGTTCGGTCAATTGGCCCTTGGGGGTGAGGTCAAGAACATGGGGGTAGTGGATGTCAACATAGTCGGTTTAGGCTCCTATGTCGGGGGGCTGGTGGGGTTCAACTACGGTACTGTCAGCCAGTGCCACAGCACCGGCGCGGTTAGTGGGACCAATGGCGTCGGTGGGCTGGCGGGCGTCAACGGAGGTGTTGTGACCCGCTGCTACAGCACCGGCAGAGTCAGCGGCAAGTCGTATGTCGGTGGGCTGGTCGGCGGCAACGGCGGCACCGTGACCGACTGCTACAGCACCGGTGCAGTCAGCGGCGACGGCTCCTATGTCGGGGGGCTGGTGGGGTCCAACGATGACGGCACTGTGACCGACTCCTGTAGCACCGGTGCGGTCATCGGCACGTCCGATGTAGGCGGCTTGGTGGGGGCGAGCGATGGCACCGTGTCGAACAGCTATAGCACGGGCTCCGTTAGTGGGACCGATGGCGTCGGTGGGCTGGTGGGGTCCAACCTCGTGGTGGAGAACTGCCGGGGCACGGTCTCGAGAAGCTATAGCACTGGCCCGGTCAAGGGCACCGGTCGCAATGTGGGCGGGCTGGTGGGTTATAACGGGAGCGATGTGATCCAGTGCTACGGCACCGGTGCGGTCAGCGGTACTGGGCGGGATGTCGGCGGTCTGGTGGGCCAGAACGGTGGCGATGTGATCCAGTGCTACAGTACCGGTGCGATCAGCGGTAGTTCGAGCGTTGGTGGACTCGTGGGGAGTGTCCACGATGGCGTTGTGATTGCCTGTCTTTGGAATACCCAGACCTCAGGCCAATCCACCAGTGCCGGCGGTACGGGCAAAGCCACGGACCAGATGCAGGATATACGGACCTATCTGGAGGCAGGATGGGATTTCGTCGCAGAGGCCCAAAATGGCCTGCACGAGGTATGGGAGATGCCCGAAGCAGGGGGGTATCCGATCCTGGCGATTCACAACGGATATACTCCACCCCAACTGCAAGGTCTTGGCGGGCCTCGAGACCCCTACTTGATTCACGACGCCAGGGAACTTGGAGCGGTGTCGTACTATGGTCCCACTGCTCACTATCGGCTGGTTGCCTCGATTGACCTTTCGGGCGTCCGTTGGGCTACGCCAGTGATCCCCGTGTTTGGAGGCACTTTCGATGGCAACAATCTGACGATCTCCCATTTGACGATCAAGGGCGGGAGCTATCTCGGGCTGTTTGGACGGTTAGATTCTGGGACCGAAGTGAGGGATCTGGGCGTGGCGGATGTCAACATTACCGGATCGGGTGACTATGTCGGCGGGCTCGTAGGACAGAACTCCGACGGCGCGCTGATCCGTTGCTGCAGCACGGGCATGGTCAGCGGAGCCTCTTATGTCGGCGGGCTGGTGGGGGAGAACGGGGGCACTGTGAACCTGTGCGCCAGCGCCGGTGCAGTCACTGGGAGCGGAGAGCTTGTCGGCGGGCTGGTAGGGTCCAACGATGTGGGTGACGTGTCACACTGCTACAGTACGTCTTCAGTTGTCGGCCGCGAATGGGTGGGTGGCCTCGTGGGCGGGAATCAAACGCATTCGGGGAGTAGATCGATAGTGGCAGGCTTCATCTCCCAATCCTATTCTGCAGGAAGCGTTAGGGGCAACTCCTACGTTGGGGGCTTCGTAGGTGGCAACGGATGGGGGGCTCACTGGGTTAGAGACTGCTTCTGGGACATTGAGGCCTCGGACCAAACCACTAGCGCCGGTGGCACAGGCAAGACGACAGCGGAGATGTGGACAGCTACGACGTTCCTGGGCGCCGGCTGGGACTTCGTGGGCGAGACGGCCAACGGGACCGAGGACATCTGGAAGATAGCCGAAGGGTTGGATTATCCCCGCCTCCGGTGGGAAGCGTATGACGGATGGGTCACGGTTGTGCTGGGCCAGGTATTTACCGTTACGCTCGAATCGAATCCGAGTACGGGGTATCGATGGGAATGGGTGGATCACCAGGACTCCATCGTGGAGCAGATTGGCGAGGCACAGTTCAAGCCGCGTGAGACAGGCGATCCACCACTTGTCGGGGCTGGTGGGTGGGAAAGCTTCGATTTCAAGGCGGTCAATCAAGGGCAGATGACTCTCAAGCTCGTCTATCGCAGGCCGTGGGAAGAAGCTGTGGAGCCGCTGAAGACCTTCTCGCTCCAAGTCACAGTACCTTAGGCCGACTTGACTCTACAGGCGAGCCGGTTGATGACGCCGAGGACCTCTGGTGGATTGACGAAGGCAAGGACCATCCGCGCCTGTGGTGGGAGCTCGACGACTGATGATTGATTTGAAACAACGAATGACACGGATCACACGAATGAAGAAGAAGAGGCGGACAGATCGAATTCGTGTGATTCGTGCAATTCGTGGTTCAAAAGCAGTTGGGTGTCGGTCGAAGGACGGCCAGCACGTTCCTTGATGCCGGCTGGGACTTCGTGGGCGAGACGGCCAATGGCACGGAGGACATCTGGTGGATTCTCGGAGGCAAGGACGATCCGCGCCTGTGGTGCGAGCTTGGCGACTGATGATTGATTTGAAACAACGAATGACACGGATCACACGAATGGACAAGGAGAGGCGAACAGATCGAATTCGTGTCATTCGTGCAATTCGTGGTTCAAAAGCAGTTGGGTTTGCGGCCGAAGGACGGCCATCGCCTTCCTCGATGCCGGGTGGGACTTCCTGGGCGAGACGGCCAACGGCACGGAGGACATCCGGTGGATTCTCGAAGGGAAGGACTATCCGAGATTGTGGTGGGAACGGCGCGATTGATTATTGATGATGGATGATTGATGATTGGAGTGGAGACAACGAATTGCACGAATCACACGAATGAGCGAGTCAAAGGGGGCATACCGGATTCGTGTCATTTGTGTGATTCGTGGTTCAGAGTTTGTTTCGTGCTTCGGGTTCTTCCAACGGTCTTCATCGGTGGTTAGGTAGACTCTTGTCTCCATCCAGATGCAATACGTGGGAGCCAGCGTCGAGGGACAGCGGTAAGCCCTTGGGAGACCGGGGTTTACGGCCGACAACGGCAGAATCCCGATTTGCGGCCAAGAAAACTTCGCATTTTTCCTTGACCTGCAATTACAGATGTGATATTTTCGTGGGTATTACGGATGTGGTTCTATGAGAGCGATTCATGAGAAGACTACCCAGAATCTCGGATGCGGAGTGGCTGGTGATACAGGTGCTGTGGTCGAGGCCTGGCTTGACGGCCGATGAGGTGGTCGAGGCGCTGAAGGGCAAAGTCGCCTGGAGCGCGCGTACGATCCGGACCCTCCTGAACCGGCTGCTCCAGAAGAAAGCGCTGAAGTACGAGAAGGAGGGCCGCAAGTACCGCTATTTCCCCGCCGTCAATCAGGAACAGTGCATCCGGCAGGAGAGGCGTTCGTTCGTCCAGCGCGTGTACGGCGGGACCATCGCACCCATGCTGGCTGCCTTCATCGACGACGCCCGGCTTTCGCCGGAGGACATCAAAGAACTGAAACGGATGCTTGACCGGAAAGACAAGAGATAGGGGTGGGTCCTCTGGCTATGCATCTGCAGCCGTTCTTTCAGCAGCCGTTCTTCCAGTGGCTCCTGCACACGAGCTGGCAGGCCGGCATACTGGTCTGCTTGATCCTGCTGGTGCAAGAGGCCCTGGGCCGATGGATTGGCGTTCGCGGGCGCTACTGGCTGTGGCTTGTGGTGTTGATTCGCATGGCTATGTTCTGGGCGCCTCCAAGTGCCGTGAGTGTGTATAACCTTCTGCCCCCGCCAGAGTTGGCGAGCTACGGATTGGCCGCCACTACCCAGTCAGGCAATGTCGGGCCGGCTCTTGCGTCGCCGGACGGAACCTTTGCCACAGGAGGGCACGGCAGGGCCGGCCCGGCTGCCAATCGCACACCAGGGACTGAGGCTGCGGCAGGTCTGCGATCGCGCGCGAGACACTGGCTGCAAGGGCGGGGCGCGGTCATCTTCTTGCTCTGGCTGGCCGGCGCCTGCACGTTGACCGGCTGCATCGTTGCGGGACACGTCCGTCTGTGGCGCATCGTTCGGCGCGAGCATCCCGTGATCAATCGATGGATTCACCGTCTGCTGAGGGACTGCCGAAGGCAGATGGGCATAAAGCGCGCCGTCGGCGTGATCGCGACCGACCGAATCGACAGCCCCGCCCTATTCGGATGCCTGCGGCCCCGCCTGTTGCTGCCCAGACAGACACTGGCTGAGCTGAACCCGCAGGAACTCCGCCACGTCTTCCTGCACGAGCTTGCCCATCTTCGACGTGACGACATCGTGATCGGCTACCTCGCCACGCTGCTGCACATTCTGCATTGGTTCAATCCATTGATCGCACTCGGCTTCAAACGGATGCGTGCCGACCGGGAGATGGTCTGTGACGCGCTGGCGCTGTCCGTGCTCGCTCCCGACGAAACCGCCGCGTATGGCCGCACCGTCGTGCATCAGATCGAGCAGTTGCTCACGTCCCGGCCACGCTGGATGCTGGCCGCACTGTCCGGCGACAGGGCCCGGATCAGACAGAGAATCGCCATGATCTCCCAGTTCAGGAAGGAGACGTTTCGCCGGTCCCCCTTGACGATCGCGCTCATTGGACTCCTCGCCTGCACCGGGTTGACCGACGGACTCCCCGTCCGCAGCGTTCCAGTCTACGAACCTGCAAAGGATCTGCCCACAACGCACCAGGACAAGCACGCGAACATCCTCAGGACCCATATCCGCCATAGGGACACGGGCAAGTATCTGGTGGTTCACGCCGAGACTGTGACCTGCGACGCGAACTCGCCCGGCGACGCAGGCCTGTGGGAGGCCCGGTTCGATGACGACTTAGGCAACCGTGACCAGATCGTGTACTTTTACTCTGTTTCCGCGTGCAAGTACCTCACGTCGGACAAAGAGGGGAACCTCGCTGTCAACGGCGTGGAGCCGAATGAAGCGGCACGCTGGACTGCGCAGGCTCGCACGCAGGGCGCTTGGATCATGCCGTGCCAATGCAAGGGTTCCTATCTGTGCCTGATTGGACAAGGCCAGGTCAAGGCGGCATACGTCAGCGCCGGATCCAGTTGCTGGGACATCGACCAGCTCTGGAGGGTCAAAACGTCCGACGATCCGAAAGGCGTCGCCGAATGGCGCAGGGAGCACGTCCCCGGACCTGACTGACGCCACAAATGCATATCTGACGCCGTCATACTCAATTCACGACTGAAGCAAATAAAATACTTGTGGAATCCTCCGAAATTCCATTCCTCAAGACCGTTTACGGATTCAGCCGAGTCTGGTACGATCAGCCCACCTGCCGGAAACGGGATAGAGATTTCGATCGAGGAGTAAACGGGATCAGGTCTGCGATCGTGAGTTACTCTGTCTGAGGGGCCAGGACTCGGGGATTCATGAGCACTGTTTGGGCCGGCAGGGGTCGGGTTCGGAAGCCCGCTGACTCTGACCACCCATGGCCGGGGAAAATATTGCGAAAGGGGCTTGCATTGGGGGCGGGGCGGGCGTAAAATACAGGTTTTACTGAAAGACCAGGAACACGATCTTCGGAGATATACCGGTGAAAACGCAGTTACTCGATGCAGTTGAGAGCAAGAGCCTGAAGAAAGAGCTGCCGCACTTCGAGGTGGGCGATACGGTCGATGTGCACTGCCGCATTCAGGAAGGCGACAAGACCCGCACGCAGATCTTCTCGGGCACGGTGATCGCCCGGCAGGGCCGCGGTATGAACGCGAGCTTTACCGTCCGCCGCATCGTCGGCAGCGAGGGCGTGGAGCGCAAATTCCCGCTCCATTCGCCGAACGTACTCGATGTGCGCCCGACGCGAAGCGGCAAGGTCCGCCGGGCCAAGCTGTACTTTCTGCGCGAGCGGGCCGGCAAGGCGGTCAAGCTGTCGCATCGGCACAGCGAGCACACCGTCTCGAAGTAAGAGTCTCGCCGCCCGGCGGCGACTCGCCAACACAGGGGAAGTTCCGGCCGCAGAAAGTTGCGGCCTTTTCATTGGCACGGCTGACTAGTAAGCAGGAGTGGCATGGGCAAACGAGTTTGCCCGTGAGTCGTGGCGAGGGCATCTTGCCCTTGTACTGCGAAGCAACGGCGCATCGCATCCCGGCAAAGCGAGGCCAAGCCTGCCCTCGCGAAGGCGGGGGATGGCCTCGCGACGCAAGGGTCACGGTCAGGCCCCGGCGAATCAGCACCGTCAAACGAGTTTGGCGGTGCCACCCGGCGCATTGAGAGCAAGGGAGAGAGCATTTCAGATGGTGTGGAACCGACGCAAGCTTCTGAGCGATCCAGCCATGTTCGGTCGGTGGAGCGAGAAACGCTGCGAGCGGTTCCTCAAGGCCAAAGGCCTCAAGACCCTCACCCGCAACTACCGCTGCAAGATGGGCGAGTTGGACCTGGTCATGGTCGATGCCGACGGCAGCATCGCCTTCGTCGAGGTCCGCTCCCGGGCGGAGGGGGGCCTGGTGCCTCCGGAGGCGACGATCACGCCCGCTAAACGGGCCCACGTAAACCATGCCGCCCGCTACTTCCTCGCCGTCCACAAGATCGAGGACCGCCCGCTGCGTTTCGATGTTGTCACCCTCGTCCTCGGCCGCTCGGGCCCCCCGAACATCCAGCACTACCCCAACGCCTTCGTGCCTTGATTGCCCGGCGGTTGGGGTCATGTAACAGGCGAGCCGATCCTGCGTCTTAGTGTGTAGATAGATCGCGTGAGCTTGACGGGGCGGCTGAGCGGGGTGCTCGACGACGCAAAGCCTTGCGGTACCTCCGGGAACTGCCTTATCATGCTCAAAGGTGCGATTGGGTGCATGGAGTCTTGAGATGCAGAGTCGTCGTTCCAAGATCGCGTTGCTCGCGGCTCTTCTCGGCCTGTGGCTTGCGGCAGGCTGCAAGGACGCCGCGACCAAAGGCGCCGGTGAGCAGGCTTTGGCGAGTGTCCCCGGCCTGGACCCACGCGCCATCGTTGTCCTTGGATACCTGGACCACCGGCAGGGTCTGACGGCCACGGCCAAATGGCCCCGGGTGGCCTTCGCCATCGGAGACGGCACGCTCCTGTTGACCGCGGCCCACTGCGTGGATGACTTCCAGGAATCCTCCCGGCAGGCAGTCTCCACGGATATTGTGGTTATCAGCCCCTACTACGGCGATGTCTTTGACTTCGACATCGTGGCGATGGACAAACAGGCGGACGTGGCGATCCTCCGGGCCCCCTGGCCTTCGCATCCGGCTCTGACTCTGGCTACGGAAGAAGAGCTGCTCGCCGCCAGGAACATCCTCATCGCGGGGCGGCCGCAGACCAAACGGGTATCCCAAGACCTTCAGACTGAGTTGTTGCCCGTGTTTGATGTCAACGAGGCGGTCCCTAGCCGAGCCGTTCGGTTAAGAGGGACGCGGCTGGTCGCCAGAGGCTGGAGCGGGTCGGCCATGCTCATCCCCGAGACCGGCAAAGTCGCCGGCGTGCTGGGCCAGTTGAACGAGCGCCCCGTCCGACGAGTGTGGTTTTTCCGTCTCAAGCAGTCTGACGCTATGGGTTGCAGCGTTCGACCCATCTATTCCCTGCTGCGCAAACATGGTCTGGAGACAGTAGCCCTACAGCGTCCCGGTCTCCTCGAACCGATTCCGGATAGCGAGCGTGCCTTCTCCTGTGCGCTCGATTATTTCCAGGCCCTGTTTGAAAACGACAGCGGCAAGCTGACGGCCAGTGGCGTCGAGCTGGCTCGTCTGCGGCCTCGCTCGGTTCAATCGCATCTGCTGATGGGCATGGCGGCCATGGTGCGGAAAGACGATTCACTCGTGCCAAGTGAAGAGCAGTTCGACCTTGCTGAATCAAGCTACAAGAAGGCCCTGGAAATCGAGCCGAACCATGCGCATGCCCACGCGATCTATGGCAACTTTCTCATCATACGCGGCCGCAACGCCGAGGCCCTGGTCCAGAGCGAGGCGGCCCTGGCCATCGATCCGAACAACCGCTTGGCGTTATTCAACCGGCTGATACTACTTCCCCCAGCGCAGCGCAAGGACACCGCCGAGCGGCTTATCGCAATGGATCCCAACGATCCATCCTACTGGTTCCACTACGGCGCGGCCTTGCTCCACCTGGGACAGAGGGGCGAAGCATTGCATGCGGCCCGCAAGGCAGTCGATCTCGATCCGAACGGGCTGTTCTACGGTGGGCTGGGCGACGCGCTTTCGGGCCTCGGGCGGGTGGACGAGGCGGAGCCGTGCTACAGGCGGATGACGGAGCGATGCGGCTGCGAGCAATGCTGGTACAGATATGCGGTGTTCCTGGCGGAACATCGCGAACAGAAGGTGGACGAGGCGTTGCAGGCGTTGAAGACGGCGGAATCGAGGACCCGCTCGGGCAAGGTTAGCCCGAAGAACATGAACGTGCTCAAGCTGCAACTGCTGGAGAAGAGCTCGCCCCAGGAGGCGGAGGCGCTCGCCCGGAAGTTGCTTGAGACGGATCCGAATGACGCTCACTACTGGTGGCATCTGGCGGGGATCCTGAGAGTGCAGGAGAAGTACCCGCAAGCAGTGGAGGCGGCGGAAAGGGCCGTGAGTCTCGATCCCAACGCTCCATTCCAGCCTCGCCTGGCCAACTGCCTGGCGAAGGCAGGCCGCCTGAAGGAGGCTCAGGACACCTACGACGAGATGCTCCGCCTGCATCCGGACCGTCCGAAATACTGGTGCTGGTATGCCGAGTTTCTGTTGGACTGCTTCCCCGAGCGTGCGCACGATGCCCGGCTCGCCCTGCAAAAGGCGGAAACCGCCACGGACAAACGCTGGTCCGTCCCAGCCGACGAGATCCGGAAATTGCGCGAGCGGCTGGATGCGAAAGGACTGATGAATGGGTCTGATTGACCCGTTTGAAATCCTGGAGTAGGTGTGGTATACTGTTACTGCGATCGCTAATGGGTTCGATAGACAGGGTCGGGTTATGGGAATCATGTTGCCGCTCGACAAAATGACAATCTCCGAGAAGCTTTTGGAGATGGAGCGTTTGTGGGACGATCTGTGCCGCAAACCGGAAGACGTGCCATCTCCGTCCTGGCATGAAGCTGTTCTTGCAGAGAGGGAGAAGCAAGTCTCACAAGGCAAGATGGGTTTCATTGACTTGGATGAGGCCAAGGAGAGAATCCGAAAAGCCACGCGATGAAGAATCACTTCAACTCTATGCAGGGATTCACGTCCTGCATTTCGGATACCATCGGCTCTTGGCCAAACGGTTTCCCTTCGCAATCTATTATCGCATTGAGGGCGACCTCATCAAGGTCTATGCTGTCTTGGATTGTCGTCGTAACTCCGCATGGATACGTGACAGGCTGACGTGATTTTCTGAGGTGGACGTGGTAGGCCGCTGTCCATCGGTGCGGGACTGCTCAAAGAGCCAACAGTGGCGAACCATGGAACTGATTGATACGCATTGTCATTTGACGTTTGAGCCACTGGCGGGGGACGTGGCGGGGGTGGTCGAGCGCAGCCGGGCGGCGGGCGTGACCGAGTGGATCACCGTCGGCACGTCGCTGGAGGATAGCCGCAAGGTGATTGAGTTAGCGGGGATGTATGAGGGCATGTATGCGACCGTGGGGATTCATCCACATGATGCCAAGAGCGCCGATACGGCGGCTTTGGAGGAAATGAAGCGGCTGGGACGTGGCGAAAAGGTTGTTGCTGTCGGCGAGACCGGGCTGGATTTCCATTACAATTTCTCCAAGCAGCCGGACCAGAGGCGGGTGTTCGTTGCCCATCTTGAGATCGCCAGGGAGCTGAATCTGCCGGTGGTCGTGCACTCGCGAAATGCATTCGAGGAGACCATGGAGATTCTCGACCGTAGCGGCGGGGGGCTCAAGGGCGTCGTCTTCCACTGCTTCAGCGGCTCGGCTGAGGAGGCGAAGCGGGTCTTGGAGCGGGGCTATTACGTCTCGTTCACGGGTGTCGTGACGTTCAAGAACGCCGAGAAGACCCGCGAGGCGGCGAGGGTCGTTCCCCTGGATCGGCTCATGGTCGAGACGGACTGTCCCTACATGTCCCCCGAGCCCGTGCGAAACCAGAAGCCCAATGAGCCGGCCCTGATGGTCCATACGGCCCAATTCCTCGCCGGCCTCAAGGGCATGGAACTGGAGGGCTTCGCCCGCGCAACCACGCAAACCGCCGCGGCCTTCTTCAACCTTCCGCCTGTCGCGACGCTCTGATATCGATTCGGATTGAGTATTTCATATCTCCGGGTGGCATCGGCAAGGCCGAAGGCTTTGCCGATGGCGAATGGGCAAACCATCGGCAAGCTGGCGCTTGCCGCTGCCACTCGAAGCTTGATGATGCGCCACGAAGAAATCATGCAGAATCGGTCTGATATATGGCCCGGACGCCATCGTGGAGACCCGGAAATATCGGCTGTATGTCTCAGTTCACCAATTGTCCAAAATTGGCGAAATGCGTTTTTTCAGCACAAACAGTGCGGTTCTCGGCCCCGGATTTGACTTTTCGCCGGTTGCCGCCTATATATAGTAGCTAAGCGTCTTGCTTAATCGCCAGGGCCGAAGTCTCATGTCCACGTCCAGGCCGTGGTGGGGTGGAGGATTCCACTGACGGAGTACTTAGAAAGGATTTGCACGGGTATTTATGCCAGGGCTATATGACCATGCTGTCATCAATCGGGTGCAGCAGGCGAATGATATCGTTGACGTTGTAGGTGAACACGTCAGCCTCAAAAGGAAAGGACGGGAGATGGTCGGCTTGTGTCCATTTCACGAGGATCACAAGCCGAGCATGAACGTCAGCGCGACCAAGCAGATTTTCAAGTGCTTTGCGTGCGGTGCGGGCGGCGACGTGCTCAAGTTCATCCAGATGCGCGAGGGCCTGACGTTTTCGCAGGCCGTGGAGAGATTGGCCGAGCGTGCGGGCATCCAAGTCAAGCCGGTCCGTCGCGCTGCACCGCGGACTGACGGCCAGCCAGAGATCGATCCGAACAGGCTGGCAAAGCTGAACGCCTGGGCGATGAAGTTCTTTCAGCAGTGTCTCAGCGATATGGAGAAGGGCAAGGTGGCCCGGGATTATCTGGCTCAGCGGAGGATTTCGCCGGAGAGTATCAGCAAGTGGCGGCTTGGCGCCGCGCCGAACGCCGTCGATGGCTTGGTCAAGTTCGCCGCGGCGAGTAAGGTCCCGCTGGACCTTGTGCAGCAGGGCGGCTTGGCGACGAGCACGAACCAGGACAAGTTCTTCGGCCGCCTGATGTTCCCCATCACCGACGTGACGGGCAGAGTCATCGGTTTCGGCGGCAGGACGCTCAATGACACGGGCGCCAAGTACATCAACTCGCCGACGACGCCGCTGTTCGACAAGAGCAACACGCTCTACGGGCTGGAACAGGCCCGGCACGAGATCGTTGCGACGGGGACGGCCGTCATCGTCGAGGGTTATACGGACGTGATCATGGCCCATCAGCACGGCTGTACCAATGTGGTTGCGACGCTGGGGACGAGCCTGACGAGCGGCCACGGCCGGATCCTCCGCCGGTATGCGGAGCAGGTGATTCTGGTCTTCGATAGCGACACGGCGGGGATGGAGGCCGCCAATCGGGGCTTGGAAGTGTGCCTGTCACAGCATCTGGACATCAAGCTGGCATTCGTCCCGGAGGGCAAAGACCCTTGCGAATACCTGCTGGCCGCGGGCAAGGAAGGCTTCGATCGCGTCCTGGCGCAAGCGACGGACGTCCTGCAATACAAATGGAACCAGTTGGAGACTGCCTTCAAGACGGATGGCTCGCTGGCCAACAAGAAGGCAGCCCTGAACGAGTTCCTTCAGGCGGTGGCGACCGGTCTGGCGGCGGGCAATTTGCCCATGCTCGAAAGCGGGCTGCTCGTGAACAAGGTGGCCAAAATCATCGGGCTGGACCCTAAGGAGGTCAACGCCGACGTCAACAAGAGGATAGAGAGGCTCTCGAGGTCAAAGCAGCAGCAGGATGCGGCGGCGGTCGATTGGGGCCAGGGCCTGCACGCGGTCGCCCAGCGGGAAATCCTGGAGGTCCTGCTCAATGAGCCGGGACTGTTCCACGGCATCGGATGCCAGATCACGGAGGACCTGTTTGACATTCCGATCCTGCGGGAGGTCGCCGCAATCTTGTTCGAAATCCTGCGATCTGAAGAAGATTTCGCACTCCGTACCGTTCTGGCCCGTACGGAGTCGGTGCAGTTGGGTGATTGTATGATCGAGTTGCAGGAGATTGGCGAGCGTAAGGGCAACTACCGCTCCCGCCTGATCGATGCGCTCGATGCATTGAACCGGCATAAGGACCGTTCTGGGACAATCCGAACCGGCGGGGCAAAAAGCGGGAGTGGTTTTTCGGGCGTTGGCCGGGAGCCGGTGGAGCGGCGGAACCCCCACAGTATCGGCATGACCTGACCGCTGAAGTCCGGTAAACCCTTGTAGAATGAACAATTATGTAAAAAAGACCGTAAAGATAAGCGAATTGCATGATCCTATCAACCGCACTCGTGGTTTGAACCCCGGAGGTGGCGGCTTCGAGGCCCGGTGATTTCGCTTTAGTGGAGTCCCTGTTGTGGCGAAGAAAGAACGGAAATCGAAAAAGGCGAAGGATATGAATCGGACGGACGTCAAGAACCTGACTGAAGTCAAGAGCGCAACCGAAGTCGAAAGCCCGACGCAGGTCCAGCATCCGCCGGATGGTCAGGGTCCCGCCGATGGTGCAAAGACGCTGGAGGCGGAGCAATCGATCAAGCTGCTCATCGCCAAGGGCAAGAAACGCGGATTCCTCACCTACGAGGAGATGAACGATGCGTTGCCCGATGACGCGGTGAGCTCCAGCCGGCTCGAAAGACTTCTCGCCACGCTTGACGAGATGGGGATCAGTCTGATCGATGAGAATGATGCGGAGGCCCGGGAAGCCGCCAAGACGAACGAGGAGTTCGCAGAGGACGGCGTCGCGGCCGCAGAAGAGGGCGAGGTCGCCGTGGAAGAGGAAGCCGCCGCCGAGGAGGAAGAGGAGGTCGTCGAGAAGGACCTGATGGAGGGCGAGGCCTCCCGCCGCATAGACGATCCCATCCGGATGTATCTGACACAGATGGGGCAGATCCCGCTGCTGACCAGGAAGGACGAGATCGCCCTGGCGAGGAAGATCGAGATCGCCCGTATGGCCTTTCGGCGCAAGATGCTCCAGTGCGACTACTGTGCGCGCAACGCGGTGGAGTTGTTGCAGCAGGTCCATGACGGCTCCATGTCGTTCGACCGCACGATCAAGACGGGCACGACGCCGCTCACCACCAAGAGCGTCATTCGCAAGCGGATGATCGAGAACCTCAAGACGGTTTGTCAACTGCTTGACATCAACCAGACGATTTTCAAGAAGATCGCCGGCAACGAGTTGGCCGAAGAGAACAGGACCGAGGTCAAGCGGCTGCGAAGAAACCGCCGCAAGGTCGCCACGCTGCTGGAGGAATTGAGCCTTCGCACCAGCCGCATCCAGCCGATGAAGACCAAGCTGCACGGCATCTGCGAAAAGATGGCCCAGCTTGAGAAGATGATCGCCGCCGGGGTCAACGACGTGATGACCGCCGACGACATCGATGCAGCCCGGCAGGAGCTTGCCGGCCTGAGAGAGTTGGTCCTCGATACGCCTGAGCTGTTGGAGAAGAAGCTCCGGGCGATCGAGCGGGTCTTCACGCAATACGAGGAGGCCAAGCGGACACTCTCCAGCGCGAACCTGCGTTTGGTGGTCTCCATCGCCAAGAAGTACCGCAACCGCGGCCTGAGCTTCCTGGACCTGATCCAGGAGGGCAACACGGGCCTGATGCGGGCCGTGGATAAGTATGAGTACCGCCGGGGCTACAAGTTCAGCACGTATGCCACCTGGTGGATTCGCCAGGCGATCACGCGGGCCATCGCCGATCACGCGCGGACCATCCGGATTCCGGTGCACATGATCGAGACGATGAGCCGCATTCGCAGCGCCTCGAAGATCCTGCATCAGGAGCTCGGCCGCGAGCCGACGATCGACGAGATTGCCACCGAGGTCGGCATGACCGTGCAAGAGACCCGGCGCGTGCTCAACATCTCCAAGCATCCGATCAGCCTGGACCGGCCCATCGGCGACAGCGAGGACTCCTACTTCGGCGACTTCATCGAGGACGACGACGTCGATTCGCCCGTGGCCTCCGCCACGCAGGAGATGCTCAAGGAGCGCATCGACCTGGTGCTCAAGACGCTCTCGTACCGCGAGCGCGAGATCATCAAGCTGCGCTACGGCATCGGCGACGGGTACACCTACACCCTCGAAGAGGTCGGCCGGATCTTCAAGGTCACGCGAGAGCGCGTCCGCCAAGTCGAGGCCAAAGCCATCCGCAAGCTGCAGCACCCGGTGCGTGCCCGCAAGCTCGAAGGCTTCCTCGATCACAAGTCCGCCTGATGGATCGAATCGAACTCAATCGGCCGGGAGATCGTCCTTCCGGCCGTTTCTTTGCGCACGCTGACTACCGCGAGCCACTCCAGGACACAGGAGGTGTTACGTGAAGGCCAAGTCTTATGCGGCAATACTGTTAGGAACACTGATGATCGGTTTCTCTGCTGTCAGTCCATACGCGGCACATAGTGCAGACCGCGCGGGAACGAGCCCCGCATCCGCTGTAAATGAGACGAATCCGCTGCTGGTCGAGTGGACCACGCCTTTCGGCATGCCGCCGTTCGACAGGATCAAAGAGGAACATTACTTCCCCGCCTTCCAGAAGGCCATAGACCTAAAGCGGCAGGAAGTGGATGCGATCATAAAGGACACGCAACCCGCCACGTTCGCCAACACGATCGAGGCGCTGGACGCCTCCGGCGAGTTGCTCGACCGTATCGGCGGCGTCTTCTACAACCTCAAGTCCGCCGAGACGAACGAGCAAATCCAGGAGATCGCCCGGCAGGTTGCCCCGTTGACCTCCGCGCTCGAGGACGACATCCTGCTCAGTGAGCCGCTCTTCGCCCGGGTCAAGGCGGTCTGGGAGCAGCGAGACACGCTTGGACTCAACGCCCAGCAGCGCAGGCTTGTCGAGGAGATGTACAATGACTTCGTCCGGGGCGGCGCCAAACTCGCAGCGGAGCAGAAAACCCGCCTGCGCGCCATCAACGAGGAGCTTTCCCTGCTCGCCCTGCAATTCAGCGACAATCTTCTGAAGGAAACCAACGCGTACCAGCTTGCAGTTGAGAAGCGGGAGGACCTGGCCGGGTTGCCCAAGGACGTGGTGACGGCGGCGGCGGAAGTGGCAGGCAAGGCCGGCATGGAAGGCAAGTGGGTCTTCACCCTGCACGCGCCGAGCATCTGGCCATTTCTGTCCTATGCCGACAATCGCGTGCTTCGCCGCCAAATTCTGACGGCGTACACGAAGCGCAGCGATCGGGGTAACGGGCAGGACAACAAGGCGATTCTGGTCCGGACCGCGGCACTGCGCGCGGAGCGTGCCCGGCTCCTGGGCTATGCGAGCCACGCGCACTTCGCCCTGGAAGAGCGAATGGCGAAGACGCCGGACCAGGTCTACCGCCTGCTGAATCAGCTCTGGGCGCCCGCGCTGGCCGTGGCAAAAAAGGAGGCGGCGGATCTTCAGGCCGCCATCCGACAGGAGGGACATGACTTCAAGCTCGAGCCGTGCGATTGGCGGTATTATGCCGAGAAGGTGCGCAAGGCCCGCTACAATCTCAATGAAAACGAGCTGCGGCCGTACTTCTCACTGGAGAACGTGCGGCAGGGGGCCTTCTCTGTGGCCGGACGGCTCTACGGACTGAGCTTCGTCGAACGGACCGATCTGCCGAAGTATCACGACGAGGTGCGCACCTTTGAGGTGAAGGACGCCGACGGCTCGCATCTGGGCGTGTTCCTGGTCGATTTTCATCCGCGATCCAGCAAACGCGGCGGGGCCTGGTCGAGCGGGTACCGGGACCAGTACGTCAAGGACGGGCGGGACATCCGGCCCATCGTGGTCAACGTGTGCAACTTCACCCGTCCGGCCGGCGGCGCTCCGGCACTGCTGTCTCTGGAGGAGGTCGAGACGCTCTTTCACGAGTTTGGCCACGGTCTGCACGCGCTGCTCTCGCGGATCCGCTACAGGACTCTGGGCCGAGTGCCCCGCGATTTCGTCGAGTTGCCCTCGCAGATCATGGAGCAATGGGCTCTGGAGCCGCAAGTGCTCAAGACCTACGCGAAGCACTGGCAAACGGGGGAGCCGATCCCCGACGATCTGATCGCCAGAATCAAGGAGGCGGAGCGGTTCAACCAGGGATTCGCCACGGTGGAGTACCTGGCCGCCTCGTTCCTCGATATGGAATGGCACGTCCTGGGCGAAGCCAACGGGCTGGATGCGACGACTTTCGAGGACGCCGCCCTCGGCAAGATCAGCCTGATGCCGGAGATCGTGACGCGCTACCGCAGCCCATATTTCCAGCACATCTTCGCGGGCGGGTATTCCGCGGGCTACTACAGCTACATCTGGAGCGAGGTGCTCGACACCGACGCGTTTCAGGCCTTCAAAGAGAAGGGCATCTTCGACTCGGCCACGGCCCGATCCTTCCGGACGAATATCCTGGAAAAGGGCGGCACGGAGGACGCCATGGAGATGTTCAAACGCTTCCGAGGCCGCGAGCCATCCGTCGAGCCGCTGCTGGAAAAGCGGGGCCTCAAGTAGCTTCACGCGCGAGCTGGCGGGCGAAAACGTCGTAGCTGTCCCGGCCGTAGAGGCAGAAGACGACGCGTTCGAGGCCGGTTTGGCCCCGCAGGTACTCGGTGGCTGTGGCGAGCATGATCTCGGCGCATCGCTGAATGGGGAAGCCGAAGATCCCTGTGCTGATCGCGGGAAAGGCGATGCTCTTGAGGTGGTTCTCGTCGGCGACTTTTAACGAGTTGAGCGTGGCGTTCCTGAGCTTCTCGTCCTCATTGCCCTCGCCCATCCGTGGCCCGACGGCGTGAATCACGTGCTTTGCCTTGAGCCTGCCGCCGGTGGTGATGACCGCCCCGCCGACGAACGTGCCGCCGATCTTGTCGCACTGAGCCTGAATCTCCGGCCCGCCCTTTCTGCGAATCGCTCCTGCCACGCCGCCGCCTAAGATCAACCGGTCATTCGCCGCGTTGACGATGGCGTCGGTCTCCATCTCCGTGATGTCCCCCTCCACCAGATCTAACGTTCGCCCTGCGATTTTCACGTCCATAATACAAACCTCCCGTCTGCCCGTCGTCCCATCATGATACCCGCCCCTACCCTGCAAGCCAATCCTGAGGATTCCTTTTGGGCCTGGAGGAATGGAGGACCAGGAAATGGTCGCAGAGGAATTCGCCGTAACCTTCTGGCGGATGGGCGAGATTTGGCTTGCAAAAGGGGAGCCGGCAGTAGATAAAAAAATGTGAAGATTTTTGTTGACAGGCTGGTCAAACAACCATAGATTGTGTAAAGATCGATTTTGAGGCCGCAAATATGGAACCATTGACACCGAAGCAGCAACACGTTCTCGAGTTCATCACGAGCCGGTTGGGAGAGAACCATCCGCCGAGTCAGAGGGAGATCGCCCATCATTTCGGGCTGGCCCAGAACGCCGCCTACCAGTTGGTCCGATACCTCCGGAGGAAGGGCTACGTCGTGGATGCCGGCGGCCATCGGGGGATGCGCCTGTCCCCGGAGTACCTCCGCGAGGTGGAGGCCACGCAGGGCGTTCCCGTTGTCGGCCGCGTGGCGGCGGGCGAGCCCATCTTGGCGGAGCAGAACATCGAAGGCCATATGGATCTGGGGAATCTGTTCGGGCGGTACAAGGGGGCGTTCCTGCTGAAGGTCGCCGGCGACAGCATGGTCGATGAGGGCATCCTGGACGGCGATTACGTGGTCGTCAAGCCCCGCTCGACCATCGAAGACGGGCAGATTGGCGTCGTCTTGCTGGATGACGAGGCGACGGTCAAGAGAGTGTTGATCCAAAAGGATCGAATCGCCCTGAAACCCGCCAATCGGCGGGCCGGGTACAAGACCAGGTACATCAAGCAGTTCGATAAGGACGTGCGTATCCTTGGCAAGGTCGTCGGCTGTATCCGAACGAGTATCAAGTGAGTCGAGAGCTTGCTGTATGGATGGACATACGATAGTTTGTCCTACGTACATAGGGATCGCGGGCTGGTCCTACCCGGACTGGGAGGGGATCGTGTACACGGATCCTAAGATGGATCAGCTCGCGTACGTCAGCGGGTTTGTGGACTGCATCGAGATCAACAGCACGTTCTATCGGCCGCCATTCGAGCGAAACACGAGGTCGTGGCTGGACAGGACGTCGGACAAGCCGGAGTTCTTCTTCACCGCCAAGCTGCACCAGAGCTTCACCCACGAGGGCAAGATCGATGCAGTGGTGGTAAAGCAATTTCACGAGGGCTTTGTGCCGATGCTGGAGACCCAGAAGCTCAAACATCTGCTCATTCAGTTCCGCTATGACTTTGCCGACAACGCGATGAGCCGCGAGCACCTGGCGAAGATCGTTCATCACTTCAAAGACGCCTTCAACCTGGTTGTGGAGCTGCGGCACAAATCCTGGGAACGCCAGGACGCCCTGGGCTTTCTGCAGGACCTCGGCGTTACCGTGTGCAATCTCGATTATCCCGTGTCGCGGCAATCCTTCAACCTGCAGCACTGCACGGTCGGCAGGACAGGCTACTTCCGCATGCACGGACGCAATGCGGAGAAGTGGTTCAGCAAGGCCGGCCGGGATGAGGTGTACAACTACCTCTACAATCAACAGGAGCTTGCGACAATCAAGGAGCGGCTCGACAGCCTGGGCAAGGCCTTCGAGTCGTTGACCGTGATCGCGAATAATCATTACAGGGGAGCCGAGCTGGCCAACGCCCTCGAACTTAAAGCGCTGGTCACCGGCCAAAACCAATCAATACCTGAGGGGCTTTTGAGAACATATCCCAACCTGGCAAAAATCGCATTAAACGAGTGACCTGAGCCAGCCGTTCCGTGAACCTGTGGGAGCATTGTGCTCCCATGCCGGAGAGTTCCTGCGCATTCGCCATCCCTTGAGCTTCGCTGAGAGCAAGTTCGGGTACGTGCGTAGAGCCTCTAACGGAATGAAAGCACGACCACGGTCACTAACATGTCATTCCCGCGAAGGCGGGAATCCAGGTGCGCACCGCATTGTTCTGGACCCCCGCCCCCGATCGGGTCGAGGGCAAGCTCTGCGCGGGGGTGACATGGTAGCGCTCAGTTTGAATAGGTAGGCACTGTTTACCGGATCGGGTATTCGGACGGAGAAGGTATGCGCATAGCTGCCCTGACGTGCCGGAGCTTTTACAGTCTCCTGAGGGGGGCTGTATCGGTCCTTCGGTGGGTGGAGAAGGCGACGGAGTATGGCTACGGGGCGGTGGCCCTGGCGGATGTCAATTCGATGTCAGGAGTGGTGGACCTGTGCAAGGCGGCCGGCAAGACCGATGTCCGGCCGGTCATCGGCGTCGAGATCCTGACCGACAGCCAGAGGGCGATTCTGCTCGCCGAGGACCGGACCGGGTACGGGAATCTGTGCCGGATCACCACGGCGAGAAACCTCGATAGCCGGTTCGATCTTGTCGAGCAATTGCGGTCCGGCAATCGCGGCGTCATCTGCATCTGCTCACAGCCGAAGCTACTGGGGGAATTGAGAGAGTTTGTCCCTCGGGACTACCTGTTCGCCGGATGTAATGACGCGGAGAAGGCAGAGTGGGCGGTCGCCCAAGGGCTGGAGCCGATTGCGTGTAGCTGCGTCAACTGGCTGGAGAATGATGATGTGGAGATCGCCAGGCTGCTGGCGAGAATCCGGCAGTTGAGTGTGACCGGCGGCGGTCCCGAGGACGACTGCGGCTTCGGGGCACTTGTCGCAGCTAAGGAGTTGGAGCGGAGATTTCAACGTTGTCCGGCGGCTCTGGCCAACGCGGACCGGCTCGTGGAGCGGTGCAGCTTCCAGTTGCTCACGGGCAGGCCGATCCTGCCCCGGGTCGAGCTGGCCGAGGGGACAACCAGCGATATCGAGCTGGCCCGGCTTTGTCACCGGGGACTCGCAAAGAAATACAACCCGGCCAGCCACGCCGTGATCAAGCGGCTGGAGTACGAGCTGGCGACGGTGAAAAAGAACGGTTTCAGCGACTATTTCCTCGTGGTCCACGAGATCGTCAACTTCGCCAGGCGGAACAATGTCCCCGTCGAGGTCCGGGGCTCCGCCGCCGGCTCTTTGATCGCGCACGTGCTGGGGTTCACGAGGGTCTGTCCCGTCGAGAACCGCCTGTACTTCGAGCGGTTCATGAACCCCGGCCGGACGGATTGTCCCGATATCGACGTCGACTTCTGCTGGCGAAGGCGCGACGAGGTCATCCGGTTCTGCTACGAGCGCTGGGGTTCCGAGCGGGTCGCCATGGTCTGCAACATCAATCGCTACCGGCTTCGCAGCGCGATCCGCGACGTGGGCAGGGCCCTGGGCCTCGAGCCCGTCCAGATCAATCAACTGGCGAGGGAGGGCAAGATCAAGAGAAGCTCCCCAATCTACCGGCTGGCGGAGAAGCTCGTGGGCATCCCACGGCACTTAGGTGTCCACTGCGGGGGGATCGTTGTTACGCCGTACCCCGTATGGCAGATCGCCCCCCTGGAGCGGGCAAACAAGGGCGTCGTTATCACCCAGTATGATAAGGATGCCGTCGAGGCGGTCGGCCTCGTGAAAATCGATCTGCTGGGCAACCGGGCGCTATCCACCGTCAACGAAGCGATCCAGATCGTCCACACGATGCATAACGGCGACAGCAATTTGAGTTTTGATCCCGGCGACGAGAAGACATCGCAGATGCTGAGTGCCGGCGAGAGTCTCGGCGTGTTTCAAAGCGAGTCGCCGGGCATGAGGCAGCTTCTTCGCGGGCTGAAGGTCAAGAGCAAGAAGGACCTGGCGATTGCGCTGTCCCTGATTCGCCCCGGTCCGGCCTCGGGCGGCATGAAGAGCGAATTCATCGAGCGGCACGTCAACGGCAAGCCCTTCAAGTATCTCCATCCGAAGATCGAAACGCTCCTCGGGGATACGTACGGCGTGATGCTCTACCAGGAGGACATCATGCGGATCGCCGTGGAGGTCGCCGGCTATACCGTGGCCGATGCGGACCGCTTCCGGTCCGAGGTCTCCAAGAAGGTCTCCCCGTCGCGCTTGCAGGCCCAGTACGTCGATTTCGTTTGCGTGCGTGCGGACCGCGCAGGTATCGACCGCCAGACGGCGGAGACCCTCTGGGACGAGGTTTTGCGTTTCGCCGCCTATTCGTACTGCAAGGCGCACGCGACCGTTTATGCCAACATCGCCTGGGAGACGGCGTACCTCAAGGCTCACTACCCGGCCCAATTTTACTGCTCGCTGTTCAACAATCACCAGGGGATGTACCCGCTGCGGGTCTATGTCTGGGACGCCAAGAGACATGGCGTGAAGGTCCTGCCGCCCCACGTGAACCACAGCGACGTCGAATGGAGCTTTCACGGCAACGCGATTCGCGCGGGGCTGAACATCGTCAAAGGCTTGAGTGACAGCACCGCCAAAGCGATCATTGAGCAGAGGCAGATGCGAGAGTTTGCCGATATAGACGATCTGCGAAGACGCGTGCGATTTCGCAGGCCCGAGTTGCAGAACCTCATCCACATGGGAGCCTGTGATGGGCTGGGCCCGACGCGCCCGGCGATGCTCAGCGGATTGCGATTCGCCTTGCCGCACGGGGTTCAGCCGATGCTGTTCGACATCTACGGGGACGGCTCCGTCGATGCTTTGCCCGATTACGACAGGGTGGCAAAATTGGCGGCCGAGCTCGATGTCACGGGGATTCCGTTCACCATGCACCCGGCCGTGCTGCTCCCCAATCGTTATGTGCCGGGTGGCAGCGTCAAGGCCGAAGGCCTTGGCGCTGGTACGATCGCATTCGAACAACGCCATCGCCAATCCTTCGGCAGGTTCAGGAGGGGCGCTGCGCTTGACGCTGCCACCCGCCCCGGCCGTTGCGTGACGGCGACGAGGCTGCGTGAGTTCCTCGGCAGAAAAGCCGCCGTGGCGGGATTCGTCGCGGCCGCCCGGCGGGCACGGACGAACGACAATCGCGTAATGGGCTTCGTGACATTGGAGGATGCCACAGGGCTGATCGAGGTGAGCTTCTTCCCCGACCAGATCGCGCTGTACAGAACGATCTGCTCCTATGGCGGCCCCGTCTGGGTCAGCGGCAAAGTCACGGAGCACCTGGCTTCCATCTGTCTCGACGCTTCCGCCTGTGGCAGAATGGAGTAGACCACCCAGGGGACCGTCAGTACTTCCTGCGGAAGCGGGCCGTGGGGATGCTCATAAGCTTACGGTATTTTGCGACTGTCCGGCGGGCCAGGCTGGAAATGCCGGTCTCGGCCAATTTCTTGCGAATCTCATCATCGTTGAGCGGCTCGGCCTTGTCTTCCTCATCGATGATCTGCTGCAACTTGGCGCGGATCGCCTCCCAACTGTGAGCCTCGCCGCTGGCGTCTTCCGTGCCGCCGCTGAAGAATTTTCGGAGCGGCAGGATGCCCCAGGCACATTGCAGATACTTGCCCGAGACCGCCCGCGAGACGGTGGCCAGGTGAACGCCCACCTCGTCGGCGATTTTGGACATAGGCAGCGGCTTCAGGTGAAGGGGGCCTTGCTCGAAGAAGCCTCGCTGGTGTCTGACGATGGCCTGGGAGACCTTGAGAAGGGTGTTTTTTCGCTGCTCGATGGCCTCCATGATCCACGCGGCCGAGCGGATGTTGTGCTGCAGGAATTTTCGCGTCTTCTCGGCGACCTGTCGATCCTTGGCCATGTCCATGTACTGCTGGTTGAGCCGCAGCCCCGGCAGGTGGGCGTCGGCCAGGTGGACGACCAACTCGTCTGAGCCGTTGGGCGACTCGACGATGACGTCCGGTGTAATCGGGATGTTCTCGTTGCGCCCGACCTGCAGGCCGGGAGACAGGTCCAACTTGCCCAGGCGCTCGATGGCCTGGCGGACCCGCTCGATGCTGCACTCCATCTTCCTGGCGATGTCCGGCAGCCGGTTCTCCAGCAGGGCATCCATATGGTCGGCAACGAGCCGGTACTCGAAGGACAAGTCTTCATCGCTCTGGGCCATCTGAATGAGCAGGCACTCCCTCAGGTCGCGTGCCCCGACGCCGGGCGGGTCCAATTGCTGCACGAGCTTCAGCGCCTCTTTCAGATGCTCGGGCGTGAAGTCCGTGCTGTCTTTCGTGTGCAGTTGCTCCAGCGGGACCGTCAGGTATCCGCGGCTGTCGATGAAGTCGATGATCGCGGCGCCGGCCTTCCTCACCGGCTCGTCCACGTCCGTCAGTCGCCACTGCTCGGTAAGGAAATCGTGCAGCGACTGCGGGGGGGCCGCCGTATTCTTGATCGCCTCCAGCTTGCGGTCTTTCTCCTCGCTGTCCCGGCGACTGTAGTAGGGGCCGGACTGGTCGAAAAAGTCCTTGAAGTCGTCCCCAAGGTTGTCCAGCCGCTTGAAATCCTCCGCCCGGTTCTCGCTGTCCACGACAAGGGTCTTCTCTGCGTCGTCGTCGCTCTCGGCAGACGCCGCTTCCGGCGCGTCAGCTTCATCCGCCTCTGAAGACTCCTCCAGCTCGAGGACGGGATTGCTGTTGAGCTCCTGTTCGATGCGCTCCTGCAGGGCCAAGAGGGGAAGCTGGAGAATCTCCATGGACTGGATCATATGCGGAGCCAGCTTCATTCGCTGCTCCATTCGCATCTGTCCTGTCATTTCCAGCTTCATCGAGACGCCTTCATGCACTCCGAATACGGGCTGCCATACTGTTGACGCGAGTCTATCATAGCCTTGACATGGATTTCGTCAACCCGAGTGCCTCGCTTCAGTGGATTCCGCCCATCGGGTGCTACTCGATTTCCTGCCTGCCGAGGATGGCGTCCGTGAGGATTCTGCCGCTGGCATACTCGATGGTGCTGCCGGTGGGCAGGCCGCGTGCCAGGCGTGTGATCTTCACCCCCAGAGGTCTTAATAACGAGCCGATATACAGCGACGTGCCGTCTCCTTCGAGGTTGGGATTCGTGGCCATGACGATTTCCTTGACCTCGCCGCCGCGGACCCGCTCCATGAGCTTGTCGATCGTCAGGTCGCTCGCATCGATCCCTTCCAGGGGCGCGATGTGTCCGCCGAGGACGTGGTAGAGCCACTTGCACGCCCCGGTCTTTTCGAGGTAGATGACATCCTTCGGCTGCTCGACGACGCAGATCAGGCTCCTGTCCCGCCGGGTGTCGGCGCAAATCTGGCAGACATCCCCTTCGGACAGGTTGCAACAGATCTTGCATCGCTGAATTTTGGTCTTGACGTTGCGTATGGCGTCGGCCAGGGCCATCGCCTCCGGGGCATCGGCCTTGAGGATGTGGAAGGCCAGGCGCTCCGCCGTCTTCGGTCCGATCCCCGGCAGTCTTCCGAACTCTTCGATCAGCTTGTTCAATGTCGCTGTGTATGCACTGCTCATAGAAGACTCAGTTTCAAGTTTCAAGTGTGACGTTTGAAGAACGATGACTTGAGACTTCACACTTCCAACTTCACACTTCTTCAATCCCCGTGATCGTCGCGTCCAGGCCGGTGAGCACGGTTTTGACGGCCGGGTCGTTGAGAATCTCGTATCGCTTCTGACCGTTTGGCCTTGTATGACTGTTCGTCCCCTCGACCTTTGGCTCGGCCGTGATCTCGTACATAATACGAATGGACCGGCCAAAATGCTCGCTCATCGCAGAGATGATTCGCTCCATTCGCTCCTTGCCCTCGCAGATCCCTTTGGCCACTTTGCCTGCGGCGGGAAAGACGATCGTCAGTGTATCATCCTTCAACCGGCGGGCCGTCGTGCCATTCAGGAGACTGGCCGTCGCGTTGCCCAGGGCCGGGGCGATCAGCGTCAGGATCTCGGGCCAGCTCTCGATCACAGTGCCGGCAGCCGCCGGATCTGCCGACGCAACCGGTGCAGCAACAACGGGAAGTGCCTCCGACCTTTGAATGGGTCGGGGCGGGGCTGCTGGGGCAAATTCGTCTGCGTGAGCGGTGGGCCGCGAGGGGGGTGCCGGGGCAGGCTTAGTTTCTACCGGGAGTTTTTTTTTAACGTCAACTGGTGAGCCCGCCTGGGCGCGCGACATGAGCTCGTCCACGCTCATGAAATGCGCGCTGAGGGCAAACCGCAGCAGCAGGGCGTCGAGCAGGGCGCGGGGGGTGTCGCTGTTCTTGACGGACCACCGCAGCTTTTCCAGGGCCGTGATATTGTAGATCAGCGCCGCCGCATCGAACTTCTTCGCCAGATCATTGGCCTTCTCCTTCTGCTCGCTCGTCAGCATCAGCAGGTCCGTATCGACCCCGGCGGACTTGACCACGAGCAGGTCCCGCATGGACTCCATGAGCGCGTCGACGATCTGGGCTTCGCCCAATCCGGTGCAGATCAGGTCCTCGGTCGCCGCCAGTGTTCCCGCCGCGTCGCTATCGCCGATACGTTCCACGAGATGGTGGATCTTCTCCGCATTGGGCCGGCCGAGGAACTCCTCCAGAAGCCGGGCGCTCAGCGGATCCTCGCCCGTGCTGATGAGCCGGTCCAGCAAGCTCAGGGCATCGCGCATCGAGCCATTGGCCATGCGGGCCAGCGGCAGGACCAGGTCCTCCTCGAACTTGATCTTCTCCTTCTTGAGGATGGACTTGAGCTGCTCGGCGATGACCTTTGGACTGATGTTGCTGAAGTCGAACCGCTGGCACCGCGACTGGATCGTCGCGATCACCTTGTTCGGCTCGGTGGTGGCGAAGATGAATTTCACATGCTCCGGCGGCTCCTCCAGCGTCTTGAGCAGGGCGTTAAACGCCTGGACCGTCAGCATGTGCACTTCGTCGATGATGTAGATTTTGTACCGGCTGCGGGCGGGGCGGTAGATGACGTTCTCCCGCAGGTCGCGGATCTCATCCACGCGGTTATTCGAGGCGCCGTCGATCTCGACGACGTCGATATCGTCCCCGGTGTTGATGGAGAGGCAGCTATCGCACTTGCAGCAGGGTGTCGTGGTCGGCCCATCCGACGACAGGCAATTCAACGCCTTGGCCAGGATTCTCGCCATCGTGGTCTTGCCCACGCCGCGAGTGCCCGAGAACAGGTACGCATGCGCCACGCGACCCGTCTCAATGGCATTCCTGAGCGTCTTGGCGATCGGGTCCTGCCCGACCACGTCCTCGAACGTCTGCGACCTGTATTTTCTTGCAAGAACAGTGTAAGCCATAGGAATTTACGATTTACGATTTACGATTTACAATTTACTATTTACGATTGTTTGCGAGTCGTGTGCCGGGCGGCGATGAAGATTCGTCTCAACTCTTCGCCCTCCTGGAGCAATGGGTCTACTCGCTTTCTCGTGAGTAGTCCTTCATCTATAATGAACTGCAGCCAGAAGCAGGATCCATCTACTTCCTCAATCACGATGCTCAACTTTGCCACGAACGCGGCTCGTGATTGTGCGACGCACGCGGCCCGGTAGTTGGCTGCCGCGCCGGTCGAGCATCGAATCAGTTGGGATCGAATATGCCGCCCGAGGGCATTCTCCGGCAAAGCCAGGGCCAATTTGACACATCGATGGGCGAACTGCTTCACCCTCTCCATCAACTCTTGTCGATCCACGGGTCGATCCCTCCGGCCCCCAAATCGTAAGTCGAAAATGGTAAATCGTAAATGAAAAAAGATCGGCCGGGTTGCCCCACACACAGCTAAGCGTCCGCTTATGGCTGCTCGGTTCCCCGTCTGACCAGGTTCACGGGCTCGGCTTGCATGGGACCCGGCCGGTAAATCACGACCCTGCTATTCTCAAGTCAAAGAGCACTCCAACCAACACGGCCGCACTATACCACACCCGTCGGGATCTTTCCAACAAAAGATTCGAATTTCATCCCCGATGTGCTCCACCTTGACGGCCGCCCTTCACGAGCCTGCCCACCTCCCAAAGCAACTCCCAATCCCAGATCCGCCCCCCGTCTCTGCTCCCAACGCTAGGCATCAACGGCGGCGCGGAGCGCCGTCCGCTGCATGCCGTTGTTAGACGACGGGTCAGGATCTATGACTGCACGACTCGTGAGACCGCCGACCATCATGGCTGATCGCCGTCGCGCCATCTGAACACGAGATCAGCGACACCGGCCGCGGCTTCGGCCGGCGGCATCTTCCGCTTCAGTTCCTGGTGCTTGTCCTCAATTGCCTGGAGGAAGAGGCCAATGTCGCGAAGTTCCGTTTGGAACGCGTCGGGTATGGTCTTGCCCTCTTCGTCCGCTCGCGTGACTGTCGCCTCGAAGAGTCCCTCGGCGAAAATCGCGAGACCTCGAATCATTTTTGGATTGAAACCACAGAATGGCATACGAGTCTCCTTTTATTCACCTTCACCTGACGTTGCTGCGAACACAAAATTCGACAGCATCAGGTGGAAGGTCACAGTTCCACCTACGAAAGTCTTGAACATCTCTTCTGCACCCTCCTGGTTACCAAATCTCCAATACATCACCCCCACAACAGTCGCGAGTAGAGCAAGCCCAAACAATGTTGGAATGTCACAGTATTTTAGCCCGAGTTTATAGCTCCGGCGATATCGCAATGCCCTTTGGACTCGCTCAGTGCCGTCTGTAGTTTTGTTGAGAAGTTCGATCTTGGTTGGATCGAATCCATTCCCTAATACACAGTATGCAGCGAGTATCGCAAGGCCGACACTGACGAAGGGTAAGCCGATATGAAAAAAATGTGACGGATAGGGGCAACTCGATGAAATTAGACTTCCAATCACCCATAACGTGAGAACGAGAAAAGCCAGTCCCGACAGCACGATAAGTACGCCAGCCAATCCACTCCGCTGATTCTTGAGGACCTCATTCAAATACTCGTAATGAGCATAGTACGAAATGACCAAATAAAGGACTGTGAAACCTAGGAGCATGGCCTCGAGAGCAACCCAGAACCGTACTCCTGTTTCAGAGTTTGAGATCCAAGCTAATAGAAGTGTAAGGCCGACGGAACACAGTGGAATGAGCCAAACATCGTGCTTCAGAAACCATCGCATTGCCTTCTCGGTGCGTTTCATTCTGCGCCTCCGGATCGTGACACGGATTTGGTTCGGAGATGAAGTCGATCGACTCGGACCCCGATCACGTATATAGGTACGCTTGCACCGAGAGCGAAAAGCGGTGCGTACAGCTGCCACTCAGCATTCCCCAGCGCTACGGCCGTCGCATAGGCCGTTGCTGCAACTCCCGCCAAGACGCTCGCGATAGCCCAACCGCGATGCACTGTATTCGAGGGCAAGAGCAAGGTGCCAAGCACACATGCGGCGAGGCTGATCTGTGCTGCATAGGCCCCAAGCAGGATCGGCAGCACCTGCACGTTGGTGAGCAACTGGAACCAGATGATCCCAAGACCCACGGCGATGAACAGGACGATCGCGACACGACCGGTGCGAATCGCACTGGCGGAGGTCGCCACGCTCGGACGTGGCTCAGCCGCTTGACCGGCCTTGGGCGCCAAGTCGAGCGAGAACACCACCAGCGCGCCCATCAGCATGGAATCCGCCGTGGAGAGCATCGCGGCAACGATTGCCGCACCGAACGCCAGTGCCAGCATTGCGCCGAAAGTCTGGCCCAGTGCGTGCTGAGAATCTCGGAGTGCGATAGGAATGCTTCCGATACCATCCCAGATAGTCGCTTCTGTAACACCGATTGGAGCATAACGCAGAACGATACCGATGATGATGGCAAAAAGCCACGTCACCGGAGATTCAAACGCGAACCGCTGTAGGCCTATCCGGATAGGCCGCAGACGTTCACGTAGCGATCCGGTCTGCGGCGGCAGTTGCACCGCCGCAAGCCGCTGCCACATGGTCACGTCAACGAACTGCCAGAACAAAGGCAGAAGAGCCAAACTCAGCAGGTTCGCGGTACCTTGCGAGAGATTGAAGAACCGTGGTGACGTCACGGCGGTCCGGACGCTGTCGCCGCCAGGCCATGAGCGGAACAGATTGGCAGCGAGCATGAAGACGGCGATTGCCAGAAGCGCTAGCAGCACAGGGCGAACGAACTGCGTAAGTTCGAATCGCTCACTTGTGGCAAGACGGCGTTCAAGCTTGATCTGCCGCCAGATCATGATCACCATGATGATGAGGCATAGCGCAAGAGCCCCAGACAAGATGAACGACATGGCCTTGGCGTCCGCATCGCCTGCCGCGGCAAGCCAGATCAACGCGACCCCAAGAGCGAGGAATCCAAAGTAGGTGAAGATCAACTGCACCTGGTCCGTGCGCATCGCGTTGAGCTGTCCGGCGCGCACCAGGTAGATGGCGATCACAGTAGCTATTCCAGTCAGGATGGCACCGACGATTAGCGGGTTCGGCGAGAACATTTTGAAGACTGCGCTGCCCCACGCCAGTTCGGCCACGAACGTACCAAGGAAACCGATCAATGTGACAAGCGAGGCAACGACCTCGAGGGCGCGAGAGTTGTATCGCTCACCGAGGTAGCCGTGCAGTGTCTTTCCGCTGCCAAGATAGGATGTCATTCGCGGCAGGAGCCACGCGAACAGTACGATCCCGACGCCCCAGAAAACCGGATTGACCAGCGCGCCGAATCCGTATAGATAGCCCCACGCGAAAAAGATGCTGACCGACGCGATCTGGAACCCGTAGCCGATTGAGGAGTTGGCAAACTCAAAGGACGAGACCTGCCCTGCGGCCAGGAAGAACTCGGAAGGGGCAACGACCCGCCGTTTCTCCAGAAGAGCAGCGACGAGGTAGATCAATACCGGGCTGAGTACCAAGGCAAAGGCTGCGGTGTTCATCGCGGGTTGGCTCCCTGCACGAACGGCGGGGTGTTCAAACGAGTCGCCACCAGCGAACCCTGTGTTGCGCCCGGTGTCGTGGGCTGCGAGTTGAAAGCCATCACGTCGCAGGCGCCCAAGTCAGGGAGATACCACCGAGAGTGGACTCCCATCGCGATCCACAGTCTCAACGAGAACATCAGGTCCGCGACCGCCTGCCTCGCGGGTGCGCTCCTTTGATCAAATGTCTTTGGCACTCCCAACATCCGGTTCTCCTTCGCTTACAGCAGGGATCATAGCATGGCGCGTCGTGCAAATCAAGAGTGTCGGCAAAAAAAAGCCCGTATCTCGTCGCTTTCCTCGACAGGCAACGCCGCAAGAGCAAACGGCGGAAGGACCTCGCTGAGACTCTCCGCAGGGTAGAGGCACGCCCCGAACCGGAAGACAGACTCCCTCCCGCAATCGAATCGCATGTGGAATGAAATCACAGAGAAGGCACTTGCGCCCGGAGAAATCGTCAGATTTGGTTGACAAGGGCGAGGCAATGCCTTAATAGTCCAAGGTCAGGATTCGGCCTTTGGTGAAGGTGAAGAACGTGTCCTTGTCGGCGATCTGAATGCCTTCGGTGAGGTCATACCGGGTCTTCCCGGCCGCCTGGAGACATCCGGGACAAGCCATGATCGTCACCTTCTTGTCCAGCAGTCTGCGGATTAGCGTTTTGGTGGACGGCATCAGGGCGAATTGGATGTCCGGTGCGTCTTTCAGACACGCTTCGATCCCTTTGAGGTCGAAATAGACCAGAACATCTCTCTGCTCCTGCATGATCTCGGCCATCCGCAGGGCCATCGTGACCCGATGAGGGTCATCCGCGCCATGGCTGATATGGATGAACATACCATCCCGCTGCTCCGGTCCGGGGGCTTTCATCGCCGCAATGCCGCCAAGCAACACCAATCCGACAAGAAACAGCCATTTGCCTTTCATCGTGTTGTCTCCTTCAATGTCCACTGTTCACGTCGAGCGACAATCGAACGCCCGGCACTATAACAGACAAACACCCGCTCCTGATTATATCGGAAATTTCCTTGCCGGCCATCCGGGTCAAGCGGTAAAATAGAATCGAACTAAGGACCGAAGGCGGGCAAGAGCATTATCATAAGCTTTCGTCGTTATCATACATCATTCGTTTCTCATTCATTCCCGCCCGCCTCCGCAAGCCACGGATGTCCGTGCAGCCGCTGCGTGTCCATATGATTCGCTCCCGGCAGCGTGCTCGTTATCCATATTCATCCTCCATCGCTAAAGGAGGCAGAAAAATGAAGGGGAACGAAAGAGTCAGGCTCGCAACCGGTGTATGTATCTTCATCCTGGCCCTGTGTCCCGCCGGTATCGCCAGGACCATCTACGTAGACTATGAAATCGGCGAATTCCGGTGTAAAAGGGTTGACAAGAGCAAGTCGGTGGCGTATTGACTGCAGTCAAACGAGGACGCCCATTCGTCAGTGAAAGGAGTCGGTTATGAAAGCAAGCATCGAGGATACCTGCACTGCCTGTGGACTGTGCTGCGACACCTGCCCCGATGTCTTCGAGATGGGCGATGATGTGGCCACGGTCATCGTCCCCCAGGTGCCGGACGAGTACCGGGAGCTCGCCCTGCAGGCCGCCGATGAATGTCCCGTCGGGGCGATTGTCATCACGTGACTCAGCCGGACAGTTCTCTGCTCCTGTCGCGAGCGGCGGTCAGCGCCCGGCCGACAAGCGGCTCGAAGCCGGCCTCGGCAAAGACCCGCAGGGCCGCCTCGGTCGTTCCGCCGGGGGAAGTCACTTTGCGGCGGAGCATGGCGGGGCTCTCGTCGTTTTTGTCCGCTTCCACCGCGAGCAGGCTGGCCCCCTTGGCGGTCTGAAGCACGAGTTCCCTGGCGACATGGGCGGGTAATCCCAGCGCAGCACCCGCCTGCATCATGGCTTCCATGAGCAAGAAGAAATAGGCGGGGCCGCTGCCGCTGACAGCCGTGACCGCGTCGATCAAATCCTCCTTTTCCACCACCACCGCTTTGCCCACCGCCGAGAAGATCGCGAGGGCCTGTCCGAGCTGCGGGCGGGCCCTGTCGTTGGCATACAGAGCACTGACGCCCTGGCCGATCAGCGCCGGCGTGTTGGGCATGACGCGTACGATCGCCACGTCGCCGAGGGCCGCCGCGATTTTGGCGACCTTCACGCCCGCCGCGATGGAGATCACGAGCTTGCCGCCGACGTCCATGCCTTTGATGCTGTCGAGGGCACTGGCCATCGTCTGCGGCTTGACGCTCAGGACAATCGTCTCGCTGCGCTGCGCGACGTGCGCGTTGGTATCCACTCCCACGACGCCGTACGTGCGTGCCAGTTCTTCGAGCCGATCCTTTTGAATGTCGCTGATGGAGACATCACGCGGCGCGTACACTCCGGCCGTGAGAATTCCCTTGATGAGGGCTTCGGCCATGTTACCGCTGCCGATGAACCCGATTGTGCCCACGTCGCTCTCCTTGTCTGCCGGTTGCACTCTTGGCCGCGTGCTCTACAATAGCAGCGTGTCACGGTGCCGCGCACAACTATAGGCATGGTCCGGGAGAAAGACAATGCAAAAGCAGGTGGAGTTCGCCGAGGCGGTCAAGACCAAGTACCCTGAGCAGACGGTCATTGCCGTCGCCCGGGATAGTGCGGGCAAGGCCAATCCAATCGCGCTGGGCTGGACGATGTTCGCGTCGGGCAGCCCGCCGATGATGGCCATCGCCGTGGCCAGGGGTCACTACTCCGTCAAGGCCATCGAGCACTCGAAGTGCTTCACGATCGCGTACCCATCCGCAGAGATGTCGAAGGATGTCCTGTTCTTCGGCTCCCGGTCCGGCCGCGATACGGACAAGTTCGCCCAGTCCAATTGCCGGACGGAGCCGGCAAAGCAGATTGACTCGGTCCTGCTCACGGACGCCGTCGCGAACTTCGAGTGCGTCCTCGAATCGCAGATGCCGGCAGGCGACCACGTCATCTACGTAGGCAAGGTCGTCGCCGCGCACGTCAACACAGAGCAAAAGCAACGTCTCTACACAATCGCCCCCGGCCACAAGCTCGGCGCGGTGACCCCCTGTGACCACTGATCCTCAGATAACCGGTCCAAAGCTTGGGTGGCATCGGCAAGGCCGAAGGCCTTGCCGATGGCGAACGGGCAAACCATCGGCAAGCTGCGCTTGCCGCTGCCACCCGGAACCACCTGTTTGTTACCTGAGTGCCACCAACCCTGACATGAGGACAATGCCGTGATCGAACGTTACTTACAGGACCTGGAACGCAGAGTCGACCCACAGGTCGAGCAGAGCCTCTTTGAGCAGTGGAAGGTTTTTGCCAGCGGCCGATGCGAGGAGCCGATCTTTTCGCCGCGAAGACCATCGGCGTCGCCGCCGGCCATCGAATGGCCCCACGTGCTTGTCAATGATGCGCTCCTTGATTTTGAAGCGATGGCACTGCAGCAGTTGGAGGGGTGCTCGAAAACGTTGGCGGAGGGCAGCGGGGCGTTGCTCTCGGTGCGGTGCAACTACGGCACGGCGATTCTGCCTTCGCTGTTCGGGGCTGAGCTGTTCCTCATGGACAGAGAGATTGACACGCTGCCCGCCTGCCGGCCGCTGCCGGGCGGCAGTGATGCGGTCAAGCGGCTTCTGGATCGGGGCGTGCCTGATTTGAACGCGGGGCAGGGCGGTGCCGTGTTCAGGATGGGACAGTACTACAAGGAACTCTTTGCGGGCCATCCCAAGCTCTCAAAGCACGTCCATATCTATCACCCGGACCTGCAGGGGCCGATGAACGTGTGCGAGATGCTCTGGGGCGGCTCGCTCTACGTAGAGCTGTACGACAAGCCCGACCTGGTCAAGGGTTTCCTCTCGCTCATCACGGAGACGTACGTCCGCTTCATGAGGCGATGGAACGAGATCGTTTGTGGCGAGGGCGTCCCGCCCTTGCGTCCCGCCGGCATCTTGCCGGCGAAAAAGGAACAAGGGCAAGATGCCCTCGCCACGAAAGACAAGGGCAAGATGCCCTCGCCACACGAGTACGCCGTACACTGGTCGATGCTGCACCGGGGCTGCATCATGGTCCGCAACGATGCGGCGACAAATCTGTCGCCGGCGATGTACGAGGAGTTCGTCCGGTCCTGCGATGAGCGGTTGTTTAAAGAATTCGGGGGAGGCGGCATCCACTTTTGCGGCCGCGGCGATCACTTCATCGCGAAAGCCGCCGCGATATCCGGCGTCCACGCCGTCAATATCACCCAGCCCCACCTGAACGACGTGGAGACTATCTTCCAAAACACCATCGACAAGGGCATCCAGCTCATTGGCTTCGACCGGCAAGCCGCCGAACGGGCCCTGCGTCAGGGCAGAGACCTCCGCGGCAACGTCCACTGCTGGTAGCTCACCGCGTATATAGCTCGATGACCTTGGCCATATCGATCTCGAACGGCGGTCGGACTTCGCTGGGCTCAGGCAGACGCAGGACTTTGGCCGTGAGGTGCTCATCATCGACCGAGAGCCACTCCGGAACCCTGGATTCCACGTTCTCGACCGTCGCCACAATCTCGCGAATGGATTCCTCATCGCCCGGCTTGATCGTGATCTGGTCGCCGGGCTTGACCTGATAGGACGGAATGTCCACCTTGTGGCCATTGACGTAGAAATGGCCGTGGGAAACCATCTGGTGCGCCTGCCAGATGGTCCTGGCCCAGTGGAGCCGTCGAATCACGTTATCGAGCCGGCTCTCAAGGATTCGCTGCAGCGCATCGGTGGACGAGCCGCGGGCCGTCTGTGCCTGCTTCAAATGGCGGGTGAACTGGCGGTCGCGGACATCATAGTAGGCGCTGAGCTTGCGTTTCTCCTGGAGTTGCTCACCATAAAGGCTCGGCCTTCCTCGCCGCTTCTTGCCATGTATGCCGGGCTTCTGCGGGCGTCGCACATTCGTATGTTTGGGCGTCTCGGCGATCGGGGCCCCGACACGCCGGGTCAATCTTACCTTCGGACCGTGATACGTTCCCATCTCATTTCCCTCTACCTTTCCTTCCTCACAAGTTGTTCTTGTATTACTACGAAGGCGGTAGGGGATTGTTGCCGCGAAACGGGCTATTTGATTGTTCCGAGCAGCCTCAGCAGGCCGTCGAGGATGGTGATGGGGTGAGGAGGACAGCCGGGAACGTAGAGATCGACCGGGACGATTCCGTCGGCTCCCTTGTTTGCTTCCGGGTGGTTGGCGAACAGGCCGCCGGAGATGGCGCAGGCCCCGACGGCAATCACGATCCTGGGGGCAGGGGTGGCCTCATAGGTCTTGCAAAGGGCCAGCTCCATGTTCTTCGGGACGGGGCCAGTGATCAGCAGGCCGTCGGCATGCCGGGGGGAAGCGACGAACTGGATTCCGAATCGACCCAGGTCGAACACGACGGATTTTTGAATCTCGAACCATCGCACGTAGGCCCGAGCGGCGACGTCGCCCGTTGGGAAGCTGATCGACGGCAGAAGCTGCGACTGGTAGATGCCCCACGGCAAATCGCTGCGCACATCCTGATCGACGCCGCTGGCTCGTGCCGCTGGTCCGACGAGTCCAAGCCGGACGGCATCCTGCCGTGAGACTACCCCCGTTCCGTCGAACCGCGACATGACCGAGGGAGTCTCCCACAGCAGGTCCACGGCATTCCGAACGGCCTCAAAGGTCGTGTGCAGGCGGGTCAAAAGATCGTTCGCGATTCAAGCTACTCGGTTCCATATATCCTCCACCCAAAATGCCGCTTTCCCTGGAACGGGGGCGGCGTTGTGTTCTTTCGCCCGCTTGTGAAGAACAAAACGCCCAGCCCCCCTTCCGGAAAAGGGAAAGAGCGAAGCTCCTCAGCCGAGCGAGCCGGGGCTGAAGCGGCGTCCGCAAGGGACGTGACAGGCCAACGCAGCGGACTGGCCGCGTCCCCTTGCAGCCGCAAGGTCCCGCCGAGCGAGACAAGAAAGGGAGGCGCTGCGTGAAGCACTCAGGTGAGGGTGATGGAACAGTCGCGGGATCTCAGAGCGTTAACAAACCGCTCGGTTTGGGAACACGGACCGGATCGGGTCTATCATAGCGATTTGCAGGGATTTGAAATTGACGTGGACAAGGCCCATCGGTTATACTACTGAACAGCAGTTCCGTTGTGAGTCAGTAGCCCATGTACCGGCGGCCAAGTCGCCGCCTTTGCCTGGAGTCGGGGGGATGGAGGACCAGAGATGGTATCAGTTCAGTCTCCTCGAACCCTGCGGGCAATCCCTTTCCTGATCGGAACATACAAGCTGCTCGGAACCGCGGATGAACGCTCATCGTGTCGTTCTTGAAACCACGAATGGCACGAATCACACGAATGGGAGAAGAAGGACGGTCGAGGCAAATTCGTGTGATTGGTGTGATTCGTGGTTGAAAATAGTCTCACTTGCGGCCGAAGGCCGCACCGGGTTCATCGGCGGTTTCGTGAATGATAGTGGTTTGACTCGGTGGTTCTGTTGAATCGGAGGTATATTATGGTTACTCGATGCACATCTTGGGCGTATGTCGCGGCTGTCCTTCTCCTGACAGGCGTTTCCACCGCCTCGGCCAAATACTCCGGCGGGACGGGAGAGCCCAACGATCCGTACCAGATCGCCACGGCCGCCGATCTGATCGCCCTCGGTGAGACGCCCGATGACTACGACAAGCACTTCATTCTGACCGCCGACATCGACCTGGACCCCAACCTCCCCGGCCGAAAGGTCTTCGACAAGGCCGTCATCCACGGAGTATTCACCGGCGTCTTTGACGGGGACGGACATACGATCTCGGATCTCACG
>Ga0214473_10001040_pt1 | contig 37630 bp, 35 predicted proteins | sample RVTome_7_FD_203509 | JGI IMG/M metagenome (GOLD analysis project Ga0214473, IMG submission 203509) | Soil microbial communities from uranium-contaminated site in the Upper Colorado River Basin, Wyoming, United States - RVT98D197 | ecosystem: Environmental > Terrestrial > Soil > Contaminated >... | reverse complement strand
TTGCTGATAAGATCCCTTCGGAGATGGCGAGACGGCCCCCGTCCTTTCGAAGGGTCTCGGAGATGATATCATTCACCATCGTGTTGATTCTTTGAGAATGGCTCTCCCCTAATCGTTCCAAGCAATCCCTGGGAATATCCTCCCGGCAGATCACTCCCCCCCGTATGGCATCATCGATATCATGATTAATGTAAGCAATGACGTCGGCAATCCGGACGATCTGGGCTTCCAGAGTAAAGCCTTTATCGCCCAGATCTTCGAAAAGGATTTCGCCTTTCCCTTTTGTATGGAGAAGAATTCCCTCCCTCACCTCAAACGTTAGATTGAGCCCGGTCCCATCCCTTTCCAAGAGGTCCACCACCCTTAAACTTTGATCGGCGTGGTTGAATCCGCCCGGAACGATCTCATTGAGGGTTTCTTCTCCTGCATGACCAAACGGTGTATGACCCAGATCGTGTCCCAGGGAGATAGCTTCCGTAAGGTCTTCGTTGAGCCGCAGCGCCCTGGAGATGGTCCGTGCAATCTGGGAAACCTCAAGGGTATGGGTTAACCGTGTTCGGTAATGGTCCCCCGTGGGAGCGAGAAAAACCTGGGTTTTATGCTTTAACCGTCTGAAAGACTTCGAATGGAGAATCCGGTCCCTATCATGTTGAAACGCTGGCCGGAGAGAGCATTCCACTTCAGGAATTTGTCGGCCTTTCGTCTGGGAACTCAGTGTTCCATATGGGGAGAGAATAAACTTCTCTCGTTCCTCGATGGCTTCCCGAATCGTCTTACCCATGGGTTCGGTTGACAATCCTTTTCCTGTCAACTATGATTTTTTGTCAGGCTACCACAAAAAAAGGACTTAATCAAATTGAAATCACGGATAGATCAAATAGAAATTGCGAAAGAAATCCGGCGGGACCCCCTCCTTTTAAGACTCTCCTCCCTTGCGAAGAAGGAAGGGCTGCCCCTCTTTCTGGTGGGTGGATACCTACGGGATCTTCTTCTGGGGATTCCCCGAAAAGATTATGACCTCACCATTCCAAAGGAAAACTTTCGTTCGATACCGTTGATAGAAGAGATGCTTCAGCTCCGTTTCTTTATGGTCGGAAGAGAAGAAGCAGAGACCACCACCTATCGGATCATCAAAGAGGATTTGTCTATCGACCTCACGTTTCTGACAGGACAGACGATTGAAGACGATCTTAGGAGAAGGGACTTTACCATCAATACAATGGCCTTCTCTCTCCGGGATGACACCTTTCATTCGATGGAACAGGCCCTCGAAGACATCGAGAAGAAAGTCATCCGGTTGGTCTCCAGCCATTCCATTGACCAGGATCCTTTAAGGATGCTTCGGGCAATCCGTTACTATTGCCTCCTCCAGGGATTCCGACTGGATCCTGGTCTGAAAAGTGAAATCTCACTTAAAAAGGAAATGATAAAAAGGATTCCAGGAGAGCGAATCAAGGCCGAAATGGATCAGGTTCAGCTCTCGCCTCAACCCGCCATAGCCATCAATGCCCTTTATGACTCAAACCTTCTTTTCACCCTCTTCCCTGAATTGAAGAGGTTGGAAGGCCTTGGCCAGAGCACGCACCATCATCTGACAGTGCTCTCCCACACCTTCCTGATGATTGAAAAGATCAGCGGGGCCTTGGAATGGATTGCCTCAAGAGAGAGAGGAATTTCTCTAACTCGGGAGGATCGGCTCTCTCTTTACTATGCCACCCTCTTTCACGACATCGGGAAAGCAGATACCTACTCAATAGACGAACAAGGGAAAATCCATTTCTACCACCATGAGGCTTTCTCTTGTATGGCGGCTGAGCAAATCATGGAAAGGCTACGGTTCTCCAATAACATGAAAAATCGAATCCTCCGTCTTGTTCAGAATCATATGAGGATTCATAATCTCTCAGAGGAAACAAAGGAAACAGCCCTTAAAAGATTGGTTAACCAGATGGGAGATGAAACACCCTTGCTGGTTTTACACACCCTCGCCGATAAGGAAGCGAGCCGGGGAATCTTATCCATCCAGAAGGACCAGGTGGAAGAAACACACTGTTTTCAACTTCTGGATCTTTATAAACAAAAAGAAATCGTCCATCCAACACCTCTCATCGATGGCCACGATGTGGTGGCCCTGGGGTATCTTCCCGGCCCAAAGGTAGGGCGGATCCTAAATGTCGTAAAAGAGAAACAGCTTGAGGGGGAGATAAAGACCCGCGAAGATGCCTTGAAGTTGCTGAAGGAAAGATTTGAAATTAAATCCGGTTCATGAGATTTTTACCGCAACTTACTAAATTTATTAACCCTATACCTGTGCATATTCCTTAAGCAAGTGGATGGATGAAGCTAAATTCAGTACAAGTAAAGAACAATTCCACAACGAATCAACATTAAATGTGGATTCTATAGCCAAAGCTATTGAACTTTAAGAGCATCAAGCTCTACTTCCCTCTATATACCAGACTGACCACAAAGACCCTTGCATATTAATTTTTAAATTGCTCATCAAATTCACCTTGGAATCGTTTTACGTCTGCCACATAACGAATGTGAGACTCCGTCATCCCGGTCTGAGACAGAGAAGTCCTCCCTGCAAAATATGCGGACAGGACGGAGTTCCAGGTTTCCGACTCTGATTTTTCTCTCCTCCTGTAGAATTCATACAAATCCCTGATCACATGGGTGGCGACGATGATATTTGTAACAGGGTCAAAGGCAGCGTGAGGGGATACGTTTAGGTTCAACTTCGAAATATATTCCCCCCACGTCACAGGGTGAACTTGCATGAGCCCCATAGCGTTCTGGGGCGAAACAGCAGAAGGGCTGAACATGCTTTCTTTCTTCATCACTGCAAGAATTAGAGACATCGGAAGGTCCAGTCTTTTTGACTGTCTAATCGTCACTTCCGCAATATCGAGCCCCTGGCTCAAACTAACTCCCTTATTTCTCAGAATCGAATAGATCGTCGCTTTCGTTTTATACTCCTCAAGGTGATTCTCTTGGAGGGTGAGAAATTCCATTGTCTTCCCATCTTGAAAAATGAGGAACCCGAGACAACCTGTAATGACAAGATAGAACAGGTTTGTCAGAGTAAACCTTATTCTCCATTTCCTTCTCGATTGTTCGTAGGTTGCAGTCCAAATGATCGGAGATCTCAATCTGTTTTCTCTTTCCATCGTAACTCCTCCTTACCATGAGTGGAATTACGTTTAAATGAATGGCAAGTTATATGCCAACCAACAACCTTTTTGCATCTTTCTCTTCTTTCATTTCACTTCACTTGAACCCATGGATTACCCGTAATTTGGAGTATAACGATTTTCCTTTTTTTCCCAAACGTTTTCCATTCAGGAGACTTTCGGCGCGAATTCATCGATCGGGACTTGGATGAAAAAGAGTTCCCGCCCATCAAAATGATTCCCGATAAGCCCCTTCGCCCAATTCATGATGGATTCATTGTTGATCCTTTCTGAATTGCTTCTTCTCTCCGGCAATATCCCGACCAGATCGTACCCCTCTTTGTGGTTCCCCGAGTAGAATTCATAGGCTACCATGTCAAACCTCCTTTCTTCACTCACCCGTTGCAAAATAGATTACGGAAACCTTTCCCCTTTCTCTCAGGGTACGAAGATTTTGTCTAAAGATAAATAGGGTGAATGCTGTATTTTTCTAAAAAAAACATGCCATATTTAACTGGAGGGAGGGAGAGGAGCAATAGTCTTTTCTGTTAAAAAAAGGGGATTCCACGTAAACACCTGGAATCCCCTTTTTCGTTTTGGATGAATGAGTTTCTTTTTTAGCTCAACACGACAACATTTGTTGCCTGCGGACCTTTTGGCCCCTGGGAAATCTCAAACTCTACCTCATCGCCCTCATAGAGAGACTTAAATCCCTCTTTTTTAATGGCGGAGAAGTGAACGAAGACATCATCTCCGTCATCTCTGGAAATAAACCCGAAGCCCTTCTTCTCGTTAAACCATTTAACACGACCTTTGGCCACCACAACTCACCTCCTTTCCACTTAGTTTGAATTGGTAAGTTGTAATAGCCTTTGGTCCCAAACGAAAAAGGCCACGTAAGGCAAAAGCAGCACCTTTGTGACCTTTTGTGATCCAAGCAACTACTTTTTACAACCTACAGAAATCAATATGACCTTTTATTTCCTTAATGTCAAGGATTTTTTGCAGGGGGAATGCATAAAGGCGACCTCTTGAAATTCCGCTATTCTTTCTGTGAAAATGGTTGTGTGGGTCACGACACCTTATTCATAAAATACTTATAAACGGCCCTCTCACCATTCTGGCGGTCAAAGACCGTGTACTTGCTCATAATCCTCTCGGCGCTGTTTACGCGGAATTCTATCTTGAGAAAAAGCTCGCTGGCCACAAAAAAAACAGTCGAGAGTGACTTATTCCCCATCAGGGCGCCATTTACTTAACTCCTGCTTTTTGGCCTCTTGTTCGATTCAAGGATCCTCTTTCTGATTCGAACAAAGGATGGGGTCACTTCAACCCATTCATCTTCTTTGATAAACTCGATGGCCTGCTCAAGGCTGAGGATCTTGGGTGGAATGAGTTGTAAGGCATCATCCGATCCTGCTGCCCTCATATTGGTGAGTTTCTTCTCCTTGGTCACATTGACATCCAGATCGTTCTCTCTTGAATTTTCCCCGACGACCATGCCTTCATAGACCGGGGTGTTCTCTTTGACAAAGAGAGTCCCTCTGGGCTGGAGGTGGTATAGCGCATAGGGCGTCGTCTTCCCAGGCCGGTCTGCAACCAGGGTCCCGGTGGAGCGTTTTGTAATTGGACCATGATAAGGCTCGTAACCATCGAAAATATGGTTGAAGAGTCCTGTCCCTCTTGTATCGGTCAAAAACTGGGAACGAAAGCCGATCAACCCTCTGGATGGGATCCTGAATTCGAGGCGGACCCTGCCGTGGCCATTGTTGTTCATCTTCTGCATCCTGCCTTTACGGATCCCTACCTGCTGCGTCACAACTCCGATGAACTCCTCAGGGACATCGATGACAAGTTGCTCCATGGGCTCGTGAAGTATTCCCTTCAGGGTTTTTGTGATACTCTCGGGCATCGACACAGCAAGCTCATAACCCTCCCTCCTGATCATCTCGATCAGAATTGCCAATTGCAGTTCCCCCCTTCCCATCACCTTGAAGGAATCAGTGGAATCAAAGTCAACCTTGATGGACACATTATATAAGAGTTCCTTTTCAAGCCGCTCCCTCAGGTTTCTCGAGGTGACGTACTTTCCCTCCCGGCCTGCGAAGGGCGATGTATTCACAGAAAATACCATCGAAATAGTGGGCTCATCCACCGCAATTCTCGGAAGGGGCTCTATGTGTTCAAGATCAGTGATCGTATCCCCGATGTTAATTCCTTCCATTCCCGCCAAGGCAACGATATCCCCTGCCCGGGCCTCTTTAAGCTCTGTTCTCTCGAGTCCCTGAAATCCATAAAGCCACGTCACCTTCGTCTTGACCGGTTCCCCTTTGCCGTTGGCCATCGATACCCAATCCCCGGATCTGACCGAACCCGAAAAGATTCTCCCGATGGCAAGCCTGCCCACATAATCGTTATAGTCGATATTGGTAACCAGAAGCTTCAGAGGCCCTTCCCTATCCCCTTCGGGAAGCGGAACAGCCTCAAGAATGAGTTCGAAGAGAAGTCGAAGGTCTTTCGCATCCTTATCCTCCGGGTGGCGTTTCGCGATGCCAAGCTTTGCGTTGGTGTAGACAATCGGGAATTCAAGCTGCTCCTCCGTCGCGTCGAGGTCAATAAAGAGATCGTAGACCTCATTCAACACCTCCTGGATCCTTGCATCCGGTCTGTCTATCTTATTAATCACCAGGATGGGAGTCAGGTTAAACTCAAGGGCTTTTTTCAGGACGAACCTCGTCTGGGGCAAAGGACCCTCCGAAGCGTCGACCAGGAGCAGAACCCCATCAACCATTTTAAGTGTTCTTTCCACCTCTCCGCCGAAATCGGCATGGCCCGGCGTGTCTACAATATTGATCTTAACCCCCTTATATTCAATCGCTGTGTTCTTTGCCATGATGGTAATGCCCCGCTCCCGCTCCAAGTCAATATTATCCATCACCCTTTCCTGGACCTTCTCATTGAGACGAAAAATGCCTGACTGCTTGAGTAAGCCATCCACGATGGTCGTCTTTCCATGATCCACATGGGCAATCAGGGCAATGTTCCTCAAATCTTCACGTTTCATACGGCCCTCGTGGAAGCGGAAGCGCCGCTTTTATTTATCAAAATTCGCCCAGGGGGAATTGGGCGGACATGCTTCTTGAAGTATTTCTTGCCTCTTTGTCTCGCACCCTGCTTGGAGACAGGTTCAAGATTAGGTTCCTCACCATGCCACACGGGATCGATACGGTTCATCCTGAACAGAGATTTCAACTCCCTCAATTCCTGATCGGTCACGAAAGTCATGGCAGTCCCTGCCCGGCCCATTCTCCCAGTCCTTCCTGTCCTGTGCGTGTAGGATTCAAGACCGAATGGATAGTCATAATTAATCACATGACTGACATGACTGAAGTCAAGTCCCCGGCCGGCAATGTCTGTGGCAACAAGGAACGTGATCTCATTCCGGCGGAACCGCTCGAAGATCGATGTTCGCTTCGATTGCTCCAGGCCTCCGTGAAGATAGCTAATGGATTCGATTTTCCCTTCTAATTCTCTTGTTAGCTTCTCTCCATGATGGCGTGAATTACAAAAGATGATCGCCTGGGTGATCTCCTCCCTCTTTAGATATTCAATCAGGGCATGGAACCGACCCTGTCGCCCCGTATATTGAAAATGGTGAACAAGGCTCTGTGGAGCCACCTGTTCCTTATTCAATTCCACTCGGACGGGGTCTTTAAGATAGGTCCTGATCAATCGGTTGATCTCTTCAGGCATCGTCGCAGCAAAAAAGAGTGTCTGGTGTTCGTGGATCAAACAAGACAGGATGAAGTCTACATCTTCAACAAAACCCATCCGCAACATCTCGTCCGCTTCATCCAGGACCAGTGTCCGGATTCGTGAAAGGTCAATCGACGTCGTATTATAGAGAAAATCGATTAATCGCCCGGGTGTTGCTACAAGGATATGGACCCCATGCTTCAATTTTGCCTTTTGAATTTCCATCGGAAAGCCGCCAAAAATGGAAAATGGGGCAATCCCCGCATATTTCGAGATCTTATCGATCTCTTCAACATATTGAAGGGCAAGTTCCCGGGTAGGAACTAAAATGAGAGCTTGAATGGCATTGAGCGACGGATCGATCAGTTGGACCAGAGGGACCCCGCAGGCAGCCGTTTTACCCGATCCTGTCTCCGCGCGGGCCAAAAGATCTCTCCCATTCAGGATATAAGAGAAGGTCTTTTCCTGGATGGGGGTTAAGTCTTGATAACCCATGTCTGTCAGGGCTTTCAGGATCTCCGGCTTCAAATCTAACTCTAAATATTCCATGTTTTTTCCTCAAATCATCGATTCCATAGGAACAGGGTTATCCCTCTCCTATTTTACACCCCACCCATAATTTCCCAAATTCCTCACGAATCGAAGGCAAGCAATGGCTAAAATACGCAGAAATGGGTTGGAAGACTCCGTGTGGGTTCGATAATTTTACATTACAAATTCATTTTAAGCTATTCATCACATAAAATCAAACAAAAACAGCTTTGATCAAATTTAACCATCCGGGAAAACCGGATTAGTAACGGTTTTTGTTGCCGCCATAACCCGTTCGCCCTTTCTGTCCCCCGGATTTTCCACGGTCAGTGCGGGCTTGAGCTTCATTTACATTGATCGGCCGGCCGAGGAGATCTTTCCCGTTAAGGTCCTTAATCGCTGCTTGGGCTTCAGCTTGATTCGGCATTTCCACAAAACCGAACCCCCGGGGCTGGCCGCTATATTTGTCCTTGACAATGGTTACCGAGCTGACTTGGCCGAAAGCCTCAAAAGCCTGCCGAAGGTTTTCCTCCGACACATTATAGGAAAGATTTCCAACATAAATATTCATCATCGATCTCCTTTTTATTTCTCGATAAGATTTTTCAGCTGACTGGCCCGGCTGGAATGCTTCAACTTCTTCAAAGCCTTGTCCTCAATCTGCCGGATTCTTTCCCGGGTGAGTTCAAAGTCCTGTCCCACCTCCTCAAGGGTATAGTCGTGTGTCTCCCCAATCCCAAACCGCATCCTCAGAATCTTCTCCTCCCTTCTGTTCAGTGTGGAGAGAACTCGTTCGATCTGTTTTGCCATACTCGAGCTGATCGCGGCCTCCTGGGGAGAAATCCCCTCCCGATCCTCAATAAAGTCCTCTAAGCGGCTATCTTCTTCCTGACCGATAGGGGTTTCGAGGGAAATGGGGTGTTGGGTGATTTTAAAAATCTTCTGTACCTTGTCCAGGGACATCCCCATTCTTTTTGCAATCTCGTCCAGAGTGGGTTCCCTTCCCTTCTCTTGAACCAGGGTTCGAGAGGTTCGATTCAGTTTGTTGATGATCTCGTTCATATGGACAGGGATACGAATGGTCCGGGTTTGATCCGCGATGGCCCGTGTCATACCCTGCCGGATCCACCATGTGGCATAGGTACCAAATTTATAACCCCGCTGGTATTCGAACTTGTCCACTGCCTTCATCAGTCCGATATTCCCCTCCTGGATTAAATCCAGAAACGGTAGCCCCCGGTTGATGTATCTCCTGGCAATGGAAATAACCAATCTCAGGTTGGCTTTCACTAACTCACCCTTAGCTTCTCTGGCCTTGGCCTCCCCCTTCTCAATTGCCTTCACGGCTTCTTTGATTTGATTTGAAGAAAGGCCACATTCCGCCTCCATTCTGTCTATCTTCCTTTTGACCTCTCGGATGATCTTGTCTATCTCTTTCAAATTCCTGAGCCTGATTCCCCCCTGAAAAACAGAAAAAGGCTTTCTTCCGCTCGATTTCCTCCTGAATTCCTTTGAGGACTTCCCGGTTTCTTGAACCGGAATCCTTAAGTCTTCATATTTCCCCGCTTCCCTAATCATTTTCTGCATCTGCAGGTCCCACTGTTTCAGCTTCTGAACGATTCTGCTGATCTGTTCTTCCTTCAAATTGATCCGCTTCAAGAAATTGAATATTTTGCTTTGTTTCTTCCGAATCTCCTCCTGATTCTTCTTCCTTAGGACTTCTTTATTCCTGGGTCTCAAACTTCCTTGGAGAATTCGAATGTGTTCCTCTTCATTCTGGATCTTATTGATTAAATTAAGAACTCTCTTCTTCTGGGTCTGTTCTTTCTCGGCATCAATCTCATCATCATCCGCTTCATTGGTTACTTCTTGGATTTTTGCCCTTCCCGCGCGGAGACCCCGTCCAAGGTCAATGACCTCTCTAACAGCGATCGGGCAATTGAGCGCCACATTCAACACCTCTTGTTGCCCGCTCTCGATTCTCCTGGCAGTCTCCACTTCCCCTTCCCGGGTCAGTAAAGGAAACGATCCCATTTCCATCAAGTAGATACGGACAGGGTCGTTGCTCCTCTCGACCGTTCCGGTCTCCTGTCCAATGAGTTCCTCCTCTTCTTTCTCCGGTGCAATCCCATCTCCCAAATTCAATCCTGGGAACTCGCTGGTCAAGCCGATGACATCCAGCTCATCCGATAGGATCAAGGCATCGTCGTCCCGTCCCTGGTCCCGCCCTTGACGGGATTCGGAGAGAGAGGACCTTTGGGGAAGCTGGTCCTTCGCACTTCTTTTATTCTTTCGTTTTCTTGGATTTTCTTCCACTTCATTCTTCCCGATGAAACCCTGGAGACTTAACAGAAGGGTCAGCTGAGCGGCCTTCCTTCTCTCTTCTTTTCTTCTTCAGACCTCCTTGGAGTGCTTTTGGAATAAAAAACCCGCAAAGAAGCTGTTTAGAGTTCTGTACGGGTTTCTCCGGCGTCCAAAAAGGGCTCTATGCAACTAATTTTAGCTTCCTTATATACTATTTCCTGTTAAAAAGCAAGAAACACAAATGCATTTGCGAATGAAGGTAAAATGGTTTAAATGAAAAAAGAAAGCCATGAATGAGAAGAAGTCTTATCAGATCAAAAATACAATCCTTCGTTTTTTCTTTCCTCCCTTAACTTGGAAATTTCTCGTGAGGGCTTTGCTGGTCGCCCTCTTCTCTTCTATCTTTTTTGGATACCTTTGTATCCCTCTTCATATCGAAGGGATCAGTATGGAGCCGACCTATCGGAACGGGAGTTTCAATTTTTGCTGGAGGCTCCCCTATCTCTTTTCGACTCCTCAAAGATTCGATGTGGTGGCTGTACGTTTTGCAGGAAACAGGATCATGCTTCTCAAGCGTATCGTAGCAACAGAAGGAGAAGAAATTGAGTTTCGCAGCGGAAAACTCATTGTAAACCAAAAAGAGATGGAGGAGCCTTATTTTCGCTTCCCGTCCGACTGGAATCTTCCTCCCCGGGTCGTCCAGAAGGGTTGCGTCTACGTGGTCGGCGATAACAGAAGTATGCCCATAGAGAATCATCTTTTCGGAAATGCTTCGCTCAAGCGAATCGTAGGGGTCCCCCTATGGTAAAAATGAAATGGGTCGTTCTTGCTGTCTTGGCCGTGGTGACCAGCATCGCGAATTCAGCTTGTTTCCTACAAACCGAAGAGAAGAAAGTGAAGAAACAGTTCCGCCATCTCTCGGAATGGGCTTCGAAGGAGAGGGGGGAGACCCCCATCACCATGGCCCAGAGGGCTCAAAAAATCGGCACTCTCTTCTTAGATCCGTGCGAATTCAAGACCCACATTGAGCCCTTTTCGGAGGCCTTAACTCCTGATGAGATATCGAGTTATGCGATGAGGGGGCGTTCACTCTTTACGGTTCTTGATCTCGTCTTCTACGACATGAAGATTGACCTATCCGAAGAACGGGTAGCGAAGGTTACGGTAACGGTAAAGGCAACCGGGAGACTGAAAGACGGGGAGAATATCAAAGAAATCCATGAACTTGAGTGCCTTTTGAAAAAGAATGAAGGGGGATGGCTCTTCAGTCGATTTGAAGTGGTGGAAGTCTTGAAAAGATAGCAAAATCTACCAGGCAAGTCCAAACACAAAACTTTTGACAAATCTTACAAAAATTCTTGACAAAAAAAGAATCAGAAGTTACGATGGAGGCATATACCGTAGGAGGGTATAGTATAAATGGAACGGCAAAAAAAAGAGGTGTTGATGAGATTAAGGCGGATTGAGGGCCAGCTTCGTGGTATTCAGAGGATGGTGGAAGAAGACGCCCCGTGTCCGGATATCTTGACCCAGGTGGCTGCGGCAACCTCTGCCATAAAAAGGGCGGGGATGGTGATGGTCCAGACCTATATGGAGGAATGCCTCGATCGCAGTCAGAAGGAGCCGGGTGTATCCCGGAAAGAGACCTTAAGGGATTTCCAAAAGGCCATCAACCGCTATATCGACTGGTCGTGATAGGAACAAAGAAGGAAGCATAAAAAAAGGAGGTGCGAAGATGGTAGATGGTTTAGCGAAAAAAATGGAGTTTAGAGGCGATGCCGTTACGCTGGAGAACCTGGCAAGCCAGGTTGGGGAACTCAAGAAACAGATGGAGAACCTCAAACCGGGAGTCTCGGAAAGGGTCTCTATCATCGTTTTCAGTGGCGAGCTGGATAAGGTTTTGGCCGCCTTTGTCATTGCAACCGGAGCTGTGGCAATGGGTATGGAAACGGTGATGTTCTTCACCTTCTGGGGGACCCCGGTCTTAAGGGATCCAAACAAGAGAGCGGGCGGGAAGGACTTCATGGGGAAGATGTTTGGCGCGATGCTTCCTAAAGGACGGAATGCGATTAAATTGTCCAAGATGAACATGGCAGGCATGGGAACATCGATGATGAAATCCCTGATGAAAAAGAAGAATGTGGCCTCATTGGATCAGATGCTCGAAATGGCAGGCGAGTTGGGCGTAAAGATCTATATCTGCGAAATGTCGATGGATCTCATGGGGTTCAAGAAAGAAGAATTCATCGATTATCCAAACTTGAGTTATGTCGGGGTTGCGACTTTCTTGGAACAGGCCAGGGACAGTAAGATACAGTTATTTATCTAAAAATGTAAATTGCAAAATTAATCCCGCTAGGGCGGAACAAAATTAATCCCGCGCTTCGCGGGACTAATTGATCATTTTGCAATGATTTTCGAATAGGGTGAATAGAAATGGATTGGTTTTCTTATCTGGTTGCCGGCATCATGGTCTATGTTGCGGTGGCCGTATTTATCCTCGGGATGACCTATCAGGTCTACCAATGGTTGAATGCGCCAAAAACTACGGTTCGAACCGGCTATTTTCCAAAACCAAAAAGCGCAAATGGTAAGTGGCTTAAGATGGGAGAAGATTCCTTCATCTTTCCCCAGGTCATCCGGTATGACTGGTCCATGTGGGTTTTTACCATCCTTTTCCACTTCGGCCTCCTGGGAGCTTTTTTCGGGCATCTCAGACTCCTCCATGAATTTACACCCCTGGTTCAGGCTTTGGGGCCCGAAGGAATGGATCGATTCGCTTTATGGAGCGGTGGAATTATGGGAGCTCTCCTCTGGATCGGGGTGATCTACTATTTCTTGCGCCGGCTGGTCCATCCCTATCGGGAACTCTCCCTCCCCGAGGATTATTTCCTTCTCTTCCTGCTCTTTTTTGCAATTCTATTCGGGAACCAGATGCGGTTCCTGGGCGATGTTCATACGGCGGATTACAGGACTTATTTTCAAAGCTTGCTGGCCTTTCAGCCAGCCTTTCCACCCTCACTGGCTTCTTCCTCGACCCGGTGGGTGTTAGTCTTCCACGTTCTATCCGCTAACCTTATTCTTATCTTTTTCCCATTTAGCAAGCTGGTTCACCTGATCGCAACCTTTCCGGCCAATCTTGCGAAACGCGTATAAGCGGGATGGCGATTTTGCAAAGGGTCGAAAAAGTACATAAGGAGGAAACAATATGGGCGAAGACATCAAAGCAAACAAGACAATGGATTTAAAGGGGCTTCCCTGCCCCATGCCGGTCATCAAGGTGAGCAAGGGAATAAAAGAGATTGAGATCGGTCAGATTCTCGAGGCGGTCACGACCGATCCAGGGTCTCTTGCTGATTTTCCCGCCTGGGCCCGGACAAGCGGGAATGAAATCCTGAAGACGGAGCAGGAACCCGGCCTGATCCGATTCTTAATCAAGCGGGCGAAGTAAGAGCATAAGGCGGTTATTCGTCATGGATAAGGAAAAAAAGAAAAAGTTATTGGATCTCTTTAAATCAAAACTAAACAGGCCCATGCGTTATTACCTGGATGTCTGTACGCGGTGTGGAGTCTGTAAAGACGCCTGTTTTGCTTATGCCTCGGTACCCGAGGTGGAATACACCCCGGTCTGGCGGGCCGAGGTGGTGAGAAAAATATACAAACGCTATTTTAAATGGAGCGGCAAAATCTTCCGTTCATGGGGAGGCGGTACGGAGATCAGCGACGAGGTGATGAAGCCGCTTTATGAAGCGGCTTATACCTGTACAGGATGCCGGAGGTGTATGATGTATTGCCCATTCGGCATCGATACTCAGGCCATTCAGTCCATCGCCAAACTGCTCTTGATCGGTAACGAGAGCGAGCCCGAGGTTCTCTCCATGCTCGCAGATGCCTCCGTTGAAAAGGGAAAGAGCCTTGACCTTTATAAGGATAACTTCGTCCAAGGAATTAGGAACCTCGAACGGGATGTCATTGTAAAATGGAAAGGCGAATCCGACCAAATCATCCCGCTGGAAGTGGAGGGGGCGAATATCCTTTATGTTGCCCTGGCAGGCGCTCACTCCATCATCCCGGTCGCTTCGATCCTGAATGCGGCAAAGGAGAAGTGGACATTGAGTTTCTTCGAGGCCGTCAACTTTGGCGCCTTTGTAGGCGATCCGATTAAAACGCAGATCATTGCGCAACGGATCATCGATGAAGCCATCCGGCTGAAGGTGTCGGAGGTAACGATCTGCGAATGTGGCACGGCCTACCGGGTCATGAAGCATCTCGTGGGGAAACAGCCTTTTAAGGTTTCCCACATCGCCGAGGTGATCGCACGGTATCTTAAAGAAGGACGGATCCGCGTCACAAAGGATTTTCACAATGGAGACATCACCTACCATGACCCATGCCAATCTGCCCGCAACGGAGGCGTCATTGAGGAGCCTCGTGATGTTCTCCACCGCCTAACGTCCCATTTCGCAGAAATGGCCCCCAACCGTGAGCATACGTTGTGCTGTGGCGGAGGGGGGGGCCTGGTTGCCCTCGATAATGAGGACTTCAGGGAAAAAACCGGGAAGGCCAAGGTTGAACAGATCCGGGAAACCGGGGCGGCCATCGTCGCAACAGGCTGCGAAAACTGCCATACGCAACTCAAGTTTCTCGCTGAGAAATATTCACTTAACGTGAAGGTGGAATTTCTAACCAGTTTGGTAGCAAAATCCCTCGTTCTGGAACCCTGATGGAAGCCAAAAAACCAACCCGCCAGGAGGCCTTGGACCTTCTCCATCAATTCAATGAGACCGACAGCCTTCGTAAACATGCCTACGCCGTCGAAGGGGTGATGCGTTACATCGCGAGAAAGCGGGGCGAGGACGAAGACATGTGGGGAATCATCGGATTGATTCACGATCTCGATTACGAGAAGTTCCCTAACCAGCACTGCCAAAAAACCGGAGAGATCCTGAAGGAACACGAATGGCCCGAGGATTATATTCGGGCCGCCCTTTCTCATGGATGGGGGATCTGCTCCGACGTCAAACCCGAGACGGACTTAGAGAAGTTTCTCTTCACTATCGATGAGCTGACAGGACTTGTTGTGACGACGGCTTTGATCCGCCCTTCAAAGAGTGTGCTCGACGTTCAGGTGAAGTCCGTCAAGAACAAATGGAGAGATAAACGTTTCGCCGCCGGCGTGGATAGGTCTATCATCGAGAAGGGAGCGGACATGCTCGGGATCGGTTTGGATGAACTAATCGACGACACGATTCAAGGAATGAGGGAAGTGGCGGAGGCCATAGGCTTGAAGGGCATTGTATAACTCCCCCTTCCCCCTCTTATTTTAAGAAGGGGAGAGAGGAGGGGGCGTTAGGAAGGAGAGATGAAGGGGGGTTAGGCTTTTTGATCAAAATGTACAGATCCCCGTCATGCTGCAAATGCCCCGCGGCGACCTCTGCGTAGGGGCCGCTCCCCCAGAAAATATCTGCTCTGCCCGCGCCCTTGATTGCCCCGCCCGTGTCCTGGTTTAACACAAACCGGGAGAATTCAGTCCACTCAATAATTTCCCCCTGATCATTGACAAGGGGCTTCCGGCATGAAATAAACCCAAGGGCGCCCTTTGGGAATAGTTTTGAATCCAGGGCAACCGACCTTCCAGGGGTTAGGAGTACTCCGAGACTACCGAGAGGACCATTCTCCACCTGCTGAAAGAAGACATAGGATGGATTGTAATTGAGTACCTCATCAAGGATTTCCGGGTTTTTGGATAAGTATCCCCTTATGGCTTGCATGGAAATCTCCTCACGGGTCAGGAACTCCTTCTCAATTAGATACCGTCCGATGCTCCGGTAGGGCCTGCCATTGGAGGCCTGGTAATGGACTAAAAGGTCATTTCCCTCGGGGAGCTTCAGCCTGCCTGATCCCTGGATATGGAGGAAAGTCACATCAAGGGGGTCTTTCAGCCACGCCATCTCGAACCCCTTCCCCTCTAACACCCTTTCTATCTCGATCTGGTACCTGGAGTAATAGGGTAAGACCTTTTTGTCTTCAATTCTCCCGACAATGCTCTCCCCTCTGAACTTCTCATTAAACAGGGATAGATCGATTTTCGTCAAATCGTCGGGCGGCCGGTAGAGGGGATATCGGAAGGTTTCATCGGGAAATAGACTTCCTTCATAGACAGGTTCATAATAACCCGTGAAGAGGACCCTTCTCTCCCCAACCCGACCCATGGCTCGATAAACCCGGAACTTCTTTTTGACTTCCCTGCTTAAATCATTTACGTCCAGTCCTTTTGAGAGCAGATCAATGAAGATCTCTTGGCTCTCACGCACCTGCTGTAAGGTAAAGACGTCGGACCCATAGTGAAATACAGTGTTTGGATCGAGGCGTTCCAGGTACTCGCTATTTCTTCTGAGAGCTAAGGACAAGGAGTCATGATCCATGTCGTCGCGAAATGTGTAGGAAAAGAGACGGACCTGCCTGAGAGCTTCCTCTGGCTGCCGGGCCTCTTTTCTCAGCACAGGGTAGCAGCCAACCGCACTTGCTATGATCAAAAGAGCGAATCCGGCAAGAAAACTCTTTTTGATATATTCCATCACTTCAGCTCCGTGACCGGGGATTCCTCCGCCCACAGATGATAGACGTAATTGTAAAGTTCTTCGCTTACCGAAACCTTGTAAGGGGTAGGATTGATGTCCCTGAGATGGTCCTCTCTTGTGCTCCGCAGCTGATTCAAAACATATTCTCTGGACTCATTGAGCCGGACCTCCGGGTAAACCCTTCTCCCATCCCAGACGCAATGATGAAGGGGAATGACTTTTGAAGGGGAGACAAACACACGCTTGATCGGGTCAAAGGGGTGATGGCATAATACCCGGTTTCCCGGTTCCGGCGGCTGATCTCCAGCTTTTATCATCAGATCGAGCAGGCTGTAGCCGTCTTCACCGAAAAGGCGGTAGACCTCTTTCTTACCGGGTATGGTCATTTTCCCCAATTCCTGCGAAACTTTTATCCGGGGGACGCCTCTTGCCTCAACCAGTTTATAGACACAACCCAAGGCAGGCTGTTCATCGCATGTCACGAGGTGCGTTCCAATGCCAAACATGTCAATTTCATGGCCCTGCTGTTTAAGAGAAATCAGAATGCTCCTGTTAATTTCATTGCTTGCTAAAATCTGGCATTTTGATAGGTAGGGGTCCGTCTTTGCGCTTATTTCATTGAGCATTCTCCTTGCTCCCCTTGAAAGGTAAGAAAGGTCTCCGGAATCCAATCTTACCCCGATCGGCTTGTAGCCTAATCGGAGAAGCCCAAGCGCCACGCAAGCAAAATTGGGGACACCTGATTTCATCGTGTCATAAGTGTCCACAAGGGCAAGAAACCCCTTGGGAAAAGCCTGGGCATACGCAATAAACGATGCAAGCTCTCCTTCATTGGTATAATGGAAACCCAATTCTGACCGAATCTCCAATACCATTTTGACAAAATCATATGTTTTTCCGTCCGCACCCGCCAGGGCATTGTTTTTCAAATCCTGGAGGCTGGTAAAAGACTGCACATAAGAGTGGGCATGGGTTCCCCGAATGGGCACACCGAAAAGATAGCCCGCAAGAACATTACTCGTCCCATCAAAACCTCCCATGTAACTGTAGCGGGAAGCTGAAACCCCTCCATCCGGACCCTGGGCCCTTCGCAAGCCGAATTCAATCAATCTTTTTTCAAACCCAACAACTAATCGATACTTAGCCGCATTAGTCGTCATTAAACTGGGATAATTGGTCAATGTGAGCACTGAAGTCTCGAGCAGCTGGCATATCGCAATAGGTCCTTGTACCCTCATCAATGGGACGCGAGGAAATGATATTGTCCCTTCCTTAAAAGCGTAAATTTTAATTTTGGAACAGTCTGCGCTTTTTAGCCATTCAAAAAAACCTTCTTCGCATTTTGGCATCTGGTTCTTGAGATAGGCAATGTGATCTTCGTTAAAATGGAAATTCTCGAACAGCCTGAGCTTCTCCTCGAGGCCGGCATAAATTGCAAATTCACCATGGAAAGGATTCTTCCGAAAAAAAAGGTCAAATACAGCCTCCTCCTCGTGCACCCCTGCTTTCCAATAGGCATAAGCCATGGTGATCTGGTAAAAATCGGTCAACATGGGAGTCACCAGTTTGTTGGTGGGTTCCATCTTTTTCATCTCCTTATCCGTTTAGGTCTGTTCTGTAATGTACACCATAACTTACCTCTCTGCAAATCCAAACGACTTGGAAAGAATAAGACTTGACAGAAACGTATAAGTAGGTAACATATCCCAAACACCGAAAATTGAGGTTGTGAATATTTTGGGATTGGGTGGAAATTTTAGCATGAACATGAAATATTTTATGCAAAACCCATATCGATATGATAAAATGAGGCCCAACGAAAAAAGAGCAGGTGTTTAAAATTCAAAAAAAGGAGGAAGTAAAATGAAAAAGCTATTAATGGTTTTGGCAGTTGCGGTAGCAATCACTCTCTTCTTGGCTGGTTATACCAAACCGGCTCTGGCACAGGAAAAACCCATGGAGCTGTCCATGGTAAGTTTCCTCCCCGATATTCCACCCGGCGGCAATTGGGCCCGTCTGTTTATCAACCAAGTGAACAAAATTTCAAACGGGTCGATGAAAATCAAATTCCTCGGACCGGAAGCCATCCCGGCGCCCGATGCTCCCGCTGCTGTCAAGAGGGGTTCCGTAGATATCGCCAGCGCCCTGTCTCCTTTTTGTGATGCCCTGGTTCCGGGCTCGAATTCCATCGGACGCGCGGAATATAGTCCCATGGACCTTCGCAAGGGTCCGGCATTTAAGTATTACCAGGATGGATTTGCCAAGGTTGGCATTTATTACATGGGTGCATCGGTATCATCACTCCCTCAGGTACAGACCGTGCTCTACCTGAGAAAGACTATTAATGGTCTGGCAGACCTGAAGGGACTTAAAATTGCTGCAGCAGGGGGTTCGAATAAAGCGTTTATTGAAGCCGTGGGAGCGGTCTGTGTCCCTATAGACTTTCCTGATTATTTCACGTCCATGGAACGCGGTACCGTTGACGGCTACAACATCGGCATCCCCGGCATTCAGGATTTCAGCTTAACCCCGGTGACCAAGGCCATGCTGGATGAGCCGGTCAGTTCATGCGGCGGCATGATGATTATGAACATGGCTAAATACAATAGCCTTTCCAAGGCCCAGCAGGATGTCCTGAACAAGGCAATGATTCAAACAGAAATCGATGGCGCCAAGATGTTTACCGAGACCGTGGAGAAAGTAAAAAAAGATATTGCTGCTGCGGGCGTCAAGATTATCCACCTGTCGCCGAGTGATTCTAAGGCATTCTATCTCGCATACCGTAATGCGATGTGGGCCGAAGATATGGCGAGATGGCCGGATATAGCTCCCAAATTAAAAGGGTGGCTGGTAGATCCGAACTTCCCGCGGGCTAAATAGGCGCCTTGGCAATATGATATCGACAAGAGATTGTCAATAGGCTCGATGAAACTGTTGTGTCAATTCGTAGGGCCCTCATTGACTGGGGGCGCAGTCTCACGTCGGCAATAAATGCCGACGCTACAAAATATATAACATTCATTAACGGCTACCCGGAAGTCCCGAAGGCAGCGCGGGATTTTTATTCGCAAAACAGGGTCTGTGCACAGGGTCACGTATGAACCTCGCAAATACCAGCTCTATGCACAGGTCTTGCCTACTCGTTCACTGACTGGACAGGTGAGAAATGAACTCATTTCATAAAGCTGAAATCATCTTCGACAAAATTATCGACTATATGCTTCTGGCAGCTGCCGTCATTGTTGTTATGGATGCCGTTGTTGTCTCCGTAGATGTTATTTTAAGAAAGTTTCTTGGATTTACCTGGGCGCCCCTGTATGAAATCATCACCTATACCCTTCTTTGGATGACCTTCTTGGGTACGACTGCTATTATGAGAATGAATAGCCACGTGAAAATGGATTCGGTCACCGGCCGCCTGTCCACGAAAGTCCAGGCCTTGTTAAATGGTGTGACGTCATCTCTATGCGCATTGCTGGTTGTGGGAATTGTCTTCTATACCGTCAAATTGACCGTATCCGATTATCAGACGAATTTTATCCTGGCGACAATAGTAAACCCGCCCAAATGGCCTATAGAAATAATAATCCCGATAGGATTCTTTATGCTGCTCATCCAGATTATCAGGAATGCGCATGGTTTTTTTGCAACCTATAAGGCCATGTCCAGGGGGACTCAGGTTCAAAAAAATAACTCCCCCCCGCCCCCTCTTATCTTAAGAGGGGAATAACATGGATTCCCCCCTTAAAATAAGGGGGGTCAGGGGGGTTATAACGAACAATTTTTTCCTTTGATCGGAGGAACTGACGTTGGAATGGTATCTGGCCATACTGCTTATGTTCGGTTGTCTGATACTCCTCATGGCGACAGGAATGCCGATCGCCTTTGCATTCATGTTTACATGCGTGATGGGGGCGCTGCTCTTCTGGGGGGGCGAGGTGGGACTGGAACAACTGGCCATGAGTTTCTACAGTTCGGTGACCAACTACAACTTCCTGCCGATCCCCCTCTTCATCCTCATGGGTGATATCGTCTTTACATCCGGAGCAGGCACCCGACTGGTAGACGCGGTGGACAAGATCCTGGGGCGCCTCCCCGGAAGGCTGAGCCTGTTGGCCATTGGTTCCGGCGTGCTCCTCGGAACCATGATTGGCATCAGCGGAGGCTCGATCGGTATCCTGGGAAGAGTGCTGGTGCCGGAAATGAACAAACGCGGCTATAAAAAGGCCATGACCCTGGGTCCTATTGTGTCGAGCGGAACACTGGCAATCTTGATTCCACCCAGCGCATTGGCTGTTTTTCTGGGTGCGGTGGGGCAGGTATCCATCGGCAAGCTGTTGCTTGCTATCATCGTTCCCGGCCTGGTGCTGGCTGCCCTTTTTGCGGGGTACATCATTATTCGGTGCGCTATCAACCCTTCTCTGGCGCCGACCTATGAAGTTCCCCGTGTGCCGCTTTCAGAAAAGATGAAAGCCGTACTCTTCCAAATTGCCCCGATAGTCCTGGTCATCTTCGCCGTTATCGGAAGCGTCTTTACCGGTGTGGCGACCCCGGGAGAATCAGCAGCCCTCGGTGTCATTGCCTGTTACATTCTCGCCGCCCTTTACCGGAAACTGACATGGGAGACGGTCAAAAAGTCCGCCCAGGATACGATCCATGTTACGGTAATGGTATTTTTTATCGTGGTCGGTTCCATCAGCTTCGGCCGTTTACTGGCTACCACCGGTGCTATTTCCACTCTGGTCCAATTCGCGACCGGTCTAAACGTTCATCCCATCTTCATCGTTATCGCGACTCAGATGATACTTGGCTTCCTGGGCTGTTTCATGGACCCTGCAAGTATCGTGATGATAACTGCCCCCCTCTTTTTCCCGCTCGTCCGGGCGCTCGGCTATGATACATTATGGTTTGCTGTTATCTCCTTGATAAATATCCAGCTGGGCCTTATCAGCCCGCCCTTTGGCCTGGATGTTTTTACCATGAAGGCTATCTCTCCCCCGGACGTAACCCTTGGAGATGTATTCAAATCCTCGATGCCTTTCATGGCCTTAGGCTTTCTGATAATGGTATTGATAATGATATTTCCTCAGATAGGACTCTGGCTGCCAAGTTTGATGGGAAAGTAGATGAGGAGGAAGTCAGAGACAAGAAATTACCGTTTTAATGTGAATATAATCCCCCGAGGGCGCCCGCGAACCATGAAAATACTTCGAGTTCTTAGGCCAGGGTTACGGCTACGAAGCCCGTTTCGTTAAGGGTCAGGCGGTTACGTAAACTTCTTAAGACGAATAACGTTGCCGAATGACGATACGGGCATCCTTCGACAAGCTCAGGGCGAACGGTTTTTTCCCCGATCATGCTGAGCCTGTCGAACCATACCGTGACCGTTGAACGAGACCTTTATTTTCTAAATAAGGAGGGATATTATATGTCTGAGAGTAAATATGGAAAATATTTTTTCGAGAAACCGATCGTAGAAGGGAAATTTGCTCCCCGGCTTATTTTTTTTAGCAGCAAGCATGTGGGTGAAAAGAATTTTTCTCTTCTGTGGAATTGTGTTACGGAGCCCTTCATGATGGCTGAGGAACCCCATTCGCACGATTTCGACCAGTTCCTCCATTTTTACGGCGCCAATTCGCTGAATATAACCGATTTTGATGCGGAAGTTGAGCTCTCGGTGGGCGATGAGGGTGAGAAGCACATCGTCACTGCGCCCACTGTCGTTCACATCCCCAAGGGACTCATTCATTGTCCACTTTACTTTAAGGTCGTCAATAAACCGGTGATCTTCATGAATGTGGCCTTAACACCTCAGTATATGAAACCAAAACCATAGAGGGCTCCAAGAACTAATTTAGAGCCCTCTTGATTACACAGATTTCAATGAAGATTACAGCTATTTTTTTACTTTCAATACATTTTCGAATTCGTACTACTAATTCGTACTACTAAGGTGCGAAAACTTAAAAACTGTTAAACAAAATGTTCCCAATTCTTCCCCTCCCCCTTCGACGGGGGAGGGTGGGGGTGGGGGATATCATGGCCGAAACAAAAACCGCAAAATTTATCAGGACAGGCGTTACAAGACCATCGAATCACCCCGAGGTGACAGCGCCGATCATCATCATGAACAGTGATGAGAATTACGGCGATATGGGATTTACAATGTACTGGGAGCCCGTGACGCAACCTTTCGTGATGAATCCCGATAATCACAATCACCCATTTCCCCAGTACCTTTGCTTCCTTGGGGGCAACCCGAACAACCTGCTGGACCTGGGTGGAGAAGTCGAACTGACGTTAAGCGAAGACGGGGTACACATGGAAAAACATATTATCACCACATCCTCAACGGTTTATATTCCCAGCGGGTTATACCATTGCCCGCTGACATTTACGCGAGTTGATAAGCCTATGATATTCGTAGACCTTTTCTTTGCCAGGGCTTATAAAAAGAAATCGAGCCAGACATGAAAAAGGTTAGGAAGCCTGTTTTGAAGATTTGATGAGGAGCATGGGAGATGAGGTATGGAGGCCGGTAATGGAACGATTGAAAATTCTTCGCAGCGCAGATAAAGAAATCATTGCCCAAAAACTCAGGGATGCTATTGGACCCGAGAAAGTGAAGGATGATGACATTGTTTTGATCACCTATGCATCGGACCCTCCGACCCCGTATCGCAAACCCGGTTTTGTCGTTTTTCCAGAGAGCAGGGAGGACGTTAAGTCCGTTCTATTGATCGCCAATGAGCATCGGATTCCCGTTACTCCCATTTTACGAGGAGTCAATACGGCCGGCTATGGGATACCTTCCGAAGGCGGAATCGTGATCGATCTGCGGCGCATGGACAAAATCATCGAGATCAATACCGACTCGGGGTATGCGGTCATAGAGGCCGGTGTCAATTTCGACAAGTTCACGACGGCCCTGCTTGGAAAAGGATTCCGGTGCTCCGTTCCCACCTCGCCCGGTGGTTCTGCTGTGGTGGGTAATTATTTATCACGACCCACGGGTAGTCTCTGCAACAGGCACCTCGACTTAATCATCGATCTGGAAGTGGTTCTTCCGGATGGCACCATTTTCAATACGGGTTCCTCCCAGTTTCCTCATGCTGGAAGCCACATGAGATATGGGCCGCATCCTGATTTGGCTGGTATATTCACCTGTGCCTATGGAACGATGGGCATCGTCACAAAGGCCGCAGTCAGAATTTACCCGATCAACGAGGCCAACCGGGTCAATCTTGCGGCCTTTGACAGTTTCGAATCGGCAGTCGATTTTGTCAAAGACATTATCAACAACAATATTCCCGAGCATTGTATCATCTGGAATTGGCAGCTTTATGAGACTTTCGCCGTTGATCTATCCAAGCGGGATGCCGTCATTCCACCTCAATTGCATATGGATCCCAGGCATGCCCCGGAGGGGAAACCCTATAGTGTTGTGACGACATTCATGTCCGGTTATGAAGAAATGATGGCGGCCAGCGAAAAGATGCTGGAGAAAGTGGCCATGAAATACGGAGGAAGGACCCTTTCCGATGAAGAGGGTGAGAAGCTGCTTCCGGTAGCCAAGGCGGGGTGGGATGTCCTTTACGCCAAGTACCACCAGATTGAGCCCACCTTCTTCGGCCTTGGGAGATACATGGTCTGGATCATGTTAACGGAGCCCAAGGATGTCAAAAAGATGGAAAAATGGGCGGTGGAGGAGCTGGCCAAGGTTGGGGTAACACCGGTCTGTTACTATTCTCAGCCCTTTGATTTCGGACGCTCCATGTTTTTCCGAATCTTTTGTTTTCCGGATCCCTACAACCAGGAATTGATCGAGAAGGTTGCCACGACCTATCAGAAGATGTTTCAAACGGCGATGGAAAAGTATGGGGCAATCCCCATGCGGCACAAGACCCAGTACCGCAGTATCCAGCTTACGAACGGGTATTACGAAGCGCTAAAAAAGATCAAGAAGGCCTTCGACCCCAATAACATTCTCAATCCAAGCGTAGGACTGTTTAGGGAGGATGAGCTATGAAATTGAGTACCCGTTTGAAAGACGTTCGGGGAGCAGCATCCTTGTGTATCAAATGTGCGGGTTGTACCTATGCAGAGTGGCCGGAAACCTATCCCCTGTGCCCGATTTATTCCCGTGATAACTGCTTTACGTTCTGCGGCGGCGGTCTGCTCTATCTTGTCAAGGCCTTGGTTGATCAAAAAATAGAGTTCAGTCAATCCATCGCCGATCTGGCCTTTGCATGCACCGGCTGTGGCGCCTGCGACGCCAGGTGCGGGATTATTCGATCCCACACCCCTTATGCCGACCCCTGGGACATCGTCAGGCTGTTAAGGCATGAGTCTGTCAAGAGGGGATTCATTCCTGAAGGGATCCCGCAGCAGATCCATCATCAGGTCCGGACCGATGGAGACTTCGGACGGGAAAATGGTTTCAAGATTCCCGGGAAGATAGCTAATGATAAGGCGGATACAGTCATTTTTGCGGAATGCTTCCACACCGATACCCAGAGCCACATCTCAAAATCCGTCCTGAGTCTGCTTGAAAAGATTGGGCGCCCGGTTTCAGATTTCTCTGAGAAAGGGTGCTGCGGGTCAACGCTCTACGATCTTGGCTTCTGGGAACAACTGGAGCCGCTTATCAAGACCAACTGGAAGAAGATGAAGGATGTGATAGATAAAAAGATTGTCTTCATGAATCCCCATTGCCAGGAGTTTATCGTTAAGAGATACCCCGAAAATCTTCCTGATTATAAAAGTATCCGACACCAGCATTTCAGTCAGCTTTTAACCGAGGCATTCAAAGGAAATAAATTGAGGAGTAAAAAGTCGGATAAGGTAAAGGTCAGTTATCATGATCCATGTTACCTTGGAAGAGGGCTGCGCATCTATGATGCGCCGAGAGAGGTGTTATCCTTTCTGCACGGCGTTGATTTAGTTGAGATGGAGAGAAATCGGGAAAACTCCTTCTGCTGTGGGGCCAGGGCAATGAGCAACTACTTTTCCGATATGTCGGAAGTGACAGCCAGGGAGAGGCTGGATGAATTTCGTGCCACTGGGGCGGAACGCTTAATCACCGCCTGTCCCTACTGCAAGGAGATATTCCAAAAAGTCCTCGGCAAAGAAAAAGAGATTGTTACGGACTTAATCGAATTCGTGGATGATCGGACCTGAGAACCAAAGCACAAACAAAGCGAAGCGCAAGTGGTAAGTCGCGAGAAGCTGTGAAAAAAACAATTTAATTCTTTTCACGTCATTCCGGCGAAAGCCGGAATCCAGTCGTAGTCCCGGCGAACGCCGGGAGCCATCTTAAACACTGGGTCCCGGTTTTTACCGGGAATCCTGGACCCCGGTTTTCACCGGGGTGACGACTGAAATTCATTTTGTCATAGATTCCGAGGGATTAACCCTTTGCCCCTTGCGCCTAACACCTTACGAAAAGAGGTAGATATGTATGGAAAAAACACCCAGCGATCTTCTTAAAGAACGAGAAAAGCGGGTTTTTGATGCCATTCAATTGGAGGTCCCGGATAGGGTTCCCATCAGTGCCTTTGGCAGTTTTTTTTCTGCCAGGTATTGCGGATTTACCTGCAGGGATTTGATGTACGACCGGGATAAAGCGGAACAGGCGGCTCTGCGGTTCCTTCAGGACTTCCAGCCGGACCTCGGGGAAAACCCCTTCATGTTTACCTTTCTGGGGGCTCAGCTTGAATCCATAGGATACAACCGTCTTGCCTGGCCCGGGCACGGCCTGGATGACATGTCTCCCTACCAATTTTTGGAAAGAGAGATGATGACGGCGGCTGAATATGACGAGTACCTTTATGATCCTACGGATTTTGTTATTCGAAAGGTGTGGCCCCGCATCTTTGAATCATTGAAGCCTTTTGAGACCCTTCCTCCGTTGCAGATGGTAACGGACTATATGAGCGTGGCGACCTTCGCCGCCTTCGCCGAACCGGCGATGCAGAAAGCACTGGAGTCGATCGTGAATACCGGGAAAATCGTCCAGCAATCATTCAGTGCGGCCAGGATGTTTAACCAGAAGCTTGCGGAGCTCGGATTTCCCGTCATCATGGGAAGCGCTGCATTGGTGCCCTTTGACTACATCTCCGATATTCTCAGGGGGACGAAAGGGGTTATGCTGGATATGAGGCGGGGCCCTGACAAACTTCTGGCCATGGTTGAAAAAGTATACCCCATGATGCTCAGGATGGGATTGATGGCCAAATGGGGCGGCAAAAAGGGGGTATTCATACCCCTGCACAAATGTCTCGACGGCTATATGTCTCCCGACCAGTTCAAGACATTCTACTGGCCTTGGCTCAAGAAAATGGTCGAGACCTTTATCAGTGAAGATCTCATTCCGATGATCTTATGGGAAGGGCATTGCGATACCCGCCTGGAATTGATCGGCGATATTCCAAAGGGGAAAGCACTCTATATGTTTGAGAGGACGGACATGTTTAAAGCCAAGGAAGTCCTGGGGGATGTGGTCTGCCTGCAGGGCAATGTGCCGCTCTCCATTCTTGTGGGTGGCACCCCTGACGATGTGAAGGACTATTGCAAGAAGATGATTGATAAAGTGGGGAAGGGAGGCGGCTTCATTATGGCCCCTGCAACTTCCTTAGACGATGCCAAACCGGAAAATGTCAAGGCCATGTTTGATGTGACAAAAGAATACGGCGTCTACAGGTGATGTGCTGTCAAGCATCAAATTGCAAGCACCAAATCCCAAATAAATCTCAATACTAAAATTCGAAATCTCAAACGAAACTCTCTGGTCATTGGATATTGGGATTTTGGATTTATTTGGAATTTGTGATTTGTGATTTGGAGTTTTTATGCTTCACTTGGTCCTCTTCCAGAAAGACTCCATATCCTTTACGGCATAGCCAAGTCCGAGCTCCTCGAGTTTCTCCCGGGATGGGATACCGTCTTCAGTCCAACCCCGGAGCCGGTAGTACTCATCAAGGAATTTTCCCAGCGTCTTGATGACCTCACCCTCCCCGGGGGCCTTCCCGGTGTGAAGCGGCTCGCTTAGAAAACGCTTGGGCAGGGTATCGTGGGTGCGATTAAAGCCATCGCGCACATTGAAAACGCGGTCCAAATTGACAACCCTTTCCCCAACCCTGGCTAAGTAACTCCAATCAGCAAATTCATCGATGCCGGTGGCAGCCTTCAACATCTTGTTGAAGAGGCGGCGGTGCCAGCCTCCCCATTCATGGGCGAATGCGCAGATGATGCCCACCTCCAGACCAGCATTGTTTTGATTAAAGATCACGATATCCGCCTTGCCATCCTCGGCAAAACGGTCTACAGCCCTTGGTACAGGCATGCCCCATTCCTGGAAGGCTAAAGATCCATTCCCATGACTTCCACCGATATTGGAGGTGGCGTAGCCGAACCCGGTAGCCTTGAGCGCCCGGGGTTCATAGCCAGCCAGCTCCAGACCCTTTGCCTGCATCGTGTAATCCTCGGCACCCTTCCCGATACGCTTTGCAGCCCGCATCGTGCCATCAGCGAGTACATCCCCGAAACCTTCCCGCCGCCCAATCTTCTTGATAAGTGTGATCATGGCTCCATGATTACCGTATGTAAGCTCCAGCCCGTCAGTGTCACCCTTGTTGAGAATACCTTTCTCGTAAAGCTCGTAGGCGAACCCGATGCAGCCGCCGGTGCTGATCGTATCCAGACCCAGGTCATCGCACAACTGGTCAGCCGCTACCGTCGCTTCGATACTGGTGCTGTCAATCGGGCCCGAAAACGACCAGAGGCTCTCGTATTCCGGGCCCTCGCTGCGTGCCCCGGCATAGGGGCCGGCAGGCACAACATGTATCTTGCCGCACCGGGCCGAGCAGCTGTAGCAGCCGAAATCCCCTACCCTCAGCTTCCGGTAGGCCTCGGCGGACATCTCCTCATAGCCGGCCTGTTGACTGAAGCGATAATTACGGACCGGGTATACACCAAGCGAATTCCTCGATATCGCCCCTTCTGTCGTCCCGACATCCTTATGATACTGGTAATATTCGCTGGATCGGATGATATCAAATTGTTCTTTAACCAATTGCTTGAACCCTTCCGGGTCGTGGAGATTCAGGTTTCTCCGGGCTTTGATGGTTACAGCCTTAAGATTCTTGGAACCCATGACAGTGCCCACTCCGCAGCGGCTGGCCGTTCTTCTGCCTGTGACAATCGCTGCATATTTAACGAGATTCTCGGCAGCCGGTCCAATACAGGCGGTCCGGATGGTTTTACCATGACGCTGTTCAAGCCAGTCTTGAGTCTGTGCAGTATCTTTTCCCCACAGTTCAGCAGCATCCTTGAGTTGAGCAGCATCAGCCGTAATATGCAGGTAAACAGGTTTCTCCGCTGCTCCTTCAATGAGGATGAAATCATAACCTGCGAATTTCATCCAGGCGCCGAAGTCACCTCCTGCCGAAGAGCGGGCATAGCATCCAGTGAGGGGACTCTTGGTGCAGGCTACCCACCTGGATACCGCCTGCGCCGGGGTTCCCGCCAACACCCCGGGGATTAACAGCAACTTGTTATGCTCACCCAGGGGGTCAACATGAGGGGCCAGTTCATCGTAAAGATACTTTATCCCGAATCCCCGGCCTGCTATGAAATCCTTTGCCACCTGCAGAGGCAGTGGCTCATTCGCCACGGACCCTGAAGAGAGGTTTACCCTAAGAAATCGACCTGCATACCCTTTCATTCTTCACCTCTATATGTCTTCTCATACACTTAATCGAAAAAGTCTTCTCGCATTATCCTCAAATATCATCTTTTTCTCAGCATCGCTTATATCCATTCGCTCTATCGATTCAATTGTTTCCCTCGTGTACCGAAGCCCAAACTGACTGTCAAAAGGCATATCGGTTCCAAATAAGAGATGTTGTGCACCCCAAAAAGCGTAACCACACATCAAACCCGGAGTATATCCATAGATCGCTGTATCAGCGTAAAACATCTTGAGGTAGTCTGCCACGGGCTTTCTAAGTTTCCCCGGGCCCTTTCTGGAACCAAAAATTTCACCTGCTTCTACAAAACCTGTTATTCTATTGATCATAAAAGGTACCATACCCCCGCAGTGGTGAGTAATGATTTTCAGCTCCGGGTATCTTTCCATAACGCCGCTCAATACCAAGCGAACCATTGCCGTAGTCGTTTCATAGGGCCAACCTAAGCTTGAAGACAATGTGTATTTAGAAGCCTCTTCGGTCCTGTAATCAGGGTAATCTGTTTCTCTTTGTGGGTGGAGCAGGATCGGCAGGTTGAACTGGCACATCTTTTCATAGAGCGGGAAAAAATCCGGTGAGTCCAGGGGCTTATCAAGAATTGGGGTGAATATCTGCACGCCTTTACAATTCAAATCATTTATAGCCCTATCCAGTTCTTCCAAAGCGACATCCATGTTATTCATAGGGATGCAGGCTATGGCAGCGGCAAACCGGTCCCGGTATTTTAAGACGAGCTCGGCCATCTCATCATTGGCCAGTCTTGCAAGGTCTATTGCTTTTTGTGAATCCTTAATGTTTTCGAGAGGAGGCGCCGCTATATTCAGCACCTGCATGAGACCCTCAAACTGGTCCATGATTCGGAATCGATAGTCAAGGTCAGAAAGGGTTGGTATCACTTTATGGAGGTGTCTGAAATGACCCAATCCATTTTCTTTGTGAAGGGCCTCCATGAATTTTACTGGCAGAATATGCGGAAAGATGTCTATTTTCATCGCACCCTCCCTGGGTTCAAAAGGTCGTGTAGTCAGATTGTCTTATAGTCTTATAGTCACTTGACTAACTGACCAAACGACTACCCGACTAACGACCACAATCTTCGTCATATTATATTGGCAGGCGCATCAAACTTCTTGCGTTGTCTTCGTAGATCTTCTTCTTATCCATATCAGGGATATCCATCTCTTCTATCGCATTGATTGTTTGTCTGTAGTTCCTATCACCGTGTTCGGTATCTCCCAGCGGGAAATCGACCCCGAACAGCAGGTGGTCCGGACCGAAGAAGGCATAACCGCACATCAGCGCAGGGGGGTTTCCATAAATGGCCGTATCCGCGTAGAACATCTTATAGTAGTCAATCGCCTCTTTCTTCAACTCTGGCCATTGGCCCCTGACCCTGCCGCGTTCGAATATCTGCGTGAACTGTCTTATCCTTTCCGCATAAAATGGGACCATGCCGCCGCAATGATGCGTGACAATCTTTAGACCGGGATATTTTTCCATGATGCCGCTGCATACCAAACGGGCCATGGCGGACGTCGTATCATAAGGCCAGCCAAAAAGGCTGAACATCATGTACTTCGATTCCTTTTCAGTGAGGTAATCCGGATGGCTGATCTTTCTCATCGGATGAATGACGATCGGCAGATCATATTGGGACATCATTTCGTATAGGGGGAAAAATTTCGGTAAGTCAAGCGGCTCTTCATCAACCGGGGTGTGTAAATAGACGCCTTTGAACTTCAAGTCTTTTATAGCTCTTTCTGTCTCTTTCAAAGCGGCGTCAATGTCATTCATGGCGAGTGTGGCCAGGGCTGCCACAAATCGATCCGGGTATTTCTGGACCAGCCCAGCCATCTCGTCGTCGGCCATCCTGGCTAATTCGACGGCTTTGGCCGGCTTGGCCACATGCTCAACGGGTATCCGGCCCAGTGTTAACACTTGCCGGATGGGCTCATATTTATCCATGATCCGGAAGCGGGCCTCCAGATCATAGAGAGGGGGAGATGGAATAATCTGTTGGTCGTGCTGTTCCGGAGCTACTTTGTAGAGAGCTTCTCGATATTTCGGCGGAACAATGTGGGCATAGGCATCAATCTTTAACGGATACGGTTGCTTCATATCTTATCCTCCTTATAAATCTGTTTGCCATGGCATTGTAAAGAATGAATGTTCTGGCACCAAAGAGTGCTTTTTGTTTGGCGGCCTCTCACCCTTCCTTTGACAGGCTCAGGGTGATGGTTCGACAGGCTCACCATGACCGGTCATCCTGAGCTTGTCGAAGGATCATGGTGAGCTTGTCGAACTATGCGCTCTTCGCGTCTGGTGAAAATTCTATTTTGGATTGAGATTTCATATTCAGCGCTTTTTCCTCCTGCGCCGAGAGACTCTTTTTAAATGTGTTAAGCTTTGTCTCGCCTTTCTTCGTCACAGAGGCCTTCCCACTATGGATTACCAGGTAACCCATCAGCTCCAGTTCCTCGCTTAATGCCTGGACCATCACCTTGCCCAGGGCCGGATAAGGAATCTCAATTTCATCCTTGGAAAACTCGTTCAATATTTTATTGACCCTGATCCCTGGCTTCGGGAGAACTTTGCTCAGGATGGACATCTGTCTTCTAAAATATGGGGTGGCATCCCCTTTATCGCTCAAGTCAAAGGCTTCAATCTTCATGGCCATGGAAGTCCGGGTGTCCCCGCAGATCACCCCTGCCCCTCTGTTTATGGTTCTTTCATCAATCGGCGGCCAGTTGAATGCCTCCCGGGGGGTCAGCCTTGCCATATGAAAGGGAGGCTCGACCTCTGTCTTCAAAACGTTTCTGAAGCCAAGCCCATCATATTTCTTCATACCCGGGTCTTTCCGGCTCACCGGAGCATACCAGAATGCATGATAGTATCCGGACGATATAATCCTGGGTCCTGCAGCGCAAAGGGGCATCATTCTTGGGATGAGCAGGGGTACGACATGCGGGCATATTCTGCCAATAAATTTCTCGCCATCATAGATGAACTCGTCGCCCACCTTGTGCTTAAAGTGACACGGATATTTCTCTTCGTCCCCCAAGAAACCCACAACGGTTGCCTTGACCTGAAACATAGGTACCTCCTTTATATTAGATACAGAATAAAGTTATTGTCTAACGGCCACGGTAACGACGCCCGTATCGTCATTCGGTCACGTCCTTCGTCTTAAGAAGTTCACGTAACCGCCCACCCCTAAACGAAACGGGCTTCGTAACCGTAACCCTAACCCCCCTTCATCCCCCCTTAAATTAAGGGGGGATGAAGGGGGGTTATACCTTTTCATGGGTTGAGGTCGTCCTGTTCCAGCTTATGCAGGGTCTCGGGTCGCGGCAGGCCGGTCGCTTCATCCCATCCCCGCAAGCAATAGTATTCCTTAAGCATACCTGTAAACTTGTCCCTGTCTAACGTCTTGCCGGAAGCTGCCACCACTTCATCCCCGGGCCCGGGAACGCTTACCGGCTGACCGCGCGAGTCGGTTTGCAGCGGTTGGGTAAAATTAAACTCCAATGGATAATCCGCCTCGGGGATTTTTCGCCCCTCGCGCAATAAGATCGCACGTTGTTGATTGCTGATACGCTCCGCGCAGGCAACCAAGCCCTCGCCGGCCACACCGGTAACGGCTGAGAAGAGTCTGGCTTCCAGCTCGGGGTCACCTATGCCATCCGGTGAGTTGAAGGAATAGCTAATGGGCCATCCAAAATCGCACAAGCCCAGGCTATCCTTGAGATAGGTCCGGTTTTGAATATTTTTAGCCGCCAAAGCTTTGCCCTCATAACTCGATAAATCCCCTGCTGCTTCGCTCCCCCAGAATGCCTTCGCGATAGCATGAAACACTCTATTGGTCACAGGGGTGGCGCCAGGCTGCATCCTGTTGATCGCCCAGGCTGCCCTCACAAAACTGATTTCATGAATCAGGGGTTGATGCACTCTTGGCTCCATGGGATAAAGCAGGGCGTGCGCCACGATGGCTCTTGGCGGCGCCAGGTCGTTCTGGCCGATCGGAGCAATTGCATTGCCGAACAGCTTACGGACTTTATTCGGGACTCCTTCTTTTGCCCGCATCAGTCCTTCAGCCAGGATGTCACCAAACCCCTCACGGTAAGCGATTGCATGCAGAAGGACCTCTAAAAATTCACGGGTACCGATTTTGGATAGTGGCAGGCCGGTTTCGATATCGGTAATGGCCCCGGCCTGGTGGCTGGCATAGAGCCAGTCAATGATGCTCTGGAGCTCGAAGGTACAGATAGAGTAGTCATTTGCAAGGGTCGGCGCGTCAAACAATGTTTCGATAGGCTCCTCTTCTCTGTTGTATCTCCATGGCAGGTAATATTCCATGGCCTGGCAGCGCCGGTAGCCCCTCAGCTTCTCCCCGTACCGATAGAATCCCTTGATACATTCCATTCCGCACTGGGAACAGCCGCCCTTGCCGATAGCCTCCATCAAGTGTCCGTGACCGGTCATCGTAATCATCGGGGGAATGGACAGCCGGACCCGCTTGCTGATTGTAAGGGCGTAGCGGCTAAGTTCTTTGAGCCTGGCTGGATCGGCAACGGCGGGCTTCCCATTTCCCCTCACAACAATTGCCTTGAGGTTTTTAGAGCCCATGACCGCTCCAAAGCCCCCGGTGGAGGTGGACTGGTGGGAGCCAAAAATAATCGCCGATCTTACCCCTTTTTCACCTGCTACACCGGTCGTGAGAAAACTTACTCGATCGCCGTGGGTTTGTTCGACCCATTCGGCAACGCGATACGCTCCCCGCCCCCAAAGCAAAGAAGCATCTTTGAGCTCTGATCTTCCGTTATCAATCAATAAATAAACAGGCTTCGAAGCCCGACCGCTGATGACCATCCCGTCAAGGCCGGTTTTCTTGAGATCACTCCCGAAGAACCCACCCATGCTGCTGTAACAATATCCTTCGGGATATGTCATCGGTGATTTGGCTGCAATCGACATTCGATTAGCGGCCGGAACCCCGGTGCCTGTCATGGGCCCCGTCATGAAAATGAGCCGGTTCTCGGGATCAAAGGTTTTAATCTCGGGGGCTACAGTCTCCCAGTAGATTCTCGAGGCAATGCCACGCCCGCCAAGGTATTGCTCGACATAGGGTTGTGTGGGGACCTCCGTGATCTTTGAATTGCTCAAGTCTACACAGAGTATCTTACCCATCCAGCCATGCATCTCCATCCGATGCTACTTCTCCTTCCTGATCACCGTTCCTTCCATTTTTCTGAAGATGCCCTCGGGTGTCGTGATCGTCATGCCGAAGTCAACGGCAAGGTCCTTGATGACGGGAAATCCGCGCATCGGTTCCACAAGAAGACTCTCACCCGGCTGGAGGGGTCTCGAACAAGTCTGCATGCCTTTCCCATCCACCATCATGAGACAGGACATACACCACGAGCATCCGCAGCAATAGTCCCGGAAGGCCAATGTCTCGTCAATATTGTCGCGAATATGCTTGAGCGCTGCCAATAAAAGAAGGCCGTCTCTCCAGGGAACCTGGTAGCTCTTATATGCGGGTGCGCGATCGATACTGGGATCGTACCTGAATACCTTTAAGAGGACTGGTTCATTACTCATCTTTTTTCCTCCTCTTTAAATTGCGTGACGACAACTGGGACGGCCGTCAAATCCATGAACCCACGATTCTTTATGATACGGGTATGTTTGAGCCAATCGGATCGCGTCTCCGGATAATCCTCCCTGTAGTGGGCTCCCCTGCTCTCAGTCCTGAAGAGCGCTGCCCTGACGATCATTTCAGCCACGTCCAACATGTACGGGACTTGAATCGCCTCGACCCATCCAAGATTGAACCGCCTGCCTTGGGGTGCGCGCAGGTTGGGCAGGCCATCGGCCCTCAGAGATTCGATCTCCGATAAGGCCTTCGTGAGGTCCGCCTCCGTCCGGGCCACACCTACATATTCCGCCATGAAGGTGGCAATCTTGTCCATGATGATTTTGGGCGCCGTTCCCCGGCTCTTGAAGAATCCACACAATCTTTCATACTCGCCTTCCGGAGCCTCCTTAGACTCGACCCGGTCAATCCTCTTCGCATATTCCGCAGCAGACCTTCCGGCTCTCGCACCGAAGACGATGATCTCCACCATCGCATTTCCACCCATCCTGTTGGCTCCGTGAAGACCTCCGGAGACCTCCCCCGCGGCGAAGAGCCCCTCGAGATTGGTCTCGCATCTCTCGTTTATCCGGACCCCCCCCATAAAGAAGTGAGCGCCGCCTGGAGTAAATTCCACCCTCCAATTCTTCGGGTCAGGGTCGTTCACGCTCATCGCTTTGATGAGCTTCCACCTTTCTTTGGCGATTTCTTCGGCGAGGGAGAGTTTCAGCTGCTTCTCTATCTCCTCACTCGGCAAAGGCGAAAGCGTGAGATCGATGTAGACGCCCCCTCGCTCGGTCCCTCTTCCTTCCTTGATCTCTTTGTATGCGAGCCTTTGGAGAGCATCTCTTGGCTGGGGCAGCTTCAGGAATTCTTTCCCGAGTGCATTCACGTATTTCCCGCCGCACATGCTGCTCAACAAAGCCGGGTTGCCAAGGAGCCAGGGCGGGTAGAGCTGATTGCCCGTGAACTGGACCATCTCCATATCGATCAGCTCCGCGCCTGCATAGTACGCCATGGCGTAGCCCATTCCCGCAGCATGGCCATGCATTCCGAAAGGAGCATTTGTTGAATGAGGATAGAGCTCTCCCAAGCCTCCGGCTGCAAGAACCGTGGCTTTTGCCTCGATCACGACATACTCACCCGTTCGGATGTTGAGCACGAAGGCGCCGATGACTCTTTTGCCGGCCGTGAGGAGCTTCGTGGCAATGACATCTTCGAGGGCGATTACATTGGGATGGCGCTCGAGCTCGTTGCGCAATGCTGCCATGTAGGTCACTCCGGGAATGTAATGGCCTCTCGGATAAGATGGCTTGCCGGGGGGAGTGTCGGGCGAGCCTCCGCCTCCCCCTTTGTGCGGAAGCATCTTAGCCCCCCATCTGATCAGTTCTTCGGCCCTTGCAGGCCCTTCTTTGACCACGGCCTCCACAAGGTTCTGGTCGTTCAAGTAGCAGCCGATCTGGATGATATCCTCAAAGAGGGCACAGGGGCTGTCGTCCGGATGGGAAACCCATTGCATGCCGCCGTTGGCCATTGAGGTAAGGCCGCTCTTTCCTATCGGTCCCTGGTTGAGGATCACAATACTCAGTTTTGGGTCATTCATTGCGGCTTCTATCGCCGCGCGGGCCCCTGCCCCGCCGGCGCCGATTACTAAGACATCTGTCTTAATCGTCATCGCAGCCTCCACTCCTCCCTCACTCTGCCCTCTTCCCTCAGGGGAGAGGGGAAGGGTGAGGGGAAAATTGTCAGTAAGTGCTTAAATTGACGCATTGACCCACCATGTAGCTACAAAGATCGGACGCTAAGAAAGCAACCACTGGTGCCACATCATCAGGTTTACAAAGTCTCTTCAGCTGTGACCGCTGTCTTTCTCCTTCTAAAAATTCCCGGGGAGCGCCATGGACAAGTCCTGTCTCGCCGAGGCCGGGGCCCACGGCATTGACAATGACTCCCTTGGAGGCTACTTCTCTTGCCAAAGCCTGTGTGAACATGACCACGCCGGCCTTGGCCGCACCGTATATAGAGATATTGGGTATACCCTGCCCTCCGGAGGTGTTGATAATCCGGCCATAGTGACGTGATATCATGTGCGGTAGAACTGCCTGGGCGACATTCATCTGCCCATAAAGGTTAACACCGATATCATAGTCCCAGTCCTCTTGGGTCATTTCAAGGAACGGCCTCAATCTGCTGCTCGAACCGGCATTGTTTACCAGTATATCTATCTTGCTGAATTCCTCTATTCCCTTTCTGACCATATCGTCGACTTCAGCTCGGTTTCTCACATCTACTTTTACTGCCAAGGCTTTACGTCCTAAGGACTCGATATCGGCCACCGTTTTTTTCGTTCCTTCAAGGTTAATGTCAGCCGCAATGATATCACACCCCTCTCTTGCCAGTGTTAATGCGATTCCTCTGCCGTAACCTATTTGGCTGCCAGCACCGGTGACAAGGGCTACTTTATCTTTTAGACCAAGATCCATTTCCCCCTCCTTCTTTCTCTTTTATAGAGGACCGCAAAACTAATGCAACGGGAGCCTCACCATCGCAATCTGTGTTTGTGGGCTTTTTGCAGTGGTAACCTGTTGCATTACTTATGTTGTTCTCCATAGTATTGTCAAAAGTCATCTTCCCTCTTCCCTTGGGGTGATAAGCGCTAACTTTACTCTCTCTCCTTTTCAGGGGACAACTTCACTAATTCCTCCCCCTTCAAGGGGGAGAAGGTGTGAAAAAATTATGAAAAAGGCAAAAAAAGCTTGACATAGCCATATAACTATGGTATGCTCCTTTCAGCATTCTTGAAAGGAGGCGCTTTCCATGGGATACCTGACCAAAGTCCAGGTGATACAACGGGCCAAAGGGCAGCAGCAATTCTACTTGATTTGTCCGGCGCCCCTG
>Ga0214473_10001039_pt1 | contig 37663 bp, 53 predicted proteins | sample RVTome_7_FD_203509 | JGI IMG/M metagenome (GOLD analysis project Ga0214473, IMG submission 203509) | Soil microbial communities from uranium-contaminated site in the Upper Colorado River Basin, Wyoming, United States - RVT98D197 | ecosystem: Environmental > Terrestrial > Soil > Contaminated >... | reverse complement strand
GGCCTTCCACGTCCACGCTGTCCTTGATCAGGGGGTGCACGAGCCGCTGTCCGCCAGCGGCGAGCACGGCGAACGACTGGCCGTGGAGGTGCATGGGATGCGCTTCCATGCTCATGTTGCCGAGGCGCACCCGCACCCGCTCGCCTCGCTTCACGGCGATCGGATCGGTGGACGGGTACTGCTTGCCGTTGATCGTCCAGGCGTCGGACCCCATCATCCCGCCGCTCAGCGTCTGGGTGAAGCTCCTCACGGCTCCGGAGGCGACCGGAAGGACGTTCCGCCCCTGGCCCAGGCTGTAATGCCAGAGGTGGAGGCCCGCGATGCCCTCGGTGGCCGCCTCGGGCGGCCGGCTCTCGCGCCCCTCGTAGGTGACGAGCACCTTCTCGCCGGCTGCGGCATGTCCCGGCTGGGCGCAGTAGAGCCACCAGGCCCCGGGGCGATCCGCGTTGAGTAGAACATCGTAGCGCTCGCTGGGCGCGATCGGCACAGCATCGACCGCAACAGCCTCGACCAGCGGATTCCCGTCGGTATGCGTAACCCGCAGCTGATGCCCGCCCAGGCGGATGACATGGGTGTGATCGGCGCTGGCGTTGATCAGGCGGAGCCGCACGCGCTCACCCTTCCGCACCCGAAACGGCTCGGTCGCCGGGTACGCTTTGCCGTTGATGGTCATGGTGTCGTAGGCCGGCATATTCTGAGAGCCGCCGCCCATCATCCCGCTCATGCCCCCGCCCATCATGCCGCCACCCATCATCCCGCGGCCCCTCATACCGCTCATCATCCCGCCCATATCGCCACGGCCTCCCGCGGTGCCCTCACGGGTCGAGGGCAGCGCCGGCCCGGTGCCGGTGGCCCAGTCGTCCAGCACCAGCGTGTACTCGCGGTCGAACGGGAAAGGGTCGCTGCCGGCGGGCTCGATGATCAGAGGCGCCACGAGGCCCAGGTCCATCTGCCGGTGTTCCTGGAAGTGGGTGTGATACCACCGCGTGCCGGCGGGCCGGGCCTCGAACTCGTAGACGAAGGTCCCCCCGGCCGGGACGGGCTTCTGGGTGATGCCGGGCACGCCGTCCATCGCATTGGGCACATCGACCCCGTGCCAGTGGATCGTGGTCGGCTCGCCGAGCTCGTTCTTGAGCACGACGCGCACGCGCTCGCCTTCCTTGACCCGGATCTCGGGGCCCGGCACCCGGCCGTTGTAGGCCATGGCCGTGATGCTCCTGCCCGGAGCAAGCTCCCACTTGATCTGCCGGGTCTCGAGCACGATCTCCCGCCCCCTCGTGGCAGCCTCGGCCCCGGTGATCCTAGCCGGACCGCGCGACCCCCCAGGGCCGATGACGCCCAGCGCTCCGATCCCGGCCCACCCGGCGCGCGCCAGGAGCTCGCGCCGGCCGACCGCGCCACGGGTCAATGCCGCTTCGTCCACGTCGTCCCTCCGTCGGTGCTCACGTAGAGCGTCCCGTCCTCCGAAGCCGCGTACACCTCGTCAGTTCGCTTCGGGTTGATGGCCACGGCCGCCATGCTCCTGAGCTCCTTGCCGACCGGCTTCCAGCTCTCGCCGGCATCCGCGCTCCGGAACAGCCCGTCCCGCATCGCCGCGAACATCACCTTCGGGTTCTCGGGGTTCACCGCGAATCCGTTCACCGTCCGTCGTGTGGGCAGCCCGCCCACCGTCTTCCACCCTCAGAAACAGTCGGGGTTGCGCAGGAGCCCCTCCGCCGTGCCGGCATAGAGGAAGATCCCGCCCATCCCGGTCGAAATGTTCACCGAGGCCAGCACCTTCACCTCGCCGGCGGGCCCATCGTCCACGCGAACCCACTTGCCGCCGGCGTCGGTCGTGCGGTATACGCCCTCTCCTTGGCCTCTCACGGCCGCGTGGAGCTTCGCCGGCTCGTTGGGATCCACGGCAAGCCCGTGGACGTCAAGGCCGCCGATGCCGATGTTCATCTGCGCCCAGGAGCCTCCGCCGTCCTGGGTCCTGAACACCCCCGCGTCATGAGTACCCACATAGACCACCCGGCCATCGCGTAGGTCCCCGACCAGGGTCATGACGTCGAGATGGGAAGACTTGTCAGAAAGCTTGACGGGCTGCCATCTGCGGCCGCCGTCCGCGCTCCGGAAAAGCCCCGTATGCGCCCCGAGCCAAAGGGTGCGCCCGTCGGCGGCAACCGTCAACGCGTGGGCGTGCTCGAACACCGGAGTGCCAGCCGGCTTCGCGTGCTGGGCGACGGCGGGAACCGGCCGGGACACGCCGGCGGCCGCCACCGCAACCAGAAGCCACACAACAGGACCTGCCAGGCTGCCCAATCTCATGTGGGGCCCCTCCCCTGGGCCAGATTTCCCAAGCTCTCGACCAGATCCCCGATGTGCTCACCAAATTGCCGGTCGATCTTGTGCCGGCGGATCCGGCCGGCGGCGTCGATGAGCACGTAGCCCATGTCGGCCATCGGCATCCGCTCGCCCTTCATGCGGTACCGGTAGATCACGTCCATGGACGGGTTGGAGAGGACCGGGAAATCGAGGCCCACCTCCGTCGCCATCCGGCGCGCGTCCTGTGGTCCATCGTTGCTGATCGCGAACACTTCCGCCCCCAGCGCCCGGATCCGACCCACCTCGGCCTGCAGCCTCCCGAGCTGCACTCGGCAGCTGTCTCAGCCATAGGTCATGTAGAAGACGAGGACCACCGACTTTCGGCCGAGATAGTCCGCCAGCGCCACCTGACGCCCCTGCTGGTCGGGCAGGACGAACGGCGGAGCAGGATCGCCCTCGGCCGCCGCCGTCCACCCGAGGTTCCAGCCGAGATAGCCGACGCCCGCAGAGACGAGGACGGCCAGCACCGCCCCGACCAGCAGCCACCGCTTCCGGCGCTGCCGCCGCGCGCCGGTCCTGTGTCGCCCTTGGATCTTCACCCTGCGCTCACCCATGCGCTGAACCTCATCCTCCCTCCACGCCGGCCGCCGGCGGGCGCCCGCGACCTTCAAAGCGGCGAAGGAACCCCAGCGCCAGGCAGATCGCCGGACACGCGAGAACGACGACCAGCTGGAGCGCCGCCCCCAGCGCGCCGAGGGGCGCCGGGCCGAGCGCCTCCACCCGCCGCCCGTCGGTCGGGATCTCGGCCGCGTCGGGATACTTGGCCGCGCTCCCGCCGCCCGGCGTCAAGCCCCCGAGCAACCCGACCATCCCGCCGGCCGTCACCAGGATCGCGAGGGCCAGCGGGACCACTCCCGTCCTTCGGCTGCTCTTGGTCACTGCTCCTTCGGCTCCTTCGACGTTGAGGACCGGTCGGCGGTGGTGTGGTCCTCGCCTTTGCCCTGCCCCTGCATCGCGCGCATCATGAAGAACATCCCCAGCGGGCAGGCGAGGACCGCCAGGAGCGGAAGGACGGCTGCACCTGCGCCCAGCAGGGCACCGCCACCGCCCGCCAGGAAGACGAGGGCGAGGAGCGGCAGCCCGCAGCACGCGCCCATCTTGAGCGCGCGCTTGAGGTCCCAGCCGCTCGAAGCCTGCCCGCCCGGCGATCCAGCGTCGGTGGTTCGGTCGGCGGTAGCCGCGCTCCCGATCCTCGCGGCCCGCGCCTCCTCGACGAACGCGTCCGCGTGCCCATCGGTGCAGAAGCGCTCGCCGAACCGCATCGGGAACCCGTCAGCTCCATCCAGGTCAGCCCCGCAATACGAGCAGTAGCCCGTCGCCTTCGCTCCGGGTCCGCCGTTACAGACGACCTCCGCAACCGCTTCGTCCGCCTTCATCGGTTTCATCCGCAGCACCCCCGCCGCGCGGGCCGGTAATCGCGGCGAGGCTCCGGCGCAACGGCCCGGAGCTTCTCGGCGCGCACCGCCTTCGCGTACTCTTCCGCGTGTGCCTCCGAGCAGGCCCACTCGCCGAAGCGCTTGAAGCAGCTGGGCTCGCCCACATCCCCGCCGCAGATCGGGCAGTACTTCTCGGTCGTCTGGATAGCCATATGCCTCCCCGCGTGGCCAGCTGGTTGAGGATCCTGACGGACTCCGACCTGTGCGGAACCAGATCTCAGGTGCAGCTGCAGCGGCTAGGTGAGGCTGGGAGGGGCACGCGGTGTGGCTATGTCCGCGTGGTGCTGCAACGGCTCGGAAGAGGTCCCGTCGGGTGGCAGGGGAATGCTCGGGAGCACGAGCGTCTGGATGGGCGGGAGCTCGTGGACGACGCCGAGGAGAGGTGTCGCGCTTCCGGACTGGGCGCAGACTCGCTCCGAGGAATCCAGGCCGCCGCAGGCAGGCTCGTCGGCGACCGCGGGCAGTGCGGTGGACAGGCAGAACATGAGGAGCAACACGGCGAGCGGCACCGCCATCCTCCAACACCTGAGACGAATCGGCGTCAGCATGATCTGCCACGGAGCGTATCAAATTCGGTCAGCAAGTCAAATGGTCACGTCTCCTATTCCACGATCACCTTGCCGCGGAACATACCCATCTGGCAGGCAAACTCGAACTCTCCCCGCTGCTTGGGGAGGAACTCCACGGCCACGGTCTGACCCTCCGGCAGGCGAGCCGACTTGCTGAAGGCCGGGACCAATACCATCTCGGAACAGGACGCGGACTCCTGGCGGACGAAGTTGAGCCGGACCGGCTTGCCGGCTTCCACCACGATGACCTCAGGCGTGTAGCCACCCTTCACCAGCACCATCTGCTCCTGGTAGCCGCTGCTCGCCGCGGCCGCCCGCACGCCCTTGGCCTTCACCAGCCAGAAGAACCACACGAGGAAGGCGATCAGCCCGAGTCCCACGACATCTACAAAGATGCGATCCCAACTCATGCCCTCTTGCCCTCTCCCCCGGTCACCGTCGAAGCTTTCCGCGGAAGCGGGACCCATCTGAAATCGCAGCGGGCAACTCCTCCGGCGAGTGTTCCCTGCCGCTCGAGGGCGCCACCCCACATTCCCGCCAGCGCCTTGTCGAGCGCGCACCACGTTCTGACACAGAGCTGCCCGAGCCCCCGGGCCCGAAAGTAGTCCGCGACCGGACAGCGATACACGTCGAACGCGACCGCGCCTGCTACCGGCACGTCCTCCATCCGGTATCCCGGTGGATTGAACGGGAATCGTCTGAACAGTCCGGTGGCGACGCGGAGCCGCTTCGCCGGGTGGCGTGTGACCAGCCGGGTAAAGGCACCCGGCAGGAGCGCCCAGGCGTGGTAGACCCGCCAGGCGATCTCCTTGATCAGATCGCTAGCCTCCGGGTCAGCAATCCCGGCTTCTCCGAGGGCTCGATGGACGGCGACCGTCATGGCGGCCAGTGCGACATTCATGCGCGAGCCGAAGGTCGGCTCCCAGGGAATACCGGGCGCCAGGTCGTCGAAGTGCGCCCACAGACGACCCAGGATCAGGCCCACCTCCGCGCGTGTGAGGGTGCGCCCGTCGCCCGACACCCCGCCGACCTGGCGTCCCACCAGCACGCGACGGACGAGCGCGGCAAGCAGCGGGCCGCCCAGCATCCTCACGGCGCGCGGGCTCACGACGGCCTCCAGCGCTTGAGCCGATTGGCGTTGGCGACGACCGTGACGGAGCTGAAGGACATGGCGAGCGCCGCGAGGAGCGGTGAGAGCAGGATGCCGAAGAAGGGGTAGAGCAGGCCCAGCGCCACCGGCAGACCGAGGATGTTGTAGATGAAGGCGCCCGTCAGATTCTGGTAGACGTTTCGCATGGTGGCCCGGCTGATCTGGATGGCCGTGACCACGCCACGGAGGCTCCCCTTGATGAGGGTGATGTCGGAGGCGGCGATCGCCACGTCGGTCCCGGTCCCGATGGCAAAACCCACATCCGCCTGGGCCAGCGCCGGCGCGTCATTGATCCCGTCGCCCACCATGGCCACGCGCTTGCCCTCGAGCTGGAGCTTCTGCACGTTGTGAGCCTTGTCCTGCGGCAGCACCTCGGCCAGCACGCGCTCGATGCCCACCTGGCGCGCGATCGCCCGGCCGGTTCGCTCGTTGTCGCCGGTCATCATGACGACTTCAAGTCCCATGGCCTTGAGCGAGACGATGGCGGCCTTGGAGTCCTCCTTGACCGTGTCGGCGACGGCGACGATGCCCGCGGCCTTGCCGTCGGTCGCGACGTACATCGGCGTTTTCCCTTCTTCGGCGAGTTGCTGGGCGCGTGCCTCGAGCCCTCCGATCTCGACCTTCCGGTCGGCCATGAGCTTCCGGTTACCGAGCAGCAGCGCCCGCCCTTCCACCGTCGCCTCGATCCCATGGCCCGGGATGGCCTTGAAGGCCGTGGGGTCGGGAAGGTCGAGACCCCGGCCTTTGGCCCCTTCCACGATGGCCGCGGCCAGCGGGTGCTCCGAAGACTTCTCCACCCCACCGGCCAGGCGGAGCAGACTGCTCTCGTCGACACCCGGCGCCGCGACAACATCGGTCAGCACGGGCTTGCCGTGGGTGATCGTCCCGGTCTTGTCGAGGATCACCGTCTGCAGAGCCTGCGCCGCCTGCAGGGCGTCACCACCCCGGATCAGGATACCGTTGAGCGCGCCCAATCCCACCCCGGTCGTGAGCGACATCGGGGTGGCCATCCCGAGCGCGCAGGGGCAGGCAATGATGAGCGTGGTGACCGCCACGACCAGCGCATAGACCAGCCGGGGTTCGGGGCCGAACGTGTACCAGATCATGAAGCCCACGACGGCCAGGATCGCCACGCTCGGCGTGAAGTAGCCGGAGACCACGTCCACGATGCGCTGGATGGGCACCTTGGAGCCCTGGGCGTCGCCCACCATGCGGATTATATTGGCGAGCGCCGTGTCCTTCCCCACCTTGGTCGCGCTGAACCGGAAGGCTCCCGTCTTGTTGATGGTGGCGCCGATCACCTCGTCGCCCATGTGCTTTTCCACCGGCAGCGACTCGCCGGTGACCATGGATTCGTCCACCGCCGAGGATCCCTCCACGACGCGGCCATCCACCGGAATCTTCTCCCCCGGACGGACGATCACGACGTCACCGACGAGGACCTCCTCGACCGGGATATCGAGCTCCTTGCCGTCGCGCACCACCCGGGCGGTCTTGGCCTGTAGGCCAATCAGCTTCTTGATCGCCTCCGAGGTCCGCCCCTTGGCTCGGAGCTCCATCGCCAGCCCAAGGTCCACGAGGGCGATCACGACGACCGTGACGTCGTAATAGACATCCAGAAACGCCGAGGACGGAAAGATCCATGGGAAGAGCAGCACGATGGTCGAGTAAATCCACGCCACGCCCGTGCCCAGGGCGATCAGGGTGTGCATGTTCGCGGAGCGGTGCCGGAGCGCCTGCCAGGCCCCGGTGAAGAAGTGGCGCCCGCTCACCAGGATCACGGCCAGCGCGGCCACTCCCATCCCGGCCCACATCCACCAGAGCCGGTCGCTCTCCCGCGGCAACCAGTCGCGGAGCATTGGGAAGAGCCAGGGATAGCTCATGATCATGGTGAAGGTGCCGACGGCGGCGCCGAACCACCATTGCCGCATCAGAGTCCGGTACTCCCGGTCCCGCTCCTCCGTCTCCCGATCGAGGGCGCTCGGACTCACCGGTGGTGGCGTGTCGGCCACGGCATACCCGGCGGCCGCTACGGCCGCTCTCACGGCCTCGAGGTCGGTAGTGGCGGGGATGTACTCGACGAGCGCCTCCTCGTTGCCGAGGCTCACGTGGGCAGTGAGGACTCCCGGCGTTGCCCGCAGCGCTCCCTCGATCGTGGTCAAGCAGGACGCGCACGTCATGCCCTTGATATGGAACCGCGCCTGGGCGCTGCCAGTCCGATAGCCCGCGGCCTTGAGTGCCCCGTACAGGGCCCCGACCGAGGCCTCACTCGGATCGTGATCGACGAACGCGACGCCCGACGCCCGGTTGACCGTGACCGCCTTGACGCCGGGGACGCTCCGGAGCGCCCGTTCGACGGTCTGGGCACAGTTGGAGCAGGTCAGGTTATCGACTGCCATCTCGACACGCCGCACCCCGTCGCTCGCTGCCACCGTCCTCCTCCTTAGTCGACCGCCACACGGTCCCGGTATGCCGGGACCATGGTGTTCCAGCCCAGCTCCATCCGGATCCGATCGGCCAGGCTCTTCGCCGGATCGGGATCCCCGTGGACCACGAACACCCGCTCTGGGGGCCGGGATGCGGTGCGCAGCCATCGCATGAGCCCGTCGGCGTCCGCGTGAGCCGAGAGCCCGTGAATCGTCTCGATGCGAGCCCGTACCGGGACCTTCTCACCGAAGATCCGGACGGACCGCGTGCCGTCCTGGAGCATCCGGCCGCGGGTGCCTAGCGCCTGGTAGCCGACCAGGAGCACCGTGCTCCGCGGATCGGGGAGCCGCTGACGCAAGTGATGAAGCACCCGCCCACCCGTCGCCATCCCGCTGGCCGAGATGATCAGAACGGGCCCGCTGATGGTGTTGATCGCGCGGGACTCCTCGGGACTCCGTGCGAGGTGAAAGTGCCCGCAATGCAGCGGGCAGTTCCGGTCCATGACCATGGTCCGCATGTCGCCTTCGAAGTCCTCGGGGTGCGCACAGTAGATCTCCGTCGCCTCGATGGCCATCGGACTGTCCATATAGGTGGGCAGCGGCGGGATCCGCCCGGCCCTTTCCAGGCCGCTCAAGTGGTACATCAGTTCCTGGGTCCGCCCGATGGCAAACGCCGGCACGACGATCGCCCCGCCCCGCCTGATCGCCTCGCTCATCACGCGCTCGAGCTGCTCCGGGATCGGCTCCGGGCCGTGCCGTCGGTCTCCGTACGTCGACTCCACCACAACGTAATCGGCGTCCTCGATCGGCATGGGATCCGGCAGGATCGGCGCGCCGTAGCGTCCGACATCACCGGAAAAGACGACCCGACGCAGCCCCGGCCCCGTTCCGATCTCCACTGTCACCATGGCCGAACCCAGAATGTGGCCGGCCCGCTTGAATGAAATCCACAGGCCCGGAGCCAATTCAACCCGCTCCCGATATGCAACGCCCGTGACCAAGCCCGCCGCCTCGCGGCCCTCTTCTGCCGTGTACAGCGGGAGGGCCGGCTCATGCTTCGAACTCCTCCGCTTGTTGTGATAGGCGGCCTCCTCCTCCTGGAGGTGTCCGGAATCGGGCAGCAGGAGCTTTAGAAGATCGGCCGTGGCTTGGGTGGCGTAGACCGACCCCCCGAACCCGTCCTTGACGAGACGCGGGAGGTAGCCGGTGTGGTCGATGTGTCCGTGGGTCAGGACCACCCAGCTCACGGACGCCGGAGCGACCGGCAGCCGCTCCCAGTTCCGCGCGCGGAGCTCCTTCAGGCCCTGATACAGGCCACAGTCAATCAGGAGCTTCCCCGCTCCTGTCTCGAGCAGAAACTTCGATCCCGTGACGGTGCCGACGGCCCCGAGGAACTCGATCGTCGGCGTCATCCCTCAGCCTGGCCATCGCAGAAGCACGAGGGCTTCCGGAAATGCTTCGTCCGGTAGCATTCGATGAGCCGGTCGGCACCCCGGACGGCCTCGTGTGGCAGGCCGGGGCACCCGCCGGTGATCAGGATGGCGTCACGATCCGCGATCGCCTCGCCGAGGCGATACGCACGCTGCTTGATCTCGTCGGGCAGCCCTCCGCCGCTCGCCCCCATCACGCCGATCGCCAGCTTCATCGGGTTCTCTATTTCTTCCCGGGCTCGGCCTTCTTCTCGGACGGCGACCCGCGCATCATCTCCGACATGTGCTTCTGCATCTCAGCCATGTGCACCATCATCTGCGACATCTGCCCCATCATCTCGGGGCCCCGGGCCGCCCCGCCTGTGCCATCCATCATTCCGTGCATGCCGCCCATCATGTCGCTCATCTGGCCCATCAGCTCGCCCATCCGCTTCTGCTGTTCCGGAGACATCGCGCCGCCCTTCATCATCTCGGCCATCTGCTCCATCATGCCCTGCATCTGCTGCATCATCCCCTGCATCTGCATCATGGACCCGTGCCCCGGCCCGCCTCCCCGCATTCCCGGGCCGCCCATCCCCCGTCCGGGCCCCATCTGCGCAAACCCGACCACCGGCAGCGTGAACATGCCTGCGATCACCACTCCAACCAGGGCTCTCCGTATGCTCATGGCCGTCTTCTCCTTCCGCTCCGCTCAGGTAAGGTCTCCCTTCCTCGCCTCGAACTCTGCCGGCTGATGTCGCCGCGCGCGTAGCGCTGACGGAGGAGGTCGAGGGGCGTTTCTGTCGCGTGCCTCTCTTTGCCCTGGGTCGCGAGCCACCGGATGGCGACCACGATGCCCGCGATCACAACGCCCCAGAAGACGAGGATCATCAACATCAACATCGGGTGCATGTCCCATCCCCAGTCGTACGGACGCTCCTGGGCCCCGGCCCCAGACGGTCCGAACCACGCGAGAAACCCGACCAGCACCGACCACCAGACCCGTGCCATGGCGCTCCCTCATCAGGCCTTGGCATACTTCGCCGGGTCCTTCTCGAACGTCGCCTTGCAGCCCGGCGAACAGAAGTAGTACGTCTTGCCCTGGAACACCGCGGTCGCCGCTGCCTTCTTCTCGTCGATGGTCATCTCGCATACCGGATCCTTCGTCATCGCCGTCTCCTCATTCGCGACATGCTTGGTCTCCGAGCCGTGAATAGCGCGGCCACCACCGACCCATCACGCGCGGATCGGCCGCAATGGCCGCCAACGGCCCGGCCCAGCGGCTCGGCATGCACTTCACGATCCACTGGGCCAGGCCGAGCATCCGATAGGCCCACCGATACTCCTCGACACGTTCGCGGTATTCCGCGAGACCCTGGTCGAGGGCCTTTGTGCCCCCGATCACCTGCTGGACGATTCGCCCGCATAGGCCTCCGAAGTACAGCGCGGGCCGAATGCCTTCTCCGGTCACCGGAAGGCAATGACCCGCGGCATCCCCGGCAACGAAGATCCGGCCGGCCGTCGCCGCGCGCAACCCGCCGGGGAAGTAGGTTCCGTGGTAAGTGGTGGGTGCCGCGGCGACGTCTGCCACGAAGCGGTCGAGCGGCTCCTTCAGCTTCGTCTGGCCCCGGTAGCTACCAAGGCCCACCCGGCTTTCCCGCCCGGCGGGGAAGAGCCACGCGATTCCCTCCGGGAACCGCGCCGGATTGGCCCAGAAATACAGGGCGTCACCGCGATAGTCGGCCTCGGCCTCCAAACCGAAGCTCATCTGACCTCTACCGGGTGAAGCGCCGTGGGCCCACGTCGCCAGAACCCCACGCCATCCGGAGCAATCCACGAGGCACGGGGCGCTGAAGCGCCCCGCTGTTGTCTCCACCACGTCTCCAGACACCCCGGTGACGGCGGCACGGAGGAAGCGCGCGTGGGCCTGATCCAGAAGCCCCTGGCAGAACTTCCGGTAGTCGAACGTGCAGTAGGGAGCGTCCGCGATGTCGAAGCTCACCGTCCGCGACTGGGTGTGGACGATCGCCCTCCGGTGGACCTGCAGGACGCTGTCGCCCAGCCCGAGCGCTTCGGGCACCCAGAGGGGGGTTCCGCAGGCCGAGGTCTGATGGGAGCCCACCTCGCGCGGATCGATGAGCAGCACCGCGCCTCGCAGTTCTCGGGCAACCGCCAGGCCCGCGAAGCTCGCACCCGCGATGATCGCGTCGTACCTTCGGTTCGGCATCGGTCATCCCGCCGATCACGTCATGCGTCCGCTCCTCGGCTCACGCGCACCGTCGCTGGACGACGTTGTGGATCCCCGTGAACACCAGGCCCGCGTAGGCCCCGTAGAGGAACGTCTCCACCAGGCCCAGGAAGAAGCCTCCGAGACTCAGCCACCGGAACCCCGGGAGCGTGATCTCGAGGAACTGCGTCATGTGCAGCGCCTTCGGCATCACGAGGCCATAGATCACGCAGACGATGAACGTGACGGCGGCGAACAGCCCCAGGGACCACGTCATGACTTTCCAGTTGAGCGGTGCCATCGTCGAGTCCTCCCTTAACCTCCGCCGAGTGTCAGTGCTGATGATCGCCACCACTCTGCCCCTTGTCGTCGCCATCTCGCCCGTGTCCGCCATGTCGGCCGTGCCCGAGGTGGCACACGACCATCAGGATCGCGATGAGAATGAAGAACCCGTAGTTCTGCAAGAACTCGCTCATACACCCCCCTCCCCAGCACCTTGATCCACAGAGTCCGGCCCGTCGCTCGAGAGAGAAAGCGGTCGCGGCACCGTCACACGGAGATGGGTGCCGCGACGGCACGACTACGTCAGAATGGCCTGGGCGGGGGGTCGATGCGGCGAGGGCCGCCGACGCGGACGAGACGAACCGGGCTCAGCGACACCGGCCCGGTCATGGTGAGGCCGGATAGAATGATCGTGATAGAGAGCAAGGCGATGGCGGTGCACAGATCGGGAGGCGCGGCATGGCCCATCCCAACTGCTCCGTCGCTGTCGAAGAGGCAGAATCCCACCGCGACGGTCAAGGTCACAAGAAAGATCGCGAGGATCGTTCCGCGCCGCGTCCCGGTCGCTAGAATCGGCCTCATGGCATGCTCCCAGTAGGTGTTCATGCATTCCACCTGCCATGAGATGTACGTGCGCAAGGCAACGAATTCCTTGAACTCGCACACGGTCGCAGGAAGCACGCTCGCCGCGTCCCCTGAGGCATTCCCACCCCAGTTGGGGCCATCGGGCCCCCGCCAAGAGGTGATGCCGCCGCGTCCTCATCTCGCGGCGCGCCTCCTGCCCCCGGGCTTCTCAGAGCAGATGGCCGGAACATCTGGACGAAGATCACCAGCACGGAGAGCAGCGCGACGCCCAGGTGCCGCCTCGCCTGAGATCAGAACACCCCAATGGACGCCGCTCATCCACTGTGCTCCTGACGGGACGGCCACGCCCGCAAGACCCGCAGGGATCGACCGGCGACCCGCATGCGATCACCGACGCCGACCCGTTGAGGAGAGTCCAGCACCCCCGCCCCCGCGGTATCCACCATCACTTCCCACGCGACGCCGGGATGCGCGCCGGGCAACACGAACTCCGTTGCGTCCGCCTCCGCGTTCAACAGCACGAGCAGGGTGTCGCCGGCGATGGGCTCACCCCGCTCGTTCACGTCGTCCATCGATTCCCCGCAGAGGCGGAAGGCGAAGGCGCGGAGCATGGCCTGCCGCCACTCGGCTTCCGCCATCTCGCCGCCATCGGGGCGATGCCAGGTCAGATCCTTCATGTCAGCCGAGCACAGGGGTCGGCCCTGAAAGAACTTCCGGCGCCGCAGCTCGGGATGCGCCCTGCGGAACTGGATCAACTTTCGGGTGAAGTCGAGGACCCGCTGGGCCCCCTCGTCGAGAGTCCAGTCGAACCAGCAGGTCTCATTGTCCTGACAGTAGGCATTGTTGTTCCCCCCCTGCGTCCGGCCGAGCTCGTCCCCACCGCACAGCATGGGCACCCCCTGCGAGATGAAGAGGGTCGCCAGAAAGGTCCGCACCCGCTGCTCGCGCAACGCCCGCACGGCGGAATCGTCGGTGGGTCCCTCGACACCAGAGTTCCAGGAGAGGTTGTCGTCGGTTCCGTCCCGGTTGGCCTCGCCGTTGGCTTCGTTGTGCTTCACGTCGTAGCTGACGAGATCGGCGAGCGTGAAGCCGTCGTGCGCGGTCACGAAGTTCACGCTGGCATACGGCCGCCGGCCGTCGTCCTGATAGAGGTCGCTCGAGCCGGTGAGCCGGTAGGCGAGGTCCGCCACCTGTCCCGGGTCACCTCGCCAATACCGACGGATGGCATCGCGGTACCGGCCGTTCCACTCGGCCCAGCCCACCGGGAAGTTGCCGAGCTGGTAGCCCCCTCGAGCGACATCCCATGGCTCGGCGATCAGCTTCGCCTGCGAGATCACCGGGTCCTGGTGGATCACGTCGAAGAAGCAGGCTGAATGGTCGACCGCGTCGTTCTCGCGCGCCAGGCTCGGCGCGAGGTCGAAGCGGAACCCGTCTACGTGCATCTCCAGCACCCAGTAGCGCAGGCTGTCCATCAGGAGCTGGAGGGCGCGCGGCTGTCTCAGATCGACCGTGTTCCCGCACCCAGTCGAGTCCCAGTAGTAGCGCGGCTGGCCGGGGACGAGCCGGTAGTAGGCGGGGTTGTCGATCCCACGGAAGCTGAGCGTGGGGCCGAGGTGGCTCCCCTCGCCCGTATGGTTGTAGACGACGTCCAGAATGACCTCGAGCCCGGCCCGGTGGAGTGCCTTGACCATCCCCTTGAACTCGCGGACTTGCTCCCCGAGGGACCCGCCCGCGGCGTAGCGGGCCTCGGGCGCGAAGAAGGCGATCGAGTTGTACCCCCAGTAGTTGCGGAGCCCGCGCTGCACGAGCGCGTGCTCGTCCACGTGGTGGTGCACCGGGAGGAGCTCGACGGCGGTGACCCCCAGGCGGCGCAGGTGGTCGAGCGCCGCGGGAGTGGCGAGCCCGGCATAGGTACCCCTGAGATGCTCGGGGACGCCAGGGTGTCGGGCCGTGAAGCCCTTGACGTGCACCTCGTAGACGATCGAGCGATGCCACGGTATTCGGGGCAGCTGGTCCCCCTCCCAATCGAAGGTCGGATCGATGACGACGCCCTTCGGGACAAGAGTGGCTGAATCCCGATCGTCACGCGAAAGGTCCTCGGCCGGGTCGCCCACCCGGTAGCCACACACCTCATCGCTCCAGTGAAGCTCGCCAGCCAACGCTCTGGCATAGGGATCGATCAGGAGCTTGGCGGGATTGAAGCGAAGGCCGCGCTCCGGCTCGTATAGGCCATGCACACGGTAGCCGTAGAGCTGGCCCGGCCCCAGCTCGGGGATGTAGCCATGCCAGACGAGATCGGTTCGCTCGCGGAGCGCGATCTGCTCGCGGGCGACGCTCGTGTCCGCCGCATCGAAGAGACAGAGCTCGACGCCGGTGGCGTGCTCGCTGAAGAGGGCAAAGTTCACCCCGGCCCCGTCCCAGGTTGCGCCCAGTGGATAGGGGCGCCCGGGCCACCGCCGCGTCTCGGCACCGTGCATCGGACAGCCTCAGGTGCGGCGCGGCATGGCCCGGCGCAGGCGTGGAACGAATGCCGGGGTCACCGCCGCGTAGCGAGCATAGACGTCGCCGAGCTCGGCTCGCACCTCCCGCTCCTCGCGGCGGGCCAGTCGAACGTACATCCAGACCAGGATCGGGAACATCACCAGGGTGAGCAGCGTGGGCCACTGGAACAGGAACCCCAGCATGACGAGGATGAACCCGGCGTACTGCGGATGGCGGACGTAGGCGTACGGGCCGGTGGTGGCGAGCTGACGGGCCTGCTGGGCCGCGAAGAGTACCCGCCAGGCCGAGGCCAGCAGGATGAAGCCTCCTCCGATCAACACGCTGCTGAGCAAATGCAAGGGGTTGAAGTGCGGGTTACCCCGCCAGCCCAGCAACGTCTCCCAGAGATGCCCTGCGTCGTGGGTGAGGAGGTCGAGCCCCGGGTAGCGCCGCTGGAGCCACCCCGAGAGGAGATAGATGGTGAGCGGGAAGCCGTACATCTCGGTGAACAGCGCGACCAGGAAGGCCGTGAACGCCCCGAAGGAGCGCCAGTCCCGCGCCGTGCGCGGGCGCGCGAAGCTGAAGGCGAAGATCGCGAACACGGCGATGTTGATGACCACCAGCGACCACAGGCCGTAGGCGGGCGGGCCGGTGCTCATCGGCCCTCTCCTGCCCCGCCCCCACCGCCACCCCCTCCATGCGTGCCATGCCCGCCATGTCCGCCCCGATGCCCGCCGTGGAACCAGTGCAGGAGTGGACAGGCCAGGAGCAGCAGGTACGGGAGGATGCCTAGCACGTGGGCGGTATGTTCCGTGATGACGAAGAACGCCGCGATCCCGAGAAAGGCGAGCAGCACGAGGCCCGAGCGCGACCGGAACCACGACGGCGGCCTCGGTGATTCGTCGCTCATGGGCGCCCTCAGCTCGCCCAGCGCCGGTACAGCTCGGCAGTGACGTAGGCCGCGACCCAGGACACGACCACGCTCGTCACCAGGCCGAGGGCGAACATCCCGGCGGACATCGAGCCGGTGGTTCGGAGCGGCTCGAGGTTCACCGTATGGAGCCAGCTTTGCCCGACGTTGAAAAGGAACTGTGGGGCAACCGCGGCGATGAGTCGGCAGAGGATGTATCCGGCGCCGACGACGGTCGCCAGCGCATTTGCCAGCACGATCGGCTTGATCATGGCCATCGCCTCCTACTTCGCCTGCTCGATTTCCTGCGCGTGCTTCAGCAAGACCTCACCCATCGCCTTCATCATGTCGCCGCGGAGCTTCAGCATCCGGGCTTGCGCCTTCGGATCCGACATTCCCATCATGCCGCCCATCATTCCGGGCCCCATCCCCATGCCCATCATGGATTGCCCCATCATGGGACACATCATCATCCCCTGCCCCATCATGGGCTGGTGCGACTGCTGCCCGGGCGCATGAGTGCCGGCCGGCGGCTGCCCCTGGGATGGTTGAGCCGGCGTCATGGGCCGCATCTGCGCCACGGCCACCGAGACGGTAAAGAGAACCGCGAGACCCGCTGCCATTGCCATCGTCTTCTTCATGACGTGATCCTCCTTTGTCTAACCTTCTTTGCTCTCACAGAAGCAGGATGGTTTCCGGTGGTGCTCGGTCCGGTAGTAGTGGATGAGCCGATCGATCAACCGGGCGGGGTCGTCGTCGTACAGAACACAGGCCCCCGTGTCCTTGCCGCAGGCCTCGAGGATCCGCTCGATCATTTCGGTGATCCCGCCCGTGCCGGTGAGCACGCCGATGAGCCGGCCCTCGTCGTAGGCGATGGCCAGCTCACCGAGCGTCCCGGTGCGACCGCCCGCGATCACCACCATGTCGCAAGAGCGGATACTGGTGATCTCCCGGCCCATGAGCCCGCTTCCCGTGTAGATGAGCACGTCGAAGCCGTCCACCGGCGAGCCATACTTGCCGCGGTGCTCGTCCACCGAAAGCCCGGGCGAGATGCCGACGACGAGCCCGCCCTTGGCCCTGGCGCCCCGCACGGCCTCGTACGGAAGCCCCGGGCATCCGCCGGTGATCAGGATGTCATCATGCGCAGCGATGGCCTCCCCCAGCTCGTAGGCCTTCCGGCGGACCGACTCGCTCAGATCACCCCCGCTCGCCCCCATCACCCCGATCGTCAGCCTCATGCCGGCGCCCCTCCGACCGACATCAGCAGAGTGAAACCGAATGCAATTCCTCTCAGCCATCGCGACATTTCGCTCCTCCCTTGCGGGTCCGCGGACGATGCCGCACTTCCTTGTGCGGCAGGGCCGCGCGAACGGAGCTACTTCACGACTACACTGCCCGTGTGGGCGTGACTCTTCACCGCACTCACGTGCACGGTGTACTCGTATGTGCCGGGTTTCTCGAACTTGACCCGACTGTCGGCCTTGCCTACGTAGAACATCATGGCGTCGTTGCCGCCAAACATCACGTGGGCGGCCCCACCGGTGTTGTTGATGAACTGCACCTCCTGACCGACCTTGATTTCCACCGTCTTGGGCTTGCTCTCCTCGCGAGTGATGCTGACCTTGGCCTGAGCCCAGGCGACCTCCACGCCAACGCCCACGGCCGCAGCCGCCAGCAGCACACCCAGCACCGGTGCCTTCATAGTGGTTCTCCTCGTCCTGTAGAGCGTATTCACTGCAAGTTCCCCCGCTAAGAAGACGCGCCGACGGTCCAGCTCTTACAGCGTCTCCCCATCCCAGGCCGGCGGACGGGGGCGCCAGATCCCACGGCCTGGGCGGGCCGGCAGAAGCAGTCCAGACATCCGTGCTCGAAACAGGCACCGCATGCGGCGCGGAGTCGTTCGAGGAGGGCCCGCCGCGCGCGGAGCAGGCGGACCGAGGCGTTGTTCGCGCTGATGCCGAGGCTACGCGCCACCCCGGTGAGGGACTGCCCGTCTATCTCCACGCGCCGCAGGATGTCGGCATACGTCGGCCGGACAGTAGTCAGGACCGCCGTCACACATGTGCAGACCTGCTTCCACAGGGGCTCGTCATGAGCTTGGGTCACTCTCGCGGCGGCATCGAGGCGCCTCAGGGCCCGTTCGGCCGCCGCGCGCCGGCGGTGCCAGTCGACCAGGAGGTGCTGCAGCATCCGGTAGAACCACGGAACGACCCGGTCTCGATCCCGCAAGCCGCGCCCCTTCGTCATCACGCGGAGCATCGCGGACTGGAGCAGATCTTCTGCGTCGGCGCGGCTGCCGACCCGCTCCTCCAGAAAAGCGAGGAACCGGCCCTTCTGGGCCAGCAGCACCCGGACCATGTCGTCCTCAGGGCTCAATGCACACCTCCATCACGACTGCTCCGCGCGTGCCCGGGCCCCGCGGGCCTTCCCTGCCTCACCGAACCCGGCCCGTCGCCCTGAGCCATGTGGCCAGGGCGCTGTTGTAGTCGGCGAGCGCGGCCACCGCGTTGAACCGGGCGCGCGTGAGGCTCACTTGGGCGTCCAGGACCTCCACCTGGATCCCCCGCCCGCTCGCGAACCGCTCCTTGACGATGCGGTACTCCTCCGCCGCCTGGTCGAGCCCCTTCCCGCTGGCCTCCACGCTTTTCTCGGCGGCCGCCAGCGTCAGCACCGCCTGGTTGACCTCCTTGGCGATCTGCTGGCGGACGAGCCCTTCGGCCTGAACCGCGCGGTCGAGCTTCGCCTTGGCCGTGTTCAGCGCGTTCTCTCGAAGAAACCCATCGAACAGCGGCAGGGTGACCACGAGACCCACGGAGTACCCCTGGTTCGAAGCGCTCGGCTCGCTCCGATTCTGCATCCGCGCCCAGTCGTACATGTAGCCCACGGAGACCTGGGGAAAGTAGTTGCCGTAGGCCGCCCGCACCTCGGCCTGAGCCGCGTCCCGCTGCTTCGCGGCAGCCTTGAGATCCGGATGGGTCTCGCCCGCCTGCCGGATCCCCTCCTCGATGGAGAGGGTTGCCGGCATGAACTCCAGCCGATCGGCCAGCGTGACCGGCGAGGACAGGTCCACCCCCATCGTGGTCTTGAGCGCCACCAGCGCCAGCTCGACGCGGCTGCGGGCCGTGGCGTCCATCTGGACTGCGTTCGCCAGCTCCGCCTCGTCGCGCAGCAGGTAGTAGCGCGGGATGCGCCCGGCATCGAACATCTCCCGGCTGATCCGGAGTCGCTCCTGGAGATCCGTCACGAGATCGCCGGTCACCCGGGCGTTCTCCGCCTCGCGCAACGCCACGATGTAGTCCAGCCGCGCCTGCATGGCCACGTCCACCTCGGTCCCGCGGAGCATCTGCCGCGCCGCGTCCGCCCTGGCCGCCGCTGCCTTGTACCCGTAGTAGTCGCGCCCGCCGGAGAAGAGCGGGTACATCAGGGTCAGGTTGCCGTCCCGGGTCCGGTCGGAGTTGAAGACCTGGTAGTTCCGCGCCATGGTATTGCCCGCCGAGGTGTAGACGTTCGGCGCCATGGTCTGGTCGTTGAAGTAGCCGTTGGCGGACGCCTGTGGCCAGAAGGACGCCAGGGCCTCGCGCCGCATGGATTCCCCCGTGCGGGCGTCCGCAGCGCTCGCCTTGACTCGGAGGCTCTTCTGGCGCGCGAGATCGACCGCCTCCTCCATCGTCAAGGGCCCCTCGACCCGCGGCAGGGGCTGGGCGCCGGCGGCCGTCCCCGAGACCGACAGGACGGCAGCGAGAAAGACCATCACGCGTGCGAGGTGATGCCGGAGTCCAGGCCTAGTGGCCGCCATGGGGTCCCCCCTTGGGCGTGCTGGGTTTCTCTGTCGGTTGCTTCATCCCCGGCATGCCGGGCATATCCTTCTGCTCATCCGGAGCCGGCGATGACGCCGGTGCCGGGCCCGACCCGTCGGTGACCCGCGCGCCGGTATACAACCCCTCGCGCCCGCTGGCGATGACGCGCTCGTCACCCGTGAGCCCCTCGCGGATCTCGACGCGGTCGGGGTTCTCCAGGCCCGTCGTCACGGGCCGGGACTCCGCCCGCCCCTCCTTCGCGAGCCACACCGTGGCCTTTCCGCCCATACGCACCACGGCGGGGGCGGGGACCGTCAGGGCGTCGGCGCGCTCGCCCGTCACGAACCGCATGGTCACGTACTGGCCGGACAGGAGCCGCCGGGCCGTGTTGTCCACCAGGGCCTCGACGACCGCGGTCCGCGGCCCCTGGTCCACGAACGGGAACACCGCCGTGACCTTGACCGTCAGCGGAAGCTGGGCCGCCGAGGTCGTGGTCACCTGCACCGGCGAGCCCACCCGGATGGACGCGAGATCCTTCTCGCCCACGTTGGCCTGCAGGCGGACCCTGTCGATCTGCGCGACCTTCAGGATCGCCATCCCCGGCTGCACCAGCACGCCCGGCGCGACAAGCCGCTTGACCACGTAGCCCGGGCTCGAGGCGACGATGGTGACGTAGTCGCGCACGGTGGTGGCCGTGCGCAGCACAGCTTCGCTCTGGGCCAGCATGGAGGTTGCCGCCTCGATCCTGGCCCGGGCGGCGTCCACCTTCGCCTCGGCCGCCACCGCCGCGGCGCTGTCGTTCTCGAAGTCCTGCCGCGACACGGCGCCGGTGGTGAAAAGCCGCGCCGTGCGGTCGGCCACCGCCCGCGCATACCCCGCCTCGGCGACCATCGCGGCGAGCTCCTTCTCCGTCTGCACACGGTTGGCGCGGGCGGCCGCGAGCCCGGCCTCGGCTTCCCGGACCTTCGAGGAGAGCTCGACGCTGTCGAGGCGGGCCAGGACCTGCCCAGGGCGGACAGCATCGCCCGGATACACGAGCATCTCCACGATCCGCCCGGTGACGCGCGGGTAGATGTCCTCCTCGTTGAAGGGCAGCACGCTGCCCGTATAGGTCACGGTCCCGGTGATCGTGCCGCGCTCCACCGGGACGATCAGCACGGGAAACGCCGTGTTGCCCGAGGTCACCCGCATGCTCATGTCCATCGCCGGCCCGCCGGATTTCACGTTGGCGTAGAAGGCCCAGGCGCCGGCGGCAACCAGGATCGCGAGCATCAGCAGCGTGAGGATCCAGGACTTGCCCCGGCGTAGGCCGAGACGGCGGCGCCAGCCATTGCCGCTGAGCTGCCCCGGATCGGCCTCGAGCCGCCGAGCGCTGTCTTCAGCATTCGTGAGCTTCATCGATCCCTCCGGGTATCACCGGTAGCGACTCCTGCCTTGGCTAGCCGCTGGCGCTGCCAGTCGGCCAGTAGCCCTACTGCCACGTCCGAGTGCTGTTGGCGCCGCTCCCTGAGAAGGGCGCTGAGCCGCCTGAGCTCGGCGGACCGTGATTGGATCTCCTGCATGCTCGCGCCTCCGGATTCCCGAGCCGCGATCATAAAGGTCGAGAACTCCGCTTCGGGCCCTCGGATCGCCGCCTCTAGTCCGCTCGCCTCGCTCGTCCAGAGCCGGTCGAGGGCGCGCAGGCGGATCCCCTGGTGGTCACTGAGGTCGAGAGCCACGCCTCGATCAAGGATCTCGCGGGCCGTGGGGGGGAGTGGCACCGGAGCCGGCGAGGCCGGGCGCATTACCGGAGCCGATGCGGTCGGGAGGCGGGGCGTCGGCCGTTCGAGCCGGCCCTGCCAGAAGACGTAGACTGCTGCCAGGGCCACGAGCGCCACGGTGGTGGACAGGTAGCGGACGCGCGGGCTCATGTCGTACGGTCCTCCCGTCGGCGGGCCAGCCGGCCCAGTCCCACCTTCACCAGCCGTGCGAGATCGTCCGTGTACGTGTGGAGCACCGGCACCACGAAGAGGGCCAGCACGGTCCCCATCGTGAGCCCGCCGATCACCACCGTCGCGAGAGGGGCATAGGCGTCGATGCCCGTCCGGGGGAAGAAGGCGACCGGGATCAGCACCACGATGCTGATCAGGGACGTCATCACGATGGGGCGCAGCCTGATCGGCCCGGCCGTCAGGATCGCCTCGTCGCGGTCCATCCCCTCCGCCCGGAGCCGCAGCACGAGGTCGATCAGGAGCACGGCCACGGTCATCATCATCCCGGTCAGGATGACGACGGCCAGGATCGAGACCGTCGAGAAGGTCTGGCGGGCGAGGAGCAGCCCGCCCAGGATCCCCGTGAGCATGAGCGAGAGCGAGAAGATCATGTTGAAGGGCTCGATGAGGCTCCGGAACTGGGCCACCAGGAGCAGGAACATGAAGATCACCGCGAGGTAGAGCCCGCGCAGCAGCCGCTGGAAGGACTCCTCCATCTGGGTCATGTCCCCGCGCAGCTCGACGCCGTAGCCGGGCGGGAAGTCGATCTTCTCGTGGGCGGCCATCAGCAGATCCATGGACAGCTCCATGCTGGGAGGCCCGCCCTTGCGGTAATAACCGAGCACCGAGACGACCCGGCGGAAGTTGTCGTGCTCGATCAGCGTCGGTCCCCGGCGTTCCTCGACCCGGGCCACCGAGTTGAGCGGGACGACCTCACCCTTCTTGCCCACGATCTTGACCTGCTCCAGATCCGCCTGGTCGCGGCGCTGATCGCCGCGGTAGCGGACCAGGATCGTGAACTGGCGCTTGTTGTCGAGCCGGTAGAACTCGTTGGTCAGGCCGCCCTTGAGCGCGTAGTAGGCCTGGTCGGCCACGTCGGCCACCGTGAGGCCGATCTCCTGTGCTCGCGCCCGGTCCACCTCCACCTGCAGCTGCGGCAGCGACTGCGCCCAGGACGTCGTCACCTGGTAGAAGCCGGGAATCCCCTCGGCCAGCCGCCGCGCCTGCTCGCCCATCTCCGACAGCTTCTCGAGGTCCGGTCCGAAGAAGATCACCTGGATAGGCGCGGCGCTCGAGGCCATCACGTCGGCCCCCATCTCCTTGATCGCCAGGCGCCGGATGCCCGGGATCGTCCGCATGGCCTCGTCCCGGACCCCGTCGATCACCTGCCAGATGTCGCGCTTCCGCTTGGATGAGTCCACCAACGTCACCATCATGAACGCCGAGTTCACCGACCCCATGCTGTAGCCGGTGAAGTAGGTGCCGCCGGGCTCGAACCCCACCTCGGACGACACCTTCACGATCTCCGGCTGCGCGAGGAGCAGCCGCTCGACCTCCGCGGCGATCTCCGAGGTCCGGGCGAAGGACGTCCCGGGCGTCGCCTCGAGCTGCGCGAAAGCCTGGGAGACATCCGCCAGCGGCATCATCTCGCTACCGATCCGCGGGTAGAGCGCCACGCCGACCAGGATCAGGGCGGTCGCGCCCGTGAACACCACGAAGCGGTTCCGGATCGCCCAGCCGAGCCCTCCGCGATACCGGACTTCCACCCGCTCCAAGAACCGCTGGAACGGATCGATCAGCCCGCGCTCGAACCAGCTCCTCCGCCGCTCCGACTCCGCGCGGTGCGGGGCGAACAGATGCGCCGCCAGCAGCGCAGTCAACGTGAAGGACACGAGGGCCGAGGCCAGCAGCGCCAGGATGATGGCCCAGACGATGCCCTCGAACATGAACTGGACGATGCCGCCGGAGAACGCCAGCGGCAGCAGCGCCACGCAGAGCATGAAGGTGATGGCCAGCACCGCCAGCCGCACCTCGCTGATGCCGTCGATGGCGGCATCCTTCGGCGACTTGCCCATCCGGAGGTGCCGCTCGATCGAGTGGATGTCGATGATCGAGTCGTCCACGAGACGCCCGATGGACAGCAGGAGGCCGATGAGCGTCGAGCTGTTGAGCGTCATCCCGAGCGGCACCATCGCCAGGAGCGCCATGCCGAGCGACACCGGGATGGTGATGATCGAGATGAGCGTGCCCCGGACATTGCCCAGGAAGAACAGCACGACGAGGCCGGTCAGGAGCACCGCGATGACCAGCTCCTCCACCATGTTGTCCATGAGGAAGCCCACGAAGGTGGAGTTGTCGTAGGCCACGTCGAATGTCAGGGCGGGAAAGTCCTCCCGGAACTCAGCCAGCTTCGCCTTGACGCTCTCGATCACCTGCACGGAGCTCGCGTCCGGCTGCTGGACGATCGACACTTCCACGGCCTCCTTGCCGTTGAAGCGATAGAGGCTCCGCTGCTCGCGCGCCGTGTTGATCACCTCTGCCACATCGCGGAGGTAGACGGTCCGCCCTTCCATGCTCGCGATCGGGTAACCGGCGACCTCGTCCGGGCCGCGGGCGCGGAAGTCGCTTCGCACCAGGATCTCGCGCTCTTGATAGGTGAGCGTTCCCGCGGGACGCGAGAGGTTCTGCATGTCGAGCGCGCCCTTGAGATCCAGGAGGGTCATCTTGTAGGCCGCGAGCCGGTCACGATCGACGATGACCTGCATCTGGAGCTTCTGGCCCCCGAACGGCACGACCGAGTAGACGTTCTTCACCGTCTTCAGCCGGTTGACGACCTCGTTCTCCACGAGCGTCCGGAGCTGCACCCGGTCGTATCCCTCCGCGGTGACGGCCAACGTCAGGACCGGAATGTTGAGCGGATCGATCGCCAGCACCCACGAGGGCTTGAGGTTGGCACCCGTCATGGGCAGATCCGCCTGGACGACGTTCATCAGCGCCTGGACGTCGAAGAGGGCCTTCTTCATGTCCGTGCCGTACCAGAACTCGATGCTGACGACCGAGAATCCCTCCTGGGAGGTCGAGCGGACGAAGTGGACGTTCTTGAGGTCCACCATCCGCTCCTCGATGGGCTTGGAGAAGTAGATCTCCATCTCCTCGGCCGAGAGCCCCGGCATCATGGACACCACGGCGACGATCGGGCTCTCCACGTAGGGCATCATCCGGCGCGGCATCTGGAAGAAGATGACGAGCACCGAGAGCAGCGCGACGCCCAGATAGAACGCGATGACGATGTACGGGTGCTCGATGGACCAGCGGCTGATGTTGCCGCGGCCGCGCACGGGCGCCCCAGTCGGTCCGGTCACGTCAGGGCTCAATGCACGCTCCCTCCACGACCACGCCGCACCTGCCCAGCCCCCAGGGGTGATCTGGATCCTCGACGACCTCGACGACTCCATGCAGCGCGATCGTCTTGCCGTCGTAGATGTGCACGACGTACGGATGCGTCCCTGGACGATAAAAGATGGCCGAGATGGGGCCGGTCCCCGGAATCTGGAAGATCTGGTGTTGCTCGCCGTCTCCCCCAAGCTCCACGTGTACCGGTTTGTCCACCCGTTTCACGAAGTTCACGCGCTGACCCGCCACCGCGGAGAGCACGTGCGGCTCGAGCATGGTCGCGCGGATCACGACCTCGACGTCCGCGGACCACGCGGGCAACACCCAGATCACGGCAGCGGCCAACGACGTCACGAAGGCTGCTCGCGCGACGGATGAAAGGCCCCTCACGGCTCTTCCCCCAGCACCGGCCTGAGCGTGACCACCCGCCCACCCCTCCAGACCGAGACGTCCACCGCCTCCCCGATGCGGTGACGGCCGAGCACCTCGTGCAGGTGATGGAGATCCGTGACGGGCCGGCCGCCGACCGAAGTGATGACGTCGCCAGGCTCGACTCCGGCCGCATCTCCCGCGCCACCTTCCTCCAGCCGGAGCACCAGCGCGCCCCGCTCGATCGGGAGGTCGTTGGTGTACGCGATCTGCGGAGTCAGGCTGACGGCGACCACACCGAGCGAAGCCCGCACCACCCGCCCCTTTGCGATCAGCTCCTTCACCACCGGCTTCGCCGTGCTCGCGGAGATCGCGAATCCGATCCCGTGGGCGGAGGCGATGACCGCCGTGTTGATTCCGACCACATCGCCCTTGAGGTTGAGCAAGGGCCCACCGGAGTTCCCCGGATTGATCGCGGCATCGGTCTGGATGAGATCGTGGAGCATGGGCAGGCCGGGCTGCTCCATCGATCGCCCGAGCGCGCTCACCACGCCGGTGGTCACGGTCGGGCCGCCCTCGATCCAGAGCGGGCTCCCGATGGCCACCACGCTCTCGCCCACCGCGAGCCGGCTCGACTCGGCCAGCGGCAGGGTTGGAAGGTCCTTGCCGGCGATCTTCAGCACCGCGAGATCACTGAAGCGGTCGGTGCCAACGCGGATCGCTCGGAAGACCCGCCCGTCCGTCAGCGCCACCTTGATGTCCTCGGCGCCCTCGACCACGTGGTTGTTGGTCAGGACGTAGCCTCGGCGGTCCAGGATGAACCCGGAGCCCAATCCCCGGGTCGGCACGGGCTGATTGAACTGATCCCGCTCGATCTGGCGCGTGGTGATGCTGACCACCGCCGGGACCACGCGGGCCACCATGGCCGGCACCCCGACACGACCTTCGGGGTGCGAGCGCGCCGGAGCCGGGTTGGCCGAGAGCAACGCCAGGGCCAACCCCGCAGCGACGGAGATCAAGGGATTCCAGGAGCGATCGGACATGGCTCTCCCCTCGACACACCGGTCCAACCCCGGGGTCGAGAATCGTTTCCTCGGACGGGCGCACGCATGCTCCATGCACCGGCGCTTCGCCGAGCGACGCGAAACGAGCTACGAGAGATGGAAAGACTTCGGAGGAGGATCGAGGCGGCGGAGCGTAACTACGTGGACGGGACGCGGGGATTCCACGAGAACTGGATTCAGCGCAGTCAGCGCTAGGAGCGTCACGGTCAGGCCGGAAGCCAAGAGTCCCCCGCAGAGATCTCGGGAGACGTCGTGATCGTCCGTGCCGGCTCCGTCATCATCGAAGAGGCAGAGACCCACCGCCAGCGTCAGCACGGCCAAGGCGACGACGGCAGCTTGCCAGGGCCATGTCTTTCTCCGAAGTCTCATGAACGATCCTCGATGTGAGGCGGTGCAATCGCATTGCCACCACCGAAGTGAGCTTAGTAGCGGATCATAACCACGTGCAAGCAATACCTGATTCGCCACGGCCTCGGCCGGGAGCTGCCTGCATTTTCGGCGGCCGGGTGGGGCGCCACCGCCTCGGATGGGGCCCGCCTGCCACGTCCGGCCGCTGTGGAGCCGCCGCGACGTCCAGGCTGAGCGCTACGGCTCTGAGATCGCGCCCGGCCTTTCCTTCCCGCCGGGACGAAGCCCGGGCAGGGAACAGGCCTGTACCACGGCTCGCACCCGCAGGCGGAACGTCCAGGCCAACAGGACGACGGAGAGCGCGCCGAGGTAGAGCTGGGCAGGCCCGAAGATGGTGAGGGCGCCCGACACCCCGAGCAGGAGCACGACCAGCTTGTTGCAGATCGGGCAGCCGACGGCCAGAACGGAAAGCACTCCTCCCGAGACCGCCTTGCGCCCGTGTCCGCCAGGCGCGGGCCCAACGAAGGTGCCCGCGATGAGGCCCACGAGCACCGCGCTGGCGAGCCAGATCACGTAGTCCTGGGAGCGCACTGGAGTCATGCGGACGAAGAGTGGGCTGTCGATGATCGCCGCGGTCAGACCGATCACTACCAGCGTCGCGAACCCGGTGCTCCCTGCGACAAGCCAGCCGCGAGGGCCGAAGCGGCCGAGAGCCACGCGAATCTCATCGATCGGGACGGACAAACCGTCTGCCAGGCGTTCCCGCAAGCGCCTCACCATCTCACCTCGTCACCCCTTTGCCCGGTGTCTCGTGGGGCGCCACCCCTGCAACCGGTGGCGCCCCACGTCGGCTACTTCTTCTCTTCCTTCTTCTCCATCTTGTCCTTCTCCATCTTGTCCTTCTCCATCTTGTCGCTCTTCTTCTCCATCATCTTGCCTTTTTTCTCCATCATCTTGCCCTTCTCCATCTTGTCTTTCTCCATTGTCTTCTCGCCGCTGCCACCCGGTGCCTGGGCATAGCCGCCCGACGCGAAACCGACGGTCAGGAGCAGAGCTACCACGAAGATCGCCCATCGCCGCATAAAAGGACCTCCCTGAATGAAGGTGGAGTTGATCTGGGACCCGACATGGACTGTTCGCCGTCCCGATGACGGTGTCCACCGAGCCGCCCCTCCCCTAAGGCAGCTCGTCAACATGTCCCAACACGTGGACTGTTACTCATCCCGGCGCGTTCCCTGTCACTGTCGCCCACCCACCTGAAACGAGAAGCGGCCGCGGCTCAGGTGGCCATCGCCCGTGAGGATCTGCCAGCGCACCGTGTAGATGCCCGGCTCGAGGGGAGGCGGCGTCGCCGCGAGTCGCCCCGGGTAAGCTGAAGCTGCCGGTTCTTCCCGGAGGGGCACGTCCTGTTCGGAAGGTCCGTCGAGGCGCAGCTTGGAGAGGCGCGGCTCGATGCGGGCGTTGAAGCGCAGGTCGAGCACCCGTAATCCGAGGGGCACCGTCTCGCCGGCCTTCGGTGTGGATGCGAGCAGAATCCCGTGAGCCGCTGCCGGAGCTGCCATCGCGGCGAGCACGAGCACTGCCAGGGTCCTCGCGAGAGCCGTCACCACCTCATTGGGCCACGAGGGTCCCCTCCATCCCGAATGGCCAGCGATGCAGGAACTTGTCGCAGTAGAAGACGTAGCCCATTGCGCCTCCCTACGACTTCGTGAGGGCCAGAAGCAGCCGCCGGCCGGCTTCCCCCGCCCAGTCGCGCCGGCCGATCGCCCGCCCGAGGACCTGGAGCTGCCGATCGAGGATGAACACCGTCGGCGTGGCGGTCACCGCGTAGACATCCGAGACGCGTCGCTCCGCATCGAGCAGGACGGGGGCGGTATAGCCGCGCGCCTTCGCCGCTCGGCGGACCACCTCTCGGTCCTCCCCCAGGTTCACCAGCAGCAGGACGAAACCCCGTCCCTTGAACTCTTCGTACAGCGCGTTCATCGAGGGCAACTCCCTCGTGCAGTGCGGTCAGTAGGTGGTCCAGAAGTAGAGCATCACCACGCGGCCGTTCTGGTCCGCGAGTCGGACTGGCGTGCCGTTGAGGTCAGGGAGTGAGAGCGGCGGCGCGCTCACCTCACGCGACGGCATCTGGATCCGCAACTCCTGCAACCCGCTGCGAACCTCGTCGGTCACCGCCCTCACCGCCGGCGCCGAGAGGACGGCTACGATCAGCACGAGAACGCCGACCACGCGAACAGAAAGCACGGTGCGCGCTCGCTCACGCTTCACGAGACGCCCCCACCATGGATACATGGCTCACCGCTGCTCGAGGAGCGGGCGGATCACCGCCTGCGCGGCGGGACCCGCCCAGTTCCTCGGGCCAACCGCTCCGCCGACAATCCGGCCCCGGCGGTCTATCAGCCACGTGGTCGGGAGCCCTCGGACCCCATACCGCGACGATACCTCCGAACCGGCGTCGAGGAGCGCGGGGAAGCTGAGTCCGAAGTCCTTCATGAACTTCGCCACGAGCTTGGGGCTTTCGTCCACGTCCACCGCGAGGACGACGAGCCCCTGGTCCCCGAGCTTCCGGTGGAGCCGCTGGATGGAAGGCATCTCCTCTCGGCACGGCGGACACCACGTCGCCCAGAAGTTCAGGAACACCACCTGTCCGCGGAGGGCGGACAGAGTCAAGGTCTGCCCTTCGAGGGTCAGCAGGGAGAAGTCCGGCGCCTCCGGCTCGCCTTTGACGCGCACGATTTCCATCTCCGTGAAGGGCGATTCCTGCGTCGTGGTGGGTCGGCCGGCTGAACCGCTCCATGCCGCCCAGAGCCCGACGAGCCCGAGCGCTAGCAAGACGCCCCAGAGCACCGCGTCCCGGTTCACCGCCGAGCTCCCCGTTGCCGACATTCCTCGACGGCCCACCGATCGCTGTAGGGCACGCGGTCATCCTCGACGATCTGGAACTCCTCGTGGCCCTTGCCGGCGAGGAGCACCCCGTCGCCAGGACGGGCCAGGGTAAGCGCAGCCTCCACAGCACTCCGGCGGTCGAGGATCACGCGGTGCCGCTCGGCGAGCGGATCCGCGTCCAGCGCCCCGGCCGTCACCTCGCGGGCGATCTCGGCCGGATCCTCGTGAGCAGGGTTGTCGGTCGTGATGATGGCGTAGTCGCTTAGCCGTGTGACGAGCCACCCGATCCCGGGTCGCTTGGTCCGGTCGCGGGCGCCGGCGCAGCCGAAGACCGTGATGACCCGCCCGGGAACCAGCCGGCGGAGCGCCGGCAGCACCTGCCCGAATGCGGCCAGCGTGTGGGCGAAGTCGATGACGATCAGCGGCTCGCCGCGACGCGAGATCACCTCGAAGCGCCCCGGCACCGCGGCGAGCGCCTCCAGCCCGCCGCGGATATCTCCGGGGGCTACTCCCAGGCATTCGCTGACGCCGATCGCGGCCAGCGCGTTGTCGACGTTGAATGCCCCCGTCAGCCGCAGGCTGATGACCCCGACCCACCGCTCGGTCCTGACCCGGAAGACGGTCCGTCGCAGCCGGCTGACCAGCGGCCGCCCGACGACCTGGGCGGGGGTGCCGACCGCGAACGTGAGCACCGGGCACGCGGTCACATCGGCGAAGTCGCCCGCGTGCGGGTCGTCGCCGTTGACAACCCCGGCACAGCGTTCGCCCTTCTCCGGCCCGCCCCCCAGCCCGCTGAACAGGCGCATCTTGGCCAGACGGTACGCGTCCAGGCTTTCATGGTAGTCGAGATGATCCGCATGCAGGTTCGTCAACACCGCGACGTCGAACTCGCAGTCGGCCACCCGGTCCTGAGCCAGAGCGTGCGAGGACGCTTCCATGACCACGTCGGATACGCCGGTATCCAGGCATTGCCACAGGAGCCGCTGAAGGTCGGGGGCCTCGGGCGTCGTGAGGTCGGCGCGCTCTTCGATCGGACCGACCCGGTTGACGATCGTCCCGAACAGGCCCGTCTTCCGCCCCGCCGCGCGCAGGATCGAGTCCACGAGGAACGCGGTGGTGGTCTTTCCCTCGGTCCCGGTGATGCCGACGACCCCGAGCCGGGACGCCGGGTACCCATACAGCTTCGCCGCCAGGGCGCTCAGGGCCCGCCGGCTGTCGGCCACGTGAACCTGCGGGATGCCGTCGAGGCCATCCAGCGGACGCTCGACCGCGAGCGCCACCGCCCCCCGTGCCACCGCTTCACCGGCGTGCCGGTGGCCGTCATCCCGACCGCCCCGCAGGCACACGAACAGGTCTCCGGGTCTCACGCCCGTCGAGCGGTAGGCGATGCCTTGGACCATCACATCGCGGCGACCATGGCCCCGACGGTCCCAGCCACGAGTGTCGCCAGCGGCGCGGGGGGCGGTCGACGATCGTTCACAGGTGCTTCTTGATGAAGGCATCGATGCGAGCTTCGTCGACGCCGTCCAGGGCCTCGACCCGTCCCAGCGTCGTGAGCGCCACCCGGGGAGTCATCGAGGGATACGGAGCCAGATAGACGCCTCGGGGATGCCGCTCGACGATCCGGGTCAGCTGGGCCACCACCTCCGGGCAGGGCGTGCAGCTGTATTGCACCAGGATGCCCGGCCGGTCGCCGGACCCGCCGGGCTCCCGGTGCTCGAGGATGTGCCTCTGGATCGCCTCGGGAATGGGCGCGGCGCAGATGCGGCACGGCGGATAGGATTCGACGTGGTTTTTCATGTCCGTGGGCGGGTAGACCTTCGCCGTGGCCGCCTGGATGACGACGAAGGCCCCACCGCCCACCGCCAGCAGGCCGAGGCCTGCGTAGAGCCCCCAGCGCCTGGCGAGGTGTCGGACTCTCGTCCGCCGCTCAGCCGCGAGCCGTTCCTGGAGCTTCCTCTCCTTCCTGGCTCCACGCGGCTCCTTGTGGATCACGGCGACTTCCTGTCCGGGAGGCCCTTCGGCCTGACTTCGAGCCTCTCACGTGCCCGGAGCACATAGCCGCGGGCGGCGGCCGCATCCGGTGAGTTGGCCGCCATGGCGGCGACCCGCTCCCATATGGGAATCGAGACCACATAGCGCCCCTGGTCGAACAGCGTCTGCGCCTTGCTCCAGAGCGCGTGCAGGTTGTCGGCGTCCATCGCAAGCGCCCGATCCAGCTCGGCCAGCCCCCGATCCACCTGGCCGACGCCGGCCAGGGAGACCCCGAGGTGGACCCGCGCTTCGAGGTTGTGGGGATCAGCCGCGAGCGCACGCTCATAGATCGCAATGGCTTGCACGAAGCGACCCGCCTCGACATCGGTATGGGCCGCACTCAGATCAACGGTCTGCGGGTCAGCCGCCAGGGGAGGACCGGGGGGCATCGCCATCCCGGGCATGGCGGCGTCCGAGCCTCCTGGCATCGTCATGCCCCCCATCCTCATACCTCCCGGAGGTGGTCCGAACCACGGAGCGATCGAAAGCCCGGCAACCGCTCCGACACCCACGAGGAGCACAGAGAAGAAGACCAGCCGAGGCGTGCTCACACTCAGCCGGCTCATGACAGCAGCAGCGCCCGGATCGCCGAGAAGCGATCCAGGAGCACCACGCTTCCGAGCAGGGCCGTGAGGAACCCCCCGCCGATCCTGAGCCCCGCCAGGATCCGGTCGCCGACCACCAGGCGGCTGGCCATCGCCACCGCCCCTATGGTCCCGGTCAGGGCGACCAGGCTCAGACCGAGCGTGAACAGGGCCACCGTGAGCGGCGCGTGAGAGGCCGCCCTGGCATTGCCCGTGAGGAAAAACACCGAATCGTAGAGGGGGTCGAGGTCGTGGGCAAGGACGAGGCCAGTCGCGAGCCCCAGAAGGCCGGCCGCCCCGGTGCCGACCCAGAACCGGCCTCGAGGTCTCACTGTCTCCATCGTGCTCGAGCCGGGCCGAGCGGCCACCACGAGCCCGTAGATCAGGAGGGCTACGCCCCCGATGACGTCGGCGATCCGATGATGCCGGTACACGAGCCCGGCCACGGGTACGGGCGCCCCGCTGATGGCCACGCAGAAGGCGACGGCGAATCCCGCCATGAAGCACACAGCTCTCGCAACCCGGAGCCGGAGCGCGGCTGACGCTCCGTCCGAGGCTGTGACCGAGTCGGCGACGACCGCGGTCAGCGGTGTCAGGATCAGCAAGGCCCCGCGGGTGAAGGCCATCGCCGTCCCACCGAGAAGGCCCGCCAGGAGCACCTGGCCGGCCAGCGGGGATGTGGCCGGCGTGGCCGCGCCGAACACGAGCCACCAAGCGTTCGCCACGAATGCCACGACGAGGAACGCCGGAACAGCGAGCGCCCTGGACAAATCGCCACACCTCCTGTGTCAGCGGATCGATCGGAAACCCTGACGGATCGGTCCCCGTGGGCAGCTGCTCCGATCAGGATGAACGGAGCGCGGCGACGGAGACGGGACTACGCGGAATGCTCGGGAGGCTGAAAGACGGAGACGGGCAGGCGCAACAGGCGCTCGGGGCCCGGCGGGATCGCCAAGCTTCCGGTCAACAGGAGGGACAAGAGGCCAGCTACGAGAGCGGTCGTCATCAACGGAACGCCGCAGCCGAGGCCATGGGAAGTCGGCGCCGACGAGTCCGCGCCGAGCCACAGATCACCGTGAGTGGCGCAGGCGGCGAGCCCGGCCCCCAGAACGAACACCAGCAGGATCACGATGCCCCGCTTCATCCAGTGCCCTCGACCGCTTTCCTGGATATCACGCTCCGCCACACCTGTCAATTTTCCGGCGCGCAGATCACCAGCTCACTGCCCTCACCGGGCGAGATAGCCTGCAAACGTCTCGTGGAACAAATCCGACCGTTCGCGGGCTTGCCCTCCCACGAAGTCGAGCCGCGTACCACGATGCCGCGCCGCGTCCTCGGCGCGGAACCAGGCTCGAATCCTGACCTGGGCTCGGCCCGCGGTTATCTCAAGCGCATCACCGGCATCGTCATCATGGAGGTGAACGATGAGAAGATAGAATCCATCGCGTTCAGTCATCGTCTCGTGCGAGAGTCCCGTCTTCTCGCGAACGAGACGCACGCGGCTCCGGGGGATCGCCTGACCACTTCCCTCCTGCACATAGCCGACTACCAGATAGCGGTGATCGATCTCGTGGGTCGAGGCTGCGGGAGTCGCAAGGAACAATATCGCCAACACGGCACCTGCGATCAGGCCGGTGAGCGACGCCCATCTTGCCCTCGGAGGGCTCACCGCCGGCCTCCTCCGCGGGAACTCTCAGTCAGATACTCCGGCAACAGCGGGAGGATGAGCCGAGTGAACTGTCGGGCGGTCGCCATCGCCCCATCGACATCTCCACCGACCACCGGCAGTGCGATTCGCACCATGCCGGCCGCGCTACGGCGCCGCAACACGGCGTTCCAGAGGAGCTGCACAGATCCCTTCAGATAGCTCGCCATCCACTGGTCTCCGATACCGAACCAGTACACGAAGAGCACCTGTCCCGCCGGCGTCTCCCCCAGAAACATGTTCGCCTCGAGCCCCGGCGACCCCGCCTCGTCGCCCAGCGGGATTCGAACGAGGCCGGACTGGATGATCCGGTTCCCCCCCGCGACGAACGACACTTCGGGCGGGTGAAAGCCCCGATGGCCGCGCTCGAAGTATGTGACGAGCAGGTCCACGCGGTCGCCCTCCCTGGGCCCCCGGTAGACCCGTGAAAGCACCGCGCTGGTCTCCAGGACTGCATAGACCATGTCTGGCCTGCTCAGCTCCACGTCCCGCCCCATCCACCCGTCCACGGTCAATGGAAGCTCGTGCAACTTGGTCTCGTAGCCCTCATGCCTCCCACTTCCCAGCCACAACGAAAGCACCGCGGAGACCGCGAGAATCCCCATAACGACGGAATATCGACGGCGCGTCGATCGCCCGCCCGACGCGCCGGCCGGCTCGGCTGAGCCGACCGCCTTCATCCCCGTCAACCCGCAGCCGTGGCTGGCGCCCATGCCTTCAGGACCCTGGAGACCAGGTACAGACCGAGAAAGGCCAGGGCGAAGACGAGGAGGCCGGTCGTGAAGTCGGTCCACTCGAAGGCGAGGCCCCGCGTCCCGTAACCGTAGCTGACCAGGACCATGGCGATGACTCGCACCAGATTCGCGGCCACGGCGATGGGCACCGACGCGGAGAACAGGATCCACTTCCGGGTCGCCGAGAGCGGCGCGAGATACGCGTAGACGGCCCCCAGGCCAGTCAGGGCGATCAATGAGCGCAGCCCGCTGCAGGCGTTCTCGATCTCGATCACGCCATTCGGCAGTGTCAGATAGGCGCCATCGAGAAGGACGGGAACGCCGACGATCTCCACGAAGTCGGCGGCCAGGGAGGCGACCAGCAGTTTGAGCCAGAACGTGATGTAGATGATCGAAAACTTGGGAAGCGGCACCATGTAGAGCAGATAGGCGAGCGGGAACCAGAGCGCACGCGTGATGACGAGCCCGAAGAGATAGATCGACACCCCGGCCAGGACGACGAGCATCGACAGCGCGGAGATGAAGTTCACGAGCCAGGACGTGGCCAACACGTACAAGAGCAGCCCGCCGCTCAGCACCCAGAGGCCGGCTCGCGATGGGACCACGCTCATCGTCTTGAGCCCGTCGCGCTTCCACCAGATGACGAACGCGCTCAGGAGCGGAATCAGGAATCCGTGGCTGTAGTAGGAGTCGACCTCCACGTACTTTCCATAAAGGGTGATGAACACCGGAACGTAGGTGACGCCGAACAGGAGCGCGATCCCCGTCGCCCGGGCGAGGACGTCCCGGTTCCGCAGATCCAGCTCCTCAGCGAGTGTGACGTGCATGCACCGTCTCCGTGCTCACGACACCCGGCTGTCCCCCACGTACCGTTTCGGGTCCTTCACGAACGTGTCCCGGCAGGCCGCCGCGCAGAAATAGTAGGTCTTGCCACCGTAGGTGGCCGTAGCGGCCGCGTCCTTCTCGTCCACCGTCATGCCGCACACCGGATCCTTGGCCATTGATGCCTCCAATGTGACGAGTGGTTCACCGACGACAAGCGCCCCCGATCAGGATGAACGGAGCGCCGCGGCGAAGATGCTAGGCGGAACGCTCCGGAGGTTGAAAGACGGGAACCGGAAGGCGCAACCGGCGCTCGAGACCCGGCTGGGTCGCCAAGCTTCCGGTCAACCGGAGCGACAAGACGCCGGTCACGAGAGCCATCGTCATCAGCGGAACATCACAGACGAAACCATGGGAAGTCGCGGCCGCGAGGTCGGCGCCAAGCCAAAGCTCGCTGTGAGCGGCGCAGACCACGAGCCCGACTCCCAGGACGGACACCAGCAGGACTACGATGACCCGATTCATCCGCGCTCTCGATCGTTTCTCTCGCTATCACGGTCCGTCATCGCTGTCAATGTCCGGGGCCGAGGCGGCAGGGCCCTCAGAGGAGCGGCGAATAGTACATGCGAAAGGCCCGGATGGGGCCGGGCCGTGTGTCGAACACCTGCGTGGCCAGGAAGCGTCGCTCGGCCCGATCGAAGGTGACACGGCCGGGCTCGCGGGGATCGTTGGGGTCGTATACGGTGAAGGCGACGTTGCCCCCGGGATCCACGGTGTAGCCGTAGGCCACCACCGAGTGATTCAGCTCCCAGATGGGGAGATTGGTCACCAGGAGCTGCACGGGCCGGCCCGCCTGCAGCTCGGCCAGCGTCTCCCGGGCCACGCGCTCCTGCTGCCAGCGGGGAAACGGGAGGGCGACCCGCCAGTTCGTCCAGTGGATCAAGGTCCAGAACCGACCGACGAGCCCGGCCTTGACGGCCGCCTCCTGCTCCCGCGAGAACGCGTAGAGCGAAGCGTATCCGGGGATAACCACGCGGTCGTCGGCCGGCAACGGCTCGTCCCACGGGGAGCGCTTGACCACCTGCTTGACGCGCTCGGTGTACTCCAAAGGCGAGAGGCGGGGGCCGACCGGATCGAATCGGGCGAAGCGGTGGAACTGCACCACCCCGCGCGTCATCACGAAGCAGTAGTTGGCGTAGAGATCCGGCTTGCCGGCGTTCTTGCTCCGGCTCTCGTTCGGAAACGCGAAGGTGTCTACACCGATTCGGATCGGCGAGGCGACCGCCGGCTGGCGTACCGCCACATCCATCGACGGGACGGACGCGCAGCCGGAGAGCGACAGGATCAGCCCCAGCCAGCTTGCCGCGGGTATTCGCGTGAGTCTCCGCCTCATTCGATGCCGTTGGCCCGCTGCAACTCGCGGACGTAGCGCGTGATCTGGGCGACCTCGACCCGGGTCACCGCGGGCTCAGGGCGCATGTCACCGAACCGCCAATGATGCGCGCGAACGCCCCGCCGGACCGCCAGCTCGAAGGCGACGTCCGCGTGGTGCGCGGCCCGGTAGGTGCGGTGGACAAGGGGTGGCCCGGCCGGACTGCCACCCCCGCTCCCACCGTGACACCGGGCGCAGTAGAGGTCGAACGCACGCTTGCCGGCCTGCGCTTCCACCGACAGCTCCGGGATTCGCAGCGGCCCACCCGGGCGCTCCGGTCGCCATTGCCACATGATGGCCGCGGCCAGGACAACCACGCCGAATGCGAGCAGGGCGACCAGGATACTGACCTTGACCAGGGCCCACCCCCGTGCTATGACTTGCGCAGTTTCAAGCCATTCAGAGGAGAATGGCCATGAGGTCAGTGCGTTGCGCTCCTGCAGGACTACCGGCGAGACGCCGACTCCCGGGTTGGAGCGGCCCGTGTGTTCCGCGCCTCTTCGTTGCCCTGCTCCTCCTGCCCCCCGTACTGATGGTCACCGGGGACCGAGCCGCCACAGCCCAGCCCGCCTCGGCAACTCTGGTCTTCGCGGGCTGCGATTCCAACATCCCGCTCACCCGACTCCTCGCGCGAGTCTTCATGCAGACCCATTCCGAAGTGAGGATTCAGCTCACGACGGTGGGCTCCACGAACGGCGTCGCCTTGGCGGCGGCCGGTGCCATTCAGATGGGCCTGGTTTCGCGTCCGCTCCGCGACGCTGAGGAAGGGCTCGGGCTGACCTTCCTTCCGTACGCCAAGACCGCGGTGATCATTGGTGCAGACCCGGACATCCCGGACACCGCCCTCACGGCTGCCGACCTGCTGAGCTTCTACCGCGGGACGAAGCTCACGTGGAACA